>JAABUS010003866.1_pt1 | contig 23025 bp, 2 predicted proteins | sample 5560161 | NCBI WGS metagenome assembly JAABUS01 (sample SAMN10711885, study PRJNA513376) | rock metagenome | isolation source: Antarctica rocks | place: Antarctica: Victoria Land, Trio Nunatak nord | collected 2016-01-04
AATGGAATGCGCCATGGCCATAAGTGGAATGCGCCATGGCCATGAATGGAATGCGCCATGGCCATGAATGGAATGCGCCATGGCCATGAATGGAATAGGGCCATAGCCATAAGTGGGGCCATGCATGGGGGCCATATTGGTGGCGCATTCTAAATTTAGGCATTCTCACGAGCCAAAAACATTCTCAGGAGCGCGTTAGATTCTTAGGGGCGTTTATATCGCTTTAGAGTTAAGATATAATATCACCCCGCTCAAACTAGCTTAACCGGCTTACGAGCGCTTATAGCGCTTAGAGCCTACTTTATACTTTTATAAATATTCTTACCTTATTCTTTTATATAGAAATAGACTAAGACTTCTAATTAAAATATATATTTTAATACCTACTAATTTAAACTTTCCTTAAACCCTATTTTTAATTAGGATAAACTAGATAAATTAATCGTAACCGCTATATAAAATATAATTAAAGGGGATTATCGGGGGGGGGATTTAAAACTAATAAATAAAAATAAAGACTTTAATAATTTAATAGAGTAGAAACTTTACTAATTATATAAACCGGTATATATAAAATCGACGAAAAAATAGAATAATAATAGTATATATAACTAGTTAATAAATAATAAGAAGGTTAATCTCTGTACCTAGTTATTATTAAATTCTTTATTTATATTAATCGGCCTCTAGTTTTAATATTAAAATTAAAATCGTTAAGAGACTTTAACCCCATAAAAACGGTAATAAAAAACGTAGTAAAAAATATAAAATAATTACGATTATATATAATAGTTTACGTGCGTTACGATTTATAAAGATTATATTTTACGTTTTAATTATCTCGCTCGCTAAATTATTACGTACTATTATTTAGTTCGTAAAATTAGTTAAGAGGATCTTTTTAGATAATTTATATATATTAAATTATTAATAATATATACGCGCTCTTTAATACTCTATACGGATATTTATTCCCTTTATTTTTATTTTATAATATTATATAGTTTTACGTTATCTCCTTACTTTATTTATAATCTAAATAAATACTTAACCTACTTTAATATTTATCTCCGAAGAATATCTGAATCTAGTTAAATCCTTAACGTTCGTTAATTTTAATACGTTTTTATTCACTTTAATATATAATCTAGATTACGTATACGTTAAATATATTACTTCTAATAATAACTATAGGCTAGTATACACTTTAGGAGCCGTATCCCCGGCTTCTTTATCTTATAATCGTTATAGTTTAAATATACGATTTAACTACCCTCTTTATATCCGTAAAAATAGACTTTAATAATAAAAGTATACATTTTATACGAACTATAAAAATATAAAGATTTCGATATCCTCCTACTACGACTAGAGATTCTAAAAATTACGAAATATACCTCTACGACGGGGAAGTTCTATAGGTCGTATTATTATATCTAGTAAAATTAATACTTAATAGGGTATACTCGGTACCGATAAAAGATAACGAGAAAGACTAAAGTAATAAAGAATATATATCCTACTTATTAGGTACACCGATCGTCGATAATCTAACTATTCGGTTTAGCGGTAATAATTAATTAATTATAATAATCTAGTAAAGTCGAGCTTAAAGCGATTAACGGAAAATAAAAAGAGATTTAAAATAACTAGGAAAAGTTCGTATATAAATAGTTTAAAGACTTTTAAAGAGATAAATAATATTCTATAAACTCTCTTAAAACGATAATTATATTATATTATATCGATATTATCACTCTTAAGCTAGTTTAGACAATATTATTTCTATAATAATATAATATTAATTACGTAGTTAGTTTAGATATTATATTATATAAAAATTATATTTAACTAGATAATAATATTACTTTAATATAAACGATTATCGTTTATTATATTAAAGACTAGTTTATTTAATTTCTACTATAACTATCTACTATACTATAGCCGTGTCGTTTTAAATAAATATATAAAATTTTCTTATTATTATCTTTTACTCTTTCGAATCTCTTTTTTTTATCCTAAGAGTATTTTAACCCCGGTTTTATAAAGGTCTTTACTTCTTTTATTTATTTCTCTTATCCCCTTCGTATCTTCTTAATCTCTTTTATCCGTTATAACTAGATTATTCGAGTATTTTCGGGCTTTATATATATCTCTTTATTTATTTTATTTATCTCGATTAAATAATTTATAAGGCTTTAGGTCTCTTACTAGGCCTTTTATTAATTTAAAATACTTTCTTAAATCGTCGATTTTAGGAGACTTTAAATAGAGGATTCGTTTGAATTTTAATTAAAGTTTTATAACTAAAGTTAATAAACGTATTAACGTCTAGGGTAAACTCGTTAACTAAAGTTTTAAATTCTAAATAAATAACCTCGTTCGATAATCGTAATATAAAGCTCTATATAAATAAAACTAAATTTAAATATTTCGTAATTAACGCCTTATAGTTCGCCGTATTTACGAGCTCCTCCCGTTTCTCGTTCGCCTAGTCTTTAATATTCCTTAGGGTATTAACTCTTTATCGGTAGGCCTTTAAATTATTAATTATTTTCTAACCGTTAAACTAGGTTATCCGATATTTAATTAGGTTTTAAATATTATTAGACCGCGTAGGATAAATTATATAAATCGTTAAGTTACCGGAACTACTATAATAAATTAATATAATAATATATATATTATTATCGTAAATCGTATCTGGATTAATATATAACCGAAATTTATATATCCTACGGGCACTAGAAGTATCGTTTTATAAAACTTATTATTTATATATTTTTATATTTCTATTTCGGCTCTTCACCTCCGCGAAGAAGTTCGGTAAATATAATACGACGGTATTCGTTAATAATATTATATAGGGGCTTAATACTTCCCGGATATATTTTTTAAATTTCATAAAATAACTTCCGTTATAGAAGTCTAATTTAAATTTAATAATAAAGTTATCGGTTAAATATTTAAAATTTCCGAAATAAAGATTCTTAGAATAAGGAATATTAATAGAGTTAGCGATAATTAGGAATATAAAGTTTATAATAATAACTTTAATTAATATTTCTCGATTCTTCTCTTTAAAATCTAGAAATACTTTACGAGTAAAGCGTAACGGCGATAAAAAGACTCGAGGTAGTATTAATTTTATATTTATCTTTTTTAAATTACGCGGTTCTTATAGGTTCTTAATACTACTATATTTTTTAAAGTAAATATTATAATCGGTAAAATATTACTCGAAGATAAAGTTATAAATAAAGGATTTCCTAGTCGTTAATAATATATCTAATTCTCTTCTAGTCTTAGCTCGTTTCCGGGAGTTTAATTAATTTAAAAATATTATTCGATTAAAAGGAATAACGATTTCGGGTTTAGGGTACTAAAAAATAATTAAAAAACTTTCGGAGATTATTAAATATAACTTATAACTCTAAGATTCCTAAGATTTAATTTATCGTATCTTACGAAGTGTTTAAGTTATATAAAGTTAATATCTTCTTTACTAGTTTAATCAGGCGGTATAAAAGTAATAAATAGTATAATCCTTCGATTAAATTCTTAAAGAGCGCGAGGAGTAAATTATATTTATAATAAATTATTCTAAAATCGTCTAGGTATCCGGTATCGTTACTAATTCTTAAACTTTTAATATTTAATAATAGATAACGGCGAAGAATTAATTATAAACTATACTTTAATATATAATTTTCTTTTTCGTTTAAGGGGTATTAAAGTTCTCTCTAAAAATATTAAATTTTAATCTTATAGGATATCTTATAATAGTGGATAATAAAAAGTAATTAAAAATACGGAGGTATAAATTAACGCGCGTCTTTAGTTACGCTAGCGTATAAATTATTTTAAATTACGGGGTTAATAGTTAATTAACGAAATATACTCTTTTAACCCTATATTATATCGAAATAATAGTATAAATACTTTATATACTATAGCTACGAGCCTAGGCTTATATCTTTCGGATTTATAAATAAAGAATTTAGTATATAAATTATATTCTTCGATATTACTTTTTCTCTATCCTAAAAAAGCCCTATCGATAAAATATAACTACGTATAGTATATTAATAATTTATTTATATTAGGTCTTACGTATAGCCGGTAAATATTAACTATAAAGGAGGATCGGTAAAGACGGATTTTATTAATACCTCTTTTATCTATCGATTACTCTTTAATAGAATAAATATTCTATATATATACCTATATAAAACTAAAACGGAGTATAATATAATAGTATTTAATCTTCTAGGACCGAGTTTAAAAAATTATTTTAACTTCTATAATAATAAATTCTCTTTTAAGATTATATTAATACTCGTCGACTAACTTTTATATATTATCTCTTTCGATTTCTATAACTTCTTTACGTTAATTATTCGTAGTATTATTAATATTCGTCCTCAAACTTATAGCTCTTAGTAACTCCTTATTTTATAACTCCTTTAATTAAATCCTCTAGGAGAATTTCCGCTACTTTAATTATAAACGGTTTAATTATAGAGTATATAGAACTACTAGGAACTACTAGAGATTTAATAAATAAAAATAATATAAAGGTACTTTCTTACCTACCGGTAACAATAATTAAACGGGGTAAATTCATAGAAAATTACTTATTAAATATTTAAAGATAACGATAAAACTCTACGGTTATAAAGGGGTTTAAAGAAATAATAAGAAAATACTCGTTACGAAATATATAATAACTACTTAAGGCCTTTTTTTAATAGTTTAAGAGATTTTTATCTAAAGATTAATCGAGATACGGCGCGATAAATCCTAAAATTATATAGTATAACTTTAAAGCCGGTATAATCCTATATAAAACGATATAATTATTATAAGGGCTTAGCTATAACGTTAGGATAAAAAAAATAAAATAAAAAAAGACCGAACTCGCCTATAATATTTATAATTAATAGTTACTAGATAATCCGGAGGGGTTAATAAAAGTCTTATTATATCTAAAACCTTCTTAAGTCTTAACTCGTATATTTCGTTATAAATCTCTTTTTTATATTTTATAAAACTAGTAAATCGTTTAAATTTCTTATTATAAATACTATATTATATTTCTTTAATAATCTTTACGAGTTTTTTATACACGGTATCTATTTATTACTAGATATATTTATATAAATTTTATACCCTTTTAAAGTTTCCGGTATAAAATAAAATTAAATAAAAATAACCTTTTAAAGTCTTATACTTTAAACGACTTTTACGATCTTAGGTTTTTAGTATAAATAACGCGTTATTTACCTCGTTATTTTCATCTCTTTCTAACGATTTAAAATAACGGTATTTATAATTATTAAAAGAGGTTACTTCTTAATTATTTAAATTCTTTAATTATTTACTCGTAGAGTTAAAGTTTATATACTCTTAAAAAAGTATTTTAGAGCCCGCCTTTTAAATACGGAGTTAGAATCTTTTAAAAATAAATCTTATTATTTAAATAACTCGTTCTAAAGTTACTTCTCCGGGGTCTACGGGCTTTAATTTTATAAATAAATAATTAAAGAGTTTAAATAATTAAAGGGTAACCTCTTTTATACTTTTTAAATATTAAATAAATTCCGGGTATTTATTTAAAAAAAAAAATTATATTTAAAGTTATTTACGCGTCCTAAATTCATAATTATTAAACGAAGAGACGATTTAAAGGGATAATAAAAGAGTAGAAAATATTATTTAAAAAATAAAGTTATTTAATTATAAAGTTTTACGAAATTATTAAATTACGCGTTAATCGAATAATTTATATAATTTATTTAGGTAGAGCTATAAAGTATATTATAAAGTAATAATAAAATATACTATAAAGTAATAATAAGGTATACTATAAAGTATACTATAAAATATATTATATAGTAGTATAAAGATATACTATAGAGTAGTAATAGGGTATATTATAAAGTATATTATAAAGTAGTAATAAGAAACACTATAGAGTAGTAATAAAATATACTATAAAGTAATAATGAGGTATACTATAAAGTATATTATAAAGTAATAATAGGGTATATTATAAAGTAGTAATAAAATATACTATAAAGTATATTATATAATAGTATAAAGGTATATTATAAAGTAGTAATAAAATATACTATAAAGTAATAATAGAGTATATTATAGAGTATACTATAGAGTAATAATAGGGTATATCATAGAGTAATAATAAGGTATATTATAAATTAATAACGGGGTATTTTATAGAGTAGGAGTAATAGTAAAATATATTATAAAATAGTAATAACCCGTATTATAGAGTAGTAATAAACTATATTATAGAGTAGTAATAGGGTATATATAACTCTATTATATATTAATATAAAGCCCTATAATAACTTTACTACACTTTTATATATAACTCTATAATATACCCTATAATATATCTCTATCGCTACTCTATAATATACTTTATTACTACTCTATAATATACTCTATAATATACTCTATTATTACTCCATAGTATACCCTAATGTTATTACATAATATACTCTATAATATACTCTATTACTACTCTATAATATACCCTATTACTACTCTATAATATACTCTATAATATATTTTATTACTACTTTATAGTATATTTTATTATTATTTTATAGTATACTTTAATATTATTTAATAATATACCCTATTATTACTACTTTATAATATACCTTATTACTACTTTATTTAAATAAGTTATATAAACCATCTATTTAATACGTAAATTTAATAATTTCGTAAAATTTTATAAAATAGGACTCGACGGGTTTACCCCCTAATCGTTCTTTTAATAAAATTAATACCGTAAGATACCTCGGCCCCTAAAGAATACTCTAGAAATTCTTCCTCCGGGTAATAATTCGGGAAGTTCCGGGTATTATATATATCGGTTAAATAATTAATTATAAGGGGCTCTTTAGATAGTATTTATTTTAAAAAAAGAATATTTAAAAAATAAATACGGTTAAAGGGTTATACTAAGGACTTCTTTATATATAAAGAGAATTATATAATATCTAAAGTAAAGAAGACTCGTTTATTAATAAGATTTTAAAATACGATAATTACTTAAGGATAAATAAAATCGTTAGAAAATAAACCGATATATTATTAATAAAGTATAAAGTATTCTTTATAAAACTTATTTCCTATTCGGTCGTTGTCCTAAATATTCATAAATCCTATTTATTTAGTAGATTCGTTCGATAGTAAATTAATCGTAGTATTTCCGGATAATAATAATAATAGATAAATAAATTTCGTTACCGTAAATAATATATATAATACTTTAAGGCTAGTGCTTTATATTATTATAAATATCTATAGATATTATAATATAGGGGAAAATTAATTCTAGGACCCTTTCTTTATATTTTCTATAAAATTTCTTTCTTTCGAACGAGAGCGGTAATCTAGCGTTAATTAAGAGAAAGGATATTAATATATTATATTATTCTAAACGATAATCTAATATCTTTATATTTAACTAGTGTTAAAGAGCGAGTTTATTTAATTAATTCGAAGATTTCCGTTAAAAGGAAATTAAGGTTAAACGAGGAGGGGAACGATAAGAATTTTTTTAAATTTAAAATCGATCTCTTTTATTAAATATCTTTTCGTAGGACTAATAAATTAATTAAAATATATATTTTAATATTTACCGATTTAAGACTATCTTCGATTTTAAAATTAATTAAAGTTATCTAGATAAATCGATTATAACTACTACCGAGAGTATAATCGTAGATAACTACCGAAAAAAGAAGTTTAGACTAAAAGCCTCGGATAATATATTAAGAGAATTAATCGAATAAAAGTTATATTAAAATTATAAAGCGGCCTAGAGAAAGGGTAAACGATAATTAAATATATTATAATAAAGTATTCTAGGCTCGACTAAAGGGGTAGGATTATCTACGATAAAAAATACTTTATATAAAGTTATATAAAATTTTATAAGGAACTTATAAATAAGGCCCTATAAATAAACTAAAGATATATTCTTAAAATTATTCCTATTTTTAATATAATTTATTAGGGTATACTATAGTTTATAAATAATCTAAAAAATATAAATATTAATAATTAATTTACGAGAGTCTACCTAAATAGTAATAAATCTATAATATTTTAATATAAATCTTGAAATTACTATATTAGAACCTTTTTTATAATATTATTAATATCGTTTTTTAACTTATCGTTTACTTTAGAGGCGATTTAAAATACCGAGATTTATCTTTAACCCCGCCGTTTATTAATTAATCTCTCTTCTCTTTTAAAATATTAATTTAATAGTATCTACGTTAAACTAGTTATCTTAAGGTATAATCGATAAGAGTCTTCGCTTTAATATCTAGTAATACTACCGCGAGATTTAAATAAAACGAGTAAAGAGGTTATAATTAAATATATATCGTAATTTAACGAATTAAGAAACGAGAAATCTATAAAGACTATTATATAGCTTATAAAGTAAATAATAAATATTAGTATTAATACGACGAATTAACGTATATAATACCGGGTAGGGTTATCTTTATAGTTAATAAAAGTAATAATCTACGGCTGATTATTATCTAAAAGGATAAATAATTTCTTTATATTTAAGAAATTTATATTACACCTTATATTTAGGTATAGTAAATATATTATTATATAATTAAAGCGAATAAGCGACGGAGTAGCTCTATATTTATATAAATTCTTACGTTATTAAAGGATCGATAAGTAGCTCTAAAATCGCCTCGTTTATATATAATACCTTTTTATATTCAGGATTCCTATATATTCTTCTAAAGATTAATCCTACTATTTATTTAATTATAAAGATTTTACTTTTTCTTATTAACGAATATATTATTTCTTTATAAGTCCGTTTTCGAAATAGTTAGTTATACGGGCTACGAAAGTATTAAGATCTTAAATTAATATATTATTTAAACTTACTCTCGAAATCACTCGTAATTTTATTAATTTAAATAATACTAGTATCCCCCGTAACTCTTTTTACGCCGCCGTAGAATTTTTAAATAAACTCGAAGGACGCTACGCCTTAACTCCCGCGGAAATATATACCGATTTAATAAGAAAAGAAGTTCTCGATAATTTAATTATATTTATTAAAGTAGTTTTATATATTTAATATTTATTAAGAGTATCCCTAGCGGCTTATATACTAGTCCTCGAATCGACTTCTCGTTTAACTATATTAACGTTCGCTCTTCTTTCTCTTATACCTCTTTAGGCCGCGACTTATACTATATCCCTTCCGTAAAGAATCCGGTTTATAAATTATATTATAAATATCGGTAACTGGTTAATCTTAAGACTTTAGACTTTAGGATTATATTATTTTCTTTATTTTAAATTAAAGAACTAGTTATTATTACCCGCCTAAGAAGCGGGGAATATTAAATCCGAATTATAATAAATAAATACCCTTCTTTACGTATTTATTATTTCTATTATCTTTATAGTCGGAGGCTTTTATTATTAGGGCTTTATTCGGGATAATAAAGTTCTTAAAGAAAAATTATTCTTAGATTTAAAATAAAAAGTCGATTTTTATTAAACTTTTTCCTACTCTCGTAGATTATCGGAGGATAAACTATAATAAGATATAATATATTAATGAAATAATATAAGAGTCTTCTTCGCTTAAGTTTTATTAACTCTATTAATTCGATAAAGGTATAAGTCGTTTAAGGGGTAATATAATATAAATATATATTTATTATATCTACGAGAATCTTTTATTCGGAATTTATTTTATTTTAATTTTTATCTTAGAGTCTCTAAAGCTTAACGCTTTATTTATTAATTATATCTAGATTATTAACATTTCTAGGATAAGAATTAAAATAAATATTTAAACTATTTCTTACGTAGGTACCTACCGAATAAAAGAAACCCGAATAACTAGTTTATTCTTAATTAAATAAGGATAAAAGGTATATTATAAAAAATATAACTCCTATAACGAAGGATATCCTATAGTTTCTTATTATAATATAATTATACCTTAGCCGAAGGGGGGTATAAAGGGCCGTCGAATATAAAAAGAGGGTTATTCCTCTTTAAATTCGAAATATCGATATTATATTAAACTACCTACGTAATTAAAAACTTAAGTAATAACTAAAGCCAAGATTTCTAATAAAAAACTATATTATAAACGACTACTAACCTCTCTTTAAATTAATAAGAATTAGAAATTATTTTATTAATCTTTATACCTTAATAAAATCCTTTATATTAATAACTCTAGGTCTATAAATCCTTCGAATTCATAATAACTAAACCTATTAAAACTATATTTATAAAAGAAAAAAAAAATCGCCGTCGTTAGCGGTACTAATATTTCCGTAAATATAAATAATAAATTAAAGTCATAATTTTATCCTAGATTTAATTAACGAATTTATATTAATCCCTAATTTCCGTATTATACGGAAATTAACGTATCGCCTATTCGATATATTTATATATAATTCGGCGGAGGTAACTAAAAGATTTTATAATTTAATTTATAAAGTATTAAGACTCTCTACCGTCGTTAAACTTATTTTATTTTATTAATTCTTAAATAAACTAGGTGGCCGCCTATTTAGGTATTATATATAAAATATTAATTATCTCGAATAATACCTACCTAATCTCTCGAAGAAGACGATATAACTCTACGGCCGTATCGATTAAATAAAATACTAAATTTATAATTAAATAATCCTATTTATTATAGATATATTTTATAACGCGGATTTACCCGATTATAACCGGTATTATAAAGTAACCCGGGAACGAGAGTCGGTAAGAAAACGAAAATTAATTATTAGGCGAATATACCCGAATATCGTTCTTTATAAAAAAGAGAACCTTAATACCTTAGAAATTAATAAGTTTATAAGGGTAGACCTTCGAAGACGTCCTAATATTATCCTTATAGTGGGTATAAGTCTAAAAGTACCTAATATAAAAACTATAGCGAAAGAGCTCTACCGCTTAACCTAGATAAATAACGGATTAATTATTTAAATTAATACGGAGCTACCTCGCTCTAATATTAAATATAATTTTAATCTTATAGTTTTAAGAGATTATAACGAAGTTATCCACCTTATATCGAAATAAATCGTAGAAGAATTTAGTTCTTTTTAATTAATATATTATTAACTTCGGATATTCTTACCCTCGAATTAAAAAACTTAAATTTATTATTTTATATTTAAACTAGGTCTTACTAGTTACCGGTTAATAACTAGCTCTAATAAGTAATTAGTTACTTATCTAGACTAAGACTTAGAGGTGACTAGTTATTTATTTATACCAAGACCTTAGAGGTAACTAGTTATTTATTTATACCGAGACCTTAGAGGTAACTAGTTACTTATCTAGGCTAGGGCTTAAAGATAATTAATTATAAATTTAAATTATAAGTTTTAAAAGTAATTAATTATAGATAAACCTTATTTCGACTAGTTACCCCGATTTTACTTTACTTCGAAAGGCGACCTAGGCCTTAAATAAATAATATTTATACTTCGTAATAATTATACCTTAGGTGAATTAAACTACGACTAGCTTTATATAAAAATAAAATCGCTTTATTAATTACGTATATCTAGTAATAATACGCTATTATTTTATTTTCTTAAAATTATTATTAAATAACTTCTACCTCTTTTCGCCGCTTTATTTAATATATAAAGAAGTATTTATAACGATTTTCTTTTATACGGGCGAGTATTCCCCGTTATTTTATAATCCTTCGCTATCCTCTTTATATAAACGTTTTATTATACTTCCTCTTAAATTATTATTAGGCGTTACTTTAATATTATCGCTTAAAGATTTCTAATAGTTACGAGCTCCCGGTAACGGTGGTTTTCTCTTTTTAGAATTTCCTCGTTTTCTTCTCTCGGCCTTCTTATTATAAATAGTAAAAATTCGATTTCTTTTATATACCGTAAATATATCGTTTATAAAAGGTATTAATTTATTACCCTTAATCTTACGGATTTATTTTAAAGTTACTTTTTTTTATATATAATAGGATTTATAGTCTTTACCTTTAGAATTATAAATAAGCTAGTAAAGAGAGCGCTCGTTAATATTAAATACTCTTCGATAATTTTATCGGTTTATAAAACTAGGCGACTTTATTTAAGGGGGAGAGGTTTAATTATTATAATAAACCTATTTAAAGATCTAATAATACTACTACTTTATAAATTTTAAATAATTAACGGAGTATTATCCTTTAGAGATTAAAGTATTACTCTATCTTTAATTAATACCTCCGGTAGATTAACGAGATTATTAATATTTAGAGAAATACTTTATTTTAAAGGAGACTAAGGCGAGGATATTTTTAAAATTAATATATTTAATAAATTAAAAAGATTATTAATATTTAGAGAAGTACTATTTTTTAGAAAAGATTAAAAAATCGCCGTATCTAAAGTTTTTACCTTTAATTAATTAGAAAGATTATCGATACTTAAAAAAGATTCTAAAAACTCTAGATTTATAAAAAATATAGTACCGCGGCTAAAGTCCTATAATAGGCTAGATAAAATTAAAGTATTTATAAATAAAGTTCCTCTACGCTTGAACCCCGAAACCTCGTAATTTTCGCTCTACTCTATATATCGATTAGGGCGAGATAAGAGTTTTATAATTTTAAACCCTTTTTTAAAAAGCCCCGATAAGCTTAAAGATAATATAAAATATATTTTATATAATATATAATTTAATACCTTTAAGGTTATAGCTCCTTTATTACCTCGTTTTAAAATTAAAAACGAATCGAAGGAGTCGAAGGTTTTATTTTTATAAAGTATAGACGGATCTTAATTAATAAATAAAGGCGATATAAAATCTTCGTTATATAATATATACTTTAATATCTCCGAGGGTATAAACGGCGTACTTTCCGTAAAAGAAAGTTTAAATAGTATATAACTTTATAATATTATAATTTCCTTATTAAATCGCTTTAATGAAGCTAGAGATAAGTTTATATAATTAATATTTTTAATTCTTCTAAACGTATATAAATCTTGGTCGAATAAAGGAGGCGATATATTAGATATTAAATTATTTAGGGCTTTAATATATCTTTCTATTAATATAAATAATAAAAGAGAGCGTAGGTATTTAATTTTATATATCGCGGGACCCGGGGTTTCTATTTTAATAAATATATCTAGTATTTTATATTATACCCTTTAGAGCCCCTTCTTAACGTAACTATAAATAAAATAATAATAATTAATTACTCCGTTTCTTTTTAAAGCGGTATCTTTATATAAAGAGGGCTATCGTTCTTTTTATTTTATTTATAATATATACTACTCCTAAGTTTAAAGAACTACCGGTTTATCGGCGATATAATTATTTAAATATTCCGTCCTAATTTAAATCTCTATATCGTAAATAGCCTTATTATATATAAATTCATTTAAGATTAATATATCCGTCCTAGACTTTCTAAATTCATTATTAAAATAAGAACTCGTCTAATAAATATAAATTTCTATATCGTTTATATCGATATTATCTTTAGTATCCGCGATAATTTATTTATTTAATAAAGGATTATCGTCTTTAAAGAATACCTAGAAGGTAAACCTCTAAATAAATAAAGATATAATATATTTTCCCTTCGGTTCTTCGATATTATATAAGTTTTAAGAGAATAATCTAGTTTTAATCTCTCTTTATAAATCCTTAAAAGGGCGTCCGTATCGGTACTAAAGATTTAATTTAATTTAGTCCGTCGTTAAAGGAGGTATAATTTAGGCTATTTCTCTAATCTTTAATTAAAGTCTATTTTATATCTCCGCCGCCTAGGACTTTATAAACCCTCGATAATTATTATAACTAATTATACGCGCGAGATAAGTTTATATTACTCGTTTTAAAACCTCTTTTAAAGTTATTTATATAATCTTTAAAGATCGAAAGCCTAGCTTTAATATTAATTAAGCGAATTTATATTAAAGAATAAGATTCGGTTTCTTAATAATTAGTTTTTCCTTTAATAATTCTTTCTTAGGAGTTATATTAATAAGGTTTAGAAAATAACGTAAAGTATATATTTATAATTACTTATAATTAAACTTAAACGGAGTACCGTATTATATATAACTAAAGCGACGCTCCGTATTTTATTTAATAAGGTTATAAACACGCCCTTCGAATAACTTTTATATAATAATATATAATATATCTTATACCGGGGGCTTTAATAAGAGTTTAATAACTTTCGAGTAAAAATTAAAATATTTAATATCCTTATAAAAGATATAAAGAGAGGGTATTATATACTCGATCGTATAAATATTCCTAAGGATTATATCTCGTATTATTAGGTTTAATATTTTAGTAAAGAGTCTTCCCGTCTTTATATATTATTTAACGAAGCCTACGTTATATTCGGATACCGTAAAGGCTCGGAGTTCTAATATCTTTATTATAATAACGTCGATTAAATTTATTAATTAACTTCGGGAGCCGGTGATCCTCGACTATACCCGATAAATACGACGGAGATATATTATTAATTCCTACGTTTTATTAACGTAAATAGATCTTTATAGGGTAATAATAACTACTTCGTAGTACTTTAATACTAAATACCGGTATATTATTCTAATATAAAAAGCGTCTTATAAATTTATAATATCGAGGAGGTCGTCGAACTCTTCCCGAAGTACCTTAATATTTAGGATTCGTTTAAGGTCTTTAATCTTATCTTTTATTAATCGCGCCTATTATTTCCTTTCCGTAACGTTATCGTCTAGTCGGTGATAAAGTCGAATATAATAAAATATTTCTCTATCCGAGAAGTTTATTAAGTTTGAATATTCTTCGCGTAGATTCGTAATGGCCTCCGGGGTTATATTTAAGTTTTATTAATTTACTCCGATAATTTATTTAATAAAGAAGAATATTATTTAAATAAAAATCTACGATCTATTATATATCCTTTATAAATAAATACTCTTAAATTATTATTAGACGGTATTGTTTATAAAGTACTTTTAATATCGTACCGTTAATAAATACTAGTCTCGGTAATTAATCTTCGTCTTTAGAACTATATAAAAGGGCCTACTATAATATTTTTAATTCTCGGATCGATATTTATAACTCTTTATCGGATATAAATACGGCGACGCGATATATTAAATAAAGTCGATAATAACCCTCCGTAGTAAATACCCGCTTTAACCTCTAAATATTCTTTAGTTAAAGGAATTACGCTAGTTAATATATAAAAAATCGTAGGTAGGAAATATCGATATATATAAAGTTATAATAATTAATATATCGCTTTTAGCGAGTATTAATATCTTATGTATCTATATAATATTATAAAAAACGATTTATATTATCTAGTATTTTGGTCTAATTTAAGGAAGGAAGTAGATACTTTTTATAATTATAAAGAGGTAAAAATAAACCTAAACCCCTTTTATTTTATTTAATAATAAGAATTATATTTAAATTTCTAATAAAGATATCCCTATTTTCGATAGTAAAGTTATACCGAAATAATATTAAAGTTAGAAATATTATTTATTTATTAAACGACGTTAGAGCTAGTATTAATAACGACGCGAAAATAGTTTCGAATTTATAAATATCGTTTATAATCCAAACGAGAGTATATTTATTAATAATAATAACGTAGAAATAACTTTAAAGTCATAAATATCGCTTATAACTTATAATTTATAATTAATATCTCGACTCCTCTATAAATAAGTTATATTTCTATTAATTTAAAAAGAACCTAACTTTAATTTATATATTAATAAAGTTAAATAATTATACTATTAAACGTCTCTAGATATAATTACTCGATATAATAATAAGTATCCTACGGTCCTATTAACTTAGGAATTATTCGATATAATTATCGAGCGAATACCCGTACTCTATATAAGGTATATTTTATATTCGTTTAACCGCGCGCTTCGACCCGAGTAGAAATAATCCGGCGTATTATAAGACGCGATCTTCTATAGCCGAGACTAGATAATAATAATTACTTCTATCGGTTATAATACTTTAATTAATTTTATTTTTATTAACCCCGATCTTACCGCCGGTTACGATATTTTAAATAATATTTAAATATTATTTACTTATATAGTCTTCGTCGTTAATAATTAATCTAAAGATATAAGTTTCGATTTTAAATATTAATAACTCTTTCTTTAGTACCTACGACCTTATATATTTAATAAAGTAATAAAAGAGGTCACTTTTAACTCTAATAATATAATAAATATTAACGATATTTTTCGTTATTTTAAAATTATTAATATTACTCCCGACCCTCGAAGGCTATTTTTATATAATTCGAACGAGTTATAATCGGAGTATATATTCTAAAACGATCGTTTACTTATATCGAGAATAATTAAATCTTAGGACGTAATTAGTATCGGAGGGTAAACTTCGAAATTAAAAGATATTTCTTTAATTTATAAAACTACGTTTACGCTATAAAATGGTAAAAGAGAATAATATATTTTTAAGAAACTTAAATATAACCCGGAGTCCGTTAAATTAATAAAAGACTTTACCGGTAAATAATATAATATCCGATAAAGTTAGTGATAAATATTATTTCATAATTAACGCTAGCTTAATATATAATAATATATTAATCGGGCCTATAATAAAGGATATTCTTCTCTCTATTTTCTTATTCCGGAGTAAATATATAATTATATTTAGAAATATAAATACTTTAGACTTTTATTATATTAACCTTATTATTAAATATTAATAACGTAATAACTTAACGCGCGGTTATAGTATATAATATAAACCGTTAGTAATATTATTCAAATTCTCTAAACTACTTATTTATTACTAATTTTACGAGAATTTAACGATTTAATAATAAATATTAAAGAAAATTAGATAATTATAAGGCGACGCCGTTAAAAGATATTATTAAATACTAGGAAAACCGGACTTTAAATACGAGAACGACCGGCGTCTTTATAAATAATCGTTTATACTACGACTACTTTAAGAATTTATATAGGTAGTATAATTATTATTTAAAGACCTTAAACCGACTATTTAATCTATATTAATAATAATATTATTATATTCTTTAATTCTTTAATCTCTACTTTTAGCGCCTTGTTATTCTTCTTCGTTTCTTCCGTTATTTTTATAGTATCTTAATCTCGATCGCTATTTTAAATAGATATATTTAATACCGTTATAAGGGCTATTATAAAGACTGTTATAAAAACCGTTATAAAACCTTCCGTCGTAGACGTTAATCTTTTAATAATCTTTTATTTCGGTAAAATATTTTATAATAATATATACCCCTTAAGTTTATAATATATTCCTTTATTATATTCTACTCTATTTTTCTTTTTTATCGTCGCGTACTCTAAATATATTATCTAGGTAGGTTTATCCTTAAATAAAATCTAAATATTAATAACCGGGCGACGACGGCTATAATCTTCTTAAGATTTAATATAATTATCTATTATTTTATATACGACGTATATAAACTAGCCTAAATATTTTCTGTTAGATTTCCTATACTTTACTCTTCCTTAGGCGTTATTTTTTCCGTTTTAATTTAAATATATAACGGCGATATCGTTACTAAATTCGTTTTTAATTCGGACCTCGTAAATTTCCTTACCGCCTTTTAATCGCTTAAGTATATAGTATTTTTAATAATCTAACTCTATTTCGTAGTAACCGATTATTAACTCTCTTTATAAGGTCTTTCCTAAAATAAATATAAATAAAATAATAATAATTAGATTAATAAATACTTTAGGCTTCCCTAGAGTAGGAGAAATATTAATAATTAACTCGGTAAATACTTTAGGCTCCCTTAAGATAAAGAGAGTAATTAAATTAATAAATATTTTAAACTCCTTTAGGATAAAGGGAGTAATTAAATTAATAAATATTTTAAACTCCTTTAAGATAAAGGGATTATTAATAACTCTAGGCGGGTTATTTATATTTATATCGTCTTCGTCGTCGGACTCCAGCTCTACGTTATTTTCTATAAATATTAAATTTTTAAATTTAAGTCCCCTAGCTACTTTTTATACTTTTAAATATTAATAAATATATTATACCGCTACCTATAGAGTATCCGGAAAGAATATCGACTTACTTTAATATACTACGCCTACTTTCGGATTTTTAATATTGGATTTAAAATTTATTAGAGTCGCTAGTTTAATAAATACTACCCTAATCTTATTTTAGGAACTAGTATTATTCACGCTCAAAATTTTATAAAAGTTTATAGAGTCGTATACTATAATATTATTAATCTTATTATTCTAGGAACTTATTTTAAACTTTTTTTTACTTTTTAGTTCCTTTTTTAATTTTCGTATACCAGATTTATTAGAAACTTTTACGTGAGACGTAGTATTCTAGCTCTTTTATAAACGCCTAGTCGTTATAGTATTTTAACGTTTTTATTAATCCGTCGTATTTTAAAACTCGTCTAGTTTAGGTATACTTTTAAATATAATTAAATTTATTATTTAAACTATATTTATAACTAAAACCTCTTCGTTAATATTAACTTTATTAACGGTAGGTACCTTTAGAGTAAAAGTCGATATTATTAATAATACTCTTTTTTAAATACGAGAGTATACTACGAGTAAATTTATTTAGAACTTTACTTTATAGTTCTAAAGATATTTAAGGATATTTTATTATTACTTAATACTCTCTAAAGGAGAACGCGAGGAATCTTATAAATTAAAATTAAAGAATACGTATCTAGTATATATTTTTATTTATTCCGCCACCGGATTTATTTCGTAAGAAATATCGTATTATTAAAAGTATAATTTAAGTTAAAAGCCGCGAGAAAAGGTTATTAAGGTACGTTATTCTATATATAAACTAATACCTCTAAAGAAAATATAATATAATCTAGTTTCGGCATTAATCGCCTCTTTTAAGAAATAATATAAGGGTTATTTTTTTTTACCTTTAATCGTTTACTACTCCCTAGTCTTTAATATTTAATTAAATTATTCTTTATCGAAGTAATCGCCCCTCTCGAATATAAAACTTATCGCGACCTTATATTTATACCTTAATATATATTACTCTCTAGATTAAAGCGATTTAACCGACTCTCTTAATAATTTATTATCGGTACTATATACGTCGCCGAGTAGACTCTTAGTCGTTAGAATTATTATTACGATTCTACTAGAGACTATATTATAATTTAATATATTAACGTTATCTAGCCTAGATACCTCGATTAAAGAATAATTAAAAATTGTATAAAGCGCGATATCGGTTAACCTTAATATATCTCGTCCGTTAATTAATATTTAAATTACGTCCGTTTTTATCTCGGCGAGTGGACCTACCTTTTTAGAAAATTATATATTTACGCCCTTATATTTATTCTCTAACTCAACGGTAATTATAATCGGTATCTCCTCTTTTATATCGTTCTTTATAGTATTAACTACTCCTCGCTTCCTACTTTCCTTAAATTATAATATCTTTATAGGTTTAACTTTAGGTTCAGCTTTAGATTCAATTTATAATATTATAAATTTATATATAATAAGGTCTATAACCGTTCTAATAAATATCGTATTATAGGAGTCGTTTTTCTTCGAGGGAGTAATAAACTAATACTAATAAAAAAGAGCGAGTAATTTAATAAAATATATATTCTAGTATAAATACCGATACTAGTACTTATACGAGAGTAGATATAAATTAAGAAATATTTATATTCTAGTTTTATCCCTAATTAACCTTATCGGTACTTTATATTTAAACTACTACTCTATTAAATAAATTTTATAAACTTCTTCGATATTATATTAACTCCTCTATAGACGGGGTATTTAAATTATATTAACGAAATTAATCTTTTTTAACGCGATAGAGGAGCGAATTCGTTAAGGTAAAGGATATTATAAAATCGTCCTTAATTCTAACTACGCGACCGTTAAAGAGATTCTCTTCGAGTATTTATTTCCTTAAAACTAATTAAAGGCGGAAGCCTATATTATATTTATAAATTATTTTATCGTTCGACGTTGGGTAATAAACCTCTAGAGAATATACCGATACTTTATAAAATTAAATTCGGTTAATTATATAAATATAAAGTAATTCTATTAATTTGGACGAGTTATTAGGATTAAGAGTCTTTAATATAACTCGGTATTATATAAAAGACCCTTAACTAAGCCGTTAAGATATTTTATTATTATTTAGTCGAAATCCTAAATTATAATCGTAGGCTATAATACTCGCTTTAATAATATTTACTTTCGGATATCTTATTAAGGATCTTAGTAATTAATTTAGAAAATAGGATAAATATATATAAATTAATAACCTTAAAGTATGAATCTCTCGCGGGAAGGTTTATTATTATAAAAAATATATATAATACGAGCTATAAATATTTTAATCTATATAATAATAATTATTTATACGTAAGATAATAGGTAATAATTTAGAGAAGTTTCTATTACGACTTATATAATTTAAAATAATATAATTTACGTCTCTTCTACTTTCGGCTCTCCTTTAGAAGCGAGGAAAGAGATTAATAACTAAAAGTATCTATATATTTATAATAACGGATAGAAAGCGCTTTTATTCGTATTCTAATAATAGTTTATATTATTAAGATTAATTTTAGTCTAATAATATAATATTATAATATTATAGAACCGCCGCGTTAAGTCTTTATCTCGTAAAGAAGATATTAATATAGTATTTTAGAGTATATACGTAACTAGTTTCTTTATTAAAAATTAGTAAATAATAGCGCCCTATTACTATCTAGCTCCCTCAGCGTTTAAATTATTTCGGATTAATCGAAAGTATTCTACTACTTTAATAGGAGATAAATTCCTCGGTATATTATTATAACGTAGGCCGATATATTTATCGCGATAAGTATCTACCTTATCCGAAGAATACTCCTTATTATTACTATTATTAGGATTAGTTAGAATTTGGATTAAAGGCTCCTTATTTATAAGGTAGTAATTTCTTACGTCGAGAGTTATTAATAACGTAAAATTATTTTTATTAATTACTTCGAGATCTACCCCGTATCTAATTAATATCTAAATTATTTTATGAAACTTATACTCGCTATATAATTATATTAGAAGTATAAAGACTTACGTAAAGAGTATTACCCCCGAATAATTCGGTTTATTTAAATTAACTCCTCTTATTAAAAGGAGTTTTAAAACGCTTAAATAAAATTATATTATAGTAGATATATACTTCTTTAATAAAATAGAGCCCCCTATATTAAGTCTTTTAAAATCTACGCTAGTATCGAGTAAAGCTTTAATCGCGTATTATTATAATAAATAGTCGTTCGTTATCGCTAGGGAGATTAACGGTATAGTTTATCTTTCACCATTAATATCGGCGCTATAATTAAATAGTAGTTCGATTATTATAATAACCTGCGCTTTAATAAGGAATTCGTCGGGTTTACCTAAAACTATTAAATAAAGTACATTAAGACTAGATTTTTATATAATAAGATTAATATTAACCCCGTATTTAAATAGTATCTACGTCGCCGTAGCTTTTAAATATTTACTAGTTATTATTAAGACTATTTTACTATTACTCGTCGTATTTATAACGGTGTTTTTTTCTAGAAATAGCTTAATTACTCCTATTTTCTTAAGAGTAACGGTATAGTATAAAACCGTCTCTTCGTTCGATAATCTAAGATTTATATCTACTCCGCTTAATAAAAGAGGGCCTACTATACGACTTATATTTAAATAAATAATCAAAATATTAGATTTTTTATTATTCGTTTTTATAATACTAAAAAGAGCCGTATATTAATAACGACCGGATAAGGCGTTAATATTAATATCTTTTATTAATAGTATTTATACTACCTACGGACTATCTATCCTAGTAGCTAGGTATAATATACTATATCTACTATTTTCTTTCGCGTTAGCGTTAACTTTATTCCCGAGGAGTTACTCGAGAGCCTTATTAATATCGGCTCCGACGGTATAATAAAGGGCGTCTTCCTCCGCCGTATAGATTTTATATATAGGAGCGGCTATATAAAGGGTTTCTATACGAAACTCGGCTTTATAAAAGGAATAAATTATATTTATTTTAAATATTACGTTATCTACTATAATTTTTTTAAATTTTATTACGACTTTTAACTCTAGCTACTTTAAGAGTTCCTTATTTATTTATAATTTAACGATAACCCGCTATTCGTTTTATTATTATTAATTTTATTATTTATTTAATTTATTTAATAATTTACCTTTAACGCCTATATAATAGTATAGGTCGTTATTCGCTTCAAATCTATTAACGTCGAGCTCGTTAATAGTATAATTAGACTATACACTACTAAAATTAACGATGATTATATATTTTATTTCGGTTATTAAACTGTTTATAATTATAACTTTAATAATATTAATATAAAATAAAGTAATAAGTAATATAGATATTAATTAATAATTAAACGGGAATATAATTAATATAATTTATTATTTTATCGTATTTATTTACGAAACTTTATTATAGATTCTATATTCGGTCTTAGGATTAAAAGTGATAATATAGATTATAATATTGTTTCTATAACCCGTATTTACTTTCGTATTTTATTTTCTTAATATAAATTCTTTTACTACCTCGCCCCGGTATTTATTAACTTTATTAATTATTTAGAATAACTCTTATAATAGCCCTTTATACTTATTATAAAGTACTTATCGCCGGATTATATTATTATATTATATTAATACTCTTCGCGACTTTTTTTTTAATATTTGTATATTATACTCCGGCTCTTGTTTTTTATTATAGATAATATATATCTTTTCTAATAAAAGGGGATAAAGAGTAAACGGGAGAGGAATTAAAAGAGGTAAAATAATAATCTTCTTATAAAGAACT
>JAABUS010003867.1_pt1 | contig 23025 bp, 15 predicted proteins | sample 5560161 | NCBI WGS metagenome assembly JAABUS01 (sample SAMN10711885, study PRJNA513376) | rock metagenome | isolation source: Antarctica rocks | place: Antarctica: Victoria Land, Trio Nunatak nord | collected 2016-01-04
CCGGCCCGCAACCTTGAGGACGGACGAATACTCCTCCTCGATCGGAAGCAGGCGCTTGTCGTCGACACCGTCATCCTCGACGACTTCGACACCCTTCTTGGTCGTCGTGATCCGATCCCGAATAGCCCAAACGATCCCCTCCCCAGAGGCGATGCCTCCCGTAATCCTGCGGGCGAACTCCGGATCGGCCAGGGTGATGATGCGCCGCGGGTAGGCCTGGGATGTCCCCTTCCGAGCCTTCGCGGTGTCACCAACGATGATTGAGTTCTCATTGGTTCCGTGTCGATCACCGGAGACCATCATGTGCGGACTGCGGCCAATGGCACAGCCAAAGAACGTCAGCAGGGTCACGGCGACGGCGACGGGATCTGCCTCGGTATAAGGGTCCAGCGTCGTGACGATCCTGCCGAGCAATCCATGCAGAGCCTTCGGCGACAGGACAGGCCAGGCAGGAGCGACGGGCGACGGAAACTCGACGATCGGGGTTGTCTCGGGAGGTCGCGGAATCCAGCCGGGCGGGTCCTGATCGAGCAGCCCGACGAGGCGATCAACGGTGTTGCCCGCATCGAACCAGTCCGACAGGTCGCCACCCGCCGGGAGACCGTCGAGCGTGACGATCTGGACTGTCCGCGCAATGTCGCTGAGGAGATCACCGATCAGTTGGGCATGACGTCTTCCCGGCTCGTCGTTGTCTGGAATGATGACCACGTCCTGACCGGTCAGCGGCGAGAGCATCTCGCTGTCGACCTTGCCAGCGCCCGACGCGTTGGTAGTGGCCGTGATGCCCTCTCGATAAGCTCGGTCGACGTCCTTCTCGCCTTCTACGACAAAAACGACATTACTCCTGTTGATACTCTCCAGTAGCTCCGGGAGTCGGTACAGCAGCCGGATGCGACCACCGATCTTCCAGGGGGAAGACGGGGTGTCCCGATGCCAGGGACGGAAGGACTTCGGCTCCCCATGTCTGGTCACGCGATGAAGGACGGCTCCAGTTGCGTCCGGGTAGTCGTATGTCGCGACCACCGGGCCGAGGGATGGAGGTGGCGGTACTGGCTTTCGGTGGAGCCGGATTGGTTCCCGAGGCGGTCCTTCGTCGATGAAGAGATCCTGCATGGTCAAGCCCATGGCTTCGACCACCGCGCTCGTCTCGCATTGCGCGAAGCAGTTGAGCAGGACCCGCCCGTCCTCCCCTTCTCGAATGCTCAGGCTGGGGTTGGTGTCGTCGTGAGCTGGACATCGCGCCATCCAGCGATCACCGCGCTTTTGCGGATGATCGAGACGTTGGAGGACCAGATCAATGGGGCGATCTGGATACGGCATGCTCATGCGGCACCTCGCTGGCGATCGACTGCCTGCAACGCCTCGTTTAGACGGCGACGCGCATCGAGCGTCAGGCGGTGACCCGGGCCGTACGTGCTGAGGAACATGCGATGGAGGGATTGGAGGCGTTCGATCCGCTTGGCTGTGGGGGTCAGAGACCCATCATCGTGATAAACTGGTCCGGTAGTCGCCATGGGACTGGTCCTCCCTACTGAGCCCCTTCGCCGTTGCAACCGGCTGGGGGCTCACTTTTTGTCACGCGGCCCGCTGGGAACCGCAGATCCAGGTCTCGACGTCATCACGCAAGACCACCCACGCACGCCCCACCTTGTGACCACGGAGATGGCCAGCGGCAAGGGACCGGCGAACGTAGGCCTCGGACAGGCCGAACGCCTCGGCCACTTCGGCCGGTCGATACGCTTCTCGTCGAATAGGCGGACGCTTGGCATTGAGACGAAGCAGTGAGTCGGACATGACGACCTCCTGGATGGAAAAACGCCGGTAGCCCGTTTGCTAGGTGCAAACGGGTGACGAGATGTCATGGGCCGGACGCCCATGAGCTATTCGGTTGCCTGGTCGGGTCGGGCACGGCGCACCGGAGTGCGGCAGACGCATCTCAGTCACTGATATTCTAAACGCCAATAGCGATACTGACGACCACGGTGACAGCAGATCAGCAGGACGGAACCCGGTGTTTGACAGCCATCCTGACAGCCTAGCCCATACCAGCGCAGTACCGTCAGAAACGCACCGTAGTGACTCTGACGGGGTTTTCGGACCTCCAGACCAGCGCAGTATCGCCGCGCCTCTGATTGCGGACCAAGAGGTCGGGGGTTCAATTCCCTCCGGGCATACCACCGGGTATCGGGCGATAGCAGGAAGACGCGCCGGACGAATCATCGTCCGGCGCGTCTCTCGTTCCAGTGAGTAGCCGACGGCTCCCGCCGCCGTGAGGAGATGCCGCATGAGCCGCCGTCCACGCTTCGTCTCCAGCAATCCCGGCAAGGTCCGGGAGGTCGAGGCGATCCTCGGTCTCCCGGTCGAGCAGCTCGACCTCGACCTGTCTGAGATCCAGGCGCTCGACGTCGCAGTCGTCGCCCGGGAGAAGGCGCTCGCAGCCTACGCCGCTACCGGCCAGACGGTCTTCGTCGAGGACACCGGACTCTATCTGGAGGCACTCAACGGTCTTCCCGGCGCCCTCGTCCGCTGGTTCCTGGCGACGATCGGTCCACGAGGCGTCTGCGATCTCATCCCCGCCGGGGTGGAGCGAACGGCGACGGCCAGGACAGCGGTCGCGATCTGTGACGGCACGTCGGTCGAGGTCCTGATCGGCGAGACCGTTGGTACGATTGCCTTCGAGCCGCGGGGCGACGGCGGGTTCGGCTGGGATGCGATCTTCCAACCCGACGGCGCCGGAAAGACCTTCGCGGAGATGACACAGCCCGAGCGTGACCGATATTCGATGCGACGCAAGGCGATCGAGCAACTCCGTGGGCGACTCATTCCGTAACCTTCGGTGGCTGCCCTGGGTCGACGGCGTCGATCGGCCCGGATCGACACGCTCAGAAGTGCCGGAGCAGATCGACGAACCGCTCCACCGTGAGCCGCCGCTGGCCAGCCGGCGCCTCGTCCAGCTCCTGATGCTCCAGGACCCAGGTCTGGTCATGCGGGATGAAGACCGCGTTCAATCCGGCGGCCAGCGCCGGGTTGATGTCGGATCTCGGCGCGTTCCCGATCATCCAGGTCGAGGCTGTCGGACTAGCAAGTTCCTGGAGCACCGTCCGGTAGACCGTCGCGTCCTTCTCCGGAACGACGAAGCGGTGCGCGAAGTACGGTGCAAGCCCGCTGCGATCGATCTTGAGGCGCTGCTCCTCGTCCTGGCCCTTGGTGAGCAACGAGAGATCGTGGCGGTCGACCAGGATCGCGAGCGTCTCCTCGACGCCAGCGATCACCTCCATCGGCTGACTCAGGATGCGCTCGGCGAAGCCCATCACGGTCGCCAGCTCGGACTCATCGAGATCCTGCTCCCGGAGCCGGGCCGACGTCTCCCGAAGGCTGTGCCCGAAGGAGACGGAGCCGTAGCCATGCACCGCCACGTTGGCGTGCTCGATCTCGTCGATGACCGCGCGGACCCCGGTCGGCGACAGCGTGCCGTGGTCCAGCCAGCCGATGAAGTCGTCGATCGCCCGCTCGAAGTAGACGTTGTTCTCCCAGAGGGTGTCGTCACCGTCGAAGATCAGCGTCTGTCGCCCCGTCATGCCGTTGGACATGGCTGTTCCCTTTGCGCTCGATCTGCGACGGCAGCGGCCGGATCCGTGTTGACCGCCGGTGGTCGGTCAGCCCACCGATATCGCGATCAGCCCGATCAGCCCGACCGCGTACACCACGACGACGGCGAGCGAATCCCCACCGATGCCGACCACCTTTCGCCTGGACCGGAAGATGAGCCCAACGACGAAGATGACCGTCAGGAAGATACCCAGCGCCGTCAGGTAGAGATCGGTCGGTTGAGCGGCCGAGAGCGGGTCGCGGCCCGCGACGAGCCCGATCATCAGGAACAGGACCGGCAGGAAGGCGTTGCCACCGAAGATGTCGCTGATCGCCAGCTGGTCGTCGCCGTCCCGCGCCGAGGCGATCCCGGTCGAGATCTCGGGCAGCGAGGTCGCCAGCGCCAGGAAGGTCGCCCCGAACACGACCCCGCTCAGACCAAACTCGTCGCTGAGCAAGGTGCCCGTCTGCTCCAGCATCCAGCCGGCGGCGAGGGTGATCAGAGCGGCCACCGTGAATACCGCCACCGTTCGCGAGGTTCTGCCTCCCCGTTGAGCGTCGGGGCCGGGATCCGGACGGTCTTCTGTATCATCAGAAACCGACGCTTTCCACGGCAGGCCATTCCGGGTCTGGCGGACCAGATACAGCCCCGCCAGCCAGAGGACCGCGACGATCAGCGAGCCGACGCCGACGCGGCCGATCTGAGCCGACGCCGGCAACTGGGTCGCCATCAGGACCGTGGCCAGGATGACCACGACGACCAGCCCCTCGAGCGCGATCACGAGGGAGTTCGCCCGATACGTCAGTGGCCCGGCCCGCCTACGAACCGCCGCGTCGATGATGACCAGCACGACCGTCTGAAGGGCGATCCCGCCCAGGATGTTTCCGACCGCCACCTCGACGTTGCCCGTTCGGGCCGCCGAGAACGAGATCGCGATCTCGGGCAGGTTGGTTGCGATCGCGAGGATGACGAGTCCCCCAACCGCCTGACCCAGGTCGAACCGGCCCGACAGCCACTCGGTGGTATTCGCCAAACGGACCCCGGCCAGCCAGACAGCAATGGCCGCCACGACGAACGCCAGGCCAACGATCGGCAACGGCAGGGCGGCGAACACGGCATGACCTCGGTGGTGAGACGAATCCTGGGACACCCAAGAGCGGGCAAGGCAGTAGACCACCGATCGCCGTCGTTGTCAGTCGCGATGCCAATCCGTCTGAGTCGGTGCGAGTGACGCCCGTCCGGTCGGGCAGTACCATCGGTATTCCGACTCAACCAGTCGGCTTTCCCGCCGGCCCATCCGAGCCCTCTCTGGAGACAACCAATGCCTGCCCTCGAATCGTTCACCCGCCGGCGCGTTCTCGGCAGCGGCATTGCCCTCGGGACGGCTGCGATCGTGGCCGGACATCTCGGGTTCGTCTCGGCTCGGGATGAGGCAGCGAACCGGGAGGCGACGCCGACCGTGCCCTCCAGCACCCAGCACGACGGCACCTGGCTATTCGTCGATGATCTCGGGACCGAGATCCGTCCGCCGTCCACCGCGAGCGGATCGTCGCCGAACTGTCGGCGGCGGCCTCGCTCCGGGATCTCGGCATCCGTCCGGTCGGCGTCTTAGGCATCACGATGACGCAGGACGGCAATCCCGAGATCGCGGCCGGTCGTGTCGACCTCGGTTCGGTCGTGAATATCGGCGAAGGGTTCGACGATCTCGACCTGGAGCAGACCGTCGCACTCGAGCCGGACCGCGTCATTACCGGCCTGTACGGCACGCTCGTCTGGCGGATCAACGTCGACGCGATCCCGCAGATCGAGGCGCTGGCACCGATCGCTGGGATCAACGTCTCGGGCGTCTCGGTGCTCGACATCATCGGCCGCTACGTCGAACTGGCCGCGACCCCTGGCGCCGACACGGCCTCCGGCGACGCGGTCACCGCCAGGGCCGCCTTCGATGCGTCCGCCGAGGCCGTTACCGCTGCGGCAGCAGCCAACCCGGAGCTGTCGATCCTCTACGTGACCGGAGCGAGCGACGTCTACTACGTTGGCAACGCCATGGCAGCCGGCGATCTCATCTACTTCAGGCAACTCGGTGTCAACCTCCCGCAAACGGAAGAGACGCTCGACTACTGGGAGTCCGACTACTGGGAGGAGACCAACACGTACCCGACCGACGTCATCCGGATCGACCGGCGGGCGGCCTGGCTGACGTATGAGCAGATGCTGGAGCGGGAGACGTTCGCCCTCCTCCCCGCCGTCGCTGCCGGCCAGACCGGCGTCTGAGACGTCGAGTACGTCAACAGCTATCTGGGCTTCACCCCGGTGCTCGACCGCCTCGCCGAGACGATCCGGACCTCAGATGGCTCGATCGTCTAGCTCCGGGTTGGCCTTCTGGAAAGTCTCGCGGCGACTCCCGGACCCTGGAATCAGCCTTCTGTCCAGGCCAGTGACAGCGGTTGGCGGAGGCCATGACCGCTGCTATACTCTCGCGGAGGGCAGGTGTCCGAGTGGTTGAAGGTGCCGCTCTCGAAAAGCGGTGTGGTGATGAGCCACCGTGGGTTCGAATCCCACCTTGCCCGCCACAAACACGTCGGCGGCCCGTCGTCGACCATCGGGAAGGGTCGCATAGTTGGCCTAGTGCGCTCGCCTGGAAAGCGGGTACGGGGAAACCCGTCGAGGGTTCGAATCCCTCCCCTTCCGCCAGCGACATCAGAGACGGCGCCCGGCAATCCTGCCGGGCGCCGTTCTGCTCTTCGAGCGTGGCCGACGGGAGCTGTCGATCAGAAGTCCGCCAGCCGGTCGATGAAGCGCGGTTTACGGGCGTGCCGCTCCCGGATCACTTCGAGGCGGTAGACGAACTCGTCATCGGTCCCCTGCTTGAGGGCAAGCGTCTGCATATCCAGAATCAGTCCGGCGGCCGCGTCGTAGCCGGGGCCGTTGCGCCGTTCGATCTCCCGCTCGATCTCGTCCCAGACCCGTTCACCCCGCGTCGCGAGCATGTCGAGGTGGGCACGGCGGGCGGCCTCCGCCTCCCGGGCGAGGCGGCGCTGCTCGGCCAGCTTTCGATCGGCCTCCGCCTTCTCCCGCACCGTACGGATCTCGATCGAACGGGCGAGCACCTCCGCGGCGGTGCGGGGCTTGACGGTCGACGGAGCGGTTTCGGCCTCGGACGGAAGCGCCGCCCGGACCGCCACCCGCCACTCGGTCATGACGATCGGGTCCCCTGCATAGAGCCTCGTCAGGATGTCGGTCCTGATGTCCTCCGGCACCGTGGCGATTTCCATGCGGATGGTCTCGGCGGAGACCGAGCGCCGATCGGGGGAACGCTCGGCGGCTGCCGCGATCAGGTCCGGGTCGATCCGGAAGAACTCGGCGAATGTCCGGAGCTGCTCGGTCAGGGGACCGATCCCCGCCATTGGCTCCGGGTCGTCCGGCTCCATGAACACGGGTCCTTCCCCGTTGTCGTCGATGTCGAGGGAGTCCTCGACCACGTCGAGCTGGAGCGCCTTGAGCCAGAGCAGATGGATGAACCGCAGGTCGCCCTCCAGGATGTCGGTACGGAGCGGCGCCAGGGCCGGCAGCCACGATTCCTCCTCGACCCATTCGTCGTCCGGCTCCTCATCGGTCCAGTTGATGTCCAGAATCAGATGCTCATCGGTGAGACGGATTTTGACCAGATCATCGAATCTCGCCAGCCGGGTCTGGAGATCGGCGACGTCGACCAGGCGCTTCGGCAGGCGCAGCATGAACCGGCGGGTGCTCCAGTTCGTGACGTAGACGTGTAGGTCGAACCACTGGACCATGAAGTCGACCGGGGCGCCCTTGAGGTCACCCCATGAATAGGAGTTGGTGAAGCTCGTCGCCGTGATCTCGGCCCGGGTCGAGATCGCCCGGAGCGCCTCGCGGTCCTCGGCGCTCAACGGACGATCGACGGTCCTGAACTCGTAGTACTGGAACTCGCTCATCGCATCACCTGCCGCTTGAAGGATCGCCTGGCTGGCCGTCCACAACACGTCGCTCTTCTGACCAATTCATGTCATTCCACCAGGCCGCGACAACGACCGGTCAATCGCCGCCGTCGTCGGGATCGACGGTTGGGCGCCGGCGACCGTGCAGGCCAGCGAGCCAGCCGCCACGCCGAGCCGGACCGCGTCCGGCCATGGCTCGCCGAGCGCGATCGCCGCCGCGAAGGCGCCGCAGAGCGAATCGCCCGCCCCGGTCGTGTCGACGACCTCGACGGCCTGCGCCGGCACCATCGTCGCGCCATCAGCGTCCATCCAGAGCGCTCCGTGCCCACCGAGCGTGATCAGGACCGCTGTGGCACCCCGATGGCGGAGCGTTTCGGCTATCGTGGCCCAGTCGGGGATATCCGCGTCACCGATGCGATCGTCGCCGGTCAGCGCGATCGCCTCGGTCTCGTTGACGATCAGCACATCGGCCCTGCCGAGCAGACCGGCCGCCCGTTCGGGTTCCGGCGTCGCGTTGAGGACGACCGACCCGCCGTCCGACCGGGCCCGGTCGATCAGCGCGTCGATGACGGCGGGTTCGAGTTCGAGCGTCAGGAGCAGGACGACGATGGGCTCCGGCCCGAGCGCCGCGACGGCTCGCTCGGGATCGACCAGCAGCGTCGCGCCGGGGACGTAGAGGATGCGGTTGTCCCCACCATCCTCGACCTCGATCAGCGCCACGCCCGATGTGGCCCCGGGAATGCGCTGCACCACCGACGTGTCGATCCCGTCCGCGATGAGGTCGGCCAGGCGGGCGTCGCCGAACGCGTCGTCCCCAAGGCCGCCGACGATCGAGACCGTCGCGCCTGACCGGGCGGCGGCGACGGCCTGGTTGCCGCCCTTGCCGCCGCCGAACATGGCGAAGCCCGTTCCAGTTACCGTCTCACCCTGCCGCGGGTAACGGGCCGTCCGGCCGACGAGGTCGGTGTTGATCGCCCCGCCAACAACAACCCGACCGCCGGGAACCTGGCGTCGCGTATGCACTCGACTCTCCCAACGATATGAACATCGCTGACTGCCACGGCCTTGTTCGACGTCGCTACATTCGGCGGCGCGGCGAGAGCAACCGGGGGATCGAGCGTAGCAGGGTCCGGCGGAGGTCGTCCCACGCCTTCCGGCCGGCCGGGTACGACGGCGCGACTGACGCCGGAGCGTACTGCTCGGCGGTGTACTGGTCGGCGACCGTCCGGGCCGAGTGCCGTGCGGCCGGGACCGACCGGCCGATCTGGTCGGCGTACTCGGTCGGGGTCATCGCTGGGTCGCCCCGGATCCGGAGCCAGCTGCCGAGACGAACGGTCCGGGCGTAGAGGGCGCTGACCGGGCTCATCCCGCCCAGACCTCGCCGCCAGAAGATCGAGAGCAGTATCGCGGCGATGACGAGCAGAGCGACGATGATCCCGGCGGCGATCAGCGCCCAACGGAGCGGACCGTCGATTGGCGAACCTGGGTCGTTGGGCTCAGTCGCGGCGACCGCGGCCGGCGAAGGCGACGGGGACGAGACCGGGCTCGGACTGGGATCGGAGGCAACCATGTCCGGCGACGACGGCGACGGGCTGATGCTTGGCGGCGGTGTCGGGCTCGGCGACGGCGACGCGGAGGCCTGGTCGTCCGCGTAGGCCGGCGCGGCCCGGTTCGCGGTCGGCTCGAACGGGATCCAGCCGAACCGGGGGAAGTACGCCTCCACCCAAACGTGAGCGTTCTCCTCGCGGTAGATGTAGCCGTTGTTGGGGTCGTAATCCGGCGGGAAGTAACCGGTGACGACTCGGGCGGGGACGTCGAGTGTTCGGAGCATGACGGCCATCGCGGAGGCGTAGTACTCGCAGTAGCCCGCCTGGGTATCGAACAGGACGAAGTCCACTACGTCCCGATCGGCCGGCGGTTCCGGTGGGCTCTCGGTGTAGGCGATCCGGGAGCGCAGGTCGTTCTGGATGACGACGGCCATGTCATAGGGCGTCGTCGCGTCATTATCGAGAACCAGTTGGCGGGCCAGCGTCCGCGTCCGGTCGGTGACAGTCGTCGGGAGCTGGAGGTAGCGGTCCGAGACGTAGGCCGGGTAGTCGGTCCCGGCCGCGGCGAGGTCGTCGCCGGTCGCCGTTGTCTCCAGCCCGCCGATGTCGTAGGAGTCGTTGACCGAGAGCGGACGCTGAGCCTGGACGGAATCGATGTCGTCATAGACGGGAATCGGCCCCGTCACGATCAGCTCGCTGGGAAGACCACCAGTAGCCACCCACACGACGGTGACGAGACGATCCTGGACGGTTTTGAGTTCGACGTCGATCGAACGGGCCAGATCGGCGTCGTTCGCGACGACCCCTTCACCGTCCTCGTCGAACCGTGCTCGGGACAGGAGGTCGGCGAGCGGCTGGAGGTCGGGCGGCAGCGCCGCCCGCTCCTCCTGCGTCTTGATCGGCAGCCGGTCGCCGTTCATCTCGGTCCAGCTCACCTGGACGCTGGTCGGCAGGCTGCTGTCCCGGTAGGTATCACGCGTGAAGAGCGTGCTGTCACTGGCACTCAGGACGCGGACGGTCCCGTCCGTGCCGCTCCGGGCGTCGGTCACGTCCTGACTGAGGACGACGGGCAGGCCGGCATCGAAGGCGATCCGCGACGAGTACGGCTCGCGGTTGGCCTCACTGGCCTGGTCGAACGTCTCGTCGGCCGTGCTGTGCCAGCCGTGGCCGTCGTAGTCGTCCATACGCCGCGCCGCGAGGTACGGTGCGGTGTCGCCGCCGGACGTGAACTCCAGCATCGGGTCGCGGGACAGGTCCAGCGCCCCGCCGAGGTCGAACGAGTCGTCGAAGGAGGCGTAGCTCTCGCCCCGGTCGCGGCCGTCTCCGGTCAGTTGGCCGAGCAGGTCGTCGATCTGAACCTGGGCGGCCGTAACGGGCCGGTCCAGCGATTGCCACCCTGACCGGAGCAGGTCGTCCCGGATCGAGATCGGCAGAATCCAGCCGATGACGGTCAGGATCAGGACGACGTTGAAGCCGATCCCAAGGATGCGCGATGAGATGAAGACCGGCGCCTGGATGCCGCGGGCCTGCCAGTCCCAGCGGCGGCGGCGGGCGAAGTGGGCGACGACGAGTGAGCCGGCCGCGACGATGTAGAGGACCAGCGGCGCGGCTCCCGACTCGGGCCGGTAGCCGAGGTTGATCAGCATCACCGCGCCGGGCAACAGGACTGATGCCGTCACCCAGGAGCGCCGGTAGAGCGTCCAGGCCGACATGTAGGCAACCAGCCAGCCCGTGAGACCCATCAGGACGACGAACAGGTGGACATCGTCCATCCGCTGCCCATTGGCCGTGCTGCGGGTCCATTCCTCGAACAGGGACGCGAGCTGCCGCGCCCGTTCCGGGTAGCTACCGCCAAGGTCGGGGAACTGGACGATGGTGTGCATCACGACGATGAACAGCCCCAGCCAGAACGCCGTCAGATGAGAGGCGAGGTCCGGCGCCTCGGCCTTGGCCAGCAGCAGGCCGATGATGCTGCCAGCCAGCACGATGATCGGGATCGCGCTCAGCCCCTCGACCCAACCCGCGTCCAGCACCGACCAGGCGGCGGCCAGCACCATGATCAGGTGCAGCAGGACGACGGCCGGTCCCTCGGCGGGAACCAGGTTCTGGATCGAGCCGGCGAGCCGGCCACCGGGCGTCGAGGGGGCAAGCGATGGGGATGATCGGGGTGACGGGGCCAGGCTATCGACCATCGGGACGTCCCTTCACGGCCATGAGCCGTCCGGTGCGTGAGATTGCGGTACGGCCGATCCCGTCGACACCGGGTCCGGCCAGCGCGTCGCCGATCAGGTCGCCGCAGGCGATCAGATGCGACCGGATGGCGACGCCACCAAGGGCATCGGTAACGCGCTCGAAGGACGGGGCCGGTCCGAACGAGTCCGGCTCGATCAGGACGGCGCCAGCCCGAGCGCTGCGGCCGGCGACCTCGGCGAGGACACCGACCCACTCCGGCTCGGTCGAGGCGGTCACGACGACGATCGCGGACGGCCCGGTGAACCGGCGTGCCTCTTCTATAATCGATTCTCCGAGCCCTTTGGATCCATCGGCGTGGACGACGGCGAGCGTCTCGAGGATGCGGAGCTGCTGGTGCTGACCCCGCTCGGGGTGGATCACGGCCCGGACATCATTGGTGCAGACCAGCCCGACGCTCCGTCCGGAGGCGAGCAGCCACGACGCCAGCGAGGCAGCCGCCGAGACAGCGTACTCCCCGGTCGAGTCCAGCCATGGGGCCGGCGGCTCCCGCCACTCAGGCCAGTCATCGGAATAGACCGCGGCGATATGGGTCGTCCGGTCGAGATCGAGGACGATCCAGACGTCCGACGACGGGTCGAACTCCAGCTCCTTGACCATCAGCGATCCGCGCCGGGCGGACGCGCTCCAGCTGATCCGGTTCTGGGCGTCGCCGACGACGTACTCGCGGATGCCAGCGACGTTGGCGGTCGTCGTCGAGCCGCGCGAGGCAGAGACAGCGCCGCCGGACAGGAGACCGGCCGGCGGCGAGTAGCCCTGCGATTCGGCGACGGCGGGATAGATCAGCAGTTCCCGGGAACCTTCGAACCGCCGCTCCCTCGGAAAGAGCCCGAATGGGTCTCCCCCGCAGATCACGGTCGGCCCGAGCCGGAACAGGCCCCGGCGGGTCGCGGAAGTCTCGACCTCCCATGAGACGCGGCCGTGGCGGGGCAGGTTGAAGACCCGGCCGGCCCGGTGCCGCGGCATCGTCGAGCCGTCGACGAACTCCAGCCAGAGCTTGGGCAGGAACGACGTGCTCGTGACGGTGATCTCCTCGCGGACGACCTGTCCGACTTGAAACCGGTCGCCGCTGACGTAGCGCTCGACCTTGAGGCCCGCGACGGCGAGCCGCGACCAGACGAGCGCCACCAGGACGAATCCGGTCAGGACGAAGGTAAGCTCATCCAGATACGGCCAGGTCGTCAGCTGGGACAGGACGAAGATGCCCAGCAGGATGACGATCGCCTTGAACCCGTTCACCGGCCTCAGGACTCGGCCCGGCGGCTGCGCCAGGCTCCACGGCCCCGGACCGGCTCGGCATCGACCGGGGCCGAGGCGCCATTCGGCTCGGGCCATCGCTCGCTGGCCGGGACCACCCCGTTGCCACGCTGGGGCTGGGCCCCGGGAACCGCGAGGTGCCGGAGCACCTCCCCCATGATCGTCCGGCCGTCGATGCCGCGCATCCGGGCCGACGGGCTCACGATCAGGCGGTGAGCGAGGGTCGGCTCCGCCAGCGCCTTGACGTCGTCCGGGATGACGTACTCACGGCCGGAGATCGCCGCCCAGGCCCGGCTCGTGTTGTAGAGCGCCAGCGAGCCGCGCGGGCTGGCGCCGAGGTAGATGTCCTCGTGCGCCCGGGTCGCCTCGACCAGGCCGACGATGTACTCGGCGATCGCCGGGGCAACGTGGACGCGCCGAACGGCTTCCTGGGCCGAGACGAGCTGCTCGACGTCGAGAGCCTGCGGCAGCGAGTCGAGCGGGTGGCGATTGTGCTGTCGGGTCAGCAGTTCGAGCTCGTTTGCGTGGCCAGGGTAGCCGAGCGACAGCCGGACGAGGAAGCGGTCGAGCTGGGCCTCGGGCAGCGGGAAGGTGCCCTCATACTCGATCGGGTTCTGGGTGGCCATGACGACGAACGGGGTCGGCAACTGATGGGTCGCCCCATCGACCGTCACCTGGCGCTCTTCCATCGCCTCGAGCAGGGCCGACTGCGTCTTCGGGGAGGCGCGGTTGACCTCGTCGGCCAGCACGAGCTGGGCGAAGACCGGTCCGGGCCGGAACTCGAACGTGCCGCTGTGCTGGTTGTACATGCTGACGCCGGTCACATCGCTCGGAAGGAGATCCGGCGTGAACTGGATGCGCTTGAACGAGCAGCCGATCGTGCGGGAGATCGTCTTGGCGAGCACGGTCTTGCCGACGCCGGGGACGTCCTCGAGGAGGATGTGCCCCTGGCAGAGCAGGGAGACCAGCACGAGCTGGACCTCGCGGCGCTTGCCGACGATGACCCGTTCGACGTGGTCGCCGGCGAGCTGGGCGATCGCCTGGACGGACATGGACTCCATAGAGGGAAACTGGCTCCTGGTACGACCGGTGGCGGCGGACCGGGCCGGCCCGTGCCTGCCCGCAAGTATCACACGGACGACAGCTCACTCCCGGCGAAAGGCTGCGTCGCGAGCTGGAAACGGACTCCAATGTGAACGAACACCCCGGTATACTTGGTGTGGAATGAATGGCGAACGAGACGTCTCAAGGAGCGAGCGGGATGACGGCGGCACCTGACACGACAACGCATGAGAAGCGGCCCGTCGTCATGCTCGTCGACGGCTTCGGGCTGATCTTCCGGGCGTTCTACGCCATCCAGAACGGGCTGACGACGTCGTCCGGGCAGGAGGTCGGCGCGGTCTTCGGCTTCGCGACGATGTTGCTGGAGACGATCCGGGTCCACCGGCCCGACCACGCCGTCGTCGCGCTGGAAGGCGGCAAGACGTTCCGGCACGACACCTACGAGCAGTACAAGGCCAACCGGCCCGAGATGCCGCCAGAGTTCCAGCAGCAGGTCGACGTCATCAAGGGTCTGCTGGACGCGCTCAACATCCCGGTCATGATCCGGGAGGGCTACGAGGCCGACGACGTGATCGGCAGCCTCTCGACCCACCTCGCACGCGACGACCGGGCCGAGGTCCTGATCGTCACCGGCGACAGCGATCTGCTCCAGCTCGTCGACGACCACGTCACCGTCGTCCTGCCCGGCCGGCAGTCCTTCAGCGACCTGCGGACGTTCAACCGCGACGGCGTGATCGAGCGGTTCGGCGTTGGGCCGGAGCTCGTCCCCGACTACAAGGCGATCGTCGGCGACACCTCTGACAACGTCGCCGGAGTCAAGGGCATCGGCGACAAGGGCGCCCGTGCGCTGCTCCAGCAGTTCGGCCCGATCGAGTCGATCATCGAGCACCTGCCCGAGATCACGCCCGACCGCACCCGGAAGGCGATGGAGGCCGGCCAGCGGGATGCGATCGAGAGCAAGAAGATCGTCACGATCGTGCGCGACCTCGACGTCTCACTCGACTGGGACCACAGCTCGGTCGGCAACTACGATCGCGGCCAGGTCTTCGAGCTCTTCCGCGAGCTGGAGTTCCGGACGCTTCTCAACAAGCTGCCAGAGGTCCACGAGAAAGTCGACCTGGTCGAGGTGAAGACCTTCGAGCCGGTCCGGACCATCGTCCGCACCGAGGACCAGCTCGACGCGCTCGTCACCCGGATCGCGGCGGTGGGGCGGCTCGCTCTCGACGTCGAGACGACCGCGACCGACCCGATGCGGGCGGCGCTCGTCGGGATCGCGATCGCGGTCGACCCGGAGGAGAGCTGTTACATCCCCGTCATGCACCGGCTGATCGACGAGGGACCGCAGCTCGGGCTGGAGCTCCTTCGCGAGCGGCTGATTCCGGTCCTAGGCGGAGAGACGAAGGTCGTCGCCCATCACGGCAAGTACGACCTGCAGGTCATGTCGCGCCATGGATTCCCGATCGTCCCGCTGGCCTTCGACACGATGATCGCGGCCTTCCTGCTGGGCGAGTCCTCGATCCGGCTCAAGGACCTCGCCTTCACTCGGCTCGGCATCCAGATGACCGAGATCACGGAGCTGATCGGGAAGGGGAGCAAGCAGCTGACGATGGACGTCGTTTCGGGCGACGAGGCCGGCGCCTACGCCTGCGGCGACGTCGAGGCGACCCTGGCCCTGGCCGACGCGCTGGCGCCGGAGATCGAGGAGCGCGAACTCGACGGCCTGCTCTACGGCGAGGAGCAGCCGCTGGTCCCGGTCCTCGTCGCGATGGAGCGGACCGGGATCACGGTCGATACCGACTATCTGTCCAGCTTCTCAAGCGAGCTGACGGAACGCCTCGCCGACCTCGAGCGCGGCATCCAGGAGGCGGCTGGCCGGGAGATCAACATCGGCTCGAACAAGCAGCTCGCTGACCTGCTCTTTGTCGAGCTCGGTCTCGCCGCCGGACGGAAGACCAAGACCGGCTATTCGGTCGACGCCGACGAGCTGGAGCGGCTCCGCGGGTCGCACCCGATCGTCGGGCTGATCCTCGAGCACCGGTCGCTGGCCAAGCTCAAATCCACCTACGTCGACTCCCTCGCCCAGTCGGTCCACCCGGACACCGGCCGCGTCCACACCTCCTTCAACCAGACGATCGCCGCGACCGGCCGGCTGTCATCGACCAACCCGAACCTGCAGAACATTCCGGTCCGGACCGACGAGGGCCGCCGCGTCCGCCACGCCTTCGTCGCCGACACCCGCCCGGACTTCCGCCTGTTCGACGACGCTGTTCTCCTTTCCGCCGACTACTCCCAGATCGAGCTCCGGCTGCTTGCTCACATGAGCGGCGAGCCGTTCCTGGTCCAATCGTTCCAGCGGGGCGACGACATCCATCAGGCGACGGCGGCGATCGTCTATGGCATCGACCTCGGCGCCGTCACGCCCAACCAGCGCCGCGTCGCCAAGACGGTCAACTTCGGCGTCATGTACGGGATGCAGGCGTTCGGGCTGGCGCGGGACTCCGGCCTGAGCAACGCCGACGCCGGGAAGTTCATCGAGCAGTATTGGGCCCGGCTCCCGAAGGTCCGCGAGCTGTTCGACCGGACGATAAACGACGGCGCCCGGAACGGCTACGTCGTCGCGCCGAGCGGCCGGCGCCGGTACCTGCCGGAGCTGACCTCGAGCAACGGGATGCGCCGCCTCACCGCCGAGCGGATGGCGGTCAACATGCCGGTCCAGGGGACCGCGGCCGACATCATCAAGGTCGCCATGATCCACCTCCACGAGGCGCTTGGTCAGAGCGATCTGCGGGCGCGGCTACTGCTCCAGGTCCATGACGAGCTCGTCCTCGAAGTCGAGCGGGCCGACCTTGGTGAGACGGCCGAACTCGTCCTCCGGATCATGGAGGGAGCGGCGGAACTCTCGGTCCCAGTCATCGCCGAAGTCAACGCCGGCCCACGCTGGGATGAGATGGAGCCGATCGCCCGGGTCGCGGTGTCGACGACTACCTGATGGCCGTCCCGCCACCGGTAAGCGGAATGACCACGAGGGTTGCGATACTTCCCTTCGGAAAGCTTGAGGAGCACCGGCAAACGCCCTACAATACGAGATGGTCCGCGTTTGAACCACCCTGCTGCCCCAACCGGACATGACCTTCCCGAAACTGAACCGCCTTCCTAAAGAAGCACCCTGACCGCGATCAGGGACGGAGCCTCGATGCCGACCTATGCCTACAGCTGCCGCGACTGCGGCCATCAGTTCGATATCTTCCAGAAGTTCTCCGAGGACGCGCTGACCGTCTGCCCGACCTGCGAGGGATCAATTCGCCGGGTCATCCAGCCGACCGGGATCGTCTTCAAGGGAACCGGCTTCTACATCAACGACAGCAAGAACTCGCCGAAGTCCGGCGCGGAGAAGGCGAAGACCGCCGCCGACGCCAGCGATTCCGGCAACGGCGAGATGGCCGGCGGCGATAAGGCCGACAGGACCAACAAGGCCGACAAGGCCGACAAGGCCGACAAGGCTGAGGGGAAGTCCGACAAGCCGGACAGCGGCTCGACCGAGAAGGTCGCTGCCGATAAGTCGAGTGGCGGCAAGGCGGAGCCGGCCGCACCAGCTACGAAGGACCGCACGCCGGCCGCGGCCCGAGTCGCGTCGAAGTAACGCGACCGGCCACGAGCAGCAGGCCCAGTCAACGATGCGAGATAGCTGACGAGCAAGGTGTGGGACCGATGGTTCTGGAAACGTGGCGAGAGGACATCCGGGCGATTCGGGCCAACGACCCGGCCGCCCGGTCGGCGCTGGAAGTCGTGCTCACCTACCCCGGTTTCCACGTCCTCCAGTTCCACCGCCTCGCCAGCCGGCTCCACCACCGCGGACTGCGGCTCCCGGCGCGAGTCGTGTCGCACCTCGGCCGCGTCGTCACTGGGATCGAGATCCACCCCGGCGCGACGATCGGCCGTCGCCTCGTGATCGACCACGGCATGGGCGTCGTGATCGGCGAGACCGCGGTCGTCGGCGACGACGTCCTGATCTACCAGGGCGTGACCCTCGGTGGGACCGCCCGGGTGCGGGGCCGGCGACACCCGTCGATCGGAGACCGGGTCCAGATCGGCGCCGGCGCGACGGTGCTCGGCAATGTCACCGTGGGTAACGACGCGAGGATCGGAAGCGGAGCCGTTGTCGTCCGAGATGTGCCGGCCGGAGCGGTCGTCGGTGGCGTCCCGGCCCGGCTGCTCCGCGAGATCGACCTGATCACCGGCCAGGCGGTCCGTCCGGCTTCGCCCGATGAGATCCAGGCGGCGCTGCTGGAGCGGATCGACGTCCTGGAAGCCCGGCTCAAGGTTGTGGAACGCAGCGGGGACCGGTGTACGTCGGCCGCCATCTGAGGCTCGGGTGGCGGCTGTCTGCACCGTCGGTCCGCCGTGCCCTACGCTGGGGCGGACGGATCACCCCAATGCCGATCAGGACCCGCGAGGTCCCCGCCTCGCGAAGGAGTCGTCCGGTCATGTCGTCGCCCAGCACCCTTCCCCAGACGCTCAGGAACGATCTGCCCCCGATCCAGCTCTACGACACGCTGACCCGCCAGGTCGCGCCGCTCCGGACGATCGAGCCCGGTGTCGTCACGATGTACGTCTGCGGCGTGACCGTCTACGACAACGCCCACATCGGCCACGGGCTGTCGGCGGTCATCTTCGACGTGATCAAGCGCTACCTGACCTTCCGTGGCTATGAGGTCCGGCACGCCCAGAACTTCACCGACATCGACGACAAGATCATCGACCGCGCTAACCGCGAGGGCATCACGCCGGGCGACCTCACCGAGACGATGATCGCCCAGTGGCACGCCGACACGGCCGAGCTCAACATCGCACCGGCTGACGTCTATCCGCGGGCAACCCACGAGTTGCCCGGTATCATCGCGATGATCGAGCAACTCATCGCCCAGGACGCCGCCTACGTCGTCGACGGCGACGTCTACTACCGGGTTCGCTCGTTCGACGGCTATGGCAAGCTCTCCCACCGCCACCTCGAAGACCTCCAGTCCGGCGCCCGGATCGACGTCGACGAGCGCAAGGACGACCCGCTGGACTTCGCCCTCTGGAAGGCCGCCAAGCCCGGCGAGCCGTTCTGGCCGAGCCCGTTCAGCCACGGCCGCCCCGGCTGGCACATCGAGTGCTCGGCGATGTGCAGCGCCCACCTCGGAAACCAGATCGACATCCACGGCGGTGGGTCCGACCTGATCTTCCCCCACCACGAGAACGAGATCGCCCAGAGCGAGGCCGCCCTCGGTGTGGACCCCTTCGCCCGGTACTGGGTCCACAACGGGCTGCTCCAGTTCAGCGGCGAGAAGATGTCGAAGTCGATCGGCAACTTCGTCCGGATCCGTGAGCTGGCCGACCGCGGCCTGGCGATGGCCTTCCGGCTGCTCGTCCTGCAGTCCCACTACCGGGTCCCACTGACGTTCACGGAGGATGGACTGGAGGGCGCCAACAATGGCCTCGCCCGTCTCCGTGCCGCCGCGGTCCCGCTGAATCACCCTGATGCGCTTCCGTCCGGCGTCGCGCTGACCGATCTGATGGACGAGGTCCGGCGCCGCTTCCACGGCGCGATGTCGGACGACTTCAACACGCCCGAGGCGACGGCCGCGCTGTTCGACCTCGCTCGCCAGCTCAACCGGGCCCGGACTGACGGCCCGGATACCTCGTTCCCGCCGGCGCAGGCATCCTTCAACGAGCTCATCGGCGTACTCGGGCTGGTGCTGGACGAGCCGAAGACCGAGGCGCAGGCCGCCGACCCGTTCATCGACGTGTTGGTCAGCGTCCGTGACGAACTGCGAGCGGCGAAGCAGTGGGCTGTGGCGGACAGCATCCGCAACCGCCTGGCCGAGCTCGGTGTGACGGTCGAAGACGGTCCCACCGGAGGGAGCTGGCGACATGGGTGAGCGCGGCGGACAGGGCAGACCACCACGGGATTCACGGCGATCGGCTCCGCCTCGAGGCCGCGACGGAGCCTACGGCCGTCCTTCCGGTCCTGGCCGGCCGGGTGGACGGCCGCCAGGCGGTTCCGGCCGCCTCGTCGGCGGAACATCGATCGACCTCAACATCCGGGGTGAGCTGCTCTACGGCCGCAACGGCGTGACCGAGGCGTTGCGCGGGCGGCGCCGGCTCCACCGCCTGCTGCTGGCCGACGGCATCCAGGAGGACGACCGGATCCGGGAGATCGTCGCGCTGGCCGAACGAGCCGGGGTGCCGCGCGAGACGGTGCCGCGCCCGGCGCTCGACGACGAGACCCGCGGCGCCAACCACCAGGGTGTCGGGCTTGACACCGGCCCCTACGAGTACGCCGACTTCGACGACCTGCTACCGAAGGACGGGCCGATCCTGATCCTCGATCACCTGCAGGACCCGCAGAACATCGGCACGCTGCTTCGCGCCGCCGAGGCCGCCGGTGTGGCCGGCGTCGTGATCCCCCAGGACCGCTCGGTCAGTGTCACTCCGGCGGTCGTCAACGCGTCGGCCGGCGCCGTCGAGTTGCTGCCCGTCGCCCAGGTTCCCAACCTCGTCCAGGCCGTCGAGCGGGCCAAGAAGGCTGGCCGCTGGGCGATCGGGCTCGAGGCGGACGAGCGGTCGGTCGATCTGTTCACCGGGGATCTGCCGCTGCCGGCAGTCCTTGTCGTCGGCGCCGAAGGGCCGGGGATCGGCCCAAACCTGCGGAAGCACTGCGACGTGCTCGCCGTCATCCCGATGATCGGCCGGATCGCCTCCCTGAACGCCAGCACCGCCGGGTCGATCGCCCTCTTCGAGCTCCTCCGGCGGTCGATCGCAGAACGGGGCGAAACGGCACTCGACGCCCCCTTTAGATAGCCGGGGCGGAGGCGTATACAATGTCCGCGATTCACATCGGCAAGTGACATTCGTTGCGAACAATTGACAGGTGTACGTACACCTGTTACGGTAATCGTGCCAATCGCTGCGACGTAGCGGACTGACGCGACCATCTTACTCAGTCGAGGCCGACCTGGCTGGGATGGGCTCGACTGGGTCCCGCACGGACGAAATGCATTCAGGGGGATCACAGCATGTGCGAGCCGCTCAAGGACAGCGGACCCGACCCGAGCGTGCGGCTGATCGAGGCCGGACCCGCGGCCCGCCTCCGGCTGGACCGGCGCGTCGTCCTCAAGGCCGGGCTGGCGGCCGGGGCGCTGGCGGTCTCCGGGCTGTCGGCGACGCGGACGCCGGACGCCGCGCTGGCGCAGAGCGGCGTCACGCTGGCCGATACCTGGGTCGAGGGCGGGGAGGGCGTCGGCGCCGCCTCGATCAGCGCCAGTGGGCCGAACTCGTTCGTCAGCAACTTCCCCTTCACCGCCGTCGGCGTCCACTGGTCCGGCTCGGTTGGGTTCCCGGTCACGGTCGCGATGAGTTTCAGCGCCGACGACGTGTCCTACACGGACCCGGTCGCGGTCGTGGCTCAGACCGATGCCGGTCGGCCAACCCGCGACGGGCGGACCTTCGCCGACCTCGTCTTCACGGAGCCCAGCACCTTCGTCCGCTACGAGACGGCCGACGGCGACGGCGCTCCGGCCCAGGTTGCCGGTCTGAGCTTCACCTATCTCGACAGCACCGGCGGGCCAGTCACCTTCGACGCCCAGTCCGAGGAGGTCTCGACGGCCGCGGTGAGCAAGCCGCGGATCATCTCCCGGGCGGAGTGGGGCGCGGACGAGTCGCTGCGGTACGACGAGGTCGGCGAGATCTGGGAGAAGGAGTACGTGGAGGTGGAGCACGTCATCATCCACCACACCGACACGCCGAACTTCCAGGATCCGTTCGCCGCCATGCGGTCCATCTACTACTACCACACGGTCACCCAGGGCTGGGGCGACATCGGCTATAACTATCTGGTCGACTTCCGGGGCAACATCTACGAGGGTCGGACCGGTGGGGAAAATGTCGTCGGTGGGCATGCCTTCCAGTATGCCTACGGCGGCGCCGGCATCGGCGTGATCGGCAAGTTCGCCTTCCAGGACGTCACGACCGCCGCCCAATCGGCGATCGTCGCGATCACCGCCTACGTCGGCCGGAATCTCAACCCGCTCGGCTCGGCCGACTTCCTCCAGGTCCCGAACCTGCCGACGATCGCATCGCACCGCGACGTCAATCAGTCGACCTGCCCGGGAGACTACCTCTACGACGACCTGCCGCTGATTCGACAGTACGTCGACGAGGTCATCAACGGTGGCGCGACCAACCCTGGCACCGGCTACGAGACCGGCTCGACCGTCACCGTCAGCGTCGCGGGGGCCAACCTGCGCGCCGCGGCGAGGATCACCGGCCAGGCCATCGCGGCGATGAACCTCGGTACCCCTTTGACGATCACGGGCACTCCGACGACAGCCGACGGCTATAGCTGGTACCCCGTCACCGGTTCCTATGGGGCCGGCTTCGTCGCCAACACGGTGATCGAACCGTCGAGCAGCCCATCGACCGGAATCGCGGTCGGCGACACCGTGAGCGTTTCGACCGATCTCCTCAACCTTCGCTCGCAGCCGAGTACGTCCGGGTCGATCATCGCCACACTGCCGACCGACACGCAGGGCCAGGTCATCGGCGGACCGACGACGGCGACCGGCTACACCTGGTGGCAGATCAGCACCTCGCGCGGGACCGGCTGGGTGGTCCGCGACTACCTGACGAAGGTCTCCGGCACGACGCCGGGCACGTTCGCGATCGGCGCCAACGCGACGATCAATTCCAACGGCGTTCGGCTCCGTGCCGCGGCCGGAACCGGCGGCAACATCATCGGCACCCTCGACTCCGGAGCGGCGGTCACTCTGATCGGCGGTCCGACCCAGAGCGGCGGAGCGACGTGGTGGTCGATCCGGACCGCGTCGAGCGGTTCGGGCTGGGTCACGCAGGATTACCTCACGCTCGGCGGCTCCGGTGCGCCGCCGGAGCAGGTGATCTACGGGACGACGCTGGCAAGCGCCAACGTCCGCTCCCGCCCAGGCACGCAGTGGTCGATCATCTCGACGCTGCCAGCCGGCGTCCAGGTTCAGATCACCGACGGACCGCAGCAGGAAGCTGGTCAGACCTGGTACGGGGTCTACCGGCAGGGGTATGGCGGTGGCTGGACCCTCGCCAGCCAGCTCAACATCCCCGGCGTCACGACCCCGACCGACCCGCCCCCGCCGCCCCCCACTAGCCAGTTCCCGGTCGGCTCGACCGTGACGGTGACCGGTGGGACGGTCAATCTGCGCTCCGGCCCGAGCATCGGCGCCTCCATCAACGGCGTCATCCCGGACGGCCGGGCCTTCACCGTCACGGGCGCGGCCGTCTCGGCCAGTGGCTACTCCTGGGTGCCGGTCAGCAGCACGGTCTATGGTGG
>JAABUS010003869.1_pt1 | contig 23021 bp, 19 predicted proteins | sample 5560161 | NCBI WGS metagenome assembly JAABUS01 (sample SAMN10711885, study PRJNA513376) | rock metagenome | isolation source: Antarctica rocks | place: Antarctica: Victoria Land, Trio Nunatak nord | collected 2016-01-04
TGCTCCGCCTTGCCCACGTCCAAGCTCCAACCCAACATGAGCCGGAACAGCTACACAACCCGCCCAAATCACGGCTAGCCATACGTCAATCAAAATGAGGGGATTCGTGAGATCCCGACCTGCAATCGGCGTGTTCAGTCCGGGCGGTGCAAAAGGGTACTCCAAGACACCATCCGCGGCGAACATGTCTGGAAACGTCTCAGCATCGGGTCTGAGGCGATTACCCAGCACGCGACGCAACATAGCCGGGAAGCTCTCAACGGAATCAGTTTCGGACATGTTGATCTCCATCATAGGCAGGGCCGGACGGGGACGGCTGATGACCGAGGCCATTGTCGCTCCCGGCAGACAGGCATAACTGTGGTCCATGGTCCGCAGTCAATGGGTGTTTTTCGCGGTGTTGATCTCTGCCTTTGCCCGGAGAAGTAAGCTGTCGGTTGATGCAGTGCGGCTTTATGTTCGCCAGGGCTTGCTCCGTCCGGAGATCGGGACAAAGGGAGGGTCGCGCCCCTACCAAGTCTTTTCAGCCCTGGATCTTGAGAAGGCTCGCATTATCCGTGTCGGCCAAGTCCTGGGGTTGTCGCTCAAAGAGATCGGCGTGTTCATCAACGGCCGAACGTTCGATGGAGCGGAAGAAGATGTAGTAATCGCCTTCTTAGCCGAGCAACGTACTCGGCTTACAGCAAGGATTGCTGAACTGGAAAACTTCGTCTCGTTCGTCGATGCCAAAATAGCTTGGCTGAAAGATCCGAGCGTCGGCCCTTCACCGCCGTATCCACAATAATTGCAGCATAACGCGACCGCCGCCAGGGCTATGGCGCTCACGTACCAGAACGTCATCCCGGAATGATCGAGAGCGGACCGTTAGCGCGTGTATCATTCTGTCAAACGACCTTCACACTAAACGCAACAGCAAGTCATGTCGAAGCCAAGCCGCTCAAAGGCACTTTTTGTAAAAAGTTAGAACCGCACCAAAGGCGCATTTCGTAAAGAGTGTGTTAGCCTGCGTGCCGAAACATCAAAGGATTGCGGACGTGCCGGCGACCCCGACCAAAGGGCGAAAAGTAAAGAGTAGCCCAGACACCTCCGCCGAAGCTGCCGACCGGCACGAGCGCGCCAAGGATCACCTATCCCCGGGCGAGGTGGCCAAGCTGCTGGATGCGGCCAAGGCCGGCCGACACAGCGTACGCGACCACCTGCTGCTGCTCATGACGTATCGGCACGCGCTCCGGGTCAGCGAGGCGGTCGGCTTGCGCCGCGACGAACTGGATCTCGACCGTGCCCGGCTGTGGGTGAGCCGCCTCAAGGGCGGGCTCTCGGTCGAGCAGCCAGTTGTCGGCGACGAGTTGCGCGCCATCAAGCGCCACCTCGCCACTCGCACGGATGCGCTACCCTGGCTGTTCATCTCCGAGCGCTGCCAGCCGCTCACCCGGCAGGCGGTCAACTACCTGATCGGCGCCGCCGCTGAACGCGCCAGCTTGCCCGGCGTGCATCCGCACACGCTTCGGCATTCCTGCGGCTTCGCGTTGGCCGACAAGGGCCACGACGTGCGCCTCATCCAGGACTACCTCGGCCACCGCGACCCCAGGCACACCGTCCACTACACCCGCACTGCAGGCCGGAGGTTCAAAGGCCTCTGGAGCCGCTGACCCCATGGCGTCCAAGAAGACGGTAACCCCGGACAACCTGGCAGTGCTCGGGGCGGAGCGCCTTGCCGCAATCCTCATCGAGCTCGCGGACGGCGATGCGGAGATCAAGCGCCGCCTGCGCCTGGAACTCGCGGCCGAGGAAGGAGGCGACAGCATCGCCGCCGAGATCGGCAAGCGCATTACCGCGCTGAGGTCTGCTCGGTCTTTCATCGACTGGCAGAAGCAGCGGGACTTCGTGCGCGACCTCGACCTGCAGCGGGCGATGATCGCAGACCGCGTCGCGGCCACGCGCGCTGATCTGGCGCTGGAGCTGATGTGGCGGTTCCTCGATCTCGCCGAGCTGGTGATCAACCGCGTGGACGACAGCAATGGCTCGGTCGGGGATGTCTTCCGGTCGGCGTGCGAGGACCTCGGCGCAATCGCAGTCCGAGCCAAGCCCGATCCGGCGGTCCTTGCAGACCAGGTGTCCGCTGCGCTGCTGGCCAACGATTACGGCGTCTACGACGGCTTGGTGCCGGTCATGCTCCCGGCCCTCGGCGACGCCGGTGCGGCACATCTGAGGAGCCGGCTCGTGCAGGTGCTGGCGGAGCGGTCCAAAGCAGGAGGACGGGACGGGCGTGCAGATGCCGCACGTCGGGCCTTGCAGGACATTGCGGATGGGCAGGCCGATGTCGACGGCTACATCGCACTGGTGCCCGCGTCAGAGCGGAGCAACCCACACACGGGCGCCGAAATCGGGCGCCGGCTTCTCACGGCAGGCCGGGCAGCAGAGGCACTTGCCGTGCTGGAGTTCGCCAGGCCGAAGCGGCAAGCCGTCCGCGCCACCGATCACGATGCGCTATACCTTGCGGGGTACGGCGCCAACAGTGCCTGGGAGGAGGCCTACATCGAGGCCCTCGACGGGACAGGCCAGCAGGAGCAGGCGCAGCGGCTTCGCTGGGCGGCGTTCGAAGAGCGGCTCTCGTCCACCCATCTGCGTGCCTACCTCAGGCGGCTACCTGACTTCGAGGACGTCGAAGCCGAGGACCGGGCCATGCAGCATGCGCTCGGGTTCGGCAGCTTCTCGTCGGCTCTCAACTTCTTCCTGGAATGGCCGGCCCAGGCCCGTGCCGCGCAACTCGTGATGGCGCGGGCACCGGAGATCGACGGGAACCTTTATTTTCTACTCGATCCGGCAGCGCGGCTGATCGAAGGCAAGCACCCGCTGGCGGCGAGCCTGCTCCGGCGGGCGATGATCGAGGACACGCTCAATGGGGCCAAGTCCACCCGCTACAAGCACGCGGCCCGGCACCTGCTCGAATGCGCATCGCTCGCGCCGGGCATCCAGGACTTCGGGGAGGTCGAAACGCACGAAAGCTTCGTTGGCCGTCTGCGCGCCAAGCACGGCCGAAAGGCCGGCTTCTGGGGTCAGATCACCGAGGCGTCGGGAGGCGACCGGCGCTGACCCTTCGGGACAAACCTAAGTGACCATTTTGCACAGCTTCGCGGTCATTGGGCCGTGCTGGCGCGCGCCGTGTTCTTCCACCGTCTGGGCGAGTTGCGCGACTGCACCGCAGAGGACATGGATCACCGCGCCTCGGGGCTGAACTTGGTCGTGAACGCTATCGTGCTTTGGAACACCACGTAGCTCAGCCGCGTCGTCGCCTACGTCCGCAGCCAGGGCGTCAAACTCACCGATGAGGCGCTGTCCCACGTCGCCTCGCTCAGGTGGGACCGCATCGCCCTCACGGGTGATTACCTCTGGGCAGATATGGAGGTCCCGCGCAAGCGCTTCCGGCCGCTGCGCATCAGCCGGTTCAGGCCAGAGACGTTCCAAGCTCTTCAGACCGCTTAGACCGCATGTCCGTCGTTGAGCCAGGGCGGCTCGTCCTACACTGCGCTGGGTCAACGAGGGTTGCCCGTGGAGGCGGGCCTACCCTCAGCGCAGGAGGACGAACCGTGGAGCAGCATACAGAGGTTTTCGTGGGATTGGACGTTGCCAAGGCGCGGCACGCCGAGGCGGTCGCGAGGACGGGCGGCAAGACGAGGTCCGATACTTCGGCGAGATCGGCGCAGGCCCGGAGAGCATGCGCCGTCTGGTGGCCAAGCTGGAGAAGCGGCACGGGCGGCTGCTTATTCAGGGAATGACCCTTCAGTCATTTTGCATAACGCCTGAACGATGGCCACGAAGCTTTGCTTGGCCGCGCGGCTGGCGTGGCGCGCCCGCAGATGGCCGTGCACCAGGCCAGGGTCAACGCGATACGTCGTGGAAACGCCGGCTGCGGCCAGCAGGGCAGCGTAGTCCTCGGCATCCTGCCGCAGCGGGTCAATCCCCGCGGCGATGATCGCAGCCGGCGGCAACCCGCGCACATCCTGCGCGCAAAGCGGCGCGAACTCGGGGTCGTCCTGCAGGAGGCCCGCTTTGCCCCCGGCATATGCGTCCCGGTAGGCGAACGTGTCGCGTGCGCGCAGCAGCGGAGCGTCCAGGTTGCGCCTGCCACATCGGAATGGATCACCGCCCAGGCTGGGATAAATCAGTAACTGGCCCCGTGCCGGCGGCCCGCCCAGCCGCTTCAGCCGCAAGCACAGCGCCGCCGCAAGACCACCTCCCGCGCTGTCCCCGCCAACGACCACCTGGTATCCCGAGGCAAGAAGGCTGCGGTAAGCAACCTCCGTGTCGTCCAGCGCTGCCGGAAAGGGGTGTTCAGGCGCCAGCCGGTAATCGAGCGCGACCACCTCGGTTGCCGCGGCGAGGCATAGCTCCGCGCAGATGTCGTCGTGGCTATCGAGGCTGCCTAGGACGTAGCCGCCGCCATGCAGATACAACAGCACCGAACCGGGCCGTGCCGTTGCGACGCTGTAGCGGCGAAGCCGCAGCTCACGGTCCGGCCCTCCTGCCCGCAACGACGTGTCGATCACCGAAACGCTTTCGGGGCGCGGCCGGCGGAACGCGGCGCACATCCTGTCGTAAGCCATCCGGTTCTCGGCGATATCAGCGTGATTGGCAGCGGGTGGATAAAACGCTTCTGTCTTAGCGATGAATGCCCTGACCTCGGGGTCGAGCACCCGCGTCAGCTCCGGGCCATTGACGCCTCGTCGCTTTGGCGAGCCGACGCTGCGCCCCGCCTCCTCCGGACGCAGCAGGCCGCTATGCGCGTCGCACAATCCCCGCACGCGACGGATGACGTCCGGTTGACCGGGGCAAGTGCGGCCGAGGCTTGTATCGACATGCAGCAGCATCTGCTCCGCCGTTGCGAGCAGCTCGTTGCTGCTGCCGTTGTAGAGACGATGGAACAAATGGAGCCGCTTGTCGTCAGCGCCCAAAACCTGCGTGGTTGCATAATAGGGAGCAAGCCCGGCGATCTCCCTCACATGCACGATATGGGTCTCAACGGTGTAGTAGCTGAACCCAGCGGCAAGATAGGAGCCGTCCACGCCCAGGAAGCGCAGCAGCGCGTTGGATGCGTCGCCGAACGCCTGCAGATAGCGGCTCTCGGTCATATGGTTGTTGTAGTCGATCCAATCCGGCCGCACCGTGCCGGCATGGAGCCGCAATGGCTTCGACGTATCCGGCGCCACCGTGCCGGGCTGATGCGCGGCGGCATAGAGCCGCTCCTCATGCGACGCGAGCAACGCGCCGGCAGCGTAGTTTTGCAGCTTCAGCGCCTGCATAACGGCGACCAGGCAATCGTCGCGCTTCTGCTCCAGCGCGCGCAGCTCCTGGCCGCCGGCCTGCAAATCCGACTGCCTGGCGATCTCGTCGATGAACGCATCGGTGAGGTCCGGCACCTCCATCAGCTTGGTCCATGGCAGTTTCAGCGCTGGTCCGAACTGCTGCATAAAATGCCGCATCCCGGCCTCACCCCCCGCGAGCCGGTAAACCAGGAAGGTGCCCATGAACGCCCAGCGCAGCCCGGCGCCGTAGCGGATGGCGTCGTCCACCTCGGCCGTCGTGGCCACGCCGTCATGCACCAGCCACAACGCCTCGCGCCACAGCGCCTCCAGCAGCCGATCGGCGATGAAGCCGTCGATCTCCTTCCGCACGTGAAGCGGTTTCATGCCGAGGTCGGCATAGAACGCGATCGCCCGGTCCACCGCGGCCGGATCGGTGCGGGCGCCAGCGCACACCTCGACCAGCGGCAGCAGGTATACCGGGTTGAACGGATGGCCGACCACGAAGCGCCCGGGACGCGCCATCGCGCCCTGCAGCCGGCTCGGCAGCAGGCCGGACGTGGAGGAACAGATCAGGGCGTCCGGTCGGGCATGCGCGTCGATCTCGGCCAGCAGCCGTGTCTTGAGCTCCTCACGCTCCGGCACGCTCTCCTGGATAAGGTCCGCGTCGCGCACCGCCTCCATGACGGAGTCGGAGAAGCGCAGCGTCCCGAGTTTCGCCTGCGGAGCGAGCGTCAGCTTGCCGTGCGCCCGCTCCGCATTGGCCAGCATCTCGCGCACGCCGCGTTCGGTGTGCGGCGACGGGTCGAAGACGGTCACATCCAGCCCATTCAGCAGGAAGCGCGCAGCCCATCCGCCGCCGATAACCCCGGCGCCCACCACCGCGCACCGGCGCACCTCGTTCATGCGGCCTGCTCGCCCGCTGCACCTCGCAACTGCAGCTTGCGCCGCACCTCCGCCGGTCCCATGACCCGGACGTTCATCGCCGCCAGCATGGAGGCGGCGCGCTCCACCAGCTCGCCATTGGTCGCAAGGCGCTTTTGCGACAGATAGATGTTGTCCTCCAGGCCCACGCGGACATTGCCGCCAGCGATCGCCGCCAGCGCCACATAGGGAAGCTGGTTGCGGCCGATGGCGAAGGCTGAGAACACGCAGCCCGGTGGCAGGTTGTGCACCATGGCCATCAACGTGGACGGGTCGTCGGGCGCCCCATAGGGCACGCCCATGCAAAGCTGGATCATCACCGGGTCGTCGATCAGCCCTTCCTTGATGAGCTGGCGGGCGAGCACGAGGTGGCCGGTGTCGAACACCTCGATCTCCGGGCGCACCCCAAGCGCCTGCACCCGACGGGCCATCGCCCGCAGCATGCCCGGGGTGTTGGTCATCACGTAGTCGCCCGCCGCGAAGTTCATCGATCCGCAGTCAAGCGTGCAGATCTCCGGCAGCAGCTCCGTGACATGGGCGACGCGCTCCTCTGCACCCGCCATGTCGGTCAGGGCGGCATTCAGCGGCAATGGCGCCTCTGTGCTGCCGAGCACGAGGTCGCCGCCCATTCCCGCCGTCAGGTTCAGCACGACGTCGGTATCGGACTCGCGCACCCGCTCGACGACCTCGCGATACAGCGCTATGTCGCGCGATGCAGCGCCGGTCGCGGGGTCGCGCACGTGGATATGGGCCACCGCCGCCCCGGCCTTGGCGGCCTCGATGGCCGATGCCGCGATCTGTTTCGGCGTGATCGGAACCAGATTGCTTTTACTGACGGTGTCGCCGGCGCCCGTCACGGCGCAGGTGATGAAGACATTCCAGTTCATCTCGGTCTCCTTGCGTCGTTCAAACCGCCGCGTCGAGCGTGAGCGGCACGCTTCGAAATCCCGGGGTGTTCGCCAGCAGCTCGCGCGTATAGTCGGCACGCGGCGCGTCGAACACCTCCGCCGTCGGCCCGAGCTCGACAATCCTGCCCGCGCTCATCACCGCGACGCGGTCCGCTACCCCGCGCACCAGCGACAGGTTGTGGGTGACGAACAGCATGCTCAGGCCCATGCTCTGCCGCAGCCCGACCAGGAGTTCCATGATCGCGGCCTGCACCGAGACGTCCAGCGCCGAGGTGATCTCGTCGCATACCAGCAGCTCAGGCTCGGCCGCCAGCGCGCGGGCCACGGCCACCCGCTGGCGCTCGCCGCCGCTGAGCTGATCGGGGTAGCGCCGCGCCATCGCCGTGCTGAGCGCCACCCGCTCCAGAGCAGCGCCGACCTTTCGCGCGGCCTCTTTGGCGGACAACCGGAAGAACACCTGCAGCGGCCGCGCGACGATCTCGCCGATCGTGCGGCGCGGGTTGAGCGACGCATAGGGGTTTTGAAACACATACTGGATCGCCTGCCGCGCGGCCTGCTTCCTGTCGCGCACCGAACACGGCAGCGGCTGCCCATGCAGCCTGACCGGCGCGCTGTGCCCCGGGTGCAGCCCGGCGATGCAGCGCGCCAGCGTGGTCTTGCCGCTGCCGGACTCGCCCAGCAGCGCCAGGCACTCGCCCTGCTGGATATCCAGGTCGATGCCGTGCAGCACCTTGGCAGGACCATAGGATGCGTCCAGTCCCCGGAGGGCCAGCAGCGCGGGCTTGGCAGTGAACCCGCGTTGCAGCACCGCAGGGATGGCGAGCGTCTCCGTGGCATCAGCGTGCCAGCAGTGCACCCGGTGTCCGGCCGCGCGCATGGTCGCCGGCGGGACGGCCCGGCGGCAGATGTCGCTGGCGCGGTCGCAACGCGGCGCGAAGGCGCAGCCATTCGGGCGGCTGGAGGGGGAGGGGGCATGACCGGGGATGCCCAAAACGCCGCGGCGTCCAGCGGGATCGGGCACCGCGCGCAGCAGGCGTTGCGTATAGGGATGGCCTGGGGCTTCAAACACTTGTGCGCTGGAGCCAGCTTCGATGATGCGGCCGGAGTACATGACCATCACCCGGTCGGCGAGCCCTGCGACGACCGCAAGGTCATGGCTGACATACAGCGCAGCGCTCCCATGCAGCGCGCACAGGCTGCGGACGGTATCGAGGATATGCGCCTGGGTGGTCACGTCGAGGCCGGTGGTCGGCTCGTCCAAGACGATCAGGCGGGGCCGGCACGCGAACGCCATCGCCAGGGCGATGCGCTGCTGCTGCCCGCCGGAGAACTGATGCGGATAGCGCCGCAATGTGGCGTCCCCGGCTGGCAGCCGGACCTCCTGCAGCAGCTCGGCCAACCGAGCCGCCCGCTGTCGCGCGTCGAGCCGGGGCATGTGCACGAGGAGCATCTCGGCGATCTGCTCGCCCACGCGCAGCGCCGGGTTGAGCGCCGTGCCGGGGTCCTGCGGGACATACGCCACGGCTGGCCCACGCAATGCCTGCAGCTCCGGCGCGGTCGCGTGCAGCACGTTGATGCCGTCGATCAATACCACGCCCGCGGTGATCGCTGCCCCGTTGCGGCAATGGCCGAGCAGGGCCAGCCCCACCGTCGTCTTGCCCGAGCCGGACTCGCCCACAAGCCCGGCCACCTCGCCCGCCGCGATCTCGAAGCCGATGTCCTCGACGATATCGAGCGCCGAGCCGGCGAGCCCAATCCGCAGCCCATCCACCTGCACGGCGGCACTGGTCATTGCGTCGCGCTGCGGTCAATCATTTCCCCGCTCCGCGGTCGATGCCGATCGACGCCCGGGCGATGCCGTCGGTGAACAGGTTCATGCCCACCGTCAGCAGCCCGATCGCCAGCACCGGCAACAGCACCGACCAGGGCTGGATCGACAGGCCGATCCGGTTCTCGTTGATCATCAAGCCCCAATCCGCTGCAGGGGGCTGGACGCCGAAGCCGATAAATCCAATCGCGGCGATCGCCCCGATGGAATAGGTCAGCCGCAGCCCGAACTCGACCAAGATAGGCGAGGAGATGTTCGGCAGCACCTCGGCGCCCAGGATGCGCCAGGGGGGTTCGCCCAATGCCTTTGCCGACTTGATGAAGTCGCGCTCGACAACCTCCAGCGCCACCGCCCGCGTGACCCGTGCGACGCGCGGCACGTGGCCGAGCCCGACGGTCAGCACGATCAGCCATGGCTGAGGCCCGAGCGTGGACACCAGCAGCAGCACCAGCACGATCTGTGGGAATGCCAGCGCCACGTCCATCAGGCGCATGAGCACCTCATCGGTCCAGCCCCGCACATAGGCCGCGGCCAGCCCGACAGCGATGCCGAACGCCAATCCCACGACCGTCGCAGCAAGCGACATCGCCAGTATCGAGCAGCCGCCCCAAAGGAAGCGGCTGAACACGTCGCGGCCCAGGCCATCGGTGCCGAATAGGGCCCGGGCGGTCGGGTCGCCGTACGGGGCGCCGACGAACGACGTCGCGGAGTGCGGCGCGACGAACGGGCCCAGCACGGCGATGCCAGCGATGGCCACGACCATCGCCAGGCCAAGCTGGGCGCGTCGATACGACAACGCACGGCCCAGCAGCCCGGCTTGCCGCAAAGGTTTCTCGATGGCGGCGGTGGCGCTCATGAATGCGCCGTCCGCAGCCGCGGCGTGAGCAGGATCGTCGCGACGTCGGCCAGGGTGTTCAGCAGCACATAGACCGCGCCGATCAGCAATGCGAGCGTCTGCACCACCGGCAGGTCGCGGTTGGCGACCGCATCGATCAGCGCCTGCCCAATGCCGGGAAAGCGGAACACAAATTCGACGACCACCACGCCGCCGGCGAGCCAGGCGAGCTGCAGCGCGCTCACCTGGATGAACGGCACCATGGCGTTGGGCAGCGCGTGCCGCAGGATCACCCTGGCCGGCGGCATGCCTTTCAGCCGGGCCATCTGGACATACTCGCTTTCCAGCACCTCGATCATCGAGGCGCGCATGATGCGGGCCATGTAGGGAATGACGGCGATGTCGAGCGTCACCGCCGGCAGGATTACCTGGCTGGCCTGACGCCAGATCGGCACGCCGTCGTCCAGCATCGTCACCGCCGGCAGCACGTGGAACACCTGGGTTGCGAACAGCATCACCAGCAGGATGCCGATGACGAAGTCGGGCAGGGCGGCAAGCACCAGGCTGCCCATGGACAAAATGTGGTCGACCGTCCGGTCGCGCCGGACCGCGCCGGCGACCCCGATCAGGATGGAGGCCGGGACGGCGATCAGCGCCGCGGCCAGCACCAGGAACGCCGAGTTGCCGACACGCGCACGCAGCAGGCCCCATACCGGCTGCTCGGTCGCCAGCGACCGGCCGAAGTCGCCACGAAGGACTCCTCCAATCCAGAGGGTATACTGCTGCCACACCGGCGCCGTCAGGTGCAGTTGCTCCCGCAGGGCGGCCAAGCGTTCCGGGGTGGCCTCCTTGCCGAGCATGGCCTGCGCCGCGTCGCCCGGCAACGCCTGCGTCGTCGCGAACACAAGGAGCGAGACGAGCACCAGCGTGATCAGCCCAAGGCCGAGGCGCCGCAGCAGAACGGGTATCATCGCCGCGCCACCGCCGTTTCAGACAAAGTGCACAGAGGCAAAGTTGTAGTTCCCGAGCGGCGTACCGGTCTTGGACGGAACGAGGCCGGTGATCTTCGTGGAGTAGGCATCCACCTGGTCGCGGAACCCCCAGATGACATACCCGCCGGTCTCGTATTCGATCTTCTGCGCATCGTGCAGGATTGCGGTGCGCTTGGCCTTGTCCAATGTCCGGCGCGCCTCGGCAATCAGGCTGGCATACTTCGGGTCGGCAAAATGCGTCTCGTTGTAGATCGCCCCCGGAAGGGCGCAGTTCGCACTCTGGGCCAGGTAGTCGCGGGTGTACCAGAAGTCCTGGGCGAACGGCCATTTCAGGTAGTCATTGCCATAGAACACACCGGTGTCGACTTTGCGCAGGTTGATCTTGACCCCGGCGCCACGGGCCTGCTCAGCCAGCACCTGCGCCGCCTCCACCACGCCCGCGGAGATGGACGCCGTCACCAGCTCGACCTGCAGATCGGCGTGGCCCGCCATCCGCAGCAGGGACTTCGCCTGGTCGAGGTCTTGGCTCCGCTGCGGCAGGTGGGACGCATAGGCCGGGTCGAAGGGGCTGTACAGGTCGTTGGCCACGCTGCCGTGGCCGGACAGCGCCTGCTCGATCATCTGCTTGCGATCCACCAGCAGGCGCATCGCCTGCCGCACCCGCACGTCGTCGAACGGCGCCTGGTCCACGCGCATGGTGAACGGCAGCCAAGCCCCGGTCTTGGCCACGAGGGTCTTCAGCCCCTGCGCCATGCCGAGCGGCCGGGTCTGCGCGAAGGGCACGTTGTCGATGGCGTGCACCTGCCCGCTCATCAGGGCGTTGATGCGCGCGGTCTCGTCGGGGAAATCGATGATGACCAACTCGTCGACATAGGGCAGGCCGGTGCGCCAGTAGTTCTTGTGCGCCGGGAACACCGTGCGGTCGCCGGGGGTGAACGAGCCGAACTTGAAGGGGCCGGTTCCAACCGGCGCCGCAGGGTCATAGCCCACGGGCACGATCCCGTTGCCGTATTGGCCGAGCTGGATGTCGAACGCCGCGAAGGGCTGGTTCAACTGGATGGTGAATGTGCGGTCGTCGAGCTTCTTGAAGCCTTGCGGATCGATGTCGGCCAGCGACGACGCCGCGGCGGAGCGTTTGGGGTCAATTAGCCGCTGGATGGAGGCGACCGCGTCGTCTGCGGTCAACGTCTTGCCGTTATGGAACTCCACGCCCGGCCGCAGCCGGACCGTCCAGACGTCCGCGCTGGCGTTGCCTGAGATTTCCTCGGCGAGGACCATCTCGAACTCATAGTTTGCATTGTGCTTTGCCAACGGCTCGTACAGCGCGAAAACCCGTGCGATGTCCGGATTGCTGATCGGGCCATGGGCGTCCAGCTTGTCCTTGGCGCCGCCGCCTGCCGAGCCGATCAGCAGGCGGCCGCCCCGCTTGGCAGCAGACGCTTGGGCGTAGGCGCTGGATTGGGCGCCGATCAGCCCGGCCATGGCGCCGAACGCGATCAGGTCACGCCGCTTTAGCTCCAGGCCTTGTGGGTTCGATGCAGTGTCATGGCTCCGCATGGTCTACTTTCCCTGCTTCGCTATCCAGCGATTTTATGAGGCTAGCGGAGTTGCTATGCAGCATGCACCAAAAAGCGAGAGCGTCAAAAACCTGGGGCGCTGCTGCGCGAGTCAGATCGCCGGGTCGCCGAAGCGTCCGCCCAGCCCTGGCGGCCCTGACCTGAAGCGCGCGGTGGGCGGCTTTGGAAGCGACGAGCGCATCTGCTTGCTTATGCGGGCATTGACCAGCTGTTTGATCGTGCCCTCGGCCCGTGAGGTCGAGATTGGCTTGCCACGCCTGTAGCGTCGGCCGTAGTCGATCAATGCAGCCTCATTATTTGCAGTGTAGGCCTGCAGCTCCGTGTAACCCGCGACCAGGCGCCTGGCTTTTGCCTTGATCATGGCACGGTTCGGCACGATGGCGTCCTTGGCCCAGTTCGCAATCCGGCCCAGAGCTTCGCATGCTGTCTCGTGGTATCCATTCCAGAGCCGGGCAAGGGGCAGCGGCTCAAGGGCGCACAGGTGGTGCGTGACCTACTCGACATGGTGCGCGCGTATGGAGAGCTGAAACCAGTCCAGGACATGCTCCACTGCGTCGCCCATAGCCGAGCACGCTTAGACTGGTAACGTGGGATCGCCGACGCTGATCGCGGTGCGGCCCAGCTCGCGATAGATCGTCGATCGATGCCGGCCTAGGCGGACCGCAACCTTGGCTACGCCCAGGCACCTCAACGAATCGGAACAAAGACCGGTGCCCGTCAAGTCCAAAGTGGTGTTATCTGCTGGGCACCAAGCTCGCCGCCAGATGCCAAACACCTGAGAAGGTAGGGATTCCGCATTTTGGTATAGAACGTGCCCGCTGGTCTCGGCTGTCGGAGCAAGTTTGAATTGTCACTCTGGCTGCAAAGTAGAGATGTCGCTGGGTGCGACGCTGCGGCTTTTGCGTGATGGCGAGCCAGGCGCTTCCAGGTTGTTCGGCGGCCTTGCCCGTCCAGCCGCTCCCCGCCGTTGGTTGACCGGGTTAAGCCTCCTGCCGCGCCTTCACCCAGGCCAGCGCCTCGCCAAGCCGCTTGCTGTCCACTATCGCGCCCGGCGTCACCACGGCGATCTTGTCCAGCACCCTGAAAGGCAGGTCGGTGCCCGCATGACGCACCGCGAACCGTCCGTCCGGGTAGTTCACCACCTCGACCTGCTTGCGGGCCAAGGCGCGTGTCTGCAGCGTCGGTTCTAGGAGCAGCATCATCCGGTCGTAGTGCAGCGTCAGGTTGGTCGAGACCACGCGGACCTCCCGCCATGCCAGCGCCTCGTCGAGCACGTCGCCCGTGGGCGCCGGCCGATGCAGATCCTTGGCGATGGCGGGAAGCCGGGCAAACCGTCCGTTGTAGGTCTCGATAAACCCCGGCAGCCAGGCGTTGGCCGCCTCCATCGTGCTGAGACCAGCTAGGCGCATCTCCTTTACCAGCCGGTCCTGCAGCGTGCCAAACGCCCGCTCAACCCGGCCCTTGGCCTGCGGGCTGTCGGCGCAGATGATGTCAATGTTCAACGCGCACAAACCGCGGCCAAATTGAGTGATCGCCTTGTCCGCCGCGGTCTTGCGGTTGACCCGGAATATGCCGTGCTTGTCGGAGTAGAACGCAACCGGCTTACCGTGCGCCTCGATGTAGGATCGCGTCGCGGCAAAATACGAGAACGCCGACTCGCTCGCCACAAAGCGCAACAGCATGAGCTGGCTCGTCGCATCATCCACGAAGGCCAGCAAGGTGCAGGCCGGCCCGCGACCCTCGAACCAGGCGTGCTCGGAGCCGTCGATCTGAACCAGCTCGCCGATGCAATCACGCCGGCGCCGATGCAATCACGCCGGCGCCGGGGCTGGTGCGGCGAGGGCAGGCGATGCCGCCGATCGGTCCAGATCCCGTCGGCCACCATCCATTGCCGCAGCGTTTCGCGTGACACCGTGCAGCCGTGCAACTCAGCCAGCTTCTCGGCCGCAAGCGTCGGCCCGAAATCGCAGTAGCGCTCGCGCACCAACGCCAACGCGAGCTGCCGAACCCCGTCCGGCATCTGCCGGTTGCTCCGCCGGCCGCGGCGCTTGGACACCAAACTCGCCGCACCATCCTCCCGTAAGCCCCGCAACAGCCGGAACACCTGCCGCCGGCTCAGCCCCGTCAGCGTGCAAACGTCAGCGACGCGAAGCCGGTCAGACTGAATGCCAAGTAGCACCTCAAGACGGTCGAACTCCCGCTTGCTCATCGAAACCGTCACCATGCTGCTCTCCCGGCCATAGAGCCGAGGAGGGTGCCATCTCTAACTGGCACAGCGGTGACATCTCTATATGGCGTCTACACCCGCCGAGCCGATAAGGTATCTTATGGAAACTCAGGTATGGGTTTGCGGAACTGCGCTGCGCTCAAGGGCCCGCTCTGTCACAGCTTGCATCTCAATCAAATGAAGCGAGCCGTGCCTCACAGCCATGAGCTGGTGTCCTTGGGCAGGCGCTGGTCGTCATCGATCACCCTGATCTGGTGCGGCAGCGTGTCTGACCATCGCCAGAACACCACGTTGCGGTCAGATGCCAGCGCGCCTGGTGCGAAGCTCGGGACCGCCGCCGCCGCCGTGCCTGCTTCGAAAAGCCGGCGGGCCAGGGTCCAGCTTGGCGGAACCATCCCAAGCGACATCAATTTCTCCCAGGCGCACGCCAGGTCGGAAGGATCAACGCCCAGGCTGGAGCGCGTAACACCATCGGTGAGGTCGGCCACGTCCTGGCAGTCGACCTCGTAGACGCAGATCAGCAGCGGCTGCGCCTTGAACGGGAAGCCTTGCTGCGCTTCCCGCCATGCCCCTTCCAAAGTGGCCGACGTATAAAGAGCTTGCATGCCAATCGGATTGAAGCGCCCGCCATGACGGGCAGCGCCGTCGCCTGACGTGGGAGCGAAAGACCAACGCGGGTTGTGGGCACGATAAACCTGCCCGCGCAGCCTCACGCGTATCCGCCAACCGTGATCCGGTCGAGGTAGCGCTTTACCGCCTCGGCCCGCCCTTCCTTGACCAGGGCTTCCGCGGTCTGGTCGCCAAACGAAGCAATAGGCTGCGAGCGATACCAGGCAAACGCCTGTTGGGGCGACCCCGACCAGGCCCGGACACGGTTCAGGATTTCCACCATGTCGCGCAGGCGGGACTGGGTGGCCGGTGTGACGACACGAGATGATTTTGCTACGGCATCCCGGGATACGCCCACTGCAACAGCGAGCTCGGAGCGGGTGATGCGCAGCACGGCGCTGAGCCGATCGGCTGCGACCAGACCGTTTTGACCCGTGACATCCTGTAGAAATGCCGCTTCAGACATGCTCTGCCCCACATCCTAACCCGCTTCAGGTCAGAATGTAGGGCAAAAATGCTTCGCCAGCAAGTCTACATCCTGCCTTGCTTGTGCGGCGGCTCCGAAACCAACAGAAAGACCCTTCATACGCCGGCCATTGATGGTGCCCCACAGCGCCGATGGATCGATGTTTCCCGCAGCGGCCCCTTGGCTTCCAGCGCGGCGGTGAAAGCATGGGGAACAGCCAGTCACAGTGTTCTCAGGTATTCTCAACGGCGCCGCATTTCGGGCAGCGTTCGGAATGGCACGCGCGACAGTAGACCCGGCCGCAGCTCGCACAGGGCGCCAAGCCGGCCGGGACCACGAGGTGCAGCGCGTCGTCGCACACCAGGCGTGGCCGCTCGGCGGAGGCGCGCCACTCGCACATTGGCGGCTCCAGCTGGCGCGCCAGCGGGTTCCAATCCAGCCGGATGGTGCGGTCCGCCTTGCGCCGTCGTATCTGCACCGTGAGGCGCTGCACCGGCATCACCAGCTCCAGCGTCTGCACCCAGTCGGCGGTGATCCGCGTCGCATACTGGCGCGCGAGGTCGTCGAGCTTGGCGCGATACTCGCGCCCGATCGCCTCCGTGCGCTGCTCTTCGCGGCGCCGCCTCGGGTCGCCCTCGGGCAACGTCAAGGTGCGGCGCATGGCCTCGCGGTGCAGGTCGTTGTGGTAGTCGTGCAGCCGGTTTCCGTCGCGGGCAAGGCGCCGGCGCAGACCCTTGACGAAGGGCGCCAGGGCCGTCTCCACCCGCGGCGGCAAAGCCCGTGCGACAAGGCTCATCAGGCGCGCCCGCTCCCATGGCGCTGGCAGCTCGGCATCGTCCGGCAGCACTGGATCGACGCCTCCATCGCCTGAGGCCACTCCGCCAGGGGCAGGTGCGTCGAGCATGGGCGCCAACGTCGCCAGCACCACGTCGGGCAGCGCGCCGGTGGCGAGATTGATGCCCAGCCGCAGGGTGAAGTCGCGCTTGTCGTCCGATACAGCAGAGACGCGGAAATCCAGCACCAGGGTGCGCGTCCAGGCCGGGCTGACGTCGAGCAGCCGGAAGGTCGCGTTGTCCAGCACGAGCTCCTGGGCGAGCACACGCTCCGGATCAGCCGGCGTCCTCGACGGGGCGGCGAGGACGCGCCGTGCCCAGCGGCCCTGCGGACCCAGCACCTGGGCAAAGCGGTCGAGCCAGTCGGCTTCCATCCCCACCCGCTGGGCACCCGGCGGCAGCGTGCCGCCAAATCCCAGGCGGGCCAGCTCGCCCAGTCCCAGAGCGTCCTGCACCGGAGGCGGGGCGAGCACCTCCAGCCCGTCGGGGTCGATCGCCTCGACCAGCGCGCCCTCGTGCCGCAGCAGGTCGGCGACAAAGCCCTGCATCCGGCCCGGCTCGTGGGGCTGGGACGCAGACGCGTTGGGTCCGCTGTCAGGCAGCATCGAGCTCGTTTCCGAACAGCGCCTCGTCGAGCTGCTTCACGCCGTCATACTGCTGCCGCGCCGCGAGCAGCTGGCTCTCGATCTGGGCAAAGGCGTCCGCACGCGCCTGCTCGGTGCCCTGCAGCCAGGCGTCGAGCACCAGCGTGGAGAACTCCTGCTGCTCATCGACCTCGCCCAGGATGGCGCCGACCTCGCCGACGACCAGCTCGAACATGTTGATCTTCTCGTCGAGGATGCGCAGCACCGCGTCCTCGATCGTGCCGGCGCTGACCAGGTTGAAGATGAACACCTCGCGCGTCTGGCCGATCCGGTCGATGCGCCCGATGCGCTGCTCGATGGCCATCGGGTTCCAGGGGATGTCGAAGTTGATCAGCGTGTTGCAGAACTGCAGGTTGCGCCCCTCGCCGCCGGACTCCGTGCAGAGAAGAAGAGGCACCTGCTCGCGGAACGCCTCGACCGCCGCGTCCTTCTGCGGACCGGACATGTCGCCCGCAAAGCTCGCGAACGGCGTGCCTTCACGGCGCAGCCGGTCGGCCAAATGCGTGAGGCTGTCGCGGTGGTGGACGAATACCAGCTTCTTCTCGGCCGGGTTCTGCGCCAAGAGCCGCATCAGCGCCGCCTCCTTGGCGCCGGCAGCGATGGCCCGGGTGCGGGCGAGCAGGGCCGTCCAGCGGGTGTCCTCTGTGTGACGCTCGGCGAAGCGGGCGATGGCCGCAGCCGACGCCGCCGGCGAGGAGCCCGCCGCCGTCAGCAAATGCTGCAGCGACAGGCGATGCGGCCCCGAACCGGCTGAGGTACCGTCACCGGCCGCCATCTCGCGCACCAGCGCGGTCAGCTCGGCGTAGCAGGCCGCCTCCGCCGCGTCGGGCGTGGCGCGCAGCGTGGAGGCGTGCCGCCGCGGCATGCGCAGGGCTGCCAGCGCGCGGGTGTTGCGCACCATCACGCCACGCATCAGATCGCGCAGCCGCTCGCGGTTGGCCGGCTCGCGCGGCTTGCCCGGCACCATGTAGGCGGCGCGGAACTCCTTGGGCGTCTTGAAGATGCCGGGCTGCAGCAGGGTCAGCAGGTTGTAGAGCTCAAGCAGGCTGTTCTGCACCGGCGTCGCCGACAGCAGCAGCAGGAAGCGCTTCTGCAGGCTGTTCACCAGGCGGTAGCTGGCACTCGCCTGGTCGCGCAGGTGGTGCGCCTCGTCGACCACCACCACGTCATACTTCAGGCCCGCCAGCAGCTCGGCGTGGTCCTTGCGGCGCGCGGCGGCGATCGAGGCGATCACCCGCGGCTGCGCCCAGAACCGCTCCGGGTCGCTGCGCAGCAGGGCGTCGTGGCTGGTGGCGCAGTCGATGCCGAATTTGGCTGCCATCTCGTCGCGCCACTGCCCGACCAAGGAGGCCGGGACGAGGATCAGGACGCGTTCGGCCATGCCGCGCAGGATGTACTCCTTGAGCACCATGCCGGCCTCGACCGTCTTGCCGAGCCCGACCTCGTCGGCCAGCAGCACCCGGCCGCGATACTGCTTCAGCACCTTGCGGACGGTCTCGACCTGATACCAGTGCGCCTCCACCCCCTGCAGCGCCGGCAGGCAGAGCAGCTCGTCGAAGCCCTCGAACAGGTTCAGCCGCACCAGCTCGGCCCGCAGGCGGAACGGGGTCAGGTCGAGGTTTGCGTCCGAGCGTGCGTCGGGGCTGCTGATCTCGATCGCGTCGGCGTTGGCGAGCTCGAAGGTCATGTCGAACCGCGCTTCCAGCCGTGGCAGGTCCGGCACCGCCGGCCGCTCGGGTAGAACAGGAGCAGCCGGGCGCCCGCGGGTGAGCGGCGGGCGAGGAGCCGCTGATGGGTCAGGACGTGGCTGAGCCGGGCGGCGAGTGAGGATCGCCGGCGCGCCCGCGTCGCTGCGAGGCGGCGTGGCCGGACGCGTCTGCGCCGGCCCCTGCTCCCGCCGGATCTCGTGCAGCTGGGCATACAGCCAGTGCTCCATGACGTCGTCGCCGACGAACCAGGGAATGGCCGCGCGGCCGGTGTTCAGCCCCTCGTCCTGCAACGTCGTCCAGGCGCGGGTGAACTGCCCCTGCTGGGCCCATGCGAGGCAGGTGAGCAGGATGGCCGGCTTGCCAGAGCCGTAACGCTTGCTGTAGCGCTTGAGCAGGACGAGCGCGCGGTCCGGCGCCGCTGTGGCCAGCGCGGCCAGCGCCGCAATCAGCAGCAGTTCGGGGTCGGCTGGAAAGGCGCGCAGGCCTTGCTCGGCGATGTCGAACGCCTCTGGAGACCGGGCAGCCAGCGCCTTGCGCACGGCGCTGATCCAGACCTCCGGGCCATGCGCATCGGCGGCCCTGCGATCCAGTTGGGCATCAAGGCGACGCAGCGCGTCCTGTCCGGCGGGGCGACGCAGCGAGGGACCTCGGCTGCTCACGTCATCAACTCCATACTTCCTTCTGCTCGGCCAACCTGGCCGGACTATCCCCCAACATGCCGCCATCGCCAACAGGGCCCGCATTGCAGCCCCTAGGCTGGGCAGGCACCGCCGCGATTTGCGGTGCGGTGGTTCATGCCCGGTGAGGAGAGGCACACCCGGCAGACTCTGGATATGCAACTTGATGTATCTACTCTGGCAGCGGGCCATGCCAATAGATCCGCCCTTTTTGGAATGGCCGCGTTCGCGCGTATCGTCACTTCAGGCTCATGGCACCGCCAGATAGGGTGTGGCACGCGGGTAGGACATTGCGCCGGCGGATCAGCTTATGACGGCTCGTCAGCAAACAGCTTGTATTGCTGACCGCAGCGTGATTCGGTGCCGCCGAACACTGCAACAGGAGTCGCGACCGACATGGCCGCAAGACCATCAACGACAAAGACCACGCCAAAGGCGGCGGCAAAGCCTCCGGTCAAAGCCGCTGCCAAAGCGGCTACTCCCAAACCCACAGGAAAGGTCGCGTTGCCCGCGGCGAAGGGCAAGACTGCGGCCATCGCCAAAGCTCCAGTGGAACCTGCTGCGCCGGCCACCGTCACGCTGAAGCACCTCTCGGCTGGGCTTGCCGGACGGCATGGGATGGAGAAGAAGCAGGCGGACACGGTCGTCGCCGACGTGTTCGAGATCGTCGTGGGCCACCTCAAGTCGGGCGAGCGGGTGAGGATCGGCGGCTTAGGCATCTTGGAGGTGAAAGACCGCCCGGCCCGCATGGGACGCAACCCGGCAACCGGTGAGGCGGTGCAGATCGCCGCCAGCAGGAAGGTCGCCTTCCGTGTGGCGAAGGATCTCAAGAGCACGATCTGAACGCCGGGGCACTGGGCTTCTCACTCGGGCGTCCGGCAGTGACAGCAACCCGGCGGCTCGGACACCAGGGCCCGAGATGCTAGGGTGCACGCCATGAGCAAGCCCGACATCGCCGACACCGTTGCTTTCACACCCGGCGAGCGGGACTACATACGCCGCGAGCTCGACCGGTTCTTCTCGACCCTGCCGAGCGTCGCCGACGGCTTCCAGATCAGGACGTGGCGCGGCGGCGCGCAGGCGGGCCAGCCCAAGGTGCCGCTTGTCGCAAACGGGCTGCTCGAGCGGGGTCTGATGCGCCTCCAGCCGGCGCCCTGGCCGCCTCGCCTGTTCTTCACCGAAGCGGGCCTAGTGGTGCTGCGGACGATGATGGCCAACAAGCGCTTTGCCGATCCCGCGACGTTTGCGCACGTGCGCCAGGAACTCGGCATCGATCCGACGCCGGAGGAGCCAGAGCCACAGCGGGAGCCGTCCCGTAGAGGACAGTCCTCGTTTCGTCCTTCGGCGCGCCGTGAGGTTTTAGCATCCGTGCCGCATGCCGTCTGACACCGACCAGGCCGCTGATCGACGCCGCATCATCCACGTCGACATGGACGCCTTCTATGCGTCCGTCGAGCAGCGCGATGACCCGAGCCTGCGTGGCGTGCCGCTGGCGGTGGGCGGCTCACGCGAGCGCGGCGTCGTGGCCGCCGCCAGCTACGAGGCGCGCCAATACGGGGTGCATTCGGCCATGCCCTCCGTCGTCGCCCGGCGGCGCTGCCCTGGCCTGGTGTTCGTCCGGCCGCGTTTCGACGTCTACAAGGCGGTGTCGCAGCAGATCCACGCGATTTTCGCCCGCTACACGCCCGTCATTCAGCCGCTGTCGCTCGACGAGGCCACCCTCGACGTGACCACGCCCTTGCTGGACCGGGGTTCCGCCACCGCCATCGCCGCCGAGATCCGGGCTGCCATCCGGCAGGAGACCGGCCTGACCGCCTCGGCCGGGGTGTCCTACAACAAGTTCCTGGCGAAACTCGCATCCGACCACCGCAAGCCGGACGGCCTGTTTGTCATCACCCCGCGCATGGGCCCGGCCTTCGTCGAGGCGCTGCAGGTGGGCAAGTTCCACGGCATCGGCCCGGTGACCGCTGGCCGGATGCAGGCGCTCGGCATCCACACCGGACTTGACCTGCGCCAGCGGTCGCGCGCGGTCCTGGCCGAGCACTTCGGCAAGTCAGGCGATTATCTGTATGGCGTGGCCCGCGGCATCGATGACCGGGCGGTGCAGGCCGACCGGGTGCGCAAGTCGGTCGGCGCCGAAACCACCTTCGAGCGCGACCTGCTGGGCTGGGACGAGGTGGCGCCGGCACTCGCTCCGGTGTTCTCCAAGGTCTGGGACGCCTGCAGCCGCGGCGGGCACGCCGGGCGCACCGTGACGGTGAAGCTCAAGTATGCCGACTTCCAGCAGATCACCCGCAGCCGGTCGCAGGCCGGGCCGATTGCCACGCAGCCCACGCTGGAGCGGATCAGCCTGACCTGCTGCGTCCGTTGTTTCCGCCGCCGCGCGGGGTGCGCCTGCTCGGGGTCACGCTGTCGAGCCTGGAGGCCAAGGGGTGCACCGGCCCGGCCCAACTGGCGCTTGGGCTCGGGTAGCGGGACCGCGCGACACTCGATTGCGGTCCCTGTTGGGCGATGACGCACAGCGAGGGGCCGTGCTGCGGCGTCGCTTGTTTTCACGCCAGTATAAATGACATATCAGGCCGTTCCCGAACCCGAAAGGTCATCCATGGCTCGCAAGCCGAAGAACCAGCCCAGCACCGCAGCCGCCTCAGCCCTACCCGCGGAGAAGGTTGCCGCCATGATCGAGACCCTCGCTCCAGCGCGCCGGGGCCGCAAGGCAACAGCCGCCGCGTCGTTGCCCGAGCTGCCGTCGACGATGGACAGCGGCGACATGGCTGCAGACAGTGTGGAAGCGGAAATGGGCGTCGTCGATCCGATCAAAGCGCCCGGCCGCAAGGCTGTTGGTCCCAAGGCGAAGCCGTCAGCACCTGCCGCGGTTGCTGCCGCGCTCCAGGCCAATGCTGGGGGACGACGGGGACCGAAGCCGCGCAAAGCAAAAGCGGAGGCGACACCGGATCCAGTTGAGGACGGGGTGTCGGGTTCTGAGGCGCTGCCCCATGCCGACAGCGCTGCAAGCGGCAACCTTGCCCCGCCATCTGCTGCTCGGGACCTGTCCAGCGACGACGCACATCAACCTCTGCCAGGCCTGAATGCGCCGGCCCCGGCGAAGCCTGGGGCCTACTGGGACCGTGCGACGAACGCGGTGCAGTTTGACTGGCCGGCGATCGAGCAGATCGCCTCGCACGAGGGCCCAAACCAGGGTATGGCCAAGCTACTGGTTGCGGCTCGCGCAGAAGGTGCAAGTTCGCGTTGGCCGCTGTAGCACGCGTCCCGGCGCAGCGCGGCCCGACATAGGCGACGAGTGCCAGAGCACTCCTGGAGGCATGCCCTGCCCGGTGCATATACAAGCGGCCCCAGTCGGGACAATTGCGGATGGGTCTTGTGAGCTCGACTTTCCGCATTTTACGTTGCATGGCAGAGGGTGTCCGTAAGTCTTTGCAGGAGTGCGGCAGGGATTTGTATGGTTTCCGTGCTGGACCGGGACATGGATAA
>JAABUS010003870.1_pt1 | contig 23017 bp, 28 predicted proteins | sample 5560161 | NCBI WGS metagenome assembly JAABUS01 (sample SAMN10711885, study PRJNA513376) | rock metagenome | isolation source: Antarctica rocks | place: Antarctica: Victoria Land, Trio Nunatak nord | collected 2016-01-04
GCGACGCCGACGTGCAGACCCGCCTGCTCGGCTTCATCGGTCGCGACCCGCTGCGCGGCAGGGAATGACGTTCACCGCGTGACGGCAGGCGGGGCACAGGAAGGCCACAGCACCGACACGGTTGGGGTGTGCCGGCGCTGTTCTAGACGAACACTCCCCAGGTGCCCCGGCTAGCGCGTGTCCGGTAGGTCATTAGACCGGGTGTCGTAGCCCGATCCGGATCGCCAGACGTAGTCGCGTTTGTGACTCTGCACAGAGACGGTGTGGTCGGGTCCGCGCGTCCTTGCTGGGATGAGGGTCGAGGTCTTCCGAGGATGGAGGTTCCTACGCCGTCCACCTGGAAGACTTCGACGTGCCCGACGCTGCCGTCGCGCGAGCCCTGATGCCGGGTTCGGCCGCGCTGATCTGACGACTTTCTGCCGCCTTGACGAGCTCGGGCTCGAGGTTACCGGCCAACGTCTCGAACCGGATCGTGCGGTCCTCGCTTGCCGGGTGGTCGAGCCCGACGGCTCGGATGCTCGGTGGTGTCGTCGTTGCGGATGTGAGGGCTCGGTGCGTGACACCGTGATCCGGCGACTCGCGCACGAGCCGTTCGGGTGGCGGCCCACGACGCTGGCGGTGACGATCCGCCGCTACATGTGCGGTCCTGACTGAGGGCAAGCCGATCCTGATCGAGGACACGACCCGGTTCGACGGCGTCACCGCTGTCGGCGTGGACGTACACGTGTGGCGTCACACCAGGCGAGGCGACAAGTACGTCACCGTGATCATCGACCTGGCCGGTATCCGCGAGGGCACCGGACCCGCCCGGCTGCTCGACCTGGTGGAAGGCCGCTCGAAGCAGGCGTTCAAGACGTGGCTGTCCGAGCGACCCAAGGCCTGGCCCGACGCGGTCGAGGTGGTCGCGATGGACGGGTTCACCGGCTTCAAGACCGCCACGACCGAAGGGCTCCCCGATGCCGTGGCGGTGATGGACCCCTTGCACGTCGTCAGGTTGGCCGGCGACGCCCTCGACCGGTGCCGGCGCCGGGTCCAGCAGACCCTGCATGGCCACCGCGGCCGCAAGGACGACCGCTCTACCGGGTCAGGCGAACCCTGCACACCGGCGGCGCCGACCTCCTCGCCGACAAAGCAGTGCCAGCGACTCAAGACCCTCTTCGAGTCCGACGACCACGCGCAGGTCGAGGCGACCTGGGGGATCCACCAGCGCATGATCGCCGCCTACCGCGAACCCGACCGCACCCGCGGCCGCGACCTGATGAGCAAGCTGATCGCCTCGGTCAGCCACGAAGTCTCCGCGGCTCACCCTCGGCTTCCGCAACCTCACCAACTACATCGGCAGATCACTGCTCGAGACCGTCGGCTTCAGACCCCGACTACACCCCGAATTGTGAGAGCCCCATCGGTGGCTGATCGGGTCGAGGACACGAAGCGACATCCTGGACGTCCTCTCGGTCGGGACCGACATCTCCTCGATGCTGACTGCGTCCGTGAGGGAGAGTTGTGGCCACCGATATCGCAGGCTCGCTGAGCCTACCGGACTCGGAGTTGTGCGGATCCCGTAGCCGGCGGCTCGAGACCTGAAAACGATCCCAGCAGGAAGTTGAAGCCCACTGTGCCGGGCGCCATAGGTGCCTTAGGTGGCAATGGCGACGTGTCCGTTGTCTGAGTCACACGACAAGCGTCCTGGCGAATGGTGACACGGGGTGTCAGGTTTCCTGATGAAGGATCGGACTCGGAGGCGCCGAGGCCAAGGTCGGCGCTGGCGATCCTGCTGCTGCTCCAGTCTCGCAGGGCGATGACAGCGCGCGAGTTGGCGAAGCACTTGGGCGTCTCGATCCACACGATCTATCGCGACGTCGACGGCCTGGCCAGAGCCGGTGTGCCGCTCTTTGCCGAGACCGGGCGCTCCGGCGGCTACCGACTGTCGCACTACCTTGACCGGCTTGACCCAAGAATCTTTCGCGCTGTTCCTGATCGGCCCACCTATGGCGACCGTCGCGATGACGACGAGGATGACGGCGTCGGCGTCCTCGTCGGCGCCAGGCGGCTTCCGTAGGTCGGTAAGTGCCGGGAGACACCTGGATGTCGCAGGCGAGGGTCTCCCGGAGGAGCGACTCGGTGTCAGCGTCATTGCTGGCCTCGCAGCGCCGCCTTGACCAGTGCGCCATTCCGCCGCTTGTGTGAACTTGACCGTGCCTGCGGAGGTGCCCATGGGTGAGCGGTCAGCTTCTCGCAGGTCTAGCTCCCCCGACCGGACCGCCTCGGCGGCGATCAGTCCTCCGGCTGCCGCCCCAAGCCGCGGTCAGCTTGGTTCCTCCGGTGATGCTGACGGTGATGCCATGAAGGGCGGGACTCTGGGCGGGTAACACATGCAAACTAGGCGGTCATGCGCCGCACCGGCCTTCGGGTCGACGACTCCCCGGACGTTGGGGCCCGGGGAGTCGCCGACCGGGGGCGCTCCCCGGGTGATGTGGACCCGGGGAGCCGCCGCCCTAGGGGTAAGTCAGGCGAGACTCCACTTCTCGCTGTTCCACAGTGGACCCGCCTGAGTGGCGTTGTCCTCTACTCCTTCGATCGCCGAGGAGTAGGCCAGGAAGGTCGGCTTCTGGTACAGCGGGATGGTGTAGAGGTCCTCCCAGAGCACGGCGTCGATCTGATTCGCCAACGCGGCAGCGGCGTCCGGGTCGGGCTCCTCCAAGAACTCCGTGTAGAGCGAGTCCACTTCGTCGTTGCCACCCTGGGTGTAGTTCTGACCCTGCGCGCCACCTTGGGCCTCGAGGCTCTGGTAGATCGACGCGGTAGCCGTACGGAACGGCGAACCGACCCAGGCGAACAGCGCGATGTCGAAGCCACCGGCCTCCAGGCTGGTCGGAACCGTGGCATCGGAGAAGATGTCCGGGTCCGGGCGAGCGCTGATCTCGAAGCCCGCCTCAGCGGCCTGCGGGATGATCACGTCGATCGTCTGCTGACGCAGCGGGTTGTTCACGCTCGTGGTGATCGCCAGTGCCAGCCGGCCGCGGTCCGGGTGCTCGTACACACCATCGGCGCCCAGCGTGTAACCGGACTCCTCCAACAGAGCCTTGGCAGCGGCAGCGTCCGGGGCGTTGTACTGCTCCGGTGCGGTGTCTTCGTAGTTCGGCTGGTTGTTGAAGATGATCCGGTTGTTCAGCACTTCGGCTTCAGCGGAGAACTGGCCGACCGTCTGGTCGACGATCTCCTGCCGGTCCAGGGCCATACCGAACGCCTGGCGCACATTGACGTCGGCAAGGTGCGGGTTACGGGTGTTCATGTCCAGGTGCTCGAAGGCAAAACCGAACTCGATGTTGCTGACCACGTTCGGCTCCAGTGCGGCGATCTGGTCCACCAGGTCCAGCTGAGGCTGCGGATAGATCATCTGCACCTCGTCGTTCTGGATCGCGGCGACCGCGGCACCCGGGTCGTTGCCGATGTTCTGGTAGACCAAGGCCGCGAGGCCCGGCTTCTCTCCCCAGTAGTTCTCGTTGGGGGTCAGCGTGATGACTTGGCTGGAGACGTCGATGTTCTCGGCTGTGAGCTGCCACGGCCCCCCGGAGATGTCGTCCGGGATGCCCTGGTCGATGGGCCACCCGGTCGTGATCATCTCGCACATGGCCACTGGGTCGTCGTTGTCCAGAAGATGCGCCGGCAGCAACGGCGTGGATCCCATGAACATGCTCTGCCAGTCCCCGAACGGCGTCTCGTAGGTCACCGTGACGGTCTTGCCGTCATCGGAGCCCTCGACCGACTCGACCTGCTCGTAGCCGACCGAGCTCAGCAGGGAGGCACAACCACCATCGGCCGGGTCGGCCGAGCGCTGCAACCGCCAGGTGAGGTCGAAGTCGTCAGCGGTGATCGGAGTGCCGTCACTCCACACCGCATCCGGGTTGATCGAGTAGACGTTGACCTGCTTTCCGTCGACCTCTTCGAGGGTCGGCTCCTCGGTCAGCAGCTCATCGTCATACGCCACCGAGAAATCCGGTAACAGCTCGAAGACGCTGGGAAAGATCCGGATGGAGATGTTGGAAACCGACGACGCGTTCCCTGCGGCAATCAGTTGGAAGAGGTTGTCCGGGAAGTCCGTGGACTCGCCAAAGACAACCTGTCCCTGGCCGGATGGCTGTTCATCGCCGCCGCCGCCGACATCACCCCCGCCGCAGCCCGACAGAACGAGCGCCGAGATCCCGGTTGCGATCAGCGCACTCTTACTGGTACGTCGTTCCACGTAAAGCCTCCTGATGTCCCGAGGGACGAGCTGCTAGCAAAGGATGGTGAGCTTCTCTGCCTGAGGGTCTTCGGCGTTGACACAGCCATGAGCGTTGCCAGGCATGGTCAGTCTTGGGCGAGTGATTCCTATGTGCCACGATTTCGTTCTGAGCCGAATGATCGTGGGATTAGGACTACGTGCCTCATGGGCTAGCGGGCACGCTGACTCGGTGAGATCCAGCCCTCGCTCCGCACCGGATCGACCAGTCAGGCGACCGGTTGTATTCCGTGCGCATAGTCAGCCGCCGCAACACGCGTTGCGGCCGGGGTCAGCCTGAAGGCTCCTGTCGGACAGGCTTGCCGGCTTCGCGCGCTAGAAGACGCATGGCCAACCACGCGGCTGAAAACTTGCACCGCACGAGGCTCCTGAGTCCGGCCGAAGCGACATAAGACACCCGCGTGTCGCTGTGAGGGCTCAGGAGATCCTTAACGGATCGTTGTCGGGACACGCTTGACGCCTCGAGCTGATCCTGATCTTGTTGCCGTGGTCGTGAGGATGCCTCCCTGGGTGGACGGTCGTGGATCAGCAGGCACTGGCGGAGTACCGGTACCGGGCGGTCTGCGAGGTGTTGGGCGGTTCCCCGATCGGGGAGGTAGCGGTCCGGTTCGGGACGTCACGGCAGTCACTGCATTCCTGGCGTCGGTTTGAGGAGCAGGGCAGGCGGGTCTGGCTGATCGTTCCCGTCGGCCACGGACCAGTCCCACTCGTCTGCCCGCCGAGGTCGAGGCGCTGATCTGCCAGTTACGGCGCCAGCATCCGCGGTGGGGCGCTCGGCGGATCGGCTATGAGCTGGGCCGGCGTGGTGTTGATCGGGTCCCGTCACGGGCGACGGTGCACCGCGTGTTGACCCGTAACGGGTTGATCGACGCGCAGGCCCAGCAGCACAGGCGTAAGTACAAGCGCTGGCAACGGCAGACGCCGATGAACCTGTGGCAACTCGACATCGTCGGCGGTGTGCCGCTGGCTGATGGGCGGGAGTGCAAGCTGGTCACCGGCATCGATGACCACTCCCGGTTCGTCGTCGCCGCGACCGTGGTCCCCGCGCCGTCGGGGCGGGCGGTGTCTGAGGCGTGCACCGTGGCCGCCGGGGTGGCTCCGGGTCGCTACCAGATCCTCGCAGCGATCAACGCCGTGCGCACCTCCGCCCGCGACATACGCGACACCGACTGGTCGCAGATCGTCGCCCTCTACGACCAACTCGTCAGCCTCGACCCCTCGCCGATCATCGCCCTCAACCGGGCCGTCGCGGTCGCCGAGCTTCGCGGCCCGCAGGTGGCACTCGCCCCCGAGGCGAAGGTGCACCGAGGGGAAGGGTGACCGTCACCGTCCCCCAGTGCGGCTCTAGATCGCCGGCAAGCCTGGGGGACTGCCCCCGGTCACTGCCCTGTGGCAGGAGTCGTCGGGGTGCGCAGTCAATCGCCGAACACCCGGCCTGAAATTGTCCTGCTCACGGTCGTCGGCGCTCGAACAGCCGCGCATTCGCCGTAGTTCGTCTCAATTCCCGCAGTTCAGTACGGCTACGGAACCGCGCCGCATGCACCTGCAAGCTGGCTGCGGTTGGCCGACGTACTTCAAGCTGGCTTTGCACCCGGCAGGATCGGCGAGAACGTGACGGGTGAGGACAGAACGATTGAGGTGTTGCTAGTGCCGTGTCGAGTGACGTGGGCCAGAAAGGCCTCCAGTTCGTGTATGTCCGCCACCGCGATACGCAGCAAGAAGCAGTCCTCTCCGACGAGGTGGTGCAACTCCCGAACTGCGCCCGCGTTGGCGAGCATGTCCGTGAACGCTTCGGCGGATATGTCGTCGGTCAGTCGGACGCGGATGAAGGCTTCGAGGCCGCGGCCGATGGCTTCCGGGCTGACCACGGCCCGGTAGCCCTGCAGGACGCCGACGGCCTCCAGCCGGCGCACGCGCTCGGCAGTGGCGGGGGGTGAGAGAGCGACTCGGGCTGCCAGCTGCCGGAAGCTCAGGCGCGCGTCGGCTTGCAGTTCGCGGAGCAACGCGATATCGGTCACATCCAGTCTGACGGCCATCGCCTAATCCTAAACGGATGTAAGGGCTCTAGCCAATTTTTGCCCTTCTACAGAGGCGACGAACGCCTGTTGCGTCGTTTAATTCAGTCTAGTTGCCTGCCGACATTCCCATCGGCAAGCTTAGAGCTGTGCCGGTCACTGCCTCGCCTGCTGCGCCCCGGCCAGACACGTCCGGCAGGCCGGGCGCCCCCTGGCTGCCTTGGGCGGCGCTGCTGGTCGTTTGGTTTGTCTGGGGGTCGACGTACCTGGCGATCCGGGTCGGCGTCGAGACGATCCCTCCGCTGCTGCTGGCCGCCGTCCGGTTCTTGGTGGCTGGTGCGGTGCTGTACCCGTTCGCGGTCCGTTTAGGCGGGTCCGCGGTCCGGGCGGCTGACCGGCCGGGGCGACGGCAGTGGGCCGCAGCCGCAGTGGTCGGCACGCTGTTGCTGACGATCGGCAACGGTGGACTTAGCTATGCGGAGCAGACCGTGCCGTCCGGTCTGGCGGCGTTGCTGGTGGCCACGGTTCCGCTGTGGATGGTCGCCGCGGACCGACTCATCAACGGCAAGCCCGTCGGTCCGTTGGGCTACTTCTCCCTTGTCGTCGGCCTGGTGGGCGTGGCGATCCTTTCCCGGCCGGGCGGGCCGGCCGGCGACCTCACGGGCACCTTCGTGCTCCTAACTGCCAGCGCCAGCTGGGGTTTCGGCTCGGTGCTTTCGGGAAGATTGCCACTACCGGGCAGGCCGCTTGTCGGGGCGGCAATGCAGATGCTCACCGGCGGCGCCATTCTGTTCGCGGCCTCCGCGGCTCGAGGCGAACTCGCCAGTCTGGACGTCGCCGAAGTCAGCCGCGGGTCCGCCGGCGCTCTGTTGTACCTGATCGGCCCTGGGTCCCTGCTCGCCTTGTCCGCATACGTGTTGGCCCTACAACGGCTGACCACCACCACGGTTTCGACCTACGCGTACGTCAATCCGGTTGTGGCAGTGCTGCTCGGCGCGTTGTTGCTGCACGAGGTGATCAGCGGCAGAATCGTGGTGGGCGCTGCCGTCGTCGTCCTCGCCGTAGCGCTGACCCTCACCGCCCGCCGCAATTCGGAGGCCGCTTGATGTCGTTTCGCGCGCCAGTCGCGGCGATGCCGCCGGATCGGACGATCCTGGCACGCGACCTCGGCGAGCGCATCCCGCCCTCGTTGCCGGGGCCGTAGCGCACTTGCACGGCCGCGCCAGCAGCTCGCAGAGCGCGCTGGCGCGCTGCTCGACACCGACGTGATCAGGGCGCTCCGGCAGGTGCCGAGGCGGTTCGTGAGGCGAGCCTGCGGTGAGATGGTGGCTGGCATGCGGAATCGACCTTCTATCGCGGCATCGGTGGGCGCCGTCCGCATTTCGATCTCGTCGACTGGGGCGGGCGCAATACCGCCCGGACGAATGAGTGGGTCAGCTTCGATGCACTAGCCGTCATCGCCACGACAGGGTAGGCCCCGTGTGCCGACACGGCGATCAGTGCAGCTGTGAGCCGGCTGTCGGTCGTAGGCGCAGCTCCTGTGATGGCCGGCTCGTTGCAGCCAGCCACGGGATCACCTCGTCCTGCCAGGTCGGCGACGATGCGAGGTGCTGATGGTGCTCGGCCCACGCCGGGTCGTCGGCGAAGCGGGTGACCCAGACGAGAACGTCTTCCTGTCGCAGTGGTAGGGCAGGGAAGTTGTTGTCCGAGGGGTCGGTGACAAAGACCGCGATGGGGACGCCTCCTGCCGCACGCAGTTGCGGGAGGACCACTTTGGTGACCTTGGTGATCGATGTGTCGGCCAGCGGGCCGTCGTTGAACAGGACCGTGACGCCGACCACCGAGTTCGGTACGCGCGGGTCCAGTTCCGTCCGCGCACCGAAGTCCGGATAGGCAGGGCCGAGCTCAATCGGCCTAAGCAGTAAGGCATTGTCGGAGTCCGCCATTGTCGCGTTCGCCGCGCCGCGGTGGCATTGCCAGACCGGCCCGCCGTAGAAGGCGCGCAGTGCAGCGGCACGAGCGGGCATGCTGTCGAATCCCCGCATCCAGACGAACCGGTCGGGGTCATCGAGGTCGCGGAACTGGCCGATGACATGCATTCCAACGGCTTCCTGGCCGGTTACGAGGTGGCTGTCGAACAGGTCGATCAGCGTGTCCCGCTCGCCGGGGACGGTTGTGTATTGGCGTAGCTCGAAAACTGAACGCCTGGTCCCAGCCGCCCCGGTCACCGCCGCCCCGCCTCCCAAGTGAGCCGCATCTGCCGGTTCTCCTCCCAGGTCGTGCCGCCGTCGAAGCTGAAGTGCTGCCTCCACATCGCCGTCGTATCGGTGATGCCGGTCCAGAGGGCCCGAACGGCAACGGCCTGCCCGCCGAACGTTTCCCTGCAGTAGAGGGTCCCGACACCGTCGATGAACCCTTCCTGAGTGCTCTTGAACGCTATCCTTTCACTGCCGCGGTCCAAGGGCGCCAGCAGACGGTGATGTTCGAGGCGCCACGATCCGATCAGGAAATCGAAATCCGAGGTCGCACGCGCTGCGGTCACGAAAGCAGCCTCACTACCGCTCCTCCAGAACGTCGTCCGCCATGTCGAGCCATTGACACCAGCGTCGCCGCTAAGTTGTTGTTGCTGCCAGGTCGCACTGTCCTCGTCTATGGCCTCCCACTCCGCCCGGAGGTCGACGGCTCGCCCCTCGACCTCAGCAGAGCCGTAGAGGGTGCTGACTCCGTTGAGAGGGCACCCGATCAGAGGACCGGACAACCTTGCGGTCGAGGCTGCCAACTCCGTAGATCGACCATTGGTGGCTGATCGGGTCGAAGACACGAAGCGACATCCTGAAAATCGTATCGATCGGGAACGACATCTCGTCGATGCTGACTGCGCCCGTGAAGAAAGTTGTGGCCACCGATCTCGCCGGCTCGCTGAGCCAACCGGACTCGGGGTCGTGCGGATCCCATAGCCGCCGGCTCGTGACCTGAAACGTTCCCCGCGGGGCGCGGCCATCAGTTAGCCCAGTTGTGTGATTGTGCCGGAGGCTTCGGAGAGGGTAAGGATGGACGTTGCGAGTGAGGTCCGCCTGTAGAGGACGCTGCGCCCTGACCGGATGGAGGTGACCAATCCGTTGCGGCGAAGCACAGTCAGGTGCTCGCTAACCGTGCCGGGACTGTGCCCGAGTTCCCTTGCCAATTGCGTGGTGGATCGGGGCACGTCAAGCCTGATCAAGATCGCCGCCCGACTGCGACCGATCAAGGTTCCAAGCGCACCTTCGCTCTCCTCTCCTTCGCATAGCCCTTCCCAGACCACCCCGACTCCTCGCGCCGCGTAATGCAGTTCGAATGAGTCGGCTTTGGCGCACACGACAATCAATTGAGGCCAGAGAAACACCGAAGGGATCAGAGTCAACGTAGGGCTAGCAACTGAGGCGTTCGGATGGTGCGGCTTGTCGATGCGCAGCTGTCCGTCCTGCAATGTGACCTCTGGATGTAGGTCATCGAGCAGGTCGTACAGGCCACCGCTCAAGAGTTTCGTGGCCCGGAAGAAAACATCCTCATCCACAGCCGCGCGGATACGCGTCCAGTGCGGACCGATTGCGACATCCCAGTACTCCCACAGCGCGTCGGTCAGCCGACCTCGACCTAGCATTGTTGCCACTTCGCCCAACGACGCTGGTTTTGCACGATCGCCCCAGACCGCATCCAGATCTCGTTGCAACTCTTCGGCGGGCAGTTGGAGGAGTGAGTCGAGCTGGTCCTCGAGGGTGGTCCCGGGATCGACTGTCCAGGCGAGCATGAAATCTGGGATGAGGGCCCCTGGAGGAACCACCTGACGAAGCAGATCCATGTCCACGGAATCCAGGCGGTCACTAACATCATGCAGCCACGGCCGGAGAATGGGTCGACTGCGGGAGTTCGTCAGGGCATGCAGACTTGCGGTGACTTCCCCGAGAGGCGAATAGCCGAAGCGGGTGTTTCCCAACACTTCCAGACTGAGGTTCAGCTCAATCATCGGCGTGCACCCGCATCATCGGTCCGACTCCAGACCTTGAACCATTCGCTTCCCGGTTTGCGCCACCGTCAGCTGAGAAGCCCTGCTCCCACCTAACCCCGCGATCCATCCTGTCAGACAACCGGCATCCGGCTCGGATAGGTCGGCCGTCGTGGGCGTCGTTCCCGGAGACCTTCAAACCCTCGCGCACCAGCGGCGAGCTCATACTGTCCGGCACTGCCGGATAACGGGTTCCGCGGACGAGGGTGATGGACCCTCAAGGTGCCGACCAGGATCACAGTCCGCAGTGGGTTTGGAAAGTTGCGTAGATCCGTCAGCACGACCACAGCGTGACATCGGCACAAGCACAGGCCTCGACATTTGGTCTGAGCCGAATCGTGCGTGTTACGGAGCATGGCTCTGACAGGAGCCTCAGGCCAAGTCGACGCCGCCGACGTCCTCAAGCGGCACCCACCTGGGCCGGTATCGCTCCTCGAGCGCAAGCCAGACGCCTGTGTCCGCGTGACGCAGCCTACGTGGACACTGCCACCATGAGCACGCCTGAGCCAGGCCGGTTCGCCGCCACGTGGATCTCTGCCTGGAACACCCGCGACATCGAGGCCGTCCTGACCCATTACGCGGACGACGTCGTCTTCACCTCGCCCACCGCAATGAAGGTTGTTCCCGAGACCGGCGGTACTTTCCGCGGCAAGGACGCCCTCCGTGACTACTGGACAGTTGCCCTTCAAAACAATCCTGGCCTTCACTTTGACCTGATGGGTGTCTACGCGGGCGTCCACACTCTGGTCCTCCACTATCAGAACCAGCTGCGCGGCCTTATCAGCGAAGTGCTGACCTTCCGGGACGGGCTCGTGACGGTGGGACACGCGACCCACCTTCAAACTTGACATTGCGGCGCGCGCCTGTCGGCTGCACTCATGGCGCACGCTCCGCCGGGCTGCTATTCAAGGGCCAGCCGGGGCAGGCCGTTCGTAGACGACTGGGGCGTGGGCTGGGGTTCCGTTAGTGCCCACAGCCCCGCGACGACCGCTCCACCTATGGCGACCGTCGCCATGACGACGAGGATGACGGCGTCGGCGTTCTCGTCGGCGCCAGGCGGCTTCCGTAGGTCGGTTGTCGCCGGGAGGCACCTGGATGTCGGGGCTCCCAGAGGAGCGACTCAGGGTCGGGCTCATTATTGGCCTCGCGGCCCCTGGTCAGTGCGGCCATTCCGCCGCTTGTGTGAACCTTGACCGCGGCTGCGGAGATGCCCATGGGTGGGTGTCAGCTTCTCGCAGGTCTGGCTCGCCCGACCGGACCGCCTCGGCCGCGATCAGTCCTCCGGCTCCCGCCCTAGGCCGCGCTCAGTCTGGTTCCTCCGGTGATGCTGATGGTGATGCCAGGAACGGCAGGACTCTGGGTGGCTAACGCGTACAATTTAGTCAGCGGGCATGCGCCGCACCGCCGACCGGGGCCATGTCGAGTTCGAAGTCGACCCTTACCGCGGGCGGGCTCGCGTAAAAGCGTCAGGTATTGAGGACTCGAGTACGACCGTATGCATGCTTTCGATACGGGAGACGATTGCCTCGCGTGGACCACTCCACCAGCGGTCGCTTCCGTAGAACTCATCTTCCTGCCGCTCCCGTTCTTCCAGCGTTTCAAAGGCGCGGATGAGGTAGGCGACATCTTGGCCGTCTTCGGCCAACAGCGACCGGCCGAAGTCCAGCACCCGTAGGCCAGCTTCCGCCAGCAACGGCGAGGCCTCTTCCCGCATCACCCGCTCGAACTCTTGCCCCGTGCCTGGCTTCAACCGGTAGGTACGGATTTCGACGATCAAGACGTCTCCTTATGGGTGGGGGCGTTTGCGCTCGGCAGACTAAGCGTCACTGCGTACGGACCGAGCCGGATCGATTTCGAGGGGAGCGCCAGCCGTGGGAAGTCTGCGCCCGTCCCACCGTTGGTGGCCAGGGATGATCGCTGAGCCAGTTGACCACGAGCTTGGCCCGGTCGGCAACGGGGCGGTCATCGAAAGGACCACCGCATGAAGTCCAACCATCGACGTTGACCTGATCGGTCCGTTATCGTCCGTGATCATGCCTGGTGCCACCTCTGGAAGTGGCTGCAGGATGGGGCCATGACTCGAGCTCTCGCTGTGATTGATGTCCAGGAGTCCTTCCGCCAACGACCTAGTTGGAGCGCGGTCTCGAACCCAGACATCGTCGCTCGAGTCTGCCGCCTGGTCGATACCGCCCGTGCGGCCCGAGACTTGGTGGTGTGGGTGCTGCATGCCGAGCCGGGCAGTGGAACACCGTTCGACCCCGTGACCGGACACGTCCGCTTACTGCCTGGACTGGAGCCAGCCCTGCGTGAGCCGGTGATCACAAAAACCTCGATTAACGCCTTCACCACCACGAATCTCCAGCAGCTGCTTACCAGCAATGGGATTGGGGAGTTGGCAGTCTGCGGCATCCAGACCGAGCAATGCTGCGAGACTACGGCCAGGGTTGCATCCGACCTTGGGTACGCCGTCACATTCGTCACCGAGGCGACCGCGACGTTCCCCATTCCGCACTGGGACGCCCCGCGTGACCGTCCGTACGACGATGTCCTCGCCGACCCCCGCACATTGGGAACGACTGCGGTCATCGAGCGCACCGAGTACGCCCTCGCCGGCCGGTTCGCGGCAATACGCACTCTGGATGAGGTGACAGCGGTGGGGGCACGTGCACGAGCGGCATAGCGGCCATGTGCACCGTCGCCACCACCGTCGCCTTTGTGCTAGTCCCACGGCTGCACCTGCTCGATCTGGCCGGGCCGGCGCAGGTTTTCGCGACCGCAGCTGACCAGGGCATGCACTACCGCCTTACCTACGTCGCCGAGACCGACGAGGTGGCCAGTGCCCAGGGCCTCGCGGTGCGCGCTGGGCGCGTCTGGCCCGAGCTCACGCCGGCAGACTTGATCCTCGTACCGGGCTGGCGATCGCCTGGGCGAGATCCTTACGTGCCAGCGCTGGGAGCACAGATGGTGGCACGGTTGCGAGCCCACCATTCGGCTGGCGGCATGGTCGCCAGCGTCTGCTCCGGGGCTGACGCCCTTGGCCAGGCGGGGCTGCTGGACGGTCGACGCTTCACCACACACCACGAACTGGCCGACCAGATCGCCGGTCGCTACCCGCGTGCAAAGCTCGTCCGAGGCGTGTTATTCGTTGTCGACGACCTGGTCCTCACCTCCGCCGGGATTGCCAGCGGCATCGACCTTGCGCTGCACCTCGTCGCCTTGGTGCACGGACCGCGGGCCGCTGCCCGGGTTGCCCGGTCCATGGTCGTTTTCGCCCGGCGCAATGGTGACGAGTTGCAAGACAGTGCGATGCTGCGCCACCGTGCCCACCTCAGTGAGGTCGCCCACCAGGTCCAGGACGTCATCGACGCCCGCTACGGTGAGCCGCTCAGGCTGGCTGACCTGGCTCGATCGGTTTGCGTGAGCGAACGGACCCTCAGCCGGGTCTTCACCGACGCCACCGGCCTGACGCCGCTGCGGTACCAGCAACCGCTCCGAGTAGAGCGGGCTGAAAACCTGATCGGGCACGGCGAGACCGTCGAGTCGGCCGCGCACGCCGTTGGGTTCACCGACCCGCGCATGCTCCGACGCCTCCGCGCCCGAGTCTGACCACTCCACTGAGGTAGGGCGGCGCGCCGGCACGCGATAGTGGGGGCACTGAGCACTGCATCGGCCATATCTCCGAGGATAAGGCCGCATCGTTTCGTGGGGCCCGAACTGTCGAGGCTTGGCGTGGACGGGGTTGCATGTCACGTTAGGCGGCAACTGCTCCTGTCGCTTGATCCTCGGAGGAGCCAACTGGCTCATCTACCCCGAGAGGCGGAAGGCTAGGTAAGACGGCGTTCTCGCTGGCGTAGGTCGCAGGCGACTGACGGCAGTGAACGGCCCAACGCGTTTAGGGGCAGCGAGCCCGGAGCGCCTGCATCGCTTCTTCTCTGGAGTGTTCGAGGTCGGGCGGGACGGACCTGGTTACCGGATCACCGGATCGCGCAGGTCTCCAGCACGTAGCTCCACAGCATGTCCTGCTGGGCTGGCGTGGAGTCAAGCCGGACATACTGCGGCTGCCCGCCGGCAACGCTTAGGTATGCGGCGAGCAGGAACGGCTGCTTGATCTCGGAGAGGACATGCGCATCGCAGCCGCGCGCGGTCAGGACGATGTTTACGGGGATGCGGACCTGCGCTTGCCCCGCGGGCAGCTCGGGGGCCACGGCAGAGTAGGGAACGAACTCGAAGTTCAACAACACGTTCCCGCGCAGCTCGGTCACCGAGACATCGTCAACCGTGGTCCCGCGGCTCAGAACCAGCGCGGCCGCCAAGGACGGTCGTCCCTCGGTCGCGACAGTGGTAAAGGACCCCCCGAGCCCCGCTTTGACGGCGGCCAGCAGCTCCGATCGCTCGCACTCCTCGGTATGGATGCGATCGATGATGTCGTCCGGCGCAGACAGCGGAACGCGGACCTCCTCGAGAGGACCGTCACCGCGTTGCATCTGGAGCACGGTGTAGAGCGGGTCGACCTCAACGGGGGTGTCTTCGGTACCGCAGATGACCGGCCCGTATCGGGTGGGCAGGTCGATCACCGCCCCAGGGGCGTAATTTGCCGGACGGCCAGCAAAGGGCAGTCGTTCGAACCCGGGCGAGTCCAGGCTGACGGCCAGTACCTCGAACGGCTGGTCCCCCGTGTTGGTGATTCGGGTCTGAAACTGTCCACCGACGGTCAGGTCGGTGCGTAGCCGGATCGCCATCCCACTCATTCCCGGGATCTCCGGCCCGGCTAGCGGGCCAGGTTCGAGTACACCAGTGGAGTCATGGGCCGCATCGGAGTCGGGGCCGCGCGACTCCTCACCTACGCACCCGCTGAGCAGGAGGATCAGCGACGTGGCCGTCAACGAGGTAGCCCTCGCCAATATATGCACAGTGCACATAACAGCAGCTTCCTCAAGGCATCGCAATGGCGAAGTATCCCGCCTGTCTGGTGCAACGCATGCTTATGCTCGCGGACTGCCCCAGCTGTAGTGGCGAAGGCGAACTAGTCGGTGGGGCGCCGCGCGGCTGTGGCGGCCTTCAACCAGGCGTCTGGACGTGGTGCGCAACCTGGAGGAGGGTTTGCACTCAGGCGGGGAGTGCCGGTGCGGCTAGTCGCGATTGAGGTGACCGGGCCGCCGTCAGTGAGCCGTTGACGATGCGTGGCTGGTTCACGAGCCAGCCCATGCGAGCGTTCGTACTACGTGTCCTGAATCTCGGCCAGCCGACGCCCTTGTGCGCCGTTCGTGACCGGGCAGGCGCCGTCATCGTGACCGCAGGCGCGCATGTCGCACATGCGGCAGACACGTTGCGGCACTGCACCGCCAGCTACGAGAGCAAAGAGTACGCGCTCGTGCAGTGCTGTCATGATCCGGCGTTCCGGCGCGGTCAGTGGCGCAAGGATGTCGTCCAACACTCGTTCTCGCTCCCGCAGCAGCGCCCTGGTCAGTCGACGTCCTCGACGCGTCGGCTCCACGGCGATCGCACGTCGGTCGGAGGCTTCCCGCCGCTCAACGATCCCTTGTTCCTCGAGCGCATCGACCACCCGGACAGTCGCGGAGTGACTCAGCCCCAGCGTCACGCTCAGCGCTTCGATGGTGCCGCCGGCCAGAAACGTACAGGTGGCGATCTGGGCCGCCACCAAGGACTCGTGGCGCTGCTGGCCGGACAGCACACTCTCTCTCACGCGATCAGAGACCATGAGGGACAACACACCTAAGAGGTTGGCCTCCCGCGACGGTGTGTGCACGATGCAGATACTAGATGTTCTCGCTTGGCACAAAGGCAACGTAGAACGGCAACATTTAGGCGTACAGGCAGTAGCTCCACCCTTAGCGTCGAGCCATGACTACACAGTCAGCCGATCCAGCCCAAGCCCGGCTGAGTTCCGCGCCGTCCCTGGCCTTGATCGCGGCTGGAATCACCGTCGTGCTGTGGGCCTCCGCATTTGTCGGGATCCGCGCTGTGGGAGAGGACTTCAGCCCGGGAGCGTTGACGCTCGGCCGGCTGTTGGTCGGCGCGCTCGTGCTGGGCGGCGTGGTCCTGGTCCGCGGGCTGGTCCTTCCTCGCGGGCGGGAGTTGATGTTCGTGGCGATCTACGGCCTGCTGTGGTTCGCGGGGTACAACATCGCGCTGAATGCAGCGGAACGAAGCCTGGACGCAGGCACGGCCGCGATGCTCGTCCTGATCGCCCCGGTCATCGTCGCGATCCTGGCCGGCGTCTTTCTCAAGGAAGGCTTCCCTCCCAGGCTTCTAATCGGCAGCGGGGTTGCCTTGCTCGGCGCAGTGATCATCGCCGCAGGAAGTGGTGCTGACCCGCGGATTGAGTTGGCCGGCGTTCTGGTGTGCCTGCTCGCCGGGGTTTTTTTTGCCGCGGGGATGGTTGCCCAGAAGCGGGTGCTGCGGTCAGTTCCGGCGTTGCAAGCGACTTGGTTGGGCTGCATCGTAGGTGTCCTGGCGTGCTCACCGTTCGCACCGACGCTGGTCACTGAGGGGGCGGCGGCGAGCACGGGTTCGATTTTGGGACTTCTCTACCTCGGGGCGTTTCCCACGGCGGTGGCGTTCACGACCTGGGCGTACGCGCTGTCCCGGACGCCGGCTGGTCAACTCGGCGCCACGACGTATCTAATCCCGGTGGTGACTGCGGGAATGTCGTGGGCGGTGTTGGACGAGATACCGCCTACGTTGTCGTTCGTCGGTGGAGCGCTGTGTCTGGTCGGCGTCGCGCTGACCCGGCGGCGGCGTTGAGCGCGGGGACTGTAGCTCCGTGACGGTCGACCGGTGCCTCCGGCGATGCCGAAGGCTGACTCGGTGAGTTGCAAGCTGCCCGCGATTAGTCGCTTCGGAGGTCAGCCGACGTCCGTAGCATCGGGCTTGAAGCCGGCGTCAGCGTCAGCACATCGGTAGCGACGCGTACCTATGCTTCGACTTGCGCTTCGACTTCTACAGCACCCAGTTGACCGCTGGGGTGTACCAAGGTTCTTGGACAGTGACTCTCACTTGGGAGGGTCTGTTTCATGCCCGAGCGTCGGAAGTTCAGCCCGCAGTTCAAGGCTGAGGTCGTGCAGATGTGATCGAGACTGGCAGGCCGACGGCTGAGGTCGCTCGTGATCTTGGCGTCCATGACGGCACGCTGGTGAACTGGGTGAACGCCTATCGACGCGAGAACCCCGAACCCGAGGAGGCCCTGACCCCGGTGGAGCGAGCGCGCCTGAAGGAACTCGAGATGAGAATCGTCGATTGCGGATGGAGACGAGTTCCTGAAAAAGCCCGCGGCCTTCTTCGCCCGGACGCTGCAGTAGCCGAGCGCTGCGCGGTGATCGAGGCGGAGAAGGCCACCTACGAGATCGCTTGGATGTGTCGGCTGGTGGAGGATCCGCGGTCCAGTTTCTACACTCCGTGACCAGAAGCGCATCTCGTCGCGGCGGGCCGGCACCGGGAGCCGTTAGCGCCGTCCTGGATTCGGCTCACACCAAATGTCGAGGCATGTGCTTATACCGAGGTCAAGCTGGGGGTCATGCACCGGGAATGACGACCGGAACGCCGGTCGCGACTCGGCACGGACCAGTGGGAGTGCTCAAATGCAACGCAGCTTTGCGCGGATCGCCGCCGTGACCTCCACACTTCTGCTCAGCGTGTCCGCCTGCGGAAGTGCGGAGAACAGTGGCGGTGGTGACGCGGCGGATGGAGGCGACGACGTCAAGCAGGTCAACGTTTACGGCTCCGACGGCAACATGGGTAACGCGCTCGGCGAGAAGTTCACCGAGCCCGGGTCTCTGGTCAACATGCGCGGGACCACCCCGTTGACCGAACTCACTGCCGAGTTCACCGATCGACTCCTCCAACTTGACCCGGAACTCATCGACTTCAATTACTCGGCCGAGAGCTACGACGGCGTCATTCTTGCCGCACTGGCTGCCGAGACTGCGCGCTCGAGCGACGCCGGCGATTTCACCCCCTTCGTGAATGGACTGACCAGCGGCGGCGAAGTCTGCACGGACTTCGCGGCCTGCCTGGCGCTGGTGCAGGCCGGCGGAGATGTCGACTTGAACGGCGTTTCGGGCCCATTGGCGTTCACCGACGCAGGCGAACCTGCGGCCGCTTCCTACGGCATCCTGTCCTTCGGCGAGGACAACACCATCGACGAAGCAGCTACGGACTATGTCCTTGGCGGCGACCCGGCCAACGCCAGTACCCAGGAACCACCAGCGGCCCCTGCATACGCCGTGCCTCCCGCCGGAGCACCTCTGGTGGTCGGGACACTCCTACCGCTGACCGGAAACCTCGCGTTCCTCGGTCCACCGATGTCCGCTGGCGCCAACCTGGCGATCAGCGACATCAACGACGCCGGAGGGGTGTTGGGTCAACCGGTAACTCTGATCGAGACCGACTCGGGGGATACGTCCACCGACACGGCCAACGGTGCGGTTGACCGGATGCTGCAGGATGGCGTCGACGTCATCCTGGGCGCCGCTTCTTCCGGTGTCAGTAAGACTGTGATCGACAAGATCACCGGTTCGGGAGTCATGCAGCTCTCCCCGTCCAACACCTCTGACGAGTTCACCACCTACAACGACAACAACCTGTACTTCCGCACCGCACCTCCGGACGTACTCCAGGCGCGCGCTCTGGCCGACGTGATCCTGGACGACGGCAACACCAGCGTTTCGATCATCGCGCTCAACGACCCGTACGGGACCGGTCTCTCGAACAACCTGCGAGAGAACCTGATCAGCAGCGGACTGGATGAGGAGCAGGTCCCTGAGGTGATCATCTACGACCCGGCTGCCACCTCGTATCGGACCGAGGTCAGCGAGATCGCTGACTTCAACCCAGATGCGGTCGTTGTCATCGGATTCGATGAATCATCGAAGATTCTAGAGGAGATGAACGCCCAAGGGATCGGCCCAGCCGCGGCCTGATGCGACCCCTCGAAGGCGGCGGTCGGACGTCCAGCGGGCGGCCAGCAGGTCATAGCCCGATGAGATGGGGAGTCAGCGTTGCACACAGACATACTTCCCCTCGCGGCCCAACAGGAAGGCGGCCAGGTCTTGGGCGGGACAAAGAACGACTCGGCAAGGGTGCGCGTTGACGACTTGGCTGAGCTCGCAGCGAGTCCGTGCGACAACGACGTCAGCCCCAAGATGCTCGCTGGCGTGAGTCTTGGTGCAACGATCGGTGTTTCGACAGTGGTACCAGCGCGATGGTTTGCGCGCGCCCACAGCTGTCTGCTCGTGGAATCTGGCGTCGACGAGAAACATAGGCACGAGCTGCGCCACATCTCGGGAGTGACGGTGCTCCAGACCGAGGAAGCCGGGACCGACTTCCCGCGCTTGCAGGTCCGGGAGGGCGAGCGCAGTCTGGTCCGCTTCGCGCGTTTCCCCGAAGCGAACGCGCATCTCCTGCGCTCCAACCGGCTGCCCCGCTGGGCCGATGTCCAATGGGAGCTGGCTCACTACTTTGCTAGGCCGACGGCGGAGCCGGAGATGCTGCCGACGTCGCGGTCGGTGCAGCAGTGACCGACCGACCTCAAGCCCGCACAGCTGCCGCGTACGTGCTTCACGTTGGGTACGGCAACAATGGCGTGGCCAGCACTACCGGTTTCATCCGCGACCGCGACCGCCTGATAGTCACCGACCCTGGCATGGTTCGCGACCGGTCGCTGATCCTCGGCCCGCTGCGCCTGTTGGGTGTCGCACCAGGCGATGTCACCGACGTGGTCTTCAGCCACCATCATCCCGACCACACGCTTAACGCCGCCCTGTTTCCCGACGCCCGAGTTCACGATCACTGGGCGATCTACCAGGGCGACGAATGGGTCTGGCGGGATGCCGAAGGCTACGAGCTCACTTCCGCGGTCCGGCTGATCCGCACGCCTGGCCACACCGCGGAGGACATCACTGTCCTGGCGGGCACGGTTGAGGGAGTCATTGCCTACACGCACGCGTGGAACGACGCCGGATCGACCGGTGATCGGCACGCTCAGGACATGGTCGCCTTGCATATTTCCCGCTCCCGCGTCCTGGCCGCGGCAGACGTCATCGTCCCCGGCCACGGCCCGCGGTTCGTGCCTGATCGAAGAACGCCGCCATGACGAACTGGTCGGCCACCCGAGTGATTACCCAGCTTGGCCAGGCCGGGTGCTCGCGCGCAGCCATCTTGGGCAGAGGCAAGTGCGATCAGGTAGGGGCGCGGCGGGAACGCACAGAACTGGCCATGGCGGTGGGCCGTTTGCCTCGGCCCCTCACCGGTGACGCACGCACGTCCGTCGGCTCGTTCCAGGCCCGCAGTCGGGTACGCGCCGCTTCGCCCTAACGGCGCCACGCGTCGCACCGCCGCGTTCGGATGCCGTCAGGCAGCGCCGGTGGTCGCCGCGGCGGGATGTGAGCGTAGGTCAGGACGTGGTGCTGCCGTTGTACGGCGACGACCGCGAGCGCGGTCGTCGGGCCGGCACCGATCCCGGCCAGGGTCAGAACGAGCGCATCCGCGTGCTCAACGATCAGTTCGCGGCCGTCTGCACCCACCATGCTGTGGCCTACATCGACACGTTCACCCAGCTGATCGCGGAGCCTGTCTGGGCGGCGGAGGTGAACGCCGGCGACGGCTCGCACCCCTCGACCGCAGGCTATGAGCGACTCACCGAGATCATCTTCGCGCGTTGGTTCAGCTGGCTGACGCTGAACGGCGCCGTCCTGTGCAGGGATCCAATGCGGGCAGCTCAGCATGTGCCCGGTGATGGTGTGTCCTGCGAGACAAGAGTGATCATCGGCAATTGATCGCGCGCGAAGCGAAGGCCGTGCCGCAGAGGTTTCCGCTACGGGCACGACCTCGAATTGAGCGCTGATGCTCGACCAGCGGGGTGGCCGGAATCGAGCATTTCGGGCGCCGTCCGACGGTGGCCGCGTCACTGATCCCCGTCCGGCGCTTGCCGCCCGTCGAGACATGGCCGCGCTGCCGTCGGTGGTCTGGGCAATCATCCGCTCATGCCGCGCGTTGCCTGCGTCGCAGGCTGCTCGAACCGTCGTCAGGCCGCCGCGACTGCATACAGGAAGCACTGCGCCGCCAGAGTGCGGACGTGCACGGTCGCGACGTTGGGTTCGGTGAGCAGACGCTCGATGATCGGCTCGAGATCGGACTCGTCCGTGACGACGGTGTTGTGGTCATAGTTCATCGTGTCGTCAGCCCGATAGGTGCGCAGGACGCGGGGGCCGGTGGCCAACTGCTCGGGCAGCCGGCCGGCCGATGCGTACCCGCTGCAGCGTGCAGCGTGGATGTAGACGGGCCCGACCTCCGTCCACACCGACGGGTGGTCGAACGGCGCGTAGGAGATCAACGTGAGCTGCTCACCCGGCTCGGTGTAGCGCAGGCAACAGCGCAGCGGTTCGCCCTGGCCGGTGGCGGCGAATGGACGGAGCCGGTTGCCGTGACCGTCCGCGCCGCTGCTGCGAACCTTGTCGAGGTGAGCGGGGTCGATGGCCTGAACGAGCAAGTGGGTCAAGGTGTTCACGTCTTCGATCGTCGCAGGCCGCCTGCGCCCGCGCTGGCGAGAATCGGACGTCGCCTTCGTCGGGCAACGGGGCGTTCCCATCGTTAGTCGCCTCCTCCTAGGGCCGGGATCTGCTCTTACCGGCAGACGTCGCGGCTGCCTTGTCTGTGAGATATGCACGCCGCCAACTTCTTGCTCGCCGTGCTCTCCAATCAACACTGTCCAGTTGGGGATCGCCGACGGGACGATGTGCCGCGCGGCTCATCGCAGCGTCTTACGCATTACCCAACGCTGCTGACCGCCGCTGCGACCGGTGGTGGCTGCAGCGCGCTGAAAGCCGGCACGCTCAAAGAGTTCGACAGTCCCGACGTAGCCAGAGATGACGTCGACGCGGCCACCATCAGCGTCCACCGGATAGCCCTCGACTATCTCCGCGTCGTGGGCCGCCGCATGCTGCAGGGCACCGGCCAGCAGAGAGTGCATCAACCCGTGCTTGCGGTACCCAGCGCGAACGACGAAACAGACGGCGATCCACGCGTCGCTGTCGTCCAGGACCGGGATGGTCCGAGAGTTGAGTAGGCGCCGGTAGCTCGCGCGTGGCGCGATGGAGCACCAGCCAGCCACGATGTCGTCCACGTAGACGAGCACGCCCGGGCCAGGCTCGCTCGCGCATTCGGCGCGCATGCGAGCCGCCCGCTCGCCGACGGGCACTCGGCTGTCTCGGTAGGCCATGCACCAGCAGCCGCGAGCATCGGGTCGCTGCGTGCCGACGACGGCGGCGAAGTCGTCGAAGCGGCCCAACGCTGGCCGCACGTCGATCGTCGGCTCGTGATCGGTCGGGAACCGCGGTCTGTCAGGCATGACTCGGAAAGTACCGATCAGATCTGACTAGGCGAGTGCGAGGCCGGAGCCGAGCCTTGCCGCAAGAGGATCGGCGGATTCTGGCGGTCATCGCAACAGCAGGTCGCCGATGAGTTCGATCGGCTTCTTGAACGCTAGTCGTTTCCTAGGTCGGTCGTTGAGTTCCTGGGCGACCCAGTCGAGATCGTCGCTGCTGTGCACGCCCAGGTCGGTGCCCTTCGGGTGCCTCTGTGTTTGTCAAGCGGTTGAACGAAGCGTCGTAGAGTCAGCTCTGGCGGGCCCGGGAAGTGACTTGTCCGAAGAGCTGGTGGTCG
>JAABUS010003871.1_pt1 | contig 23013 bp, 29 predicted proteins | sample 5560161 | NCBI WGS metagenome assembly JAABUS01 (sample SAMN10711885, study PRJNA513376) | rock metagenome | isolation source: Antarctica rocks | place: Antarctica: Victoria Land, Trio Nunatak nord | collected 2016-01-04
GTGGAGCTCGCCACGGCCGGGTGGGTGGCCTGGTGGAACAGCGAGCGTCTCCACGAGGCCTGCGGCGACATCCCGCCAGCCGAGTTCGAGGCGACCTACCATCAGCTACGAGCGGCCACCGAGGCCGCCTGAATCCCAATCAGCCGAGTCTCCACGAAACCCAGGGCGGTTCACAGGTTCCACTTCCGGAGACCCGGGTCAGCGTCGAACGACGGAAAGGCGGCATAGTCGGCCGCCTCCATGACGTTCGAGAACCGGAGACCGATCATCTTGAGCTCGGGGTCCCAGCGGCAGAAGTGGTGGGCCATCTCCTCGTCGAGCGCCTTGCCGAGCGAGTACGTCGTCTCCGGTCTGACGCGGTAGTCCTCGTCGATCGGGATATACGGCGGCGGGATGTCGAACGGCAGCCCGAGGACCGTCTCGCTCGAGGCCCAGACCACGTTCCTGATGCCCGCCAGGCGAGCGGCGGCGAAAACGTTGTACGTCGAGAGCACGTTGTTGGCCAGGAGAGTGGCGTTGGGTGCCATGCCGGGCCCCGGGATCGCGGCCAGGTGGACGACGCCATCGACCCCGTCGTGCCGGCTGTCGACCGCGGTCAGGGCCTGGACCGTCTGCCCGAAGTCGGTCAGGTCGATACGGATGAAGGGCGCCCGGGGATCCGGCGACGGCACGAGGTCGAGATTGACGACCTCGTACCCGTGACCGAGCAGGTCGGCGACCACCGCCCGCCCGAGCTTGCCGCTTCCACCCGTCACCGCAATGCGCATCGGATCGCCTCCCGGGCGGAGTGTCTCACCCGACGGGCGATCTACGGGACGGGCCGAGACTCCGGATCGACCTCGGACACGCGGACCAACTGCACCGCCGCCGACTGCCGACCATCGGCGACGGTCCCGGCCAGCCCATCCCCGTCCGGCGCGACCACGAGGCCGATCTCGCGTGACGTGCCGTCCATCAGCGGGATCGGCACCGTGACCCGGATGGCCTCGCCGGCGACGTCGGTGCGCGCCTGCGTCCGGACCACGTCGGACGTCCGGGTCGTGCAGTCGCCGCTCGCACCCTCGTCCCACCACCAGGCGTTGACCGCATCGCCCGCGAGCGTGCCGCCTCCGAGCTCGAACGCGATGCATGGCCCGATGAGCGCCCGATCCGTGGCGAACGTGCCGGCCGGGGAGGGAGTGATCTCTTGCTTGCGCACGAACGTGACGAAGGTGAGGCTCGTCCCGGCAACCGTCCCGGTGACCTCCCAGCACCCCTCGGTCGGGAAGATCACGCCGCTGGCCTGGAACCCCAAGCTTCCGTAGCCGGACGGAACCTCGCCGCGCGCCGGTGGAGCCGGGCCGTCGAGCCGGCGCCCCGTGATCGTCAGCTCACCGGCCGACTCGCGCCACCAGCCGAATTTCATCCCAACGGCGCCGTCCTCGTCGACGAAGCGCGCGTCGGCCACGATCACGCCGTCCGGCCACAGGCCGCCGACCCACAGCTGCCCGTTGCCGTGAGCGGCGCCCGACCCGAAGAACAGATCGGGCGAGACGCCGGGTGGCCCGGCGCCGGGACGCGTGACCGCGCAGTCCTCGGCATCCGCGAGGGCGGGCTTCGAGGGCGCGGGTGAGGGCGGCACCGTGGCACAGCCGACCAGCGTGCCGATCGCGATCAGCCCAGCGGCCATCCAGCAGACGGCGTTCCCGCGCATCCCGAGGCCACTACACCACGTGCCGACGTTTCGTTCCCCGCCCGGCGGAGCGAGGACATCCGATACGGTGCCACCGGCCGCCTCGCGCGACGTTTCCGAGCCCGGCGGCGAGCCGTCGCCTCGAGCTCACGTCGGCGCCCGGCTGCAGCGACCCCGGCGCCCGAAGGTGCCTTTTCACGTGCTACAGGTGGCGCCTCGATCCGATCGAGTAGCCGGACGAGCTCAGTCGTCGAGCACGAAGGTGACGAGCATGTTCACCTGGTACTCGGCGATCTTGTTGTTCTTGATCTCGACCCGCTGCTCCTTCACCCAGGCGCTGTGACGTTGCGCAGGGCTTGGGAGCTCCGAGAGGTCCATTGGCATGACTCTACGCGATGAGGTGGTCGAGAGGCGGACATCCCGGCTTTTAAGACCGTGAACGAGCGTCGGCCGCACCAGAGCCGTTCGGCGGCACGGTTGCTCGCGCTCTACCCGATCGGTGTCACGGTTCTGGCATTGCTGCTGACGATCGCACCGCAACGCACCGGGCTGCTGGCGCTGGCACAGATCCTGCTGCCACACCTATTCCTCAGCGTCCTGCTCTTCGTGCCGCCGGCGTTCCTCCTGCCAGATCGAGCACTCGTGACGGCGGTCGTGGTCGCTTTCATCGTCGGGCTGATGCAGTTCGGGTCTGAGTGGGCATCGCCTTCGCCCGCGGCGGGCGACGACAGAGAGCTGTCAGTTCTTTCGTGGAACCTGGAGGTCGGGGCGCGCGACGGTGCGCAGGTCGTCGCCGCGCTGCGGACGACCGATGCCGACGTGGTCGCACTGCAGGAGCTGACTCCCGACACGGCTGACGCGATCGAAGCCGACGCCCAGCTGACGGCCCGCTACCCCCACCGAGTGTTGCGCCCGGATCCGAGCGTCTTCGGCATGGGCCTGTTGAGCGCCTACCCGATCCCGGCCCACGAGGTACTCGCCGACCCGGTCGGCATCGAGGCGCACCTCGACCTCGGCGCCGGGTCGATCATCGCCGTGGTCAACGCCCATCCGCTACCGGGCAGGATCACGATGGGGCCGCTCGGACTGCCGATCGGGTTCGACGCGACAGGAAGAGACGCAGCACTCGAACGGCTGCGCGGGCGTATCGAAAGGCTCATGCTGGCCGATGAGCCGCTGGTGCTCCTCGGTGACTTCAACGTCGCTCCCACGGAACCCGCCTACCGCCTACTGTCTGACGGGCTCCGAGACGCCCACGTCGAGGCGGGGCAGGGCCCCGGCTGGACCTGGCGACCGAGCCGGCTCGAGGCGCTCCGCATCGGCCTGCTTCGCATCGACTACGTCTTCACGAGCGCCACCGTGGGGACGACGCGAACGAGCGTCGACTGTTCGCGGCCCGGCGACCACTGCCTGGTCGGCGCCTCGCTGCGGTTGCCATGACGGGCCCGAGACGGGGCGACCTACGGGAGCGTGAACCGCAGGATCCACGGGCCGGCCAGCCGGACCTCGTCGGTGCCGGCGACGTTGAGGCCCACGAGCTCGTCGATCTGGACCGTCCACTCGCCCGACGCGTCGTCCACGCCGGCGTCGGTCAGCAGCTCGATCGGGCCGCCATCGCCGAGGCTCGAGGTCACGAACCGCAGCTCGCGGCCGCCGTGACGGACCTCGCCGATCGGTGACCAGTCGCTCCCGGCAGCCCCTTCGACCTCCAGCTCGACGCGAACCACGGACGGCGCCGCGACCAGGCGCGCGATGCTGACCCGCACGCCCCCGACCTCGGCGACGGCCGTCGGTGCTGCCGCCGTGCCGCCGGCGACCTGGAGCTCGAAGTCGAACGTCCAGGGACCCAGGTGGCTGCGCCAGGGGTTCCACCCGTCGACGTCGGCGCTCTCCGGCGGCGGCGTGGCGTCATCGCGCACCTCGATGTGCGGCATGACCACGTGGAACCGCCGCGGTCCGGCCGGCAGGGGGATCGCCGCCGGCGTGAGCCAGATCATGTTCGCCGCCGTCGTTCGGTCGAGCGGACTGGACGTGGCGCCGTTGCCGGAGTAACGGCCAGACTCGTCCGTGACCACCGTGGACATCGCCATGAGCTGCGAGATCCCCGGCCGCTGGAGCTCGTCGACCACCGAGATGGCGAGCATCAGCCGGGTCGCGTCGGCGTACGCCCGATCGATCGTCACGCGATAGCCGTCGACGACCTGCGAGATGCCAAGCTCCTCGCCGCGCTCCCAGGGCAGGCTGCTGTACGGGCCGCTGAGCCAGGCATAGAGCCCGAGAAGACCCCCGCCCGCCCCACCGACGACGATTACGGCCGCCAGCAGCCCTGCGATGCCCGCCCGACGCCGAAGCCGCGGGCGTGCCCGGCCGGACAGTCGCGCGCTGGGCGGCGTCCAGCTGCGGATCGCGCGCTCGACGCGCTCGTCGACTCGGTGGAAAACGCTCGGCTCTGGGTCGAAGGCGAAGATGCCGGCCAGGCCGGCCTCGAGCGGATCCGGCCGAATGGAAGTCGGGGCTGCGGCGTCAGGCGTCGGCACGGTAGGCCTCCCGGATGGTGGCGAGCGCGCGGCTCAGGAGCTTCTGGGTGGCCGCTTCCCGCTTGCCGAGCACCTCGGCAATCTCGCGTGCGGTGAGGCCGGCGGCGTATCGGAGCACGATCGCCTCGCGCTGCATATCGGGCAGCAGCTCGACGGCCGCGATCAGGGCGGCCCGCGCTTCGGCCTCGAGCAGCGCGTCCTCGGGCGTCGCCCTCGGCCGTCCATCGGCCAGCTCGGCCGGAAGGGCGAGGGCGGACGTCCGGCGGCCGGCATCGATGGCCGCGTTGCGTGCGATCCGGAGCAGCCAGGCGACAATGCCGCCGCCAACGGAGCGGTAGCGCGGAATGGCCGCGAGGGCCCGCTCGAATGCGACGGCCGTCAGCTCGGCCGCGTCGTCGTCGCTCGCGGTGCGCGTTCGGAGATAGCGGAAGACGCTGAGGCGATGCCGGCGGTAGAGGATGCCGAAGGCGTCCGGATCGGTCCGGGCGGCCAGGGCCAGCTCCTCGTCGCGCTCGGCCGGCGGGGCGCCAGGCTCGGCCAGGAGCAGCTCCGCGTCTTCCACCGATCCTCCGTTCCGCTGCCAAGCGTGCTCGTTCTGCATCGGTAACGCGTGAGCACGGAGAATCGGACACGCATGTCCCGAAATCGTCGGCTGACGCGTTCTCCGGATGACGGTCGTGAGGCCGGCTAGTTCTGGGAGGTCGAGTGGAGCTCACGTCGACGGATGGGCGCGTGTCGGAAGAGCGTCATGACGCCTCCCTCGACGACTCGCTCGCCATGGAAGCACGGATGAACGCGGAAGCGTTCGCGCCGCTGTACGAGCGACACACCGAGTCGGTGTATCGCTACCTGCGGGCACGAGGGGCGACGGAAACGGATGCGGCCGAGCTCACCGCGGTGACGTTCGAGCGCGCGATGCGCCACATCGATCGATACCGACCGGGCGGATCCGGATTCGCTCCTTGGCTCTTTCGGATCGCGCGCAATGCGTCGATCGACGCGAGCCGGCGGGCACACACCCGCTGGGTCGACCTGGATCGCCTCTCGCACCTGGTTGCGCCGGGGCCGTCCCCCGAGGAAACCGCGATCGCCAACGAAGAGCGTCGCTGGATCCTGGGCGTGGTCGCAAGGCTCCCGAGCATCCAGCGCGATGTGCTGGCGCTCCGGTTTGCGGCTGGCCTGTCCGGCCGCGAGATCGCGGCGGTCGTCGGCAAGAGCGAGGCGGCGACCAGAAAGATTCTCTCGCGATCACTCGCGACCCTTCAGGAGGCAGCAGGACATGACGAATGACTCGACCTATCCGGGCGTGGAAGCCGCCCTTCGGCAGGCCTTTCAGGTGGACATCCCCGCGGACAGGCGGACGGCCATCGCGCGTCGGGTCCGGACGGCAATCGGAGCCGAAACGGCACGGCGTTCGACCGGCCTCCCCCATCGCCGCTTCCTACTGCCATCCAGGCGATGGGTACTCGGACTGGCTGCAGCAGTGTTGGTGGGAGGAACGGTCGTCGGCGGCGAACGCCTCTTCGGTCAGCTCATCGCGGGCGCGCCGCTCCTCGAGGATGCGTGGGAACGAGGCACCGACATCGGTCAATCGGTGACTGATGGGGGGTACACGCTCGTGCTGGAGAAGGCTGCGGCAGGCAACGATCGACTGTGGGTCGCACTGTCCGTCGATGCCAGCGCGGATGAGGGCGCCGAGCTTGGGCGGATGCGGGTCATCGACGCGAACGGGGTCGTGATGGACGGCGGCACGGGAGCGGGCACGGGCGACATCCGTGGTACCTCCGCGATGCTGTTCGGCTTCGAAGTTCCCTCCGGGATCACGCCTGAGGGCCCCTACACGCTGGAGGTGACGAGCCTCACGACTGCCGACGGCGAGCTGCCCGGACGGTGGACGTTCAGCTTCGACGTGCCGCTGACTTCGGCGTCTGGCTGAGGCTGTTCCGGAGCGGCCGTTCGTGGGTCATTCCGGTGCCGGAAGCTCGACCGGCATCGGCGGTGAGCCGAGCTCGCTCCAACCGTATACGTAGACGAAGGTAGGCGCGGAGCCCGCATTGACACTGAATAGCATCATCGATAGCATCGCGCCATGCCAGACACGCTCAGCAGTTCGCCGAAGGCTTGTGCTCAGCGAACATCAGGGCGCGCTGCGCATACTCCTTCCGGTCAGGCAAGGCCACTGTCAGACCGTCTCGCGGCTGCAGGACTGTCACCCGGCCCAGCCGGCCTACCGACGGTCAACCGGTCGGTCACGCTCGACGAGGATCTGGATCGCGAACTCGCGCTCCATTTTGCGAGAGGCGATCGCAGTCGGTTCCTGAACGCCGCCGCACGCGACGCGCTCGTCCGACTCAGAGTTGCGGAGCGGCTCGCGCATCTCGAGGCTGAACGCGGGCCGATCAGCGGCGACATCCGGGCGGAGATTGCCGACCTGCCGCGCCCGAGCTAGTCGCCAAACTGGTCGGGGCGGGTCGAGGCGGACCGTGATCCTCGACTCCGACGGAGTCGTCAAGTACCTGCGTGGGGATCCTCGCGTCGACGCAATGATCGAGAGTGAGATCCTCCAGGCCGGTTCTCGCCTCGTCGTCCCTTCCGTGGTTCTGGTCGAAGCTGCGCGCGCGGGAATCACACGAGACCTCCTGGAGGACTTGGGCAAGGAAGTGCACGAGCTCGTCCCGGTCGATGTGGCGCGGGCTCACGAAGCCGCTGCGCTCCAGACCTACGCAGCTCGAGAGCTCACCCGCGACGTTGGCGTCATTGACGCCTTGGTCGCCGCCGAAGCCCTGCGAAGTACCCCCGCAATCGTTATCACGAGTGACCCGTCCGATATTCGCTTCCTCTGCGACTCGGATCCCGGCTCGGCCAAGCGCGTAGCCATCTGGAGGAGCTGACGGCGGAGCGGGACGCGCAGCGGTCGAGCTCGCCGTCGTGATCGACTTATTCGCCGGCCACGATGTCGATGCTGTTTGAGGGCAGGTCACGCCCGTCATAAGCTTCGAGACGGACCTCAATGGACCAATGGAGCTCGACGAATCCGGGACGGGCATCGGCTGGATCAAAGTCCGGCGAATTCAGTGTCGGATCGTATTCCGACTCGATCGTCACCGGGATCTCACATGGGACGCCGACGTCGCAGTGAGCGAGGAGGTCCCTACTGGTGGGCGGGCCACCGCCGACTCCGATCAGCTCGTCCGTGCCAACCGTGAAGTCGGTGCGGTGAGCGTGCGGGTGGTCGCTTGCATCGGTGGTCGCGGCCTGGATGAGCACCCGGCCAACCAGGGGGTACGCCAGCGGCTCCTTCAGCACCTCGCCCGCGATGCGGATGACGGTCGAAACTGTGTCCCGCGGCCGATCTGAGCTGACTCGAATCGTGCCCTCGCTCGCGGCCGTCAGCGTCGACGGCTCGGCGTCGAAGGCGAGCTCCGAGTGATGCTGAAGCGACAGATCGATGTCCACCTCGCCTTCACCGACACCACCGATCGCGAAGAGATCGATGCCGAGCGTGGTATCGACGACCTGACCGGGTACCGGGCTCAGCAAACGGACCACGACCGTGACGTCGTGTGCACACTCTTTCCGACACCGCTCCGTCAGGTCCAGGCTCTGACCCGGCGCGATCAATTCGGGATCGGTGTCGTCGATGAACTCCTGGGTCGGAGGATCGGGCATCAAGACGAGCAGGACGCCGTTGGTCGGCTCCTGGACGAGGTCGTCGTCTGACGCGCCCTCCGACCACAGGGAACCGCGCAGCCCGATCTGCACGACGCCGCCGTCGCGGTTGGCTACGGCAAACGACAGGTGACGCACGGCCGCCGGTCGGTCGGACGTCAGCTGCAGCGGTTCCTCATACGCCGTGCTGGAGTGCTCCGTGGCAGGAGAGGTTGCCATCGAGGCCAAGCCGGCCGCGATCAACATCGCCGTCGCGACTGGCCGCGTGCGCAGCCCTGGAGCCGAACGTCCGCGTGGCCCCTCGCGTGGCCCCGGAACTCGTGCCTGGACTCGCCGCTGCGTCGACTGCCTCTCTCCGATCCACCAGGCGACCGCGAGGGCCGGCAGAGCCACGAGATCAGTCGGATCGGTGATCGTGGAAGTCGGAATCAATGCCGCCCCTGAAATGGGGCCGAGTGCCACGACCCACTGGCCGAATCCGAGCGCCAGATCGAACGCCGCTGTCGCCACGGCGACCGTCTTGACGAGGGTGAATCCAACCGCGGTCAGCACGATCGCCGCGCCGAGTGCCAGGCGCGGCGGCACACGCAACGGCATCAGGCGACGCGGCCCAAGGCGGAGCACCACGACCTCCGCGACCGACGCGAGCAGCAGCGGGAAGAACACCAGCCCGGCGATGTCCGACAACTTGCCCGAGACCACACCGGGCCAGGCGGACTTCACGAGGTGGTCATTGACCACCAGGACCGCGACTGCCGTCACAGCCAATGGATGGAGGAGCAGCAACCGAACGGCCGGTGGGCCGAGTGGCGCGCGGTCGGCGTTCCGAGAAGCGTCGAGGAACAGTGCGAGCCTCCGCTTGGCCAGTCCGACGAGGGTGGCGCTCAGCATGCGGCAGATCGTCCCCAAGCGGGCGAGCCGAGCAGATCCACACCATCGAGCCCGGGTACGTAGGCGCACCAGCGGACTTGCGTACAACGTGCGCCTTGACAGTAGCCCATTTCCAGAGATACTGGATATGCTGCAGTAGCACGTTTGGGGTAATCCCCATGAGCACGGGCTCAAATGCCCGACGGAGAGCCGGTGAACGCGTCCGCGACGGAAGAGTCACAGGGGGGCGGCCGGAGGCGGCGCCGCAGCTGGCGGGCCTGGCGGTGTGGGCTGCCGCAATGGTCCTGCTGCCGGCGCCGCTCGCGGCCCGCATCCTCCTGCTCGCGCCGCTGGTCATCGTGCCGCGCCTGATCCCGCTCCTTCTGCCGCGAGGCTGGATCGGACGATTCGAGGGCTGGCCCTCGATGCTTGCCGCGCTGCCGCTGCTGATCGCCTTCTCGCTGCCGACTGGGCCGCCCGCCGCCGTGTTCGTGCTGCCCTGGCTGGCGCTGGCTCTTGCCGGTCTCGGCGCGGCGCTCCGGCATGGCCTGCCAAGTCTCCCGTCGATTCTGCACCCGCGCCGTCTGCCCGAGCTCGGGATCGACGTGGCCCTCGGCTTCTGGGCGGTGGGAGCGACGTTCGCGATGGTCGACCGGCTCGGCCTGCAGACGGGGTTCTCGTCGGCGATCGTCCTGCTGACCGCCATCCACTTCCACTTCGCCGGGTTCGCCCTGCTGGCACTCGCCAGCCTCCTGGCCGCGTCACGTCCGTGGCTGCGTGCGCCCGTGCTCGGGCTGATCAGCGGGATCCCGCTGACCGCTGCCGGCTTCGTCCTGACAAGCGACCCGGTCAATGCCGTCGGCGCCCTGGTCGTCGGCTCGTCGGGGATCGGGGTCGCCGTCGCCCTGGTGTCCGGCGGTGGCTCGGCGCGGTCGCGCTGGCTCGCACGGGCAGCCGGCGTCGCGCTGCTGGTCGGCATGCCGATGGGCATCGCCTGGTCGCTGGCGATCCTGCTCGGACAGGCGTTCCTGGATCTGGACACGATGATCCGGACGCACGGCGTCCTGAACTCGCTGGCCGTGCTGCTCGGTGTCGTGTCCTACCGCGCGCCCGACGTATGAAGGTCGTGGTCGCGGGCGGCTCCGGGTTGATCGGGGCGGCCATCTGCCGGGCCCTGCTGGCCGCCGGCGACGAGCCGGTCGTCCTGACCCGGGACGCAGGTCGCGCGGGACGGGCGTCCGACGGCGTGCGTTCGGTTCTCTGGCAGCCGCCCGGCCTCGGCGAATGGGCCGAGGAGGTCGCGGGTGCGGGCGCCGTCGTCAACCTGGCCGGCGCGAGCATCGGCCGATGGCCCTGGACGTCGCGCCGCAAGCGGGTGCTTCTCGACAGCCGCCTGGGACCGACTCGGGCGCTCGTCGACGCCATGGCAGCATTGCCCAGGGAGCGGCGGCCAGGCGTCCTCCTGAGCGCCTCGGGCACCGACGTGTACGAGGGGAGGGACCCGACACCGGCCGCCGAGGACACGCCGCCGGGCGACTCCTTCCTCGCCCGACTGTGCCTCGCTTGGGAGGCCGAGGCGTTGCGGGCCGAGACGCTCGGCGTCCGCGTCGTGCTCATGCGGACGAGCTCGGTGATCGCGCGCGGCGCGCCGTTCGTTCGGGTCGTCTCGCTTCCGTTCCGGCTCTTCCTGGGCGGGCGTCTGGGTTCCGGACGGCAGTGGGTCAGCTGGGTGGATCTCGCCGACGCGGTGGGCCTCTACCTGTGGGCGCTCGAGTCCAGCGGGGTCCGGGGCCCGCTCAACGTCGTCGCGCCGGACCCACGCCGCCAGGCGACGTTCGCGCGGTCGATCGCCATGGCGCTCGGCCGGCCGTGCTGGTTTCCGACGCCCGCCTGGATGGTCCGCCTTGTCCTGGGCGAGCAGGTGACGCTGGCCCTCGGCAGCCGGCGCATCTGGCCGGGCAACGCCCTCGCCTCGGGCTACGTCTTCCGCCAGCCTCGGCTCGAGGTCAGTCTCGCGGTTGCTCTGGGGGCCGGCGTCGTTTCGTCGCAGGAGGATGGCCACCGATAGCAACACCGTCGCCACCCCGAGCCACTGCGTCGCATCGAGCCGCTCCCCGAGGAGCAGGACGCCACCCGCGACCCCCGCGCCGGAGGGTGGCCGCCGCTTCAGCGACGGGCGCGCGCGGCGTTCTCCTCGAACCCGGACCTTGACGATTTCGTCACGACGTGGAGGGGAATCGCCTTGTCCGCCGGGAAGCGGATCGTCCCCTTCCCCGCCAGGTAGGGCGTGAGCGCCTCCCCGAGCGCCTCGACGACGGCATCGCTCGCCGGGAACAGGCTGTTGTGGGCCTTGTCGGCGGCGAACGACACGAGGAACTGGCCGCCGTGACTTGGGAAGACGGGCATCTCATCTTCGGGCGCGGAGTGCGCGCAGGGTGTTCGACTCGCTCCGAATCGGCTGGCTACTCGTGTAGCGAACGGCAGCCGTCATCGACGAGTCCGTCGAGCGATGCTGCGCGCAGTCCTACTGAGGATCCTCCAGGAGGACATAGATCGCGTCGCGACTCGGACAGACGAAGTAGCCGCTGAGCCGCGGCCACTCGCGCTGCGGGATGTCGAGGCGCTGACCCTGGCGGGCGACGATCTGGCCGTTCGGGTCGCGCACGACGAGATCCATCGACGTTCCTCCGACGAAGCCGAGGTCCCAGTATGTCTCGAGTACGGCGCCCGACTCGGTACCTGCCGTCACCTGGTCCGGCGCGGCCGGATCGATCCGGATCACGATCGACCGGTATGGAACCGTGATCGCGTCGCACCCGAGATCGGCCGGTGCCTGCCGAAGCAGGATCGGCACAGGAGGAGACCCGGACGGGATCGGCGTGCACGCCATCAGGACCGCTACGAAAGAGCCCATCAAGGCAACGGGCAAGATCCGTCGAGCCGTCATGTGCCCCCGTCACCAATCAACATCTCGAAGTGGTCCGACGCCGACCGGCGAGTCCGTGCGGCTTGTCCCCGATCACCCGGCTGAGCCCGCCGGCTTCTCCCAGACCGACACGTGCAGGCGGCTGTCGCTCGTGAACGGCTCCCGCTTCCACCCGCTCCAGCGCTCGCGCAAACGCATCCCGGCAAGCTCGGCCATCAGGTCGAGCTCCGAGGGCCACACGTATCGGAAGGGCGCCGAGAACCGCGCGAGCCGCCCGTCGACGCTCTCGAAATGGTGGGAAATGAGCCCCTGCTGCGCGACGTCGTACTCGTCGATCCCCCACTTCGTCTCACTGACGTGGAAAACGCGCGCGGTCTCGCCGGGCGGGAGCCGCTGGAGGTCCGGGACGCCGACCTCGATGACGAAGCATCCGCCCGGCTCGAGGTGCGCCGCGACATTGCGGAAGCACGCGACCTGGGCCGACTGGGTCGTCAGGTTCATGATCGTGTTGAAGACGAGGTAGGCGACCGAGAACGACCCGTCGACCGTCGTGGTCGCGAAGTCCCCGATGGTCACCCCGATGTCCTCGCCGCCCGGCTTCGCGCGCAGCCGCGCGACCATCGCCCGCGACAGATCGATCCCGTGCACCGGCACGCCCCGACGCGCGAGCGGGAGCGCAATCCGGCCGGTCCCGATCCCGAGCTCAAGGGCGCGTCCGCCCGCGACGAGCTCGGCGAGGAAGTCGATGACCGGTTCGACGACGGCCGGATCGGACATCTCGCCGGCGGACTCGTCGTATCGTGCGGCGACCCGCTCGTCGAAGTGGCCGTCGTCGTGCACGGCCGGAATCTACGGCACATGCCGCTCGTCCGACCGCAGCGCGGTTGGCTCGCTCAGCCTGGCGGCGATCACCCGGATCTCCCCGCACCCGAGCCAGGCGTCCGGGCGCGCAATCGCACGGGAGGCAGGGCCGGGCCATTGATCAGCGTTCGCCAATGGTTCCTGGATGGCCCGCTCGCCGACGCAGCAGCGAGGCCAGGACAGCACCGCCAAGTGCGCCGAGCACGGTCGCGACGGCGAGCGATGGCATGCCCTCTGCAGTCGGCTCAGCCTCTGCGACCGTCACGTTGAGGCGAACCCCCGGCGCTGTGGCGGGTGCAGGGAATTGCGGCAGCTCGAGCCTCCACTGACCGGACGTCGGGAACACGACGGTCCCGCGATTGAGACTGGCGTCCTGCCCATCGGGCCGAACGGCCACGTCGAATCGAGCTTCCGCGGGCCCGACGGCGACGAGGCGATATGGATAGGTAGCGCCCCAGAGCACGAGAACCGTGTCACTCGGCGCCGGTATCGGTCCGTCGTGCCGGAAGGCGCCCACGGCGTCCGAGCCGAAGGTCGCGAAGGACCGGATCAGGACTTCCGCGGGTTCGCCGACAGTCGGCCGCTCGGGTGAAACGGTCAACACGGACCACATCGCTGCCGAGGCTGGTCCGACAAGGAGCAGAGATGCCCCCACGATCCCGAGAGCGATGACCAACGACGGCAACCACCCTGGACGCCTGGCCACTGAGCTGCCCTCCTGGCGCGAGCCTACCGATTCGCGACCGAGCCTCCGTCCTGGTTCACGAGATCAGGGCGCGGGTCACCGCCGCGGTGACCTCTCAGTAGAGGGCACGCATGACTTCGCCCACCGGCCGCTCTCGCGGAGGCCACACCTCGCAGTTTTTCGTCAGGCTACCGACGACGTCGCGGATCAGGGTACTGCGAGAAGTTCCCTCAGGCTGATGCTGTCGGACCCGGATGCGCTCGAGCAGGTCGCCTGAGGCACCGACCAGGCGGTCTGCCAACACCACGCGTTCCGGCTCCGTGATCCCGAGCCAGGCGGCACAGGTCAGGGCGCCTGGATCCGCCTCCAATTGCGGCGATAGCTGCTGTCCGAGACCGACCAGCTGACACCCAGCGAGCGCCACTGGCAAGATCAGGGCGGCAAGGAACCCGGTCGCAACCTTCGACTCCATACCCCGTCTACACCGCCGCAGTGCTCGCGGTTCCCGCCAAGCCGATCACGGCAAGTGACCCTGTGTCCGAGATCGGGGCTCTTGCTCGAGGCGCTCGGTCAAGCCCCAGACGCCTCGCGGAGTCGGGTCCAGCCAACCGTCGCAGCAGCGGTGACGACCAGGGTTGCGATCAACCAGCTGACGGGCGTGGGGCCCGCGTTCTCTCCATCCTCAGGTGCGGTTGCGGTGTCGGGCGCCGCCACCCGAACCAGCTCGTGTACGTCTGCGATGGTCATGGTTTCGAACGCTCCAAGATAGTGTTCTCCGCGGATCCAGGCTGCCGTGTTGCGAGCCAATGCGGGCTCCGTCTGGCGGACATCGAGCGCGAGCGCGATTTCGTCACCGGTCCTCACGGCTAGCCAGCGCATGCAGTTGCCCGTCTCCAGACGCTCCAGGCGCAACCGGACAGGGGCCTCGCCGCGAAGCACCTCGGCGACGGCCAGCGTGAACCGGCTCGACGGACCGGCGTCCCCAAGGGGATGGACGCCGTCGGGCCGAACCTCGACAACGGTGCCAATCACGACCCGGCTGGCGAATGGGACGGCGCGGCGGAACGACGCGTCTGGGCCGGGTGGGTTGCATTCGGCGGCGACCGGGCCGGCGACGGCCACGAGCGCGGCAACAGCGAGGAGCGCGAACGTGCCGATTCGTGCGATGACCCGAACGAGGCCACGACGTGCGGCGGTCTGCATCGGCCGACCATACGCGCCAGGGGTCATTCGGTCGAGCGCCTGGTCGACGAGCGCGGCAAGCGCCCGGCCACGCGATCGTCGAGTCTCTCCGTCACGACGCTCGGGAGGCGGACGATCGGCTCTCCCGAGCGTATGTCGGCGCAAGACGATGTCCTCGGCCGACGGGTGGCGCCCTCGTCTGGGTGATTCAAGGACTCGTGGGCGGAAGGGGCCAAGCGCGGATCTCGCGCCACGTTTGCCCGTCCGACGTCTCGAGCAGCAAGGTCAGCCGACGCTGGCTGTCGCGTAGAAGCAGGATCCCACCGTCGGCTCCGAAGTAGGCGGCGTCCAGTACGGCGCGCTTGGTTCCGTCCGCTACAGCAAGCGGCTGCACTCCGCCGTCGGAGTCAACGGCGAAGAGGGGAGACTCGGACCCCCACAGCCAGCCGGTCCCGTCGTCGGCCATCTCGATGTACAAGTCGGTGCCTGCGATCTCTGGGTCGCCGGGACCTGCCAGGTCGATTTCGCGCTGCCAGCCGCCGCCGCGATCTCCGGAGATCCACAGAGCCTGCCCCAGTTCACCGGCGCATAGCGCGTAGATCGCAAGGCTTCCGGCGGGACTGGCGTCGGCCAGGCTTTGGCCGAGAGGGCATGCGAACTGTCTCCGGATCCACGTCTCGCCACCGTCCTCGGAGACCCGGAGCTCCGGCACGCCACCGCCGGGGATCTCCGCGTCGACGAAGACCCCGACACCGAACGAGCCAGCGAACGAGAAACGGACTGCCGGGTCCTCGACGCCGCCCCACCGGCCGGGGGCGTCCAGCAGGTAGGTCAGCGCGGTGCAGGTCGCATCGCGCGCCACGCAGCTTCCGCCCGCCACAGCGCGGTTCGCGCTCGCGGCGCCCAGCGCGATGGCGCTGCCCGGCTGGAGGCCGCCGATGGTCCAGGTGGCGCCGCCATCGTGCGTCTCGGCGATGACCGCGTCGCCGTCAGCGGTGGTTCCGCCGACCCAGCCATGCTGCCGGTCGAACCAGGCCGTCGAGGCCGGCAGCAGGTCCTCGACCGAGACGGCAGGCGTATCGGCCAATTGACGTCCGTCGACCTGCCTCGGATCGATCGGCTGGTCGAACGTGAGTGCGACCGCGTAGCTGGTCCCGATGGCGTCACAGCCAGGGCGGGGCGGGTAGGCGATCCGGATCCGGGTCAGCGACTCGATGGTCAGCACTGCCCGGACGTCGCAGAAGAAGGTGTCCCAACCGACCCGGATCGACTGCTCGTCCACGCCGCTGCGGACGGAGAAGCGATTGGGCACCTCCTCGTGGATGGCGAACGGGACAGCGGGCCTGGCGGCCACCAGGCGGCCCGTCCGGTCGACGACGCGCAATCGGAGGACTCCCGCCGGCTCCTGGCCGGTCAGGGTGACCTCCACGACCTTCGCCACGGAGGCCGGTGAAGCGGATGGCAGCGGTGTCATCTCGACGGTCTGCGATGGGAGCGGCGGCTCGATGCTGGGCGTCACGTCCGGGCTGGCGGACGGCTGACCGCTCGGCGAGGCGGAGACAAGGGGTGAAGGCGCCGGGACCGGGGTGGGAGTCGGGCGCTGGTTGGCCATGAACAGCGCCGTCGTCGCAACCAGCATCGCCAGCGAGAGCGCGATGGCGAGGGACAGCCATGCTCTCGGAACCTCCGTCGCTCGTTCCTCCGGCAGCGCGGCACGAACCCGGGCCGCGACCTGCGCCGGCAGATCGGAGGGCACCGGCGCTCGTCCCAGGTCGGCGAGAAACGCCTCGACGATGTCCGCCGAGCCCCGGCCGTCCGTCATTGCCGTCCTCCGACGCTTCGCCGCAGCGCCTCGAGCGCGGCGTTGAGGCGCGACTTCGCCGTGCCCTCCCGGATGTCGAGCGTCAGCGCCACCTCGCGGATCGACATGCCTGCCGCGTAGTGCAGGGCGATCAGGGCCCGTTGGTCATCGGACAGGGAACGAAAGGCGGGTTCGACGACCGCCCGCGCCTCGACCTTCACCCGGAAGTCGGCCTGCTCGGCCATTCGGTCGATCGGAGCGTCGTCCAGGGGAAGCTCACGGACACGGCCCCGCACCCGCAGCACCGACCGGCATCGGTTCACGGCAATCCGATGAAGCCACGGCCCGAATCGCTCCGGATCGCGAAGCCGCGGCAACTCTCGCCATACGGCCAGGAAGACCTCTTGAACGACGTCGGCCGCCCCGGCCTCGCCCACCAGCGCGCGCGCCAGCCGGTAGACGGATGGCGTCGACTGATCCACGAGGGTTTCGAACGCAGTCATGTCTCCCGCTCGGGCACGTCGGACAAGGTCCAGCGAAGTTCCCTCCCTCACCTCAGACGCTGCCGCGGCCGAAACTGTTCGGGCACCACGGTCACGAAGGGCGAGACGCAGTCGGTAGCGCTACTCGATCCCGACTGGGTCGCCCCCGCACGGTGGAAGTTCGGCCGGAACATAACCGTGAACCATCTGCGGATCCTGGGAGCTGATGACCACGGCCATGGGGTCTGGCGCCCCGCTGGGTGCTCCGGACAGGCCCCGGGTGAACTGCACCGCGTCTGCCGGTACCCAGGCGTCCGCCTCCGCACCCGACCAGAACCATCGCTCGAGCTCGCCCTGAGCGGCGGTCAGCTCCTCTCTCGAGAGGGACAGCCGATCGCACGACGGCACGATCACACCGGGCAGGAAGGCGATGTCGACGCCCGATCGATTGATCAAGACCAGCGCGGGTGCCGGAGCGCAGGCGGCCACGACCGCCGCGAGGGTGATCGATATCAGGAGGCCGACCGACCCGGTGGCTCGTCGATCAGGGCGATCCGTGGGGATGACGGGTCCTCAGCTCACGTGCAACAGCGGCTACGTGGGGAGACGGCGAGTCCTCGGGGCAGGGCCGCGAGCCTGTCGGCCCTTCGTCAGGACAGCCGATACCGGTCCACGGACGTGGTCTTCCATCGAGCCAGTCTAGTGACGCTGCCATCGCTCGGCGACCGGTCGGCAGCCGGAGCCGGTCCAGCCGCTGGCGGGCCGGCTGTCAGTAGAGGGCGTCCATGAGCTCGCCCACCTGTCGGCTTCGCGGAGGCCACACCTCGCAGTTCTTCGTCAGGCTCCCGGCCACGTCGCGGATCAGGACGTCCCGTGGCGTCCCCTCGGGCTGATGCTGTCCGACCCGGATGCGCTCGAGCAGCTCGCCCGAGGAGCCCATGAGCTGGTCGGCCAGCACCAGGCGCTCATCGTCCGTGGTCTCGAGCCAGGCGGCACAGGTCATGCGACCCGGATCCGACGCAGGGCTCACCGGAGGGCGCTGCGTGGCATCAACGAGCTGGCACGCCGCGACAAGAGCAGGCAGGACGAGGACGGACAGACTGCGACTTACCGGCGTCCACATACGTCACCTACACCGTCGGCGCCCCCGCGGTTCCCCGAAGCCATGCCAACGTCGGCCGAGGGAACCGAGCCGGGTGTTCGAGCGTCCGGCGCGCATGCTGCGATTGGCGATTCCTCTCTGCGCTGCGCTCGTTGCGGCCGCATGCGGAGTCGGGCCATCGCCAACACGGACCCCCGAGTCGCCGCCTTCCTCCCCGACTGCCGGTGGCTCCACCGCGGGTGGGTTATCGCCTGACCTTGCCGCCTTCGGCGGCGCGCTTCAAGCGGGTGGCGCGACCGTCACGGAGCTCGGCACCTTCAACCCGGACCCGCTCGGCGGTCGAGGCATCCACCTATGCGTCGCCGGCGAGCAGGTCAACGTCTACGTCTACGGCAGCGAGCAGGAGCGGCAGGCCGTGGCCGACCGGATCGACCCCGATGACCCGGGCAACGTCGGGACCGCGATGGTGTCGTGGGTGGGCAACCCGAGGTTCTGGCAGCGCGAGCGGCTCATCGTCCTGTACCTCGGCAAGGATCCCGCCGTCGAAGCCGGCATCAGCGCGGTCCTCGGCGAGCCGTTCGCGCGCGGCCAGGGCAGAGGCCCCGTCGGCCCCGACCAGCCCGCCTGCTGAGCCGCCGCAAACGGGCTACTTGTAGCGGCGCTCCATCACCGTCGCGAGCGGATCCGCTCAGGCAGAGCCCGGGTCGGGAATCGGCTGGGCACTTGCGGGCGGCGGCTCACCGGTGCCCCCGACGCGCCGGCGGAGTCGGTCGAAGGCGAAGCCCGCCGCCAGGAGGATCGCGCCCTCGACGAGGAGGGCCAGCTCGCTGGTCGTCGCCGCGGCGAGGTAGGTCGCGTTGAGGTCGGAGAGGCCGATGATCACGCCGAGCGCCGCGGGATAGACGAGCGCGCTCGCGCTGCGCCGGAACGCCCGCTCGAGCAGCACCGCGGACACGAGGATGAGGATCGCGTCGCCTACGACCGTCAGTTATCGCGACCCAGGCAACGCGCGACCGCGCCACAGGAGCACCATCACCCCGGTCAACGTCATGAGATAGAGCGCCGCTGCCCACACGCCCGCGGGGCCAAAGGGCGACCGCGCTTCCTTCGTGGCCGTATCGGTCGCGGGCAGGCCATCGGCGGTGCAGAGGAACAACGCGCCGGCGTCCGCTTCGTGGCGACCCGCAAATTTCCCGTCCCCATCGGCGTCGGCCCAAACGAACTGGCCTGCCCTGGCGTCTCGGAACAGGGTGACGGCGTAGGGCCCGTCGATGGGTACTCCCTGCTCCTGCGCGAGAACGACGGCGAGTGCGACATCCGCCTTTAGGACGCGGCCGTAGACGTCGAGGCCAATGGCTCCCGATCCCGAGGCGCTTCGGCTTGCGCAGTGCGCTCCCCAGTCGGCTGCCGTCGGATTGTCCTGGGTGCGTGGTTCGTGCCCGGTCACGATGGCCGGTTCGACCCCGCCCTCCGGCCAGTAGCTGTGGTCCGCGGCCACGGGGCCCGCCGTCAGAGCCAGGAGCGTCGCGGCTGCAATACCCCACCGGATCTTGAACACATCGGTACTCCGTGTAGGCGTCGCTCAGACGGCCGCCCGCGAGGTGCGGTGACGCCTTGGTGCGCGAGTGTCACCCGGTAAGAGCTAGCAGTCGTCCTGCGTCCAGCCGAACCTCGTGGACACCGCGATGGCCGCAAACCGCGCTGTCGAACCGCAAGGATCAGGCAGTCGGTGGCTTGTAGGCCTTGAGCGCGGTCGCGGCCTGCTTGACGATGGCTGCCTGCTCGTCGTGGTCGAAAATCTGGTGGCTCTCGATACCCACGACGGCGCCCGCGGCACCGACCGCCGCCGCCAGCGCTGCGCCTGTCACGCCGTCGGGCACGTTCGAGATCAGGAAGCCGTCATGTTTTCCCGTTATCCAGTAGAACGCCTCCTGCGTGCCTCCGAGCGATTCGACCAGAGCCTTTCCGGCGGCGGATCGGTCGCTCGGACGCTCGATCATCGCCTTCGCGGACTCACCCGTGCACGAGAAGAATGTGATCAACCTGGGCATCGCGGGGCCTCCTCTTGGTCGGCGCGTCACGCCGCTCGGCCGGAGGGTCGGTCTCGCCAGTGGCACTGCGCGACGGCAAGGGCGACCGTTTGAAGTCGCGCGCCAACGGCAACCCGAAACGCTCCCTCGCCTCCCCTCCTGGTCGGCGGAGTGTGCGCGCATCGGGCGGGAATGGATACGGGTGTCCCCGTTCCTGGCGCGGAGGTGTAAGACGGGCGTCGAACTCCTGCTGATTGCGCGAATGTGTGCGTAGGGTGAGCCATGCCCTTCGCGGGCTGTCACCCGGTCTGAGCTAGCAGTTGTCGTCGGTCCAGCCGAAGGTCGTGGACACCGCGATCGCCGCGTGTGCCAAGGTGAGCCGAGCTGGGCCGGGCACCCCTCATTCTCATCCGTCGTGGTGGCCGCGGCCATGGGTTCCTATCAGTCATTCGTGTCGAGAGGCGAGCGACCAAGATCGACGCTGTGGATCGCTCGCGGAGGGTTCGAGCCGGATGACTGGTTCGTGTTGTGTTCCGCCAGCTTTGCAGGATCGAGATGCCGTGCCGAGGAGATCCATGTCGAGGCGATTGAGCCCCTACGGCGACGTCGCCCCAACAGGCGTAGGTAGTTGCACCGGGACCGCCGGTGAACCCAACTCCCGCCATCCGTAAACGTAGATGAAGGCGCCACCGGTCGTCGCAGGGTCGTTGGCGGCAACCACGTGCAAAAGCCTTCCTTCTGTTGACACGTCCACGAGCGCGCCGGAACCGCTCGGGACCAGAATTGGGGCTTGATCGCCCTCGTAGATGAACAACCACACGGGAGTCATTGGATCCTGCGGGTGGTCGGCCACCTGACGCTTCGGGTGAAAGTAACCATCCACAGCAGCGAGCGTCGTGAGCCAAACGTGAACGGCGGTCATGGGCGACATTCCAGTGCTTATGGAGAGACGCGCCTCATCGCAACTTACCGCAGTCGGCGGCCACGTGCCCTCGCAGCCTGTGCGGCCGGGCGCTTGCCCAGGTGCCGCCTGGGCGTTGCCGTTCGCGCGTTCGACGGCCGGAATGACCCCGCCGGCGATGATAACGCCGAGCAGCAGGAGCCCAGTTACCACGATTGAACTCGCCGAGATGGGGCCAAACCGGGCGTGAGTCCGTGATGTGATCCGATCCGTAATCATTTCGGGCCCTCGCGGTCTCTTCCACCCTCCAATCTCTCTACACCGCCGACCGCTTCGAGGTTCCTTAGCCTCGGGCCGATTCTAGGCGAACCCGGCGAGCTCCGGCGTCGCCAATTGGGCCACCCTGACGTTCTTGGCTAGCTGGTCCCATTGGTTGCCTCGTTCGTCGGTCGCGCACAAGATGCCCGCATCGTTCGCAACGCCGTCACCAGAGCACGACTTCTCGATGAAATACACGCGGCCCTCAACGACGCCGACGGGCAAGACTTTCCCTCCGCTAACTCGGACCACCGGTCTAACAGCGCCCGACTCGACATCGATCAGGACCAGTTCGGTCGTGCACGGTCCGAAATGCCGAACAGCAAGAATTCGATCCCCCTCCTCGCACCAACGCGGATCGTTTAGGCTCCCGGTCGCGAGCGTCCGCCGTTGCCCGGACGTCGGCTCCCGGGTCGGTGCTGCCGAGCAGTGCGGCGCAGGCTGAAAGCTCAGGCGCTTGGTCGGCTACCCGTCTCCATTCGACTCCGTAGCCGCCGCCACATCAAGGGCCAGAGAAGCCGGCTGAGCGGCCCCGGCAACCAGCCACCGGACGACTCTGCATCCAGCGTCACCCTGGTGCCACCGGTTTCAGGAATAGGCTCGAGCCGGTAAACGAACGCCCCACTCATGTCGCCCGAACCTCGGCCGCTGTACCGGATCGCAGCCGCCACCAAGGCCGGCGGCTCAAACGCGGTGTAATCGACACGGACGCGGAGTTGATCGAAGGCGAGCACCGCCCAGGAGCCGGCTCGAACAGGCGGATCGGATTGCTCAACGGCCGGCCCCTCGTGGTTGGCGAGCAGGATGTTGCGAGGGTAAGACAGGTAGGCCACCACGTCGTCTCGATGAGCCGAGACATCAAACGTGACGGTTGCTCGCACTCGTGAAGACTAAGGGTCCGGTCGCCACTCTCGCCCGCTCGCGCTTCGACAGGGGTGTCGCCGGGCGATGCGACCCTGATCCCTCCGAAGCACGTGACTGCTTCATCAGTCGGAGTGCGTCAATGTCACCCCGCAAATGGTGCGGCGTCCGTCCCGCGAAGGCGCCGGACAGACAGCGTGGCGAGCATTAGAAGGGGCTCACAAACTCGAGAAACTCGCGTCCGTAGAGCGTGACTGGATCCCCCGACTCATCAATTGGCAACTCCTCGGTCACGAGGTAGTCAGTCCAACTCGTCAGTAGTCCGAGCGCGACCATGTCCTCCCAAGCCCGGTGCAGGAAGATGTCATCAATTCCAGGCATTGCTGACCGGATCGACACGTAGCCTGGGGTTCCTTCGGTGGAGTAGTCCCGATTCGATGTGGGACGGGGTCCCGTGGCCACGGCGTGGAGGAGCGTCAGGTGGCTGTATCGAAGGCGATCGAGGGTGTCGAGCAGCAGCGTCAGCTGGAGATCCTCGGGACCACCGATGATGGTCGATCGAGCCATGAGCGCGACGTAGAACCGCCGCTTCTCGGCGTTGCGGGCGGAGGCTGCCGACTCAATCGCGGCCTCAAGGAATAGTGCAAACTGGCCGTCCTCGCCTAGGTCGCGCTTGATCCGGTCAGCGAGGGCGCGGAGGGTCAGGCTCAAGTCGTCGACGACCGCCGCGAGCCTTTCGGCTTGTCTGCGGTCAAACGAGCGTCGGAGCTCCGACGCTACGGCGGCTGTGGGTCCTCCGATGAGCGGTATCACGGACGCCACAGACGCAACGGCAGCCAGCGCTGCGTCTGTTCGTGTGACCTCCCCGATTACAGGGGCTCGGACGTCTGATTCGTCGAGTTCGTCGTGCGCTGTCATTGGCCCGTCAGCCTAACAGCGATGAAGTGGACGGCTCGATCAGCGAGTGTGCGCAAATGTCGTCGGGCAGGCGGGTCATGTCCCCAGACTTGGTGTAACAGCGGGTAGGCCGAGAACGGAAATGGCCACCGCGTCATCCTCGCGTCGTTGGAGTAGGAACCGACGACACGAAGGGACACCACGATGGCCGAGGACAGA
>JAABUS010003872.1_pt1 | contig 23011 bp, 2 predicted proteins | sample 5560161 | NCBI WGS metagenome assembly JAABUS01 (sample SAMN10711885, study PRJNA513376) | rock metagenome | isolation source: Antarctica rocks | place: Antarctica: Victoria Land, Trio Nunatak nord | collected 2016-01-04
AATAATTAAAAAAACGGTATTTCTTTCTTCTTTATAGAAGTTATAAGTATATTAAATAATATTTTCGTAAATTAATATTCCTTTTCTGTTATTATTCTAAAGGTCTTCGTTAATAACCCTTAACTTCCGGGGTCTTATATTAATCGTAAATTTAAAAAGAGGCTAAAGAATATATAATTAAATACCGCGTTAAATAACGATAGATATAATTAAAATATTAAAAGTATAAGTCTTTAGTAACGAGTTTAGGGATTAAATAAAATCTAGGTTAAGTTTAAAGAGTATTTAAAGAATATCTAGATTAAATCTAGGCCTAGATCTAGGCTAAATATAATACTCGGTTTTTTATTATCGTTCCTAAATATAATAGAATAAAGGATTAAAATCGTAAACGATAATAACGTATTATAGTAAGTATTATTATATAAAAAATAAATATTATTATATAAAAAAGCGCGTAGAGGGGTAATAGGTTTCCTAGCTCTTATTTAAACCTAAATATCTAGTAGTTTAGAAATATAGGAAGGTTTAACCTAATTAACGGCGGTTTATTTTTATATTTATTTACTTTAACTACTTTTCCTCCTAATATATATAATACCCTCTTAAATAATATTTTTTATATTAATAATAAACGCCGCGGTATTATTAATATTCCTAGTATTATTATTCTTTCTAGTATTATTATCTCCGTCGGCGCCTCCTACGCCTTTTATATTCGTTATATTAATAGTCTTAAACGCGTCCTCCCTAAAATTTATTTTCGATTTATACTTTACGTTTATATACTTCTCGATTTCGGTATTAATATTTAATATATAATAGAATACTTCCTCCTTCTACTTTATCCGATATATTTTTTTCGGTATTTATTTATATATCCCGATAGAGTAGAGGGGCTTATATAGAATAACTATAATTATATAAATTAGATTTAAGCCTACGCCTATTTGATATATAAATTTAATTAAAATATTAGGCTTATCCTTCTCTAGTAATATATTATTATTATTAATTTTATATATAAATATATATTTAGCCGCGTCCCTCTTTTTATCGGTCCCGAAGAATATTCGTATCTTAAATTTAATCTCCTTTCGGATATATTATAATAAAAGAATATTAATATAAAAGGGTTAGTTAGAAAAGAGAAAGTTAAGTTTAATAAATTAAAAGAAGCGAGTTTAGGCTTTTTTATATCGGAGATTTTAAAGAAAAGAAGAATTTACCCGTTTTATTACTAGAACTATCTCGGTAAATAAAGATATAATTAATATATTTACCCTTTTATATTTCTTAAAAAGGGAGGCGATAATCTTAAATTTAAAAGATATTTTTTTAAATATTATATAGTCCCTACTTAGGATATAATTTTCTAGTATCCGATTATTATCTTTATTTATATACCGGTTCTCGATCTCTTTATTAATTTACTTTTAATTATATATAATTAAAGAGACGGAGAGATAAGGTAAATAATTATATAAACGGAGGAGCCGTATTACTATAAATACCTAGTTAGTGTTAACGTTAGTCGGGCGGTCGGGACGATTCCATATAAATATAATATTATATTAATTATCGTTTTAATAAACTTATCGTTCTACGAGCTTCTTTATTATTAAGGCCTTTTAACGGGCGACGAGGGTTACGTAATATTCCTTATAATTATAAGAAAAACTAGTTTTAAAGATATTTCGGTAGAGCTCTTTAAACTCGATAAAGTCGTAACCTTTTTAATTACTCTTCTTATACCGCCGTATTAAGAATTTAGGAAGTAAATTCCCGAATATATTTATTATATTATCGAATTCTTATAATCGATTATTTAAACCTTAATATTTAATAATAATATTAATAAGAATCTTTAGGCCGGCTAGTTTAAAGGGGTAATATTTATATTTAAGATCGTTCTAGGAAATATCGTATATAATATCTATTAAAGTTATAATATCTAGTAGATCGGAGTTAATAATCGTTCCGGATATAATTATAAATTAGAAGCGATATTTAGGGCGAGTCTTCTTTATTATTTAAAGAGGATTCTATAAATCTTTACCTAGATTCCTTACCCTATTATATTTATCTATAATCGCGAACCCGTATTAAAAATAATAGATAATTTCCTCTTTAACTACTTTTTTTCTATTTTTTATAAAGGAGTATTTATATACTTTATTAAAGACTTTACTAGTAGTTAACTATAACTACTATAAAATAAATATAAATATAAAAGTATTTACTTCGCTCGGGAGATTATATTACGCGGCGTTAATAAATTTAGTATCTTTTAATAATTTTACGTCGGAGTCGTTCGGGTTACGTACCGTCTATAATTCGTTCTTCGTTTATACGTTTATTTAATAACTAAAATCGGCGTTATAATAGATAATTATAAACCGTACCTTTAAGGCCTCGAAGTCGATTACCGATAATATTTTAATACTTTAAATATTAAGATTAACCAGCGGGATAAAGAATAATATAAATTTATTAATTAACTTAATATAAAAAGCTTCCGAGTCTAGTTAATATAAATACTTATAGAATTATCGATTCGTAGGATATTTAAAGCCCGTAGGAGCGTTTTCGCGATAGTATTAAAACTTTACTAGTTACTTCTTCTACTCTCGTTAAATCTCTACCTATTTTTAATATAATTAAAAATAAAATACCGCGGAACTTATAGCTTTAAAGGTTTATAGGTAAATAAAGTTAATCGCGAAATTTAAAAGATATATTAGGAGGCTTTACTTTACCTAAACTTATTTCGTCTCCGATAATAGTATTAAATTATCCGAAGTCGCCTTTATAGAATAGTATAACTATAAATATACAGAGTTACTACTAGTAATAAATTAATTTTAGTATTCTAGGAATCGCTATTTTATTATTACCGCGAGAATTATTAAAATAGGCGATTTTCGCGAATATAATAACGCGTTCCTATATCTTATCGTAAATATATTCGTATAAATAATTATTACTAATTTTTTTAAAGCTAGGAGGAAGGTAGTTAATAAATATAATACTACTAAAGAAGATATCGATTAATTATTATATTATAGTTAACTCTACCTTCTCTTCTTTATCCGCGTTATTATCTTTATTATTACTAGTAATTAATTCCGAGGATTCTTTAATTAAGAATTCATCTTTTTAATATAATTACTCGGAGGACTCCTCTAAGAGTTTAAGGTTTTAATAAGGTTTTTCGGTTAATAATTTCTTTAAAATCTATTTCGGCGGTAATAATAGTAAATAATCTTTATTATTATTAAGGCCTAAAAGCTTCGTTAGGCGCTTTTATTTTTTCGTTATTAATAGAAGAATTAAATTCTCGTTAAAGGTACTAGGAGAATAAGTATATTTTAAAGTTATAAAAAAGAGAGGTTAGTCTCGAAATAAAGAAAACGGGAATTAATAAATAGATATAAATATACTTTCGGTATTAATTTCTATAGTAACTCGTCTTTTTCGGGCTCCCTCCGGCGCGATAATAGGTTTTTATTTATAGTATATTAAATACCTAGAAGAGGCTAGAACGGAGGAGGAAAAAGATAGATTTAAAATCCTAATAAAGGTAAATTTATCTTTTAAATTAAATTAAATATTAGAGGATAAAGGATATAGTTAACTAAAGTTATTATTTATAATAACCTCGATTTTTATCGAGTTTATATCTTTATTTAAGAAATACTAAATAGTACTTTATAAATTATTATTTTTTAAAATACTAGTATAATACCCCTTTATAGTATAATATATAAGGTAATCGAAGCTCGGGTCTACTATTAAATCGCGAGATATTAAATAATCCTAAAGTAGTAAGAATCGTAAATAAACTATATTAAATTCTTTAAATAATAGATATAAAGAGATTTTGAAAAACCGGGTCTTATATACGAACTTCCTTAGTATATACTAGTTTAATATATAGTCGATCTCGAAGCCTTTAAATAAACGAAGTAGAAGAGGATTAAAAGTAATTCTCGATTCTTATTTAATACGAAGATTATTTAAACTAGTTATTACTACCGTTTAACTTTAGAAATCCGGAGGCGGTATATTATTAAGTTTATATTTAATTTTTAACGGTTTATTAAAGCTTCCTTAATAAATAATAATATTAATATATATTTTTTCGCCGAAATCTATATAGCCTTAGACTTAGATTTAGTCGTTAAATTTAATTATTAAATATTAACTCTACCGGACTCTTTTATCTTTAAACGCGATTTTAGGGTTCGGTTAATCCTTAAATATATTATTTATAAAGTAGTACTACTCTACGAGCTCTTTAACTTATTAAAATATAACGATAATAATATAATAATAAGTCGGTATATATACCTCTTTTATATACGTAAGAGTCTAGTTATCTTTAAATAACTTTCCGTTATAGTTAAATAATAAAAGAGGTTACTATAATATTATAACGGTAATAAATAAATAGATTTAATAATAATTATATAGTTAAAAGGGTATAATAATATATATAATAATTATAATCGCTAATTTTAGTAAAGTATAATAGATTATATAGTAAATATATTTAGATTTAGGTTTAAATCTAGTTAAGACCTACGAGCTAAAAGCTCGGGCGCTAGTTTTTATAGATATAATTCCCGAGATTTCTTCTCCTAATATAAGACCACGCGGATATTAAATTATCCGAGGTTTACTCGGTATATTTAAGACTTTATTTTAAGAAGTAATATTTATATATTATTTAATAAAAGAGAAGTAAAAGAGTATTAAAAGAGATCGATATTAAATAATATAATATCTATATAATAAGACCTTTAATCTAGTCGAGTTTTAAGAGATTTATATACTTTCGTATTATTAAATCTACGAATATCGTTTTTAATAAGTTAAATTCCGTGAAAATTATATTAAAATAAATATTTCGAATATTAATATCTTATACCGTTTATAATTTTATATTAAAATCCTTAATCTATTTAATTATTATTTTTAATATCGGTTATATATATTTCCCTAGCCCTTTCTACCCGTAGAACGAATATTATTTATATTAGAACTATTAAAATTATATATAAATCTATTATAATAAAATCTTTCGGTACCGTCTATTTAAATTAAATAGTTTTATTATAATATATATCGAGTTTATAGCCCGAATATTATCGCTAGCGTAATTATCTTAATTAAATAAGAGTTAATACTATAGACCTACGGGGTAAAGAACGTTAATATTTATAAAATATAAATTTTAATATTAATTTCCTATTTAAGTAGTTTAGGGTTAGGGTTTACCTAGATCTAGTTTAAATTTAGTCTAGATTTAAATAAATTTTAATAATTTAACCTAAACGCGTCCGAGTTCAAAATAATAACTTTATTTATAGATTTATAAAACCGTATTCTAGATAAATATTCTTTTCTTAAGTTTTCTACTTCTAATACCGGATAACGCGAAGTACGTAATAAAATAACTATAATACGGCTAATATAGCTTCTTCTAAACGAAGAATTACTCGGGTTTATTATAATATTTAAATATATATAAAGAGTCTTAGTCTAAACGTAGGAAATTAGTAAATATCTTTAACCCTATTAAAGATTAAACGGGCTTTATATTCGTTTAATACGAAATCTCTTAACTCTAGGAACTACCCACGCTTAACGGTAATAAATTAGATATAAATTAACTAGTAGAATTTTATACTATTTATTATAATATAAATAAACCGCCTTTTAAGTATCTAGGGATTAATAAAGATAATAATAAAGATATTACTACCTAGGAGTTTATATAAATATATTAATAATTTATTTAGGCCCTCGTCTACTTCGATAAATATATTAGAACCGGCTATAATACCTTCCTCCGCGATTATACCGTTTATCTCCTTTAAAAGCCTTTTATTTATATTTAATTCCCTTTATATAAAATCTTTTACCGATTTTATAAGGCGAGACGCCGGCGTTATTATAATAATATATATAAAACTAGATCGCGCGTAATATTAAAAACGTCGACGAAATACTTTATAGTTAATAGTAGTAAAAGATATATACTACCCGTTCGGTAATAAAGTTAGTTAGACTATTATTTATTTATTTTCCGAATATTATATAATTAAAACGAGTATTAATATATACCTTAAATTTATAGAAATTAAGGTAAATTAAAAGGAGGAGGTAATTTTCCGTAATATAAAATAATATCGGTAACTAGCAGAATATAATATTTAATAGGGTATATATAATAATAGCTAGATAATCGATAATCTCCGCGTACCTAACGAGATTAGTTATTTTAATAATTTATATTTCAAATTATATTACCGTAATATTATTAAGGTTATCCGCTTTTTCCTCGGCTATAAACTATTTAAAGATAATCTAGTATATATATTTATAAAGATTACGAACGATAGTAATAATAGGGTAGTTAATAAAATATATATTAATATTTAATAATAGGAAATATAGTTATAGATTCTTATTAAAGGTACTATTATCCCTTTTATATTATCGTCCGACGAGATAATAATAATTTAATATTATAACGACCTTTTCCTTTAATTAATATATATAATTATCGGGAATCTCGATTATACGACGTATAAGGCCTAGAAATAACCTAGCCTAGTTCTCTTAAATTTAATCCCTCGTATTAAGAACGAAAAGAAATTCGGTAATTATATATAATTAAATATCTACTATCTCGCGCTAGGGCGTATACTCTAGTGTATATATAATTATTATTATTTATTTAAATAATATACTAAAGTGATTAAAATAATTAAAGACCTAGTAATATAAAGGATCGATATTATATACGCGGATAATTAACCCCGAAGATACTATCTAATAATTATATCGTTTATAACCGATTATTTAGAGTAAATCTTAATAATAAGGGTAAAATAAAATCGCTAGTATTTAATATATTTAATCCCGCCTAATAAATAAGGGGAGCTAACTAGGACGTAGGAGCCGCGGATTTATAAATATATATATCGAAGGATAAAGGTATAGAGGAGAGATCCCGACCTCGCTAAAAATTTAATAATTATTTACGACGTTAAAAACTTCGCCTAGTATTATTATCTAGTTAATATTTATATTATCTTTATTATCGATATATTATACTAGCTTCTAAAAGGAATTATTATAAAATTAATTAACTAGATTCGGGATTTAATTAAAGACTATATAATTTTTATAATTACTAAATAGATAATAAAAGGGGTAGCTAGGCCGAAGAAATCTTTAAAATAATTAATAATAAAGATTAAATTAAATTACTATTTTCGTTAAGTATTAAGTTTCGTAGGGTTAAAATTATTTAAAAACTTTAATAAGGTAAAGTAGTAGAGTAGTAATAAATAAAAAACGATATTACGATAATTAATAACCGTTATTACCCCTTTATTTATTAAGCGCGTACCGGTTACCCTATATTACGCGCGGGTTATATTTAATTTTATTATATTTACCTAATATATATCTTATAACGGCGATACTTTATAATATATATAATACGCGCTTTACCGTATTTATAAATTAAAGATAATCTTCCGTAAATACCGGCCGAGTAATATTTCGGACCTAGATTTAAAAGACTTTACCGATCGGTATTTTAATATATTAAAATTATACGCGATAACGTATTACGTTAAATATATTCGAAGATATAAGAGTATTTAAAACTTCGATATTTATTATAAAGAGGCGGTTTATAAATTTCTCCTTAAAGAACCCTTTTTACGGATAAATAAAACTAATAAATTCGAGACGTAATTACTACGGTATAATATTATATATTATAATATAAAGGTTATATAAGAAGTTATAGTAATACTTTCCGCTAAACCTACCGTTATTTTTAATAATAAAATAGAATAATAGAATACCCGGCCGTATCGAGAGAAATTAGATTTAAATAAATATATACCTATTCCTAATAAGGATACGCCGTTATATTACGGTATATAAATACTAGATATTAATTATTATTACCTAGTAACTACGGTAGCGAGGGTTTCTTACTTTAATATTAAAGATTTTATCGATATTATAACGGTATTTATATAGGAGAGCCGTAAGAAATAGGATAAAAATCCGGGCTCTATTAAAAATTAACGGAGATAAAAAACGGATCTTAATTAGGCGGGAGATATATATATTTTTATATATCGATTATTAATATATTAGGTTCGTAATAATAAGGAGAGCCGGAACTTAAAGCGGTTTATAAAGAGATTAATTTATTATACCCTTAACTTTCGTTCTACCGGTAAACCTCGTAATAATTACGTCTAGATTAATAACGAAGCGACTCGTTTATAAAATTAAGGCGAGACCGAGTAGGAGGCCCTTTATATAATAATCGGCTGGTTTAAATTAATTATTAATATTTACGACCATAAACGACTAAACGATAAGGGTAAATATAGAGTATATACTAGCGCGTTAATTACTTTATATCGACTAAAGAATAATAGGAGAGTCGACGATATATATAGAATATTTAAAGTAAAGTATATTCTAGCTAGTAGAACGAAAAGACCCCGAGAATTATATAATTATCGCCTCTTCGAAATATACGATATTATTCGGAGTACGTATATAGTACCTATTAAACGAGAAGAATATTATTATATAAATAATTTTATCGACTAGGATTAATATAATATTATTTATAATTCTAACTTTATAACGAAAGGTATTAGGGTAATAGATTAATTTATAAAGTAAATATAATAATTATATATTTATAAAAAATCACCGTCCGCGATAATATATTTATTATACCGCCTAATAATACGTATACCCTAGGCTCTTATTTAATAATAATACTATAATTATATAGCGGCCAATAATAATAACGAGAGTAACGGGTATAGTATAAAGATAGATTATAATTAAGGTATAAACTCTATCGATAATAATTAATAGGAAGAGAATTAGAGGTTCTAAACTAGGTAGGAGATTTATTAAATAAAAGTTCTCGAAATACTACTCTTATAGAATTAAATAAAAAAAGAAGTAGACTCCTAAATTAACCCTTATTATCTAGCGCTCCTTCGGTATATATTTCGCTAATAGAAATAAAAGTATTTAGTTTATAAATAAAGATATTATAACTTATCTTTTATAGGATTTATCTCGGTCTACCCTTTACTAAACTCGTTTTAATAAACGGCCGCCGCTTTTAATTATATTTATAATACCCTTATACTCTTATAATTTATAGTATTATATAACCCGAATTCGGTGTTCGAATTAGTTTTAGTTTAAATCTAGGTTAGATCTAGCCTAAATCTAGCCTAGATCTAGGCTAGAGCTAATCCGATACGTATTTATTTACTATTATTATATATATAGTTCTACCCTCTTTCCTATATATTAAAATAAACCTATTCTATATCTCGACTAGTTAATATACTCTATATTACCGAATAATATCTAAGTTTATATATATACGACTTAATAGTATATTAAACGGTAAAGTTAAATTAAATTATATCTCTTATATATTATAATACGGCTTTAACTAGTTAAAGAATTTATAATAATAACTCCTTCGATAAAGTTAAAAGTTAATTTTAATAATAAACTATATTAATACTCCTAAAGTAAATCTCGGCTATAAATAATTTATTTATTCCGATATATAAATAATAGTATATATTAAGAACGCGTTAATTATAAGTCCTTCTAGTATATATTAATTAATATTAACTATCGATAAAGATAAAGAAAGTATATACGGAGGTAAAGAGGTCGATATCGAGGCCGATAATAATAGTATTAAACTTCCTACCCCGAAGCGACGGAAAATAGACGACGTATCTCGGTTAAACGGATTAAGTAGGGCCACGCTATATATATATATATATATTTTATATAAGAGTTAATAATATAACTAATCTTTTTATAATCTTTATCGTTTATCGGTCGCCGTATATCCTCGTCCTCGTCCTACCCTAGCTTTTATATATATAAATTAAAAGATATAAAATCTTCTAGTAACGCGTTATATAAATCTTTAACGAAACACTACCGTAATTATAACGCGTTATATTTAAGAAACGAGTCGTTACTATTATAAGCGGGCGTAGGACGTCGTATTAAATTAATATTATATATTTAAGACTATAAGGCCGTTCTTTAGTATATAAAATAAATAATATTAATAACCCTCGTTATAGGATATAAAGACTCGGGATATAACCTATAAATAAACTTTAATAAAAAAAGCGAAGTTAGCGCTTTAATCTAGAAACTTTAACGGAATATTATTAATAAATATAATAAGGCCCTCGGGTTAAAGAATAAAGTAGTAAAGAAAACTTTAAATTTAATAAAGGCCCGAGAGGTATTAATTTACCGCGTTTAAACTAAAGATATATTAATCGAAATTAATTACTCGATTATATCGGTAATTACCGCGCCTTAATAATAATAAGGGTTCGATAGGTCGTAGTAGTATATTATATCTTTTCTATAATAAAACGAAGTATTAAAGAGATAATTACTATTAAAATAAAGAATAGAAGATAGATATATAATTATAATAACGATATAAATCTTAATATTTCTTTATTAAGATTTAATATTAATTATTAATAAACCTAAACTACTTTACCGCTTTCTTAGAGATCTAGTAGTAAAAGCTATAATTTTATTATTCTTTTAATCGAACCTAGGTTAACTAAAAACTCGTAATAATATTAAATATATATTTAGGCCCTTAACGGGAACTATAATAATTATAATCTATATTATAATTTATTATATTATTAAAGAATATGAAATAAGGAAGTAGATACGGATTAAATTCGAAGGCGAATATATTAAAAGTAAATTAGACTCGACCTTTTTCTTTATATCTCTTAATATTAATAGGAAGTAATATAAAGTTATAGATTTAAATAGAGGAGACGTAGGAGGAATAAATATCTATATGATAGGGTATAATAATAGAGGCTTTATCGGGTAGGATTAATTAAGAAATAAGAAGAGAAGAGATACCGGTAGATAATATAAACGATTTCGTCTATAGATAAAAAGATAGAATCGATAATTTAATCGGTTATAAAGGTTTCCGTATTATATCTAACTATCTCTTAATTACTAATAAAACTACTATAGATTCGCCGGCTCCTCGATAATATAATATATAGGAGGACGAGATAAATACTATAAAAAGAGATAATATAAAAGAAAAAAGTACTAGTAGATCTCGGAAAGACGAGTTATCTATCTCTATAAAAGTAAATATTTCTCTTATTCTAATAAAGTTAAACTAGCGAATAAGGTACTAATAAAAACTCTAATTTATTAAATAATATTTAATAAGGTATAAAAGGAGGTAGAGTCTTTTATAGTTTATTATTATTCCTCGAATATTAATATAACTATCTAGGCGGATACTCGAGTAACTTTATTTAATAGATCGGTAGAAGACCGGGGTAATAATATACATAGCGTAAAGAGCCTTATAAATCGCGAAATAGTATAATATTATAATACTATACTTATTATATATATATATTAATACTATATATTAAATAGTAACTACCGGTCTTTATCGTATAAAAACTTAAAGATATTAAACCTAACGAATAAATTAGTTCCTTTAATATTAATAAGGATCCTACCGAGCCTATACTATATATATTTAAACTCTCTACTATATACGAAGGCTTCCGAAAAAAATTAAAACTTAAAAAGAAAGAAGAGAAAACGATATAATAAAAAGAACGGGGTTAAGATTATATAGTAGATAATACGCGTATATAAAACGTAGTACTCGAGACTATAAGGAAGGAGAGGTATATTATTTTAATATAAACTACCTAGGCTAATAACCCGGACGATAAATAAGAGATAAATTATATATATAATAAACTATTCCTATAACTAAAGATAATAACGGCCTAGATCTAGCCTAGATTTAATTTATATTTAAACTAGATTTAGGCTAGATCTAGGTATAAGTTAATTTACAAGAATAAATAGTAACGGTCTCTTAATAAATTGATTTTAGAATATCTATAACTCCCCTATAATATAACGAGTAGATAAAGTAGAATATATATTAATTAATTAATATATATATAAAGATCTAAATATAATAACGATATTAAAGGCGCTGACGGTAATGATTATAATAATAATACTATTATTACTTAAAGTATAAATAGTATATTTAAAGCACTATAGAATAATATTAAGGATTATCCATTTATTATTATTTACCCGTTAAGTATTAATTATACTAGAATTAGTTATATAAGTATATTTTAGGTACTAAATATACTAAAATTAACTATATAACTATATTTTAATTATATAATATATTTAGAATACGGGATATAAGTAGATATATATTTCTAGTATTTTATATAATTTCGGTGTAAAATACGCAAAAATCGGGGTTTCCGGACTTACCGATATATTATCGTCGCTTTTATCTACCTTTTCCTTCTTCTTTTTATTATAAATCGATTATTCCTTCTTAACTTTTTAAGCTTTAAATACCGCCGGTTTAGTTTTTAAAACTAACGCGTTATTTTTATTTAATTTACGTTTTATACCTAGCTTCGGGGTAGGCCCTTTATACTTTAATTTAATATTATTATCTTCGAAGACTAGTTTATAATCCTCCGTAAAATAATTCTAATTATAATATTAATATAATAAATAATAGAGGTTAACGAGTAGGATTTATTAAGGTTCCGTCCTCGAGTATCTCGCCTAAGGTTATCTTTATATTTATATTATTAGAGGACGGTTTACCTAATAAATCCCCTTTATTATTATTATCGTTAGAGTAAACTATATCGTTTAAAAGATCGTTAATCTCCGTGATTAATATTAAATTATAAATACTATTATCCTTTACTATAATTAGTATTAAAGTATAAAGATTAAATAAAGAGATTAAGAAAGTTAATTTAAAGAGGAGAAAGAAGAAGTAAAAATTAAAATAAAAAATAATTTAAGAAATAATTTTAAAGTTTAAAGATTTTTAGGCGGGGCTAGGGGCGCCTAAATATTATTATTAATAATTATATTATTTAAAAGTAAATTTTTATTATTCGAAAATAAATTTTAAATTTTTATTTAATTTAAGGATATTTAAGATTCAGCCGTTACTAATATTAAATAAAGAGATTAAATTAGAATATTATTATTTAATATTAAATATTTATTTAAGTTTTACCTCCTAGCTAAAAATATTTAAATTTAAAAATAATCTTCTAGAGTAATAACTTCGTATATTAATTAATATTAAATATTTATTTAAGTTTCACCTCCTAGCTAAAATTATTTAAATTTTACAATAATCTTCTAGAGTATTAACTTCGTATATTAACTAATATTAAATATTTATTTAAACTTCACCTCCTAGCCAAAAATATTTAAATTTCAAAATAATCTTCTAGAGTACTAACTTCGTATATTAATTAATATTAAATATTTATTTAAACTTCACCCCCTAGTTAAAAATATTCAAATTTTAAAATAATCTTCTAAAATAATAACTTCGTATATTAAGATTTAGTATATAAGGCTTATTAACGATTATTATTATTAATATTATTATTAGTATTTACTATACTAACTCTATTATTATTATCGTCGGTAGTATAATAATTCATTTTACTTATTAATTTTATTTAAATCTTTATTACCTTTATTCGTTAAAGCTCTTTATCTCTCTTTATTTTTTATTAATTTATTATTTAACTATTTATTATATTATCCTCGTTAATATCTCGTAAAGATTCTCTTTCTTTAACGGTCGCTAGAGCCTCGATCCTCGCGCTTATAATTAGAGCGACGAATAAATCACTAGTAGATATACGCTAGAAGATTAATAAAACGATATATTAAATTAGAGAACTAAAGGTATAAATTAATCTAATTTAGAATATATTAGAAAAGTTTATTAATAATACGGAGATCGTTAACGAGATTATTACCGAGGTATAGGGTATATTAATAGACGATAAACTTTAGATAATAAAATTCGCGAGTAAATAAAAGGCGTATAAAGCGCTAGACTCGACGATTTTATAGGATATACGAAAACGGGCGATAACTAATCGTAGATAAAAGAAGAAATATATTAAAGGTATACGAAATATATAGGGGACCGTAGTATAAAATTAATAATTCGATACTATAGGGGAAAATTACCTCGGCTATATAAATTAAATCGCCAAGAAATTTATTTATAATAATATTTATTCTATAATTATTTAGTTAACGGTTAACTATTTAAAATAAAATAATTATAGATAAAAATCTACGCGTAAAAGTATCCCGAAAGACTAGTAAATATTAAGTAACTTAAATAAAATTAACGTTTATACTCTTTTAATTAAGTCGGGCCTAAAGGATAAATAATTAATAAAACTAGAGATTAATCGAAAGTATTTAGTAAAGTTAAAGATAGATAATAATAAAGGACCTTTATTACGAGGAAAACGTAAGAGATATAACCGTCGAATTATTAATAATAAGGAGATTAAACCCGAGTCGGTAGATTATAAAATTAATAATAATAATTTAAACGGTACCTCGGAGAATAAAGATATAGTATCTTCGAGTAGTAACTTTAATAAAAACGATAATAACGACGATAATAACGGCGATAAAGATTAAGGAATAAATAATCGGGTTAAATATTTCGGTTATAATTATACAAGCCTATCGGCTAATTCCCTTAAACGGGTAATAAAGAAAAATTTAAAAGTTATTAATATAAATAACGAGGCTAGTTAAATCGGTACCCTCCGAGTATTTATAAAAACTGGGTCCGATTTACGATATATTTATTATATATATTTATACGTTATAGCTAGATATTTCGGCCTATAAACTAAATTATTAAACGAAGAGAGTATCCATTTACGATTAATTAAGTACTAGCGTTATCGAAGTAATATAAATACTTTTAAAATCAGCGTAGTTATTAAGAATTAATAACGGATAATAACCCGATTATAAATAAATAATAATAAATATAAAGTTTATAGACACCGAACGATTAAAACGAGTATTAGAGTATTCCTAACTAATTAAATATCGCGGTTTATCGTTCGTAAAATAGGAGGGCTAGAAGTATAGGATACCTAGAAAAAGACGGGCAACGTTATTATTAAAAGTATATTTAATTAATTATAAACGAGGGTAAATTTAGAGGGTAGCTCCGAGGTTAAAATTAAAGATATTATAATAAAGGAGTTCGATATATATCTTTACTATTAAATAAAGCGGAATAAATAACCTAATAAAGGGTAGTTACGGATAATATTTTATTTATTAATATAATAAATTATCCGGTAAGATTTAATATATTAAACTCTATATATATACCTACGATTTAATCGTAATCACCGACTAGTTTTATATCTTTACTATACTAAATATACTCGGCTTAAAGACTCGATTTTCTTTTAATATATCGATATAAATATATTTAAATATCTCGCCTATAGGTATAGAGCTAATATTATATAAAAATTAATATCTCTTAACGATAAAACTATTAATAATTATATAAAGATTATTCTAGGTTTTTATAAAAATATAGCCGAATAATAAAAGAGAGTAAAGGGGCGGGGAAAAGTAATAAATAATTATATATATAAAATAAATAAGATCTAGGAGCTAGTAGATATAGTTAATTATAATTAATTCGTTCCGGTACTATATACGCGTAAAGACGTAAAGATTACTCGGCCTAAAATATTATATAATTTAATATTAGGCCGCCTAGATATTACCCTCTAAAGAGTTATCCTCCTATAATTTATAAAGATAAGAGAAGATAACGAGACCCTAAATAATAAAGAGTCCGATAAATAATTAAACCTCGCCCTTACTTATTTAAAGTAGACGACGGTAAATCTTATATTATCGGGGTTACCGAATAAATTTAATTTAATTCTTTATCGATTTCCGGCTAGTACCTAACTCGTTTTAATATTACCCGTTAATTAAATATTAATATATAAAGTAATTTAAAAGGACCTAGTCGTTTAAAGTTATATTAATTTATTATTAAAAATTAACCGAGTACGCGTATAAAAAGCTATTTAAGAATACCGCTTAAAGGTATTAAAATTATTTAGGGTAGTATAAAATAAGATAAAATAAACGGAGAAGAGATTTTATAACGAGAGTAGTTTTTTTCGATAGGCGGATAATAAGATTAAAGGGCGCTAGTATTAAATTATATAAATAGTATAAGATATTATTAGTTATAGGGTAAAACCGCGCGGCGCGGTTTCGCTTAACTCCGTTATTTTAATCTTAATTATAATAATCTTATATTAATTATTAATATTAATCCTTAATATTAATAATCCGTATTATAAATTATATTAAAATAAAAACTACGTTATTATTTACTAGTTTATTATCTAGCCCTTTAATATCGCCTCCCCGTTTATCTCCGTTATATATAAAGACCGTAAACCGTTTATTTAAATAAATATATTATATCTTTACTCTAGACCTCCGTCTTTATATAGTCTTAAATAAGTTAGTCTTTACCTCCTCCTCTTTAAATTCTTCCTCCGCCTTTATCTTTATCTTTACCGGTAGTAATAATTTATTAGAAGAGACGGTAGCGGGTAATAAAAAATATCGTCGACGATAAACGGAGGGCGAAAAGATTATTAGTATATTAATAGTAATAACCGATATATAATAAAATATAAAGAGATTTTTAAAAGCGCTTTATAAACTATATAAAGTTTATACTTTCCGTTTAGTATAAAAGTAATTTTTCGATTTCGTTTATAACGAGTTATTTAATAATTCTTAATTCGAAAAATAATTAATACTTAAATAACGCGACTCGTTAGTTAGGAGGTAGGGCTAGCTAGTCGTTAATATACTTTAACGAGAAATTAAAGTCTTAAGGGAGTATGAAATATTTAAATTTTTCATTTACCTATAGAAGGGCTTAAGGGCGGTACCTTATAATTATTTAAAAATATTATTCTAGTTATATTACGGCTGGCCCCGTAATAACTTAATATCTTCTACCGAGTTTACTATAAAAATAGATTAAATAGTTTATCGTTATTATTAATAAATCCTACTATTTAATAACCCGCCGTTTTTATATTATTAATACTCTACTACTTAATACGACCTTATAGGTCGATTAACTTTCAGACGATTTTAAGGCTTTATTTATATTAAAGGGGGGTACGACGACGAGTTCTCGATACTTTATATTAATTTAATTTAATTATTTTATATTTAATATTATAACGACGTATAATAACCCTAAAAAAGGACGCCGAAGTAAGAGTTTAAATAATAAAATAGGCCGCGAGTATTATTTTAACTTATAATAATTTTAAATATATAGAAAGAAGGTATAGAGAAAGAATAAATAACTACCGAGAATTCCGATTAATTATTACTATATTAATTTTAGAAGGGTATCTCTTCGATAAAGGGGCCCTTTAATAAGATATATAATACCCGATAATTATATTATTATTAACCGAGATAATCGCTCGCTAGTTAATACCTACCGATATAGATATAAAGATATATCTTTTATTTTTAATTTTATTACTCTTCCTTTCACGCCTTAATATTAATAAAGGTACACTAACGAACTAAAATTCTAAATTTAGTTATATTATATTAAGTCGGTAATCTCGGCGGTATATATATTTTATTTAGGTAATATAAAGTCTTTATAAATAAAAGCGATACCGGTCCTAAAGAAATTGGACCCGGTAATAACGAGATATTTCCCGATAATATTAATATTTAAAGATAAGAGTATAACGGCTAATAATATCTATATATTAAAGAATATATTTAAATATTAATTTAGATTAGACGGTAAAAGCCCTATTTTTAATATTAATTTTCGATTAATATATAGTAACCTTAAAATATAATTATATATATAATTTATTAAAGCTTTACGTAGCGATATTTCTAAACTCCTATTTAATATTTTTAACTAACTACTACCGGGCTTAGGTTTTTAATACCTTCGCTTTAATATATTATAATTATTTTATAAAATTTATTAAGGTCTTAATAACTCTATGGATTTATCTATATTATAGTACGCGGCCGATCGCTAGGATCGCTTTAGGGTTATTTAATTAATAGACTTTCAGGCGTTAAAGAACCTAATTATTTATAATTACTAAATATATATAATAGGAACGTAGATTAGAATTTTAAAGTAATAATTTATAGATTTTTAATATATAAAGGATATCGTATTTTAGCTCGCGGTGTAAAATACTTTAAATATTAATACCTAGCCTCGTATATTAGAAAAGATTTCTAAAGTTATATATACCTAACCTCTATCCACTCGCGATTAATAATTTTAAAATCATTAAAATTTCTATATATATATCGAAATCTATTTAACCCTACGATATATTATTAAATATATTAATATTAACCTACTCCGCTATACTTTATATTATATTACGATTCTTTTCTAGGCCGACGCTACTAGTACCCTAAAATATATATAGGCCCTACTCTATATACTTTATATAATAGATTTACCGGTAGTAATAATAAGGTTATAAAAGTATATATTAATAAATAATCTTATAAACCTACGGGGAATAACGGATATAAATTTTAAACTCGATTATCTTTTTAAATTATTTAATAATAATCTTAAAATATTCTAATATAACCGGTCCTACTATTCTAAATATAATAACGTATTATTTAAAAATTAGGTTTTTAATAACCTATACTTTCTAGAGCTAAAGAGGATAATAGAGTTTATATTCGGAAAACTCTCCTCGGTTATATATCCGGTTAAAAGCGCCGCCGAGGATATTTAGAGTATAGCCTTTAACCTCGCCTATAGGTTATTTATTCGTTATATTAAATAAAATAAATTCTCTCTAAATTTAATTATTAACTTTTTCGATACCGGGCTTAAACGGTTAGGTAGGAATATATTAAAATATAATAAACGATATACCTAGGAGTATATATTATTAACGGATAACGAGTATAAAGATACTCTAGCGGCTAGGCTAAAGATTAAATATAACTTTATATTAAAAAGTTTTATAATTTTAATTTTTACTTTAGAGTCTCCGAGTATTATATTTATCAACTAACCTAATAATAAATCCGCGCGGTATAGGTTTATTAACTAGTCTTAAAATCGCGTAGAGCGTTATTTATGTTAACGAGATCGAGAGGGAGTTAATTTTACCGGTTTATTTACCGATATCTTCTATAATAACTAGTATAATTATTATAATATCGTTAATTCCCCTTTTAATTTACTCGCTTTATTATAAAGGCTAGGCTACGAGGCGTAACTTTTATTATTATATTACTCTTTAATAATATAATATTTACTACTTTTATACTAGGTCGTCTTCGGTTTTATATTTTAAAATTTATTAAATTAACTCTCCGCCGTGTTAATTTTAATACGAGATTTACTCTTTATAATAAATATATTTAGTCGCTTAACTCTTACCTTATTAATTACGATTCTACTTTTAATACGCGCTTTTTTAATTATTAATTTATACTCTACTTTAATTAACTAGTTATCTCTTCGCTCTTTAAATTTAATTTACTCTTTATTAAATAACAGATCTAGCCGCCGCTTTTTTTTAATATCGTTATATATTATTTATATATCGAATATTTTACCCCGATTTAACTCTTTTTATCGTCCCTACTCTAGGATATTTAATATTTTAATATAATATAAATAAAGACTAAACCACGCGCTACTAATTTATTAATATATAGTTTATTTATTATAAATACTCTCTACCTACGTCGCTAAATCTCTTAAGATTTTATTAGGTATTATTAAGAATATAAGGAAATATTAATATAAATCGACGAATTTCTTATTTAATTTTTAATATCGCTAAATTTAAAGTTTAGATATATATTATAAATATTTAAATAAATTCTTATCTACCGATTTATTTAACTCCGCGTAAATAGTAATAAGCGCCTATAATTCTAAATTATAAACCGAGTAATAGGGGAATAACTTCGTATAATTCGGCGTATTATATTCTATATTATTAAAAAATACGAGGCCGATATCGCGAATATAACCGCTTTTAGGTATATTAAGGAGATTATATAAACTAAATACTATTCGAGCTCGTCGATTAATATTTATATAATTTATACGAGCTCTTCTCGGCCCCGATAGAGATTTTATTATTATATTATCGAGCGAAGCCGGCTCTACTAGAGACGCCCCGTTTCTAAGACCTATATACTAGGGTAGATATAATAAAATAAAATACACCTACCCCCGATTATAATATATCGCGCGTCCTATACGTTAATATACTTTCTAAATAGACGAAGGGAGTAATTATTAAATAACTCTCTTTATATCTAGATTATTAACCCCTAGCCTATAAATATCGGTTATAATAATAATATATAAAGATAAACCTTAAGTAGATAGTAGACCGAAATATATCGCGATATTTTATTTATTTTAAATAGTTATCGCCGCGAAAAAAGGTACGATTAACTTCGTACCCTCGATCGGATATAATAATCGTCTTATTTATATATATATTAATTAATATATATCTTTAACCTAGGTTACGGAATCTATAAAAATAATCGTCTTCGGAATATCCTAGGCGGTAGTAATCTACGACGGTAAAATATATTATAGGTTAAATATACCGTTAATAGGATTATAGGTAGTGTTAATTTAAATATATATCTCTAACTAATTAAACGGAGTCTTTATAATAATAATATCTTCCGAGAAAATATATCGCTTTTATATAGTCTCGAGTATTTCGATATTAAATATTATAGAGACCCTTAAAAAAGGGACGTTAGGTAATAATTACTTTCGGAGAATACCTAGATTAAAGTATACTAATCGAAACTCCTTCTACTCGGTTATTAAATAAAACTCGTCGATTATTAATAAATATAACTATAATATAAAACTAGTATACTATAGTATATCGGTATTAAAATCACTCGAACTAGTAATTTTAAAACTCGTAAAGATTATTATTATTAACTACCTATTTATAAGTCGCGTTTAGTTATTATACTATAAGTAAAGTAACCGAAGTATATCGCTATAATATTAACGGGCTTATTACTATCGCCGTTTAAAACGAAGAGTCGGTAATTAAATATATAATTTAATTTCTTATATTACTCTTCTAATAAAGTATTTAAAGATATAATAATTAATACCGCTTTAATAAGTAAAAATATTAATAGTAAAATCGAAAAGACGATATTTTTATTAAATCTAGTTTTCGTAATTAAAATTAAATCCGTTCTTTAGTTTAATAATATATTTAAAATATTATATTATTTCTCTTTAAGCTCGACTCCGAAATAATATATTATAACGCCTTCTATATACTCTCGATCTAAAGTTTTATATAAATTATTTATCTTTATTATAATAAGTATAGACGCGAAATCGCCTATTATATATAATATTATTATAATAAACATTAGTTTTAACCTTAAATATATTTCGCGGAGGGTTCTATAACGAAGGGGACCTACCGATAATAAAGAATAAAAACTAGCGATAAATAATTATCGTTATAATAATAATCGAAACTCGAGTTATAATTAAGGATTTTTAGATAACCTATATTTATTTCGTTATATATACGATAGATAGTATTATAGATAATTATATTCGAAAGAGTATATATAGAAGTATTAGCGCGCGATTAATTTAAATCTTATTCTAAAATAATTAAATAACGATCGCGTCGTAAAGTTAATTATTAATAAAGAAAAAAATTAACGGAAAAATTTATATAAGCGGCCCGCGAAAATAATATAAACTTAATAAAAATATAGGGTTTTACGTTTAGACCTGCCGCCGTTTAGCTACGAAGTCAGCATTTCTAACCCGAAGGGGCTTAGTGAACGGGAGCTAACCCGAAGGGGCTTAGCGGTGGCTCGGCAGGTCTGAGGGACTGAGGCAAATAATTCCTGAGGCATTGCTACCTTCCGTGCCTTCCCGGCCTTGTTTCACAATGCCCCCATTTCAACACGTATTTGGTGGCCCCATAGCCTGATCCAACAGGGCACCAAAGACGTATGATTCGCAGCACGTCAAAATGGGCACAGCGCGCAGCAAAGCTCTGTCTCCCTCCTATTGACAGATCGTTCACTACATCAAAAACGAGGCTCCTTCCATTATGGGGGTCGGCATCACACGCGTCGATGAGACGCACCCACCATACCTGCCCACGAAAGATGGTAGGCTCCTCCTTGACACATTGGTCTATCTCTATCAATGCCATGTGCACTAATCCGCATACAGCTCTCGACCCTCACCTACACGAGCGGGCGATGGCTTCGTTGTGACAAGCTGGAGCGCGACTCGCGCTATATCAAATTCGACTTTGACGCGCTCCGCAAAAGGGTCATCGAGCTGTGCCCTGGCGCTGTAGAAATCGAGTTTCCAGCTTACGGGAGCCTGTATTTTGCCGATGCCCCTCTTGACTCCGCCTCAACGCTGCCCTTGGCCCGAGACTTTTGTATAGGACCACATTGTCTACCACCGAACCTACCACCTCCTCCCTAGATCGTCCCATCTCTCCCAGTGTCGCACTAACCTGTAACCCAGTTGAGCAGGCTATCCGTGGAGGTGATCGCGGGGCAGCAGCGACCGTCTGTCTCCATTGAACAGTGTAGTGCGAGCGTCTTGTAGCAGGCCGCTCAACCAATGACTCGTCCACCAATAGGATCAAGCCATATTCCGTGCGAAAATATCTCCACACTATTTTTCATCAACAATGTGACTTGTACCGATGACGTTGCCGTCCTTGTCTAGTTCATAAGCGGTGTAATGCATGCGCTTGTCTTTGTCGCTTTGATGCTGCGACTCCCTGGTTGAGTGTCAGGCGTGTAGATCGAGATTTAGGAACGAGGTCTCAAGCTCCAAGCTTACTTCATAGCTACCTTGACCGTTTCAGGTTTGAATGAATCG
>JAABUS010003873.1_pt1 | contig 23009 bp, 1 predicted proteins | sample 5560161 | NCBI WGS metagenome assembly JAABUS01 (sample SAMN10711885, study PRJNA513376) | rock metagenome | isolation source: Antarctica rocks | place: Antarctica: Victoria Land, Trio Nunatak nord | collected 2016-01-04
CGACGGCTCTTTATTAATAGTTAAAAATCTAATCTTATACCGAGACGGGAGCGCTATCTATTAATAGTATATAAATTAATAATAGAATAATTATCTATAAATAAATAAGAAACTAGGATTAAAGAATAAATATATAATTAATAATATTTAAAAGACTACGTTTAAATCTATATTAAATAAGAAAATATTAGAAGTTAACTTTCCGTCCAAGTTATTTAAAATAATAAATCTACGTATTAATAAATAAAGATTTTATTAGTAATATATCTACTTTACCCGTACTCCTTAAAGGCTCACGAAAGACTAGAAGATCTAGAACTCGATATTTTTATTTTAGAGTTAGGTCTTTCTTACCTAGCGGTATCTTTATTTAGAATATATTCTCGATATTTTTCGTAAACGTAACTTCGAAAGTATTATCGTAGACCGCGAGAGATATAAAGTAATCGAGGAGGGAGAATAGTAAATTATTATCTCCTCTATTAATAATTAACGTTTTTCTATAAATATATAAATTAACTATAAATTAATATAAATTTAAAGGGAAGGGTAAAGAAATTTATAAATTTATTTATATTCGCGGATTATTATCTTCTTTTTTAGTATAAAGAAGGGTCGCCTTTATAAAGACTAGATTAAATTTCCTAGGTATTTAATTAATAACGATATTAATAGTAAAATAACGATATAGGAATAACCGAGTTTCTTTAAATTCTATATTATAATCGTTATTAATATTATAGTTTTTATCGTAGTTATAAAGAGAGCTAGAATCGTTATCGCTATTTTAAATTATATTGAAATCGCTAGTAACGTAGTAAATAATATCGATAGATATTATAGTATCGCTATTATAACTACTCTTCACGTAATTATCTTCGTCGATTTTAATATCTTTTACTACCTTTCTACTCCCTTAGATACTAGCGACTACTATATCGTTAATAAATATATTTAAATTATTAAATTTATCGAATTTAACTCGAGTATCGAATAATAAATATAATCGATAACCGAAAAAAGTGGCCGTGAGTAAACTAGTAGTAATTTGAAACTATTATTATTTATTTTTGAATATTAAGTTATTAAGTACCTAGTATATATAGAGGAGAAAGTAGAGATCGTCGAGGCCGATAACTAGTTTCGTTTTAAATATAGTACGGAGGCTATACTCGTCGATAAGTAAATTAATATATTAGTATTTTTAAAACGTTAGCGTAGAGCTCTTAAACTCTATAAGAATTAATATTTTATATTATATATTCTTTCTCTCGCGTGGATCGAAATCTCGATTAATTTTATCGAGAGTATATATTCTTAGAATTTACTAGTAATTCTTTAAACTTAAAGCCACGCCGATTCTATTATAGCGATTTATCGTCTATTTCTAAAATATTTTAAAGTCTAGTATTTATATATTTATAAAGAAAGTTTTAAAATTATAATTAAATTCGCTATAAACCCTAGGTAGTAATATAATTAGTAACGATAATAATAGACTTCGATAAAAGACGAAATATCTCTTTTATTTCTTTAATACTAATACTAGGCCCTTCTTTATATTATCGGTAGTCTTTAACGGAGTCTTCTCTTATACGGACTATATATACTATTTAAAGTAAAAATTAGGGGGTAGTCTACTCTTTCTATACTATACTCGCTCTATATTATCGACGGTAGTAATTAATAACTCCTATAATAAAAGAGTAAGATAGTATAGGAGGAAAATATAAATCAAAATAACTCTAAAGACTAACTATAAAATAGCCGCTAGAATAAAGAATAATAATAATACGGGTAAATAATATAAATAAAGTCCTACTTTACTAAATAAAAATAAGAGAATAGACGAAATAAAGATAAAAGGTAGGTTCTAGGCCTTATTTATATTCGTTACTTTATAGAGACTTATTTAAAGAAAGGAATAATAATAATAAAAAGTAGAGAGAGTTAAAAAGATATTTATATTAAGATTTTAATAAAGATACTTTAATTCGACAAAGGTCCTCGGTAGTATCTTTTTTCTTTAAGCGCGAGGATTATCGATAGTTAATTTAATTATTCTAAATTAGGGCCTACGCGATACTCGAGTTATTTAAAATAAATATTAGACTATCTCTTTACGACTACTCTAATACTAGAAAATAGTTTCTAGTCGTAATCGCGGATAATTTCTCTAAGATATTCTTTTAGAAAATACGTTTTCTTATTATATTTAATAAATCGATATATAATTACTAATTTTTTAGTATTCTCGTTAAAATATCATCGTCGTATCTCTTTCTAATAGTATTAATCATTCTAGAGATAAAGATATATTATATAATTATTAATTATTATACTAGAAATAGGCTATTAATTATTACTAAATAAAAACTAATTATATTATTATATTCTTCGTTTTTATATAGTTTCCTCGTTTATTAAATACATCGACGCGACTATTATTCTATTTAGAGATATATAAAATTTTAAATTTATATTATTCCAAAAAATTTAATTATTTAATTTACTTTCGATTTAATTATTTAATTATAATAAATTTGAGAAGATTTTTATAATTTATAAAGATAATAAACTCCGCGTAATTTTTATTATTTAAATAACGATATTATAATTAGTAATTCCTTATTATATATATTATAATATTACTCTACCAACGATATCTTTTTAGAGTAGTAAGTAACGAAGTATTATTTATCGTCTCTTTATTATAATATATAAGTTCCTATTACGAGGTTCGATATATTAATTTTAATTCGAGCTAGTTTATTAACTCGAAAGAAATATAATCTTAATAATTCCTTGTAAACTCTTTTAAATATTTAAAAAAATTACTATTATTTCTTCTATTATTAAAAGGTAATATCTTTCTTCGTAATATTTATTAATAATAAAATCTATTTAAAGTAGTCTTTAATAAGTTTTTTATTAAAGTTCGTAAATTTTTAAAAACTTTATACCGTTTTAATATTATATAATATAAATTATTCACGAATACTTTTAGTCTTTTTAGGGTCTATATAAATATTTTTAATATTAATTATAAATTTAAGGAATTTAGTTAATTCTTTAAAAAATTCGTATTTCTTTAATTTAAAAAATAAGTTACTTAATAATAAATAAATAAAATTATTTTATATATATTAAATACATTCTTCTTTATTTATAGAGTAGATTGAGATATTATTAAAATATATAATTACCGTTATATTTAAATATATCTTTATATAATTATTAATTAATATTTAATAAGTTACTAGTATATTAATAAATCCGAAAGATATTATTAAATATTCGTAATAATAATATCTAGTTCTAAAATTAGTTTTTTATTCCTCTCTTATTTTTATTCGAATTAAATTATACGCGCCTCGAAGGTTTAATTATATAAAGATTTTTATTATAACGAGCCGATCCTATAATTTATTAATATTTAATAAAGAGTTCTAATTCTTTACCGTAATACTATTTAATTTTCGGTAATTTATATATAATTATAAATTTTCATCCTTCTTTATTATATAGAGAATTAGATAATTTACTAATAATTTAAATTCTCGGATAAATCTTTTTAAAATTCTCGTCGATATATTTACGAAATACTCTTAGTTCTTTTTTTAATAAAGTATAAATTAATCTAAATATCGGTTATTTATTTAATCGAGGTCGATTTTATAATTCTACGATTAATATATAAATATTATTTTTATAAATATTTTTCCTTAAAAAGAATACTTCTATTATTAATACTCTTTAGAGATAATAGGAGGTTCGTCTCTATTTCTAGAAACTTTAATTTATATATCTTATTAACCTTCTTTAATATACGCCGAGTCGAATCCTTGTATAAAGTTATTTTTATTCGAAGATAAAATATTATAAGTTTCGACCGGGTTATAATTCGATTTATTATTTATAATTATTCTTTATAAATATATAGGTATTATATTAATAACATCTTTAATACGCGGAAATATAAATACTCTTATCTTTTAATTAATACTTAAATTATACTTTTTTAATTTAAGTATTCTTAGTATAATATAATAAATAATTATCTTAATAATATCGGAGATAATTTCCTTATAGTAGTATTAAATAATAATAGGTAATAAGATTATCTTTTTATTTATCTTTCTTATTAATAAATATAACTCGTTAATTATCTAGAGTTTATAAAGTTTCTTTCTTCTTACGAGTTAATATTTTAGTTAATATTATTACTTTATTATTAATAGAATTCCTTATAACTCCTAAACCTATTATTATAATAATTTTATATTCGTTAATTATTATTACTATTCGTATATATATAGTATATTAAGTCGAATAAAAGTATTATTTTAGAGTTAATATATTAATCTCTTCTTATTTCTCTTTAATATAAGAGATTACTCTTTTCTCGATAAAGATAAGAATTAATAATACTATTTATATTCGAAGTATTTCTCGTATTTATCACAGTATACTAAGTTTAATATTTAATTAGGACTAGCGTATCTTTAATACTAGTTATTTACTAGTTTATAACTCTATAATTTCTAAGAAATTAATTTATTATTAATAAATTAAATTATTTTTATAAATTATTAATAATTTAATTTATTTATAGTCTATATTATAGTAAGATTATATTATAGTAAAAGTATTAATTAATTAGCTAGGTCTTCGTCGAAGACGAACTAGGATAATAGGGTAGGTTTTAATACTACGGAACCCGAGTTATTAATTTAGTATAACTAAACCGTAATAATACCCCGATAAAACGAATAAGATAGCGCCCTCGGTATTATATATAGTAGAGTTATATAAAAGTAAATAAGTATTAAATAATAGTAATATATTACCTCGAAATAATTATATATATAGAAGCCTTCTATAGTAATATAGTACCGTAGATACTAGTTATTTTATAAGATAAAGATCTTTTATTAATTACTCCGTATTCTTCTAGATTTCCTACGTCTTCGTTTACCCTTAGTAATTTCTCTAGTAACCTCGGCGGTAACTTCCTTTTTATCGAATTCTCTTATAAAGTCTTAACTATTATTTAGTTATTATAAAATATACTATTAGTTATTCTAATTTTTATAATCTTTCTATTTTATTAGATATTACAAGTTACCTCGTACTTTCTATTTAATTAATAAATATTTAATCTTATAAGGGAGCTAGTTAAGAATTAGTTTCTATATTATCCTCTTTAATAAAAGGCGGCGGTAGACCGGTATAATAATAGCGGTCTTTAAATAAATTAAATACTAACTTTCTCGAAATAATAAATATAATAGGATAGATTCTTATATTTACCGAGAGTTTAAGACGATAAATTAATTTCCTAATCTTTTTAAAAACCTTATACGAACCGACGCGTTAGTTAGAATACTTATAGTATATACTAGGAATATAATAACTATAATAAAGTCGTAGGTATATAAAAGAGCCTTCCTTAAAACGTATTAATCTATATATATTATCGTAGCGAGCTTTTATTATAACGGTAGCGAAAATTATAATATTATTTACTTCGTCTCTTTTAATATTACGGAGGCGAGCTAGATCTTTTTATAGAAATTTAAATAGTAGATCTATAACTTCCTTAACGCGGAAATTGTAAATTAATTCGTTAAAAGCGAATCTAGAGGTTATAATTAAATTATTAAATAAACTTTGAAGATATAATAGAATAGTGACCTAGTTAGTTTCCTTAGTATTAAAGTAGAACCGAAGAGCTATTTCTACTATTTGATTAATATACTTTAACTATTTATTTATCTATGGGTATCACGCCGTAGAACTAAATATATCGATACTTATTTTTTAGAAAATCTAGCGCTAGAATAAATTTATAAATTTCGAGTCTCTATTACTAATAAGTATATAAAGAATACCCTAATTATAGTTTATTAAAGTAGTAATAAAGACGTTAATTTGAGTTTCCGCGTCGTCGGTATTATTTCCTAGAATAAGGTATACGCGCTTTATCGATTTATATATAGTAGTTATAAGAGTATTATAGTTATAGTACTCTAGAAGTACTTAAATAAAGTCGATAACTACGATATAGAATAATATAGTCGGAGCTACAATAGGGTTAAGTTTACTATATATTAAATAATATCTAGTTTAATTTAGTTAGTAGTTAGGATAATAGTCGATATATTTCCGAAACTACTTCGATAAACTACGGATAAATATCGAAGGTATTATTCTATTATATATTCTATGAAATCCGGTATAGAAGTTACTATTATAGGTAATTTTAAAGATTTCTTATTATAGAGACTTTGGAATATATAAATACTCGCGACTTTCGTTATTTATAAAATAGATAAGGCTAGAGTATTCCCTAAAGCGGAAATCTTTAACTAAATTATATTTATCTAGTATTTATTTTAATAATTCGATAATTTTACTTTATTATAAATCTTCGGTATACGCCCGTTTAAAACGTTATTTAAATTCTTCCCGTAATTCTATTAAAGTATTATAGTAACTAAAGACTTTAAATACTATAACTCGTTATTCTATTTCGTTAAATACTATATTATTCCTATAGAGACTATTAAGTACTTCGGCTTTACTATTAATAAGAATATTTATTTATAAACGAGAAAGTATATTAAATACGATATTCGTTATATTAGATTTATATTTAACTATAAAATTAAAGTTTAATAAATACTAGGAAATATATATTAATCGAAGGTTAAATTTATTAATCGAGGATATATTAAGGGTCGTCTACCTCGATATTAATACTACTATAGAATAATTAGTATAGATAATTACCGGCGGCCTTTCTAAAGACTCGATTATATAGCGGACTTTTTATATAATTTATATAATTCCTACGCCTTAAACTCTATAAATTAGTAATTTCGCTCGGCGGTACTAAGGCCCTTATTAAAGAATATAATCGGCTATACTACTATATATATAAACTTCTTAATATTATCTTCGGTATAATAAATAATAGTAGTAAATCTCTATTTCTTAAATATATTAAAATTGATAAAGAGTTTCCGTAAAATACTATAATATACTAAGAAAGTAGGTAATTTAAAAGTATTTTATAAAATTATAAAAGTATTTACTTCCTCTAGAAATAGTTAATAATAAAGTTTTATTAATATCTTTTTTCTCGTTAAGTTAGATAACTAGAGATTCGTCGTCGCGGAAAACTTCGGTACTATAAAAGATTTCGGTACTACGGAAAACTTCTTATACGAAAGTTTCGTTATAACCGAAGTCTTTATATTTATAGAAAACTTCTATAACTCCTATATCTATAAAGTCGAATTTTATAATAAAGTATTATAACGAGGTCTCGCTAGTATATTTTAAATAAATAAAGTTTTGCGTTCTTATAACGATTAAATATATTATATATACCGCGATATAGAAGATCGTAGTTAGCCCGTTAATTCTAGAAAGATTTTAAAGTCCCGTAGAGTAAATAGAAATTATAGCGCGGTAATAGTCTTAATTTTATCCTTAGAGGTAGATATTCCTAGGTTATTTATATACTATCCTAGTAGTATAACCGAGGGTACGCTGCGGAACAGGGTAGGGAAGGGATAGGCCCGGGGTAATTCCCTACTGTTCCCTTCCTCCCTGCTCTCCCTATAGGGCTGCCCCCATATATGGCCCATGTATGCGCGCATGCATGCCCCAATGCTGCTCCTATGTGGCCTATATATGCGCGCATGCATGCCCCATTGCTGCTCCCATGTGGCCCCATATATGGCCATGTATACGCGCATGCATGCCCCATTGCTGCCCCCATATATGGCTATGTATGCGCGCATGCATGGCCTATTGCTGCTCCTATGTGGCCCATGTATTACCCCATATATGGCTATATATACGCGCATACATGCCCCACTGATACTCCCATATATGGCCCATGTGTGAGCCCATTACTGCTTCAAAATATGGCCCATTCTTGCCCCCATATACGGCCCATTACTGCTCTTGTATATGGCCTATTCTTGCCCGCATATATGGCCTATTACTCCGCGTATACATGGGCTATTACTGCGCTAGTCCAAATTAGGTATAAGGCTTGGCGTTTTAACCGCTTTCCTAATTGTCCTAATCTTTGTACCACTTAATAGAGTATATATACGTGTATATATAGGCTATATATAGGGGTAGTAATAGGGTATACACGTATATATAAACTATATATAGGGGTATATAGGAGTAGTAATAAAGTAACTCTATAGGGAGAGTAGAGAGGAAGAGAATAATAAATAATCTCTTTTTTTCTTTAATAGTCCCTACCTCTTCCCTTCTACTCTCTTCTTTATTAGAAGGGAAGAGAGCGGGGGTTATTCTTTTCTCTTCCCTTCCTTATTCCGTAGCGTAACTAAAGGGTAGCCGAGATAGGATTTATTAAATAATAAAAATATATACCTACTTCGTAGTAACTAAAATAGTTACCGTAGATAATTAATATACTTTAATATAATATAATTAAAGATAATAATATCGTCTACGTAGTCCCTAGTAAAAGTACGGAGTAAATATAATATAGTATCTATTTAATATTAAACGTAAAATAGTAAATTTATATAATTTATAAAAGTTTTTAATATAGTATCTAGACTTAATTTAATAAGTATTTATTATTCTTTAAAGATATCGATAGTATTTCCTAAATTAATAAAAATATTATTAAATTCTTATATAAGGTAAATAAAGAGAGTTACTATCTTCTTTAAATTATAAATTATTATATTATTAAATAGAGTTATCTCTAAAGAAGTATTTAGTATAATAAATATAGAATTTAATATTAACGAAATTTAGGTAGGTAAAAACTTCTCCGAAAATAAATATTAAATAAATATAGAGCTCGGCGAAGATGTAGGTTTAACTAGGTCCGATATTATTATTTAACTATATATTACTAAAGGTATTACTTTAGTAAATATTTAATAATATTTATATTCCTCGCCGCTAAAGTCTACTAGAGTATTTAGTTTAATACGTCGAGGAAGTTTTATTAAACGAGAACTCTCATTCCGAATATTTACGAAGGAGAGGGATATATCGACGATATATATATATACTCCTCTTTTACGACCTAGATAATAATTTACTATTAATTCTAGCTCGAAGAGAAAGTCCTTATTAAGGAGATTCCCTAAATACGAAACTAGTACTAAAGCGATAGAATAAAGTAATATCGTAATAGATTATTTTATTTTAATAATATATTTAACTTTAGTAAAAGACTTCGTAACGGAGTTAATAGGAATTTTAATAAACTAGTAGTTATTTATAATAGTAGATTATTACTAAATATTAAACTTTATTAAAAACGTATATAGTATTAATATATTAATACCGATAAATAGATTTATTTTCAAATTTTCGGTAATATAGATTTCTATCGAGATTTTAATAAATACTTCGCCGCCGTTTAAATCTCTCTTTAAGTATATATTTATAAAAATATAATTTATTATCTAGATAATTTTATTTCCTAAACTATATACTAGAATTAGCGATTCTATTATTTTAACGAGGTTATCGAAACTAGGAACGTATTTCTATAAAAATACTCGATCTCCGATAGTAATAAAATATCCTAGATCTAAATAGGTATTTAATAATTCCTCGGTTTTAAAAGCGAGGCGAATCTCGATAATAATATAGTTAAAACCCTAGAAAATATAACCTAGTATAGTAGGCTACTATACTACGACTAACTCGATAATAAATATAAATACGATTTAAATTTAGTAAATTTATAGAGCCGAGGCGTTATACCTCGGCGGTAAATTCTATATTTTATTATACTATTTAGAAGGCTTCGGTACTTTTTCTCTATTTATTAACTCTACCGCCTACTTCGCGGAAGGCTTTAGTAATTTAACTTTATTTATTAATTTTAATTTCTCTTTTAACGAAATCTAGTATTCTTAATATAAATATAAAAATAATTTATTACGCGAGGAGAACGCCTTATTATAGTCTTTATATATATAGTTAAATTATAGAGAGGTTAAAACGAAGTTAATATTTATAAAATCTATTTAATTATATTTATAAATTTTATAATAACCGAAGTTATAATTTAAATTTTATAATTATTCTTTATAGTACTCGTAAACGTTTATCTCGTTATAAAAGGTACTAGTATTCCCGTCGTAATAATCGATAGTATAAAGATTCTCCGAGTACTCGTAATTATATTCCGGGTTATTTAATATATTTATTCAATATACTTTTTATTCTTTTAATTATTATAATTTATTAAAATTTACTCTAAATAGTCGGTAGGAGGTATTATTATAAAATATACTAAAATTCGCTCTAAATAAAGGGCGAGAATTATATTTATTTAAAAATATATTCTAATTCGGCCCCGTAGTAATTTATCGCTAAAGCGATAGAGTAGGAAGTTATAACCGGTTATTTTAATAATTTAAATTAATACTTTCGTAAAGTAGATTTATATACTAGTTTCTATACTATTAACTTTAGAAGTATAGGTCTCTATAGCGAGGAGGTTAAAACTAATACTAGTTATTCTAATAAATAAAATTATCTTTTCGATAAGGAGTTAAAGTTTATTATTATTAACCCTAATTCTAGAATCTAGAATTTATTAACCGAAACTATATACTCTTCTAGTAGTTATATTAATTCTAATTTCTACTAGATACTAGCTACTTAAGTATATAAATAGTACTAAAACGGAAATATAAAGTTTTCGTCTATTATTAATACTTTCTCTTATCTAGTAAAGTAAAGAATTAATTAAAAATAATATTAATATCCGGAGCCTCGATATTAGACTAAAATTCAATCTCTAAATTATTCTAGATAATATTAAACTAATTATAAATATCGCCTATTTTCGCTATACGAGTAACTTATATAATAATTATAATATATTCTCTTAGTTCCGTTTAATGTATAGTATTAGTAATAATATATTATTTCTTTATTAATTACGTTATACTAGTAGCTTTAACTAAATTAAATCGCTTTAGTAGGAAGAAATTCTATTTATCTAGATTCTAGCCGTATATTATAAATCGCTTCTTATTATCGGTAAATTATAAAGTATATTATTCTAGAGTTTCTCCTTTTAAATAAAGTTATAAATTATTACGAACTAGTTCGGTACTCTTAACTCGAGCGATATCTTTAATCCTATTATTAAAAGTTAATATATCGCGGAAGTAGGTATCTTTCCTAGTATATTCTATAATAGAGCTAGTATTATTTAATTTATTATTATAAAAAGAGTTAAAGAATCCGATATCGCTAGGATTAAACCGCGGCGTAGTATAACCGTTAGTATTATTATTACTATTTACTCCGTTAAACCCTAGTTCGCTTTAAAATTTTAGATTACCGGGTAGACCTAAAGAATCTTTATATAATAGATTTTTACGAATATAGCGCGCTATAGTATTAGCGATTAATACTTCGACGTCGAAGTCGGCTATATTAATTTCTTATTAATAAAATTTAGGTTAACGGATTTCGTATTTATTTTCTCTATAAACCTCTTCGGTATTATAGGAGGTAGTACGCGTGGATTATAACTAATTAAAACTCGCTCCTATACTAAACGACTCGTCCGTTACTATAGTATCGGAATATTACTAGTATAGTTCAAGAGTAGTTTATTTGAAATCTCGGATAGTTTTTTATAATAAATATTTATCGACTACCTCTTCTTATAGCTAGGTATACTCGAAAGATTCTCGTAAACTAACTCGTTAACCTCTAGAGGAAAGAACTAGTAGATTACGCGGTAGGCGGAAAGTATTCTTAATAAATTAAATTATAACCTCTTTTATAATAGAATTAATAAAGTAGATAAAAGAGTAGTTTAATTCAACGAAGTCCTATATTTATTAAGCTTGAACGATGGTCTCTTTATTAATTATAGAGGTAGTTAATTTAAATAATAATTTAAAAATTTAGACCTAACGATTTAAATTGAGATTTTTCTTTTAAATAGAATAAATTAAATAGACGAAATATATTCACGAATATAGTATTTATATAGCACTAAAATTAGATTATAAGTTATTTAATATTCTACGGAAGACTTTAAATTTCCTATTATTTAACGGGGAAACTCGTATTTTAATATAATATAACTATTTCGGTATTATATAGTTTCTTCGGTATAGTCGTCGGAGTAAAGTAACGTACCTTCGCGATTAAAGAAGACTACTACTCCGTTATAAAGAGAGGCCTATCGGATAACTTTTATAAAGAGGATCGTAGAGTTACTTTTATAAAAAAGTAAAATTAATACGAAAGAAAAATTAGTTTAGAGGATAAATAAATCGTTAATACTATAAAAATAGTATTAATATATTTCTATTTATTTGAATAGTGAATTAAAGTACGAGCTAGTATAATTAAACCGTTACTACTATTATTATAATAAAATTATATTATAGTAGAAGTATTAATTAAATTAATTAAGTCTTCGTCGAAGACGAACTAGGATAGTAGAGTAGGCTTTAGTACTACGGAACCCGAGTTATTAACTTAGTACGACTAAGCCGTAATAGTCTATTTATTTAATAATATAGTAGTAACGATAGAATAACCTTATTATCTAGTCGCTTCCGTTTATCTAGTTCTAGAAATAAGGCCTCTATTTACTTTACTAAAATCGCTTCTTTATAATACTTTATATCTTATAGATTATAGAGTCTTTAGACTCTTTTATTAGGCGTTATTTTACTATATCTCCTACGCTATAGAATAGAGAAAGGAAGGGAAGGGAATAACCCTTACTCCCTTCCCTTCTAGTAGAGAAGGAAGCGAAAGGGAAGGAATAAAAACTACTAGAGAAGAGAAGAGATTATTTATTATTCCTTTCCTCCCTTCCCGGGTAGGGCTAATAATATAAATAAACCTAAATATCTACTTAATATATTTATTAGTTATATTAATCTTTATCTATATCGCGATTAATAGTAGATATTAATATACTTTAAATCTCTAAAATACGTTTTAAATTAATAGAAAAAGAGTTTATTTTAATACTACCGTAGTAAAACGAGCGCTTTATAAAAAAGAATATATACTTATAAATTTAATTAATACTAGTTAGTATACGTTAAATCTTTCGAATAAAAGTATACTATTTAATTAAAGTAGATTATAGAATTTAATATAAAACTTATTATACGCTAGCTACGCAGTATTAATATATAAAAATCGTTAAGGTTATTTATATTTAATAATATTATTACCCGTTAAATTTATTATTAGCGCCGCGTTAATAATAACTCTCTAAAACGCCTCCGCTTTTCCTTTATTTCTAGATTTAACGAACTACCTATTTTATAAATAACTTTATTAAATCGTTTAACTCCTTTACTATTCAACTATTTAATTATCGGTTCTTATACTATCGTACTTAATTCGGTAGTAAACCCTATTTATTTATTACTAGATTATATAACTCCTATTATTAATAACTTTTAAATAAGATTTCAAATCGACGTCCTAATCTAAATAATATAAAGATTAATATAAATAATTAGACTAGTATCTACGGCCTTTCTTTATAATAAAGCTCTTTATAATAACGACTAGTATATTATAGAGAAGAAGAATCTAAAGCCTAAATAAATAATAAACTATAATTAAAGAAAAAGAAATATAAGACTAATTAATATCTAGATACGACTTCGGCTTAATATTAAATTATAAATCATCGGAAATATTAATTTTATATACCTAATATAAATAGTTAATATTAATAATTAATAAAATAAATCCTCTTAGAAATTCTATATTACGAAGAGGTTAGAGAGAGCGTATATTAGGCTTATAACTAAAAAGAAAAACCGAAGAATAACTTTCTAGGAACCCTAATATAATAAAATTAAAAAACGGCCTTTTATTATTATTAAAGGTAGACGCCGCTATTAAATATATAAAAATTATAGATATAAAAATAGTTCAGCGAGCCTAAAAGATAATAAAAGATTAATAAAAATAAGATATTCTTTTAAAATAGGAATAATAAAGACTACTAAAGTAGGTTAAAATCTAAATAATTAATAAAAAATTTATATTAATCTTTATACTAATATATCCTACTTAAAGCGGATACCGTTAATATATAATAAGATTATTATAGGTAAATATAGATAGGTTATTACCTAGGTAAATAAAGTTTCGTTAATTAAAAAAAAAAAATTAATAATAATAAGAATGTAGATTAGGTCGATAAATAATTATTAAAGAATATCGATAACTCTCTAAACGTTAATAATTATATTCTTAAAATATATTAATAATTAGATTAGGACGAAACCTATAGCGTTTAAAACGAAAGTAAAAAATAAACCGAGGCTCGTAATATTTAGACTTTATTTAATCTATAAGTAAAATCCGGGGACCGATCGGCCTATAATATTATTAAAGAATACTAAATTATAATATTTAAATTACTCCGCGCTAAAATCGATTACTATAATAAATACCGTCTTCGCGTATATATATATAAAGGGTTTTCGTATTATAAAAGATATAATTTTATAGTATATTATTTATACTAATCTTTATCCGACTATATATTAATAATAAATTAATATAAACGAAAAGGCTTATTAAAGAGGGACCTATAAATTTATTATATTTTTACTTTTATTAAATATACCGTCTAGAAGAATATAGCCGCCTAGTTTAATACGAATTTAAAAAGATATAAATAATATAACCTTAATAAATAAAATCGGTGTCGTAGAATAAATATAAATCTCGTATTTATTTAAATTAATAACGGGTAGGTTATAATACTAGGACTATATTATCTTTACCCCGATAACTATAAATACGAAAAATATAACTAGAGACCGAATAAAAATACGAAAAAGGCGCGGAAAATATTTAGGATAATACTAGGGCCGGAGTATACCTAGATTATAAAAAAAACGAAGGATATTATTCGTTCTAGAGATTAAGAGAAGATTTCGAAAAGGATAATATAAATTATCGAATTAAAAATATTTTTAAGGCCCCCTTTAAGTTAAAAAGAGATTATATTATTAAATAAAATTCTAGATATAAATATAAAGGGTATATTTAGTTATATATCTAAATATTTAATATAACTAGTTTATAAAGTTTTTAGTTATAATTATACTAATCTTTATATTAACTTTATTCGATTTATATTATATATCTTTATTCTTTATATCTTCTTTAACTCCTTTTATATTTTAAAGCTCTACTCGTTTTTTTATAACCCCTTAAAGATTTTAGGATAAGACTAGGTTCCTTATATAATTTTAATAAATTTTTTTAATTTTTTAATTTATTCTTTAACCCTTTAAACTTATTAATTACCTCCGGTTTAAAGAATAATTTTATATTCGATTTCTTCTTCTTTATTAAATAACTAGACGTAAAGTCTCGAGTAGAATATATATATTTTAAATTACTCCCGTTTATTCGGTGCCCGGAAACTCTAGCTTTTAAATTACTTTCCCGAGCCTTTTTACTATTAATACGGTTTTTACGCGTATTTATATTACTTTATAAACTCTTACCTAAGGGCTAGATTCTTTAACTCTTCTTTAATTATAAATTAAACTAGTAATTAAGGCTAGAGGTTCTCTACTTCCTTTATCTTTATTATTAAATCCTAAAATAATAACTTCGTTTATAAGATTATTATACCCGCCTTCGTCTTCGTTATTTATAAAATCGTTATTATTCTTTATCGTAGCCTCGTCCCGCTTTTATACCTCTACTTCGTACTCTTTAAAGATTATTATTTCTTCGTAGTCTAAATCCTATTAGGATACTACTACTTCGTTTTCTTTAAATTAAAAATAATTAAAGACTATAAAAGTTAAGAATATTTTAAGACTATAAGATTTTTAGGCTATATATAATTAAATAATAATATTAAATACTCGTTTATATTTAACGCCCGTATAAGGTACGGCTAGGATATTACGGGCCGTATAAAAAAGATAATTAAATACTAACGAAAGATCCTTTTATTTATTAAATATAAATTTACCGTCGTCGTTACTAAACGCTATATATAATTAATAGGTATATTTATCGATATAAAGATTAATATAAATAAAAGATTTACTCGCTTCCCGGTATTTTCGAAGTTCTTTACTCCGATTTTTCAGGTTCGATAGCGCCTTATTTTTACCCTTAATTAAATATTTAAAACTATTTACCTCGATATCTCTTTTAGCGTAGATTTTCTTTTATTAAATAACTTATAGGCGCCGGTCGAATTACTCCTTAAATTATTTTTAATAAAAATTCTTTTATTTTTATCTAATCTCTTTATTCTATCCCTAGTTTTTAAATATAATTATCTTTCGAATTAATTCTAAAAGAGTTACTATATCGTATAGCCCGCTTAAAGTTAATTAGGTCTAAAAATAATATTAATTAAACTTATCTTATATCTTTTTTAAACTCTTTAATATAAACCTCTTTTAAGGTATAGTCTTCTTTATAAGTTTTTCTTCTTTACTTTTAAAATAATTAAATAACGCGTTATAGACCGAAAAAGTTATATGAATAATCGGCGTATATAATATACCTATCGCTTATATATACTAATAGAACGGTTTATAAAATTCGATAAAGTATTTTATTTAAATTTATTCATTCTTATTTAATTATAGTTATTCCGTTTATTTATAAAAAAATTCCTCTAACGCCGGCCTTAACTTTAGGGCGCGGATTAATATATAATAAATTAAATCCTATCTAATCGCTATATCCTAGAAGAGCTTTAACGTCGTAAATTTATTTTAATATTTCTTATTATATATCCCCTATACTTGATTCGGCCCGGTTAATTAATATTTCTCGTTATTTAACCGTTTTTAGATATCCTAAAAGCGCTCGCGCCGTTAATTATTTTTATTAAAATGAATAAAGGCTTTATAAATCTATATCCCTTAATATTAATATAGAAATAAATATCGGTATAATAATTAATATATTATTTAAAATACGGAAGTATCTTTATTAAAATAAATAAGATCTTAGGTTCTTTCCTTATTTTAGAAAACTTTTATTTATCTATTTTATCGTCCTAATCCTTTTAAAAGTCTTTATTTATTAATAAAATTTTAATTACCTTAAGAAATTCCTTTAAACCTAGTTAAATAATATATAAAAGATATAGGATACGATAAATTCCGGTATTCGTAAAAGTATTTTAATTACTATAGAAATCGCGGATCTTATTTTCTAGTTCTTTTCTTATAGTTAAAAACTAGGCCTTTTCCTCCGGTAATATAGTTTCGAGGGTTTAATATATATTATTATTATTAAAGGCGTTATCCGTAGTAATTAATATTATCCGATCCTTTAATTTATAATAATAAATAATAACGTTTAGATATAAGGTTAGGCTAATACTATTATATTTTCTCTTTATATATTTAAAAACTAGGAGTACCTCGTAGTACTATTATCGCTAGTCGATAAAGTATATATTTATAACTATATAACTTTATCGGTTTTTAGAAGATTATAAATCTAACGTTATAATAACTTTCGTACCGTTATTAAGTAAATTCCGAAGGAGTTAATTTTAAATATTATTATACTTCTTTATAATATGATTTTTAATTATAAGTATAAAAGGGAGAGTAATTAACGAATTCGTATATTTAAATACTCGTTATATATCGATATTATTAATAGATCGTAGAGAGAGCCTAAGCCCGATAACTATTCGTATAAATAATTTAAAGAAATCCTTAAATATTATTTCTCGGCCGTTAAACCGTAATATATTAACCTTTCTTTTACTTCTCTATAATTAAGATTATAAATATTTATATTAATCTTTATATTTATATATTAAGCGGGTTAGAATATACCTAGTCTCTAAAGAATAATATAGTTTAAATCGGTTTTATACCTAAATATAAAACTTTCCTTTGATATTAATTTAATATAAAATACGTTTTTATACTATTCTAGGCGTTAATCCTCGTAATTATTCGGTTATATCTTTTATAGATATTTCTCGGCTCCTCTATACCTACTATAATATCGTTATAAAAAAACTCTTATTCCGGAGCCGGTTTAGGCGACGTCTAGGAGAAATTAAATATATAACCCTTATATTTCTAATTCTTTTATTTAATCTTTTAGGTACGATACTACTTTTATTTATAAAATTATTCGAGAAAAACGGTAGCTATTTCTATTATATATATATAATAATATTTATTAGAACCTTTAGTCGTTAAACTCCTTATAAAAAAAATATCTTAAATAACTAAATTAAAAGTAGAAGAATATTAATTATTAGATTTAGAATTATTAATAGCGAAGCTACTACTTTAAGATATTTTAAATACGTATTTCAGAAACTAATAAAGAAGGTAGGAAAATAAGAGGAATTATTAACTCTTTTATAATTATATAGTCTATAGAGATACGTTATATACGGTAATTATAACTTAATTATATTAATACCGGATAAGAAGATTATAGAGATAAATTTATATTTATTTTATATATTTTAGGTTAATATCCCGCTAAAAAATAATTTTAAATATATAATAAATTAATATTCTAACCCTCCTTTAGAAATTCCTTTTAAGATTTAATTAAATCCTTATTAATTTAGGTTAATAGTTATACCTTTAACCGTTAATAAAAGCGTAGCCGATATTAACTTTAAATTACTCGATAATTTTAATAATAACGCGAGAGTAAATTAGAGCCCTCGATTACTAAAAATATAATAGAATTTAAAGGTAATAAGGAAAATACTTAGTATATAAAAAGTATATATAAGGAAACCCCGGGTAAAGAAAATCGCGGTATAAAATAAAAAACTAAAGAGTAGTAATTAATAGGACCTTAATAATTAAATTACTATTTAATTTAACTCTTTAGTTATTACTTTATAAAAAATTAGACTTTTTTAAAAAATTATTAATCTTTTAATTCTAAAGCTACCCTTTACGCGCTTTATATACGAAATTATATATATCTCTTATAAACGCTATTTTCGTATATAGTCTATAAGTCTAAATATATTATAAAAGGCCTCGGAGGCGATATTAATTAAAGAACTCGTAAATAAGTAACTTAATTTTATTTTTATAAATATATAATATTAATCTTAGTCGTAGTAACTAATTTTTACGCGATTTATAATAAGCGGATTATTATAGCCCCGAAAGATATATAGTTTATACGGCGATTAAAGGCTATATATATTAAGTAAGAATATATTATAATTAATATTTAAAGATTAATACTTTATTATATTTATCCTAATCTTTATACCGATTAAACTAGTACCGTTATTTTTACTACGAAATTTAGATTTAATTATAAACTTTTAGACTTTTAGTTCTATTTTAGAATAATTTATTAATCGTTTATAACTACTATAATTAATACTATAGTTTATTAATACGAGATAGAATAAGAGATTATCTTAATATAGAAGTTATTACCGAAGGAGTATAACTTTTTATTATAGGACTAAAGTAAATAATAACTAGGGATCCCGCTTTTAATACTATAAATCCGATTATTCTATTTATTTATAATCTCGTTTTCCCTTATACCGAGGCTATATTAACTACGTTATTAAAAAAAATATTTATCTTGATTTAAAATACTATATAATATATTTATATATATAAGGCCGGTATATTCAGCTATTAATAAACTAATTAGTTATAATCTTCTCTACGTTTATCCGTACTTTAGTCCTTATAAATAAGGTGAAATTAAATAAAAATAAATTATAAATTAATAAAATATTAAGTTATTATAATCGTATAATCGTTAGCGCTTAAAATACTAAGTAAATATATTAGGATAAAGATTAGGATAATTAATATTAATTTAATTTATAGAAAATGGCTCCTTAGCCTCTAAATTATAGAGTAATTAATTTATTATATAGAGGGGTAAGATTACTAGGATATAAATTAAAATAAATAATATTAATAAAATCTATAATAGTCGCCTAAATACTAGGGTTTTAGAATAAAAAATATATAAAATAACCCTAACTTTCCGGTAAATCTTACGGTATAAATATTAGGATAAATAGTTCTAATAAAATATACGAACCGTAGTTATTCGGTCCTATATAAGAATAAATCGACTTCGACGATATTATTAATATAAATTAATTAAATATACTAGATTAATTCTCTTAGCCTGTCTACTCTAAATTAAAGGATATAATTTAACCGATATTTATTTAACTATATAAACTACCTATACCTAGGAATAGAATAGAAGATAATAAATATAACTCGGGTAAAGATATAAAATTAAAGATAACGATAGTATTAATAACGATAACGAGGCGACCGTCGATAATAATAATAACGTAATAAGGTTAGAAGGTTATATAAACTATATAAATAATAATAATATATACGAATAGGTTAAGGATGATCTTAAATATTAATAGTTATACTAAAAATATTAATATAATAATTACGAATACGTTATCGAAAGATAGGATTATAAAATAAGGAATATATATCTTTATTATCCTTATCCGGCTAATTCCTCGAATAATATTTAAATTTAATTAATAATACCCGAAGACTATTAAAAGAATAACGATTAAGATAAAGATTAAGACGATTCGGTCTTAAATAATTAAGATAAACCTAAATTCGATAATATTAAATTTTATATAAATTATATAGAAGAGCGTATCCTATATTTTTATTTAAAAGAAATTAATCCTATCTTCCGAGGGTATAAAAACTACTAGTAGAATAATTTAAATTACTTTACACTCGATCACTCTTATAATAATTAAGATATAGAAGATATAATAATAAAAAAGGATATTTAAGACCCTTTTAATTAAGATAAAGATCGGGATAAAATTTATAGTAATAAATAACTAAAGCAGATCCCTTATATTAATAAAAATAATCTACCGAGACTTAATACGGGCGAAATACCTCTCGATCGTTTAAAGGGTATTATTAAGGAAATATATACTACTCGTTAAATAATCTTCAGGAACTTAAAGATAAATTAGAAAATAATAAAAAAGAAGGAGAAAGCGAGTAAGATATAAAAAACTAAAATTATAACTAAAGATAAAGGTTCGCTATCTTATTATATATCCTAATTTTATCGTAATCTTTATATTAATCCGCTATTATAGAGGCTCCTTTAAAACGCGGATATTCTTTAAAAAAGACTAGAATAAAATAAAATAATAAATACTTTACCTTAATCTTAATCTTAATTTTATTATAATAATTATATTAATATTATATAATTTATTAAAGTCTTAAAGTATAGAACCCTATACGTAAAGATACTAGGAGTATCTAAATTTATAAGTTTTTTTTTTATACTAGATATATTATAACTTTTATACTAATTTCTAGATATTAATACTAGCTACGCCTTTATCTTAAGGCTCTTTACTTATTAATTAAATCTTTATAAAAATATAGGCGGTTAAAATTTTATTTAAATCTTTATTTAAAGGCCGCGCTTAAGCCTTAAAAAGAAAGAGGGGAAGAATAAATTAAATTCTTATATCTACTTAACGATATATAAAGCCCGGTAATAAGTTTTATATTATCTTTAATTATTTTTATCTTAATTAAGGTATTAATCCCTATTAACGAAAATACTCTAAGAAATTAAAAGATATTAGAAGATTTTCGATTTATTAATTCTAAAAGTGTCTTTTTCGTATCTAGTCCGCGAAATCTATTACTAAAATCTTTTTAAGGATATACGATTTTAGAGTAATATATTTAGCGCTTTATAAAAGATTATAAAAAATTATCTAATATATATATTCTTTAATAAATTTATTCCTTATATTATCCCTAGATAAGCTAAGATCTAATTTATTTAATAACTAATTTATATACTATATATAATAAGTATATTACTTTTTAACCGAAGGATATTAAGTTATTAAAGACTTTAACGAAAATATTAAGTAGGTAAATAAATATTAATAATTAAAGCGAGAAGGAGTTTCGCTAGGAAATAGGATCTTTATTAGGGATTAATATAAAGATTATTATAAAGTATTAAGGTAGTAGATTCCGATAGAGATTAATTAATAAATAAATATTTACGATTTTATCGTAAAATAATCCAATTAATCGTTTAATAATAATACGAATAATTAGTTTATATATTAATATATTACGATACGAGAGCTCGTAGAAAGATAAAGGTCTTTAACGAAAATATATAACTTCGAAGAATAAACTAAAATAAATAATAGTTAAGAATCCCGCTTTTAATATTATAAATCCGATTATTCTTACTATCTTTTACTTTACTTTTATCTATACCTAAATTATATTAACTACGGTATTAGAAAAGCGTTAATCTTAATTCGAAATTATATTTAGTATATTATATATATAAAGATCGGTATAATTAGCTACTAATAGTTTAGTTAGTTATTATTATCTTTATATTTATCTCTATATTTATCTCTCTAGGTAAATTCGATTTAAACTAAATTTTATTACTATTTAATAACGTATTTAGTTATCGGAGTTATAGTATTATAAATTTAGTTATTATTTAATATAACTATTAGGATAAAGATTAAAATAAATAATATTAATTCCATCGATAGAAAATACCTCCTATACTTCCTCTCGAAGTTAAATAAATAAAGTCGTTATTTTTAATATTATTACTAATAGTACTAATTATACGTATTTAATATAGTAAATACCTCCTCTTTAAGGCGATGAATTTATAGTATCGGATATATTTAAAGTAAACGTAAAATCACCGGGATAAAGATTAAAATAAATTATATTAATCTAATTTATTAAATATAGTCGCCTATATTATAAATCTTTTATTCGGGACTAGGTCTTATAGTAGATCCTTAACTATAGGTAAAATTATTAATATAAATCTTAAAGTAAATTATATTTACGAAATATATAAAATATAGTAGACCGTACCTTAATTACTAGGAGTCGGAGGGATAGGATATAATA
>JAABUS010003874.1_pt1 | contig 22998 bp, 12 predicted proteins | sample 5560161 | NCBI WGS metagenome assembly JAABUS01 (sample SAMN10711885, study PRJNA513376) | rock metagenome | isolation source: Antarctica rocks | place: Antarctica: Victoria Land, Trio Nunatak nord | collected 2016-01-04
CCTCCCAGCTTCGATCGTTTCGATCGAGCCAGGCTCATCAGCGCCCCGGACACGGCCGCCCGGCCATCAGGGGGGTGAGATTTCAACCGGCACAGGAGGGTGAGTATTCAGGCGGCGGCGACAACTGGGTGGTTCGAACAGTTCGCGCGAGACTATGTCCAGCTCCGCCACTACCCCGACCGCTTTCAGCGCATGATTCGGCGAGGCCAGCGCTTCGACAACGTCACGCATCCAGGCTGGCCGGACGGGCTCTCACGACGTGCGGATGGCCGAATCGACGCCGTCGAGGCGACGTTCAGCGACGATTGGGCGAGCGTAAAGCGCCACCTCCAGAACGATCTGGCCAAGATCAAGACGCGTCGAGACCTTGCCAGCTTTTGCTTGGTCACATGGTGCGCTGATCCAGGCGACACCGAATGGATCGAGCAGCACAACGCGTTCGTCACCGCAGGACTCCCATCCGAAGCGGTCGAGCTGGTCTTCCGCAATGAGCTTGTTGAGGACCTTGCGAACCCTCGTTACGCGCGACTGTGGGTGCAGCACCTTGGGCTGTCGGGAAGCCCTGAGCCGCTTGTTCCCATAGAGCAAGCCGGCGCTCGGATTTTTGGGAAGAACGACGCGCCGAGCGACTTTGCCCCCTCAGAATTGGAGTATCAGGCCGAGAATGTCTGGCTGCCGCGGGTGGCCGAGGAGCTCCGACGAAGACTTGACGAAATCGGCTGGGCGTTCGTCGTTGGTCCTCCCAATAGCGGCAAGACGGTTCTCGCGACCGCACTCGGCCTCGAGCGCGCCCTCCCGCTCGGTGACACACCTGGGGCGCGCCGCCCAGCCCTTTACCTCGATCTGTCTCGCACCCCCGATCTTGCCCGGGCAAAAGATGCAATGGCCGCGTACGCAGATAGCCAGACGCTGCTGATCGTAGACAACGTCCACCGTGACGAGGAGGGCGCGGCCGAGACCCTCGAATACTGGCGAAGTCTGCACACGCCCGGCCCGCTGCTGATGCTGGGTCGCGAAATTCGGTCAGGGCTTCGCGCCGATGGCCTTCGCGGTCCGCTGGACGAGCAATCACAAGACGCCATACGAATGCAGGTCACCGGTGCCGACGTAGCGGGTGTATACGAGCGGCTCAGACGACGGCCGGGCCTGGCAGATCAGCTGCCCAAGGTCGACGAGAAGGCCTGCGACGCATGGGCAGACACCTTCGCTGGCGACTTGCTCGCATTCGGCGCTGCTGTGGCTTATTCGGCCCAGAGCGGCAAGTCCATACATGAACTCAGCCCGACCGACGCGGCACTCCAGATTTGGACCGTCTATGTCGAGGGACTGGATGCGGACGAAGTGGAAGAACTCCGCATCGTAAGCGCCCTAGAGGCGCTCGAACTCGACACGCCTAGTGCTGTGCTGCGCCCTCGTGCCCTCCGGCGTTCCCTCACGCGCGGCACAGTGCACGCGTTTACCGACACCGCGCCGACCGAGAGTTACCGATTAAGCCCACCGGGCACAGGAGATCTGATTCTCACCGCACTCGGTGACCATGCGGCTGAACTAAATGCGCTCGAACTCGCAGCACGGAAAGATCCGGTCCTTGGCCTGCTTATCTGCGCCCGCTCGCGACGGTCGAGACGCCACTCGGTTGAACCGCGCATCCTCGGCACGCTCGCCTCAACTCCGGAACTTCTCGCGCGCACTGCCTACCTCTATCCGCATGGCTTACACCGGCTCGTTACGAGACTCGAGAAGCTCGGGGTCGCACGTCCGGCTGAGCTAGACGAACAGCTCGCTGCAGCGATCCCAAACGTGATCCAAGAACTTGCTGCTGCTGTCGGACCACTGGGCAAGCTCGTCGCCACTGGAGACAAGGTGGTTCCTCGGACACGGGAGGTAGTACTCGACGCCCTCAGCGATCCTGGCTCATGGCGAATGCTGCGGAGCGCAATGGGAAAGATCCGCATGGAGCACCTTGCAGAGCTATTGCGGCTCCTTCGGCACTTTGCGCCCCCAGCCCACGCGGCATTGGTCCGCGTGCTCCAAGACGTCGACACAGCTCCGGTGGCTCGAGACGTACCGACGCTCCGGCGGAATAAGTTGTCAGGAGTGGCCCAGTGCTTCGACGTTTTCGGCAGCGACTGCCCACGACTAGCGCACGCGATGGAAACATCCCTTCTGCAGGCGGTCCCAATGCTGGTAACTGCCCTTGAGATGTCGCCGCACGAGACGGCACGCTTCCTCAGCGCGACGACGACTTCGGCGCCAGAGCTGACGCGATCAGTTAGGAGAAGACTCACCAATGAGGAGACGCTCGATCGCCTCGCCGAGTCCGCGCTGCGTTCTCCACTCCAACAATTGATTTCCTGCCTCGGAGCGGCGCGGGAGGGGTTTCAAGACCTTCATGACGCGATTCTCACGCGACTCGAGGCCACCGAACCCCACGCCTTATCGCATCGCTTTTGTGCGATTGGTCTTCCGGCCATACCACGTGCTATCAACTACCTCGAATCGGTGGCACCTGATCTCAGTCGGTCAGTCCTCGCCGACTTGGAGTCGGAGCCAGCTGCTTCTTTATTGCTAGTGGACTGGCTGGGCGTCCGGGGCGCCAGGCGCAGCGTCAAGCTCCGGCAGTTCGTTCGGGAAAAGCTACCGGTGATCTCGGCCCAACTTGAGCGGATCAGTTATGACGACCTCGACTCGATGGCGCGCTATGCCCTTCAAGGGTCGCTAGAGGTTCGTCTACGTGCACTCCGAGTCCTGCGCCGGGACCCCGAGGTGAGTCCGCACATCTGGTTGGGACTGAAGGCTCAAGTCAAAGACCATTCGCTCGCGCACAACGTCGCCCAATCGGATCCAAGCAAGGCGCTCCCACTGATCCTCTTTTTCTCATCCCACTTCGGACACGTCGGAAAGACACTGATCGCGCAACTGGATCACCACCACCGGCGGCAGATAGTGCGTAGCTTGAGACGGAAGGCCAGCGTGCCGGAACTAGCCCACTACCTCACGAAGATCAAAGACGTTCTTCCACGGACCCATGAAAGCGCGCTTCAGCGGCTTGCAGGGGCCGCGGGGCAGGACCGACTCGGGAGCTGGGTCGAAACGGAATTCCTGGCCGAGATCGCGAGGCTGTGCAGCTCGAGTGGAGGTGGGATAGGAACAGCGATCGCAGGTGGCTCCGCCGGCGACCGGCTCGCGCACCGGCTTTCGACTTGCGAAATCGCTTCCGTCAACGACTTCCTGATCCCGACCGACTTCGTGGGACGGATCGTCGAGCGCATCCCAAAGACGCTTTGGGACGAGAGTCGTTTGTCGGGTGCGCCCCCGCCCGAGGTTGTCCCGGAGCTCTGCCGCCGGCTCGATCGCTGCGGGCGGCCAGAACTCGGCGAGGCAGTCAGCCGACGTCTCATCACAACGGCAAAAGGGTCATGGGCCCAAAGCGGCGCGTCTGCTGCTGAAACGGGACATGTGTTGCGGCTCGCGCGAGAAGCGCCCAGCGCTGAGCGCATCGAATTCTTGAAAGCCAATGGCGGGACATCGTGGCTGCGCGCGCGCTACAGGGAGGCACCGATCGACGAGCTCGCCGGACATTTCTACGGTTTATGGGAACATCAGGACGAGCCTGTGTTGTCGCTCGTCCGAGGAACTGGCGCCACGGAGATCGTCGAAGGCAGGCTGCGAGAGGTTGTTCGCGGAAGGCGCGTCTTGGGTCGAGTCCGGCTCTTGGGTTCCGCAACGCTTCTCGGAATCGCGTCGGAGCGGCCACCAGAGGACTGGCCAGACAGCAGAGCGCTGAGGCACCACGTCTCCGCGGCACGACCGACGAAACGCGGCTTTCTCTGGACGCATGCGACGCTCCTCGTCGGTCTGCGCGAGCTTGCCAGGTACTATGCTGGGCCGCTTGAAATCGCGCCGGAGACTGGCTACGCACTGCGACAGGCGCTTGAACAGCGGTATGCGAAGACCTTGACGGACGACGAGTTTCAGCCGAGCGTCCAACGTACGCACCTCTTGGAGTCACTGCGAGTATGGATGGATGATTGCGAGCAGCAGGAATGGCGCTTCATGGGCGGCGAAGAATCAATCGCGCATCTCAGTGCTCAGCTAGTCGAGACGGAGAAGCTTCCTTAAGCGCGACCGCCGGGATATTAGTTTGCGGCTCGTGACCGGGCCGCCTGCGCTCGCACGCGGTCGGGTGAAACTACCCGCGTGCGGGCGCCGCCGCAAGACGACGGAGCAATCGGGCGGCATGACCCCCGGACAGCGTATTTCTTCGGCGATGTCGTGTGGCTGAGTACCCCCGAGAACGCCAGTTCTGCGGGGTACCACATGTCGCACGTCAGTCGCGTGGCAGTGATCGCCGGGCGGATGTCAGTAGTTCCCCGATCTTCGCTAGCGGCCCGGACACGTCCCGAGAATTGGACCTGGCGATGGAGGCGGGGTCAGGTGCGGCGCGGGGCTCGACGGGCGCGCATGTCCGGGAAAGGGCATTCCCGGACGTGCCGCGGGTGACGCAGTCGATCACTGGTCGCCGGCGACTGCTCCTGCTGAGACCAGCACCGTGTGCAGACGCTGGATGATGTCGGGGTCAGGGTGGCGCCCAGCCTCTTCGCATCGGCTGGTGTAGGTCTGCACCAGCCGAAGGCCTGCGTCCGGTAGGAAGTAGTGCGCTCGCTCCAGCACGGGCAGCACCAGACGCACGGCCTCCTCGATCGCGGTGAGCGCGTCCTCGCGGCGGCCCAGCTCGCTCAGCCTGTTGGACCGGTTGTTCAGCGACATCGCGAGGTCGGGCAGGAACGCGTCAGGGCGCGCATCGGCCAGCCGCTCGAGCGCCGAGGGTCAGCTGCCGGGCGGCACAGCCGCGGGGACGAACGATTTCAGCCGTCCGGACGCCTTGGCGCCGCTGGCACTGACAGCGATGACGAGCCCGCCGGCAGGGCGGGCGACGACCTGGTCGACAACGTGCCGAACGGCTCCTTGATCGTCTGCTGCGACGGCGGCCTTGACGCTGCCGGCCCCAACGATGAACGACAGCTCGACGCCCCCTTTGGCAGGGAAGCCGCTTCCGCCGACGACGATCGCCTGCTCGCTCTCGGTCAACGACAGCCTCGGCCCGGCGGGCGGCAGCGGCGGGGCGGTGGGTAGCACTGCGACGCTGTAGGCCGGGCTTCCGGTGAAGTCGTGCGCGACGCCGCCCGCGCAGAGGCCGTCGGGCACGCCGCTGCCGTTGAACGCCAGCTCCTGACAGCGTGTGCAGCGTCGCCACCCGGCCTGAGCACCTTCGGGCACCACCTCGGTTGGCACGCCGTACAGGCGGCTGTCGACGACTTCGTGCGGTCCGCCGTCGGCGCAGATCCCCGCATGGTCAACCGGTCGGACGAGGGTCTGGCAGCGGCTGCAACACCGCCAGCTCGATTCCGCACCGTCTGGCACGATGTCGATCGGGAGCGTGTACCGCTCGCCGGTGGAGACGTCGTGCGGCGAGCCGTCCCGGCACAGGCCTCCAGAGAGCTGCGTGAAGGTCATCGCGTTGCACTTGCTGCAGCCGCGCCAGCCCGGCTGACCGTTGAGCAGGGTGCTCGGAAAGATGCTGTACGCACCGCTGGCGCTGTGATCGTGCGTCTCACCGGCAGGACACGGCGCGGGCCCGAACTTCGTGTAGCTCAGCAGCTGACACTTGCTGCACCAGCGCCAGCCCGGCTGGGCCCCAACGTGCTCGGTGAAGGGGATGCTGTAGGTGAGGGCGCTCGAGAAGTCGTGGCCACCGCCGCCCTCGCTGGTGTAGCAGGTCCCGGTGCTGCCAATCCCCTCGAACGCCAGCAGCGAGCACTTCGTGCACAGCCGCCATGCCGTCTGCGTCCCCTCCGGGGCCACCCCGTAGGCAAGGCTGTACGTGTCGACGCCGCCCCACGAGTGGACCTCGCCGTCGTGGCATCGGCCCGTGCCCTGGCCCTGAAAGAAGCCCTGACAGTTGCTGCACCACAGCCACCACTCCTGCAGCCCGGAACCGATCCTCGGTACGGAGTACTCGAAGCTCCCGGCGAAGTCGTGATTGCCGCCGACGAAGCAGCGACGACCGGGATTGGTGACATCGCAGAGGCATTGGCAGCGCCGACACGAGCGCCATCCGGGCTGCGTGCCCTCCGGGCTCGGACCGAAGGGGACGCCGTACACAGGTGAGAACTCGTCGATTTGGTGTGCTGAGCCGTCGCAGCAGATGCCGGCTGTGCCGAACACCAATCGCGCGCAGCGCGTGCAGACGTGCCATCCCTGCTGGACGTTCTCCGGGAACTCTGACCACAGCGCCCGGTACTCGGCGCCGTAGGTGAAGTCGTGCATCTGTTGATCGAAGCATTCCCTGTTGCCGGGGGTGTCGATGTTGACCAAGCCCTGGCAGCGGCAGCACGAGCGCCATCCGAGTTGCGCCTGCATGGATCCTCCTCAGGGGTCCTCGACGTGGTCGAAGCGCAGGCCGCTAGAGCCCTCGCCGCCACCGGTGAGCTTGCGCCGGGCCTGCCAGACGTGGCGCGAGCCGTCGTGCCAGCGCCCGTGCTGCCACGTGCGGATCACCTGGACGCCCGATCGGGGCACCTCCTCTTCGTTCAACCAGGGGTCATCCGACGACAGCAGCGAGCCTTCCGGTCCGAGGTTGACCGGCCGTCCGCCGATCAGCCGCGTCAGCGCCACCAGACGCAGGCGAACCGACTCCTGGTCGGCGAGCTGCTCGGGCATCAACGGGAACCAGTGGTGTGGTACCTCGGAGGCGACCCTGTAGGCCGCCATGTCGGTCTCCGGCGGAGGTGGCGCATCGCGAGCAGCCCATTGCGCGAAGCGGTCGCGCGGTCGCCCGTGGTCGTCTCGGACGACCGACTCGACCGCCCACGCGACGTTGGCCATCTCGTCACGAAAAAGCGTTACGACATCGGTCGGCGCGCTCTCGAGCGAGGCCGGCAGCGACGGGGCCAGGAAAAACCAGGGGCTCGTCGGGCGCTCCTGATCGGGGACCAGCGGCTGGTCGGCGACGGACAGCCCGAAGACGTTCCACCCGTCCTGGTCGGCGCCGACCGCCGTTAGCGTGGTGGTCTCGCCGAAGACGTTGTGAACGTCGAAGCGCACGATGCGACTGAGACTGGCGACCGGCGTGCGGATCGGGACGACGAACCAGTCGTTGCCGTAAACCGTCGCGTAGCCGACGAGCATCAGCCGCCCGAGATCGATCGGTGCTGCATCGACGGAGCCTGGGTCGAAGCGCGCGTCCTCCATCTCCCAGAAGCGAGCAGCGGGCATGCCACCGAAGCGGGCCGGCGCCGGAATACCACGATGCGAGATTGTCATCGGCTCGCCCGCGGCACCCCCAGCGGCGGCGGCGGCATCGAGCGCGGACCAGTCCAGGCGTCCTCCCGTGTACTCCGTCGCCTGAAGCTCCACGTCCGGCAGGCTCGTCGAACGCAGGGCGAAGGCGTGCTCGAAGCGATGCTCGTCCCAGCAGTCCTGGTCCTCGGCGATGACGGCTGGCACCTGGGCTCGCCACCACGCCAGCCACTCGGCCGCCAGCTCGCGAAGTTGCGCCGGCGTCGAGGAGACGTCGCCGACGGACTTCAGCGCGGCGAGCTCCTCGGCGCGGCTGCCGGCGTCCGCCAGCCGCTCGAGGCAGGCCGCGAGCGGCGAGCCGTCTGCTACACGGCCGCGGATCAGCGCGTCGCCGGCGTCTGCCAGCGGCACTGTCGGGAAGGGGCAGCGGGCGCTGAAGGCCTCGACGTCACCGGCGGCATCGGCGGCCGCGAGCATCCGCCTGAGCCGCAGGCCGCCTTCGAGCCTGAGCCGGGGCGACGGACCGCCGCCATGCTCCTCGACGAGGCGCTCGAGTGGAGCCGACGTGACGTCATAGGGCTGCCATGCGTCGCCCTCGGCGGTGCGCCACTCGTCGAGCAGATGAACCTCGCTGGACACCTCGATCCAGGCCGGCGAGCCCGTGTTCTCGTGGCGGAACTCGCCGAACTGCCATTGTCTCGCGAGGATCCACAGGGGATCGCCGAGGAGGGCCGCCAGGCCCTCCTCGATCCCGCGTCCGCGCGAAGGCGTCTCCTGGCGGAGCATCAGCCACCACTCGGGATCGGAAGCACGGTTCGCAGCTCGGGGAGGTCCACGAGGTCCAGCGTCCGCACGCGGGCGAGCAGCAGCGCTTCGTCGAGGCACGCGTGCAGGTCCTCCGCGCACCAGCCGCGGTCCGGATCGGGGGGAACGGCAATCAGCATCGCCTGGGGCGCCCGGGCGCCCGGCCGGTCGAAGTCGAACGCCACGCCGATGACCTCCTCGGGACCGTGCTCGCCGGGCGCCCGCGGCACAACCTCCGTCCAGGAATCGACGACGAGCCCACACACGGGGCCCGCGGCGCCGTCGCGCTGCAGGACGAGCGACGACCTTGAGCTCAGACCTTGCGCCGGAGGTGCCACGGCGGTCCACGGCCCGGCGCCACCCTCGGCCACGACCGGCTGGGCGATTACGTACGCGGCAGCTGGGGCGCCCGCCATCAGCTCGGCGGCGACGACGGCGGCGTCGAACGCCTCCACTCTCGGACGCACGAGGGTCATGTCGTGCAACCAAGCGGCAACGATGTCCTCATCCGGCGGGGGGCCCGGTGCCGGTGGCAGGTCGCGCAACAGGATCGGAGCGACCTTGACCGCCGGGTGCAGGAGATGCGCCGCCCTGGCGAGCAGCTCGGCCAGCCAGGCGTCCGCGTCCGCCGGCGCGACTGCGGGGTCGGGGGGCGTCGCCGGCCCGGAGAGGTCGACGCCGGCGATGAGCGTGCGGATGCGGTCGACGTCGCCGCTGCCGTTGGCCCCGACCGGTAGGCCGAGCGTCCCGAGCCGCTGCAGGACCGGCTGTGCAGCGTCGGGCGTCTGTGCGGCGGCGAGCTCTGCTGCCGCAGCGCGTACGGCGCTCAGCCAGCGACCGACGCGGTCGTGCAGGTCGGCGAAGTCGTAGCCGGTTGCCGGTGACGGATCGGCCGCGTCGAGATGCGCCGGTGTCAGCGGTGTGGAGCCCGCCAGCGCCGATCGCAGCCGGTCGCACACGAGCATGAGGTCAGCAAATCGCGCTTCGTCGACCTGGCCGCCGGCGGCGAGCTCGCTGCGTATGCGCTCCTCGGGAGCGATCAACAGGTCGAGCGCGCACCACCCGAGATCTGCCAGCGATACGCCCAGCGCCCATCCCGATGCGGGGCCAAGGCGGTGGCGCATCCAGGCTTCCAGGCCTGGCTGCAGCCGGGCCAGCGGTCGATCGTCGGCCCAGCCACCAGGACGCGACTTCGGAAACAGGATCCCGGCGTGATGGGTGGCGCCGATGCCTCCGCGCGGCGTGCGCAACACGTCGTAGTCGAGTGGCACGTCTTGGCCGCGGCCCACCGCGTCCGCGGCTAGGCCGGCACGCAGGGCGCTCCCGCCGACGAGCTGGTGCACGCTCTCGGCGAGCAGCAGATCCCCGACGGCGTCGAAGGTCTCGTCGAGTTCGCCGAGCATCCGGCGGATAGCCGCAGCGTCCTCGTCGGATACGGGGCCTCCGGCGGCGGCCTGCAGCTCGGCTTCGCCGTGCAATCGCTGACGGTCGTGGCGCAGAGCCTGGCCGTCGACGACGTTGCGCGCGCCGATGGCGGTGCGGGCCGCGTCGGCGCCGGGCGCCTCGGGCTCCACAAGCGGCGCCAAGGGGTACGCATCGCGAAATCCGGAGATGAACGTGTCGAGCTGCGCGTCGTGCAGCGCGCGCTCGAACTGGTAGCCGAGCAGGGCGCTGACCGTCTGACCTGCGCGTACGCCTTCGATGATCGACTGGGCGCGGCGCACGCGGGCCGACTGGATGTCGACGGCGAAGGCGCGCCGATCGTCGTGCGCCTGCCATCCCGAGCGCAGCACGGCCGCGGTCGTAGCGTGGTGCATCGACGGGGTCATAACGTAGCCTTCCCGGGACGGGTTGGGGTCGGCGGGCTCGATGTTGGTCAGCCAGCCGTACGCTCCGGTGCGGATGCCGGCGGGCCGCTGCTCGCGCAGGACGGCGAGCCGGGCGGTCGCCAGCGACGACACCCACGCATCGATCCTGTGTGACAGCGGCTCGAACGTCTCGCGAAACAGCCGCTCGAAGTGCGGCAGGTCGGCGCTGGCGTCGTCCTCGAACATCACGTAGTTGGCGAACTCGTCGCGGAACAGCGTTCCCTCGACGATTCGCTCGGCCACGCGTTCGGGTAGGTCGGGCCCCGACGACATGATGTTGTTCATCGCTTCTTGACTCCGCTCAGCCTGCCGGTAGAACAGGCTGCGGGTCGGGGCCGACAGAAGTTGCGCCAGCCGATCTCGCAGCGGGAAGTACACGGCATCGAAGGCCGCGGGATCGGGCGGCTGCAGCGTGTCGCGCATCTGCTGCAGGTTCTCGTCGAACAGCACCAGCAGCTGCGCGAGTGGATGCTCGCGAACGAGCTCCCGAAGCGCGGCGGGGAGCTCTTCGGGAAACGGCTCGATGCTGTAGAAGGGATCGACTTCGGCGGTTTCCGCCCCCGGATCGTCCGCATGCAGCCAGGCGAACGAGGAGCTCGCCGGAATGGCGCCGACCGTCGCCGGTGGTGGACGGCGGGTGTCATCGCGGCCGACGGTGAAGTCGAGCCTGTCGACGATCCGTCCCGGGCTTGCGTTGCGGCTCAGCAGATCGAGCAGGACGCCGTCCTGATCAGTCTCCTCCCCGACCTGCAGCGCTCGGGAGGCCCGCTCGGCGAACGCCGAGAAGAAGGAGGCGACGAACTCGCGGATCTGCCCATCGACATCGTCGCCGCGCCACAGATCGAGCGAGCTGACCGGCAGCAGGCCATACGGCTGGCGTCCGATGCGCAACGGGGGAAGCGGGCCGCGCGCCCGCACGAACAGCGCGTAGTGCTCCGCCACGGCGCGAAACCACGGTTCGCTGTTCGGGGTCAGCGGCGCGGTGTCGGTGGCCAGGCGCAACGCCGGCGACCACGAGTAGGACTGCGCTTGGAGCTTGTGCAGCCGCCGCAGCAGGGCTTCGTCACCTCCGGCCGGGTCGCAGACGCCCGCCAGGACCGCGGCCCCGTCGATACCGAGCGCCCGCGCCAGCCGGGCCGCCTCCTGATCTCCGCTGGCCTTGAACGCCGTCCGCCATGCCGCGGCGACATCGGGATCGACGGGGGCATCGCGCGAGCGCCACCCGCTGCGGGTCCCCGGGGTGTTGTTGGTCGGCGTCCGTACCGGCAGCGGCGTGAGGCCCACGGAGAACGCGTGCGCCCTCAGCATCTGCTGCACCCGCTCGGCACTCGTCGCAGGATCCTGGCTACCCACGCCGACAACGGTCAACAGGTCGAACCGCTCGCCAGGGTCGGTCAGGGCGACCGCGAGCCCCATGCCGTTGTGCACCGCAAGATCGAACTCGATGAGCCAGCGGCTCTGGTCGTCGAAGGCCAGTGAATCGGGCTCTGCCTCCTCGTCGGCGGGCTGCGGCGCGATCCCGACGGTCAGCGTGTCGGGGATCGGGGCGCCGGGCTTGCGCCATACCAGCCCGCCGTCTGCGTAGGCGGAGAACTCAAAGTGGTCGGGCAGTAGCTGGGTGTGGGCGGCACGGGTCCACGCCTCGGCTCGCGTGTCGGTGTCGGGGAACTGCGGATCGTTCGGCGGCGCGTTGAGCGGAGTCAGTGAATCCCGCACCCAGACTGCGCGCGCGCCCCCCCACGCGCCGGCCAGAGCCTGCCATGCCGCTTGGCGCCGCGTGACGTCGTCTGCGGCCGACCGCACCGCGCGCCAGTACGCGATGCCTGCTTGGCGTTCTCCGTCGGTGAGCGCAGGTTCGTAACTGTCGACGTGCACGTCGTCGGGGTAGACGCGTATGCGCAGCTCCGTCGCTCCGCCGCTGTCTGCGTAGATCGCCTCCATCCGTACGGGCAACAACAGCACGGGATCGGCGTTGTCGGCCTCGAACAGCGGGGACATGCGCGCAGCCTCGTCGTACACCCGCATTGCCTCGTCGTAGTCAGCCTTCGCCTGCTCTACTGCGCCTGCCGCGGCGTCGAGGGCGGGCTGCAGTTGCTGGATCTCGGCGAAGATGTCGGGGTTCAGTGGCTGATCGACTACTTGGAAGCTCCCGTCCGGCTCGCGCCGGAAGTCGGCATGGACCTCTGCGGTCCGCAGATCGCGCAGCGCCATCTCGTAGCGCTGCCTCGCTGCGGTAACGTCGAATCGCTCGCCGGCCATAACGGTCATCAGACGTCGCCCTTGGGGTGCAGCAGGACGCCCGCTTGAACGGCGACTCGGAACGGTCGTTGCAGCGTGATTCGCGCGATGTCGCACGCGTCGAGATTCCATCTCGGCGCGTCGGGCCCGAGGTTCGCCGGCGGACCGAAGTTCGCGCCTGCCAAAGCATGGCCGAGGGCGACGGGGACGCTGGCCGGACGCTGCAGGGGGTCGTCGGCCACCCGCGCGGTTTCGTCGACCGGCCATGCCGCGTCGTTCCAGCTGCCGAGCGCCTCAGCCTCCAGCGGCGGCTCGTCGAAGCCGAAGCGGATTCGGAAGCCATGCTCGGCGAAGACGAAGAACCATCCCTGCGCGGTGGCGGGCGTCATCAACTCCGCCTCGGGGATGTCGAAGGCGTAAGCCATCGTCGACTCGTCCACCTTGATGGGGAAGGCGGGCGGCTCGGCTGGCCGCCCCGGGTCGGGCCGGTGACGGCCGGGGGGGTCCGGTGGCCCGGACCGCACGGCTGTGACGACCATCGCCGGATAGCGCCGCACGACGTCACCGCGCACCAGCAAGACCGACAGATCCCCGGCACTCGTCAGATGCTCTCCAAGCGCCGCTGCATCTACCCAGCTGTGGATCGGCGGGATGTCGGCTGCACCGTCGAGACGCGGCCAGAAGCGGGTGAAGGGCGTTCCGCGGCGGTCGGTCGGATACTCCCTCCAGAGCAGCTCGCGCATGATCTCGTGGTTCAGGCCGGCGAGGTAGGATTCGATGAACGCGCCGTTTTGCCGCATGAGCGCAACCTTGTTGTTCGGCAATGCCCCGAGCCCCGGCATGACCCACTCTGGCTCCGCCTCGAGCAGCGCGAGCGCCATCGGCACGGGGAAGTCCGGACACGCCATGATCGGATCGCCGGGGCGCGCCCGGGCGAAGCGCGCGGACAGCACGGTCTGCGACGCCAGCCGATCGTGCTGGCTGGAGCCCGGTTGCAGCGCCGCAGAGATCCGTGCTGCGATCGCGGAGTCGACGATCGGCACGCCGAAGGCGCTGATCGACCCGAACGCGGCCGCGTCGGTGCTCATGTCGGCGAGCACGTTCTTCGTGAGCTCGCTGACCACGCCAACCTGCCCCGCAATCGCCGTGGCGACGTCGCTGACGCTGCCGACCCCGAGCGACGCCGACAGGTCGTCCGCGAAATGCAGGCTATCGATTCGCTCGGTGAGCAGTCCGACGCCCGCCCCGGCCTGGTTGACCTCCGCGACGCGAACCATCGACGCCATCACCACGAGCTGCATGGCGGCTGCTTCAGCCGAGACCTCGCTGAGGCCCGACGCGACAACGGTTGGCGTCTCGGGGATGACGGGCGCTTCCGCCGGGACCGTCACCTCGCCGGTCAGTGCCTTCGGGATCATCGTCCGGACCGTGACGCCCGTCCGCTGGGCGAGCTTGCCGGCCGGTCGAACGCGGCGAGCGAAGGCCGACGTCGCGGCACCGTTGGCCATGCGGCTCATCCGCGTCTCCATCGCCAGCGTCGTCGTCTCCGATGTCCTGGTCCTCGCCTCGGCGGGGGCAGCGAACGCGAGGACCTCTCCGGGCTGCAAGGTCGCGACGTGACGTTCGTGCGCTTTGACGGCGACCTCGGTCGTGAGCTCGACGATGCCGCGCAGCCGGTTGGCCTCGCGGATCGCTCCGACCTGCTGCCATGCCTTGGCCATCAGGTCCTCCTGGTTGACGCGAACGTAGTCCGCGCCCAGGCCGGCGGCGATGCGGTTGGCGATCGACGTGTTGAGCTGGGCGAGCCACGCCGGGTCGCCTTCGACCACATCACGCGAGACGTGACGGCCGCCGTACAGCGGAGGGGCCAGCGTGCCCGTCGTGTCGCCGGCGGGTGCCTTGAGGAGACGCTGCGCGGGCGCGTCGAGGTGCGCGCGGATGCGCTCGTCGAATGCGGCGAGTGTCTCGGCCGAGACCGCGGGCTCGGGGACCGGTGGGGCGTCGAACGGGATGAGCGCGCCTTGGACGCCGACCAGTTGCGCATCCGCGGTCAGGGGCGTGTCGTCCCGCCACGGCGCGCGGACGTCGACGGGGCGGACCGAGGACACCAGCAGCATCTCGGGATCGGCGGGCTCGAGCCGGTTGACGAGCTTTTCGAAATCGCCGCTCGGCCCGGTCGTGAACGTCCAGTCGTGATAGACGGGGAGCTGGACCGTCCCGCCAACGCTGACGTTCCAGGCCAGGTCGTGCGGAGCCTCTCCCGCGTCCGGCTTGCCGAGCCCGGCGGCGACGCCGGATGCGAACGCCGGGACGAGGCAGGCGCGATAAGTGCTGCCCGCCGCAAGCCGGCGAGGGCAGACGAGCCGAGCGACGGCGCCCGCCGTCGCCTGACCGCCCCCGGGCAGCGTGCCCGATCCCGTGGAACTCTGGACGTGCGCCCATCCCCACGAGTCGCGCAGATCGGGAAGCTCGGCGGTATCGGGCTCGACCGTTGGAAGTGGATCTCCCGCTAGCAGAGGGGTCTTGGCCTCCTCGAGCACGATGAGCACGAACCACGGGCGCAGGCGCCCGGACGCCGCCTTCGCCGGGGTGAGGACCCACGGCAGCTCGGCGGGAACGACCTCGACCACTGCCATGTAGTTCGGCTCGACGTCCGCCGCGCCGGCCGACGGCTCAACGCGGATGACGGTCCCACCGGACAGACCCGCAACGTCGCCAGGGCCCAGCAATCGCATGTCGGGACCCTTGAGAGGGTCTGGCCGTCCGGTGAGCTTGAGGGACGGCGTGAACGCCGACGGCACGAGCGGGCCCATCGTGTCCGTCTCGCGATTCGCTTCGCCGAGCGGCCCCTGCAGATACGAGGAGAAGCTCAGGTCAGCCATCAGCCCGCCAACTCCCAAGCCTCGACGACCATCAGCTCGGCGATGCCGTCGACCTGCTGCTGCAGCTCAAGATCGGACGGTGCCGCCATGTCCGGGCCGGTGGCCATCGACCACGAATACGCCGTCGCGACGGGCGATTCGGGGAGGACGGTGATGATGTCCTCCGGCACGACCCACCAGCTTTCCTCGATCGGCGACATCGCGGTGACCAGGAGCTCCAGCGCCTCCATGTCGATGAACTGCCCGCACGATTCGGCGACCGGCATCGGGATGTCACGCGCGATCACCCGCTCCTCCCAGTCCAAGAGAACCGGTCTCCAGAAAGCGCCCTCGGCGGGAGCCGGAAACATCTCGACGCCGGCCTTCAGCTCTCGGAACGCGGGCGCCGTCAGCGCCTCGTCGTCGCTTTTGGGAGCGAGGAACTGGCCGGGGGCGAACTGGGCGCGCAGCTCGCCCTGCGTGGCCGGCTCGTCCTCGCCGAATTGCGCGCTCACGATGTCCCAGCGCTGGGGTGGCACCGGGATGCCGTTGAAGCGCTGGATCTCGACGCCGAGCGGGACGAGCTCTTGGCGGACGGAGATCGAGCCATACGGGTCGACGAGGCCGCCGTCGGACAGCTTCTTCTGCGCCGCGGTGGTGATCTCGATCCCGGGAGGCGCGCTGCCGCGCGAACGCCACGCCGCGGGCTCGCCGAGGATCCTGCGAAGCTCGCCTTCGACGTCGTACGGCGGATCCAGCTGCGCCGGCGGCGACCCCCACCCCACCTCGAAGTCGAACGACACCTCGAAGAAGAACAGGTCGATCGAGCCTCTGCCGCGCGCCAGGTATGGGGCTGGTCCTTCGAGATGCAGGGCCAGGCTGATGCCGACCAGCGTTCGTCCGAACGCGCGAAGTGCGATCCCGCCCGACACGTCGGCGATGAACCGAAACGGGTCGAACTGGATGAGCGCGTCGAACGCCAGCCAGCCGCGCAGCCCGCAACCGGCGACCTCCGCGGAAAGCTCGAGCCGTGCGCCGAGCTGCAGCGTGTTCGACGTCAGCGCGAAGTACGTCTCGCAGCGCAGGTCGATCCATGGAACGGGACACATGTCCATCGACATCCGCTGCATCGGCGGGACGCCTCGTGGCGGCCGGTACGACGGATGAAAGCCACCCGCGCTGAGCACGAGCGTCGGGTCGGCGCCGCCGCGCGTGAGCAGCAGGATGTCGCCACCCAGAGGGGCCCCCACGATGTGCGACCCGTTGAGGCTGGCGAGGAACATCACGCTGGGCTCCGCAGGGTCGATGAACCCCACAAAGGTCGCCTGCAGGAACACAAGTGGCGCTTCCGGGTCGGGCAGCGCCACCACGAGCTTGCCCACTATCGTCAGCCGGACCTGCGCCGAGGACTCGAGCAGCACGGCGACCGACAACGTGACGACCCGCCCGCCCCAACTGAGCTGGAACATCGGGCCGGCGATCATCGATCCAAGCGCCGCGGGGAACACCCTGGGCAGAGCCTCGATCGCCGCCCTGCCTGCGCCAACCGGATCGGACGGGAACAGCAGCTGCGCCGCGGTGCCGTCGGTGACCGCGCGCATGAGCGCGTCGCGATCGATCCGCCTGTTGATGCCGACCACCCCCCCGAGGCCGGATATCGCGAAGCCGAAGCCGATCTGGACGCCCGGCGGCGGGAAGGTCGCCCCCATGATGACGAGGAACGACAGCGGCTCGCCGTCATGCTCCGGAGAGAGCACACCGAACGCGCTCGCCGACATCGGCGGGATCTTCACCGCGAGCGCACCGACGAGGTCGCTGCCGGCGCGGGCAAGCGTCCCCGACCCGCTGACCACTGGCAGGTCGAGCGTCACGCCCGCACCCTCAGGTTCGACGACTCGCACGGCGGCGACGTCGGGAAGCATGGGCGCACCCAGACGCAGCAAGATCGGCATGCTCAGACCGATGCCGTCGACGTGCACGCCGACCGGAGCGCCGGGCAGCGAGACGTCGATCGACGTAACGAAGGAGACGTTCAGCGCGGCCGCGCCGGCGACATCGACCACATCGACCGCGAGGTCCAGCCCCTTCCCCGAGCCCGATCCCCCCAGCCTCGCGCGCAGCGACGGGCTGCCCGCCAGCACGACGCCGGTGTCCGTAGCGGTGCGCAGGTCGAGGTTGAGCGGAAACGTCAGGTCGACCGGCAGCAGGCTCTTGAGGAAGCCGGGAATGAGGGCGACCTCACCTCCGTCGAGGCGGAGGTGGCCACCGTGGTCGAACGGGTTCGCCGGTGTACTGGCGACCCATGCGCCGGCGGAGATCGACCCGATGCGCACCGATGGCCCGCCTTCGATCCCAAGGACGTCTCCTTGCGCATCACGAGCGATGCCGACGTCGATGCGATCGCCGTCCCCGAGCCTCGTGATCTCCGGCGCGCGATCGGCGAGGAACGCGACCTCGATCTCGTCGTCGGCAATTGTTCCGGACACGCGCAGGGCGAAGCCGCTGGTGAGTTCCAGATCGATCGACTGCCCGACGCCGAAGCCGGCGGCGCGCAGCACCAGGCGGGCCCCCGCGGCCGGCACGACCGACAGCGCGACCATGGCAGCGCCCTCGGAGCGCGCGACGTAGGCGACTCCCAACGGGGACCCCGGGGCAGTCCCGTCGCGCCAGCCCCGCAGCCCCGCAGCCGGCCCACTCGCAAGTCCGCTCAACGCCGCGAGGACGGGGTGGTCGCCCTCGACCGGTGCGAGCACCCTGTCGTGGAAGGGGGTCCCGTTGAAGGCCTGGTCCGCTGCGAGGCCTCCCAGGTCACCGACGATCTGCGAAACGGCGTCGTGGAGCGCGCCGATCAACTCGCGCTGAAGGACGTCGAGCAGCTGGCGGCCTGAGTTAGTTGCCACTGAGTGGACCCTTCAGGCCCACGGCTCAAGCCTGGGTGACTTCGGCGCCGGGGCGGGCGCGGCGTGGCGATCACCATGCTCTCCGCTTGGCATCGGCGCCACCCTATACCACACCGCGCTCCTGTCGAGGTGGCTTTATTTAACCTTGATGGCCCGTCACACACGAGAGGATCGTTATGAGCGTCGTAATCGCGCCACGGTTTGCCGGCATCGCACAGTTTGAACAGTGCGTCAACGGTGCCCGTATGACCCCAGACGGCTTTGATGCCAACGGCGACCTCGGCGTCGACCGACCCAACGACCCGATCGCCGTCGGGGCAATCCAGGCTGCGCTGCGCGACCTCGGCCATCCGCTGCTGGTCAGCTTCATCTATGACGCCGCGACCGCAGAAACCGTGCGACAGTTCAAGAACGACCAGCAACTCGCCCTCCCGGCGGGAATGTCGCAGCACGACGGGGTCACCGGGCCCGGCACGAGCGGCCGCCTCAACGCGCTGTTCACGCCGGCTCCGATACCCGCGCCAGCGTTGACGCCGGTTCCTCCACCTCCGGCCCTGCAGGCCTGGGAACAGCTCATCAGCTTCCGGCCCGCGGTACCGCTGCAGGCCGCCGTTAACGCACGGTTCGGAATCTTCGGAACGCCAGCGCGAGTCGTGCATGCGCTCGAAGATGCCCGGGGACCGATCAACCTCGACTTCTATCCCGTCAGGGTGTCCGCGATGCCGACGGACGGAAACGCCACCATGACCCAGCGCAGTTGCTCGAGTTCGTGCGGCGGAACATCAACGACTTCGTCGATGGGTCCCCCAATGGCTGCAACTTCCAGCCGGCCGATCCCGCCATCGACACGGCGGCGTGGCTTCCGCCGTTCCTGCCCACGGCCTTTCCAGGCGCCGTCGTCTCGATCGACATGTTCTCCTCTGGCTTCAACGTCGACGACGGCTCGGTCCTAGGTGGCGCCGCCACACTTGGCGGCGTGCCGGGCGGGCGGGCGCCCGGGGCCGAGGCCGAGGCGCCCGAGCAGGTCGGCCCAGACGGGCAGGGCCGGGAAGGCGACGTCGACGAGCTTGGCCGAGAGGCCAGGGCGGAAGGCCGTCTCGGGCAGCGGCTCGGCGAAGAGGGTGTCGCAGTCGCACAGGACGATCCAGTCCGCGTCGAGGTCGGGACTGTCAAGCTGGCGCAGCTTGTTGAGGGTGCCGTGCCGGCTTCCCGGCCCCGGCAGCGCTACCACCTCGACGCCGTAGGTGCGCGCGACGCCGCGCCGGAAGTCGTCCGGCACGGTCTCCGTGCACTGGACTAGCACCTGCTCGGGCGCGACGTCGCCCAGCGCCGCGCCCGTGGCGAGCCAGCCCAGCGCCTGCCGGCGAAACCGGGGCGGGCCGTCGACGGCGATGGAGTAGCGGACGGTCAGGGGGACGGCGTCGGGGTCGGGGTGGGGAAGGGCGTCAGCGTGCCCGTCGGGGTGGGGGTGGGCGTCGGGGTCGGGAACGGCGTGGGCGTCGGCGTGCCGGTCGGGGTTGGGGTGGGTGTGCCGGTCGGTGTCGGCGTGGGCGTGGTGGGTGGCGTCGGCGTCGGCGTCGGCGTGCCGGTCGGCGTCGAACCGCCCGCCTCCTGCGGCGGGCGCCCGTCCTGGAAGAACGTCAGGATGCGTGTGCCCGGGTGGTTGGCCATCGCGCGCAGCAGGTCGTAGATGTTCACGCCGAAGTTCGTGCCCTCGCGGCGCTCGGCGATCGCGAAGTGCAGGTGCGGCGCGGTCCCGGCATTCTCCACCACGCGGCCGATCAGCTGGCCGCGCACGACGTCCGCGCCCTGCGCGATGCCGTGCGCGATCTCGATGTGCGTGTAGAACATCCCCACACCGCCGGGCGCGCCCGCGACGAGCACGTTGCTCGTGGCCTGGATGAACACGCCGGCGCCGTAGATCTTGGGCGTCCACTGCGCCGGGCTCGCGTGCGTGAGGTCGAGCTTGGTGATGTGCCCGTCGCAGATGGCCCGCACTGGCGTGCCGGCGGCGGCGCCGAGGTCGTTGCCGAAGTGGATGTACCACTCGCCGGAGGCGTGCGTCCCACCGCCCGGGCCGCCGAGCCCGCCCGTCATCTCACCCGGCTCCGTGAACGAGCTGGCGATCTCAAGGTCGAACGAGCTCATCGGGTCTCCTTTGTGTTGGGGGATGGCCTGCGAGGGCTGCGACGCCGAAGCGGCGCAGCAGCCAGACGTCGTCGAAGCACGCTAGGGCGTCGATCAGCGCCCGCCGGCCGGCGATGTCGTCCGACATGACGTGGGCGAAGGCCTCCGGGAAGTCCGGGGAGCGGCGGAACGGCTCGAGGAAGTGCCGCAGCCGCGGCGGCGAGAGGTGGAGCAGGCCCAGGCGCAGGCGGTTGTGCAGGAAGCCCGTCGCGTCCGACGGCTGAGCCTGCGCGTCGTGCGGGCGGACCACCGCGCTGGCGCGGGGCACCGCCAGGCACACGCAGCCGGCGCGCCACAGGCGCACGCACAGCTCGGTATCCTCGCCGCCGTTGCCGACCATGCCGGGGTCGAAGCCGCCAACGGCCTCCAGGACGTCCCGCCGCAGGGCCATCATCGTGGCCGGCACGACCGCCGCGGGGAACGGGTCCGCGCTCGGCGCGGCGGTGATCCAGGCGACGTTCAGGCAGGCCTCGCGCAGCGTGAGCCCGTGGACGGCCTCGCCGACGCGGCCGAGCAGCGCGGGGCCGACCGCACCGGCGTCCGAGCGCTTGAGCGCGCCCGTCAGGGGCTCGGGCCAGCCGGGGTTCGGGTGCACGCCGACGTCGCAGACGACGACGATCTCGCTGTCGAGGTGCTCCAGGCCTGCGGCGATCGCAGCCACACGCCCCCCGCCTGCCTCGGGTGCGGGGACGACCGTCACGCGCGGGTCGTCCGGGGCGTCGGGCGCGCCGACGGCGACCACCGCGGCCGACGCCGGCGCGGTCGCGAGCAGCGCCTGCAGCGTGTCGCCGACGGGGGTGCCGGGACGGCGGGGCGCGAGGACGATGCCGATCGACGGGGGTGCGGCCCGGCCGCGCGGGCGCGGTTGCAGCAACGGGATGTCCGTCGGCGGGGCGGGGGTCGTCGCGCGCTGCTCGGCGGGCAGCAGGCGGTGGCGCTGGGCGGCGAACAGGGCCTCGGTCGAGGCGGTTGGTGCCGGCAGCAACGGGGCGAAGGACTCGTGCGGGCCGGCCAGCCGCCGCAGCTCGGCGAACAACCCGGCCTGCTCGTCGCTCAGGCCGTCCGGCGCGTCCGGCGCCGGATGGTGGGCCAGCGTGCGCTCGACGGAGCGGGCGGCCAGCTCCGGGCTGCCAGCGTCCATCAGCTCGACGCCCGCGGCGAGGAGGAAGTCGCGCAGCTCGTGGGCCCACTTGAGCGGGTCGGCGACCATCGCTTCGAAGGAGGACACGATCGTGGGCGCGCCGGTTGCGGCCCGCGCGGCGCGGGTCATGTAGCCCTCCCAGACCGCGACGCCGGCCGCCGTCGTGAACGCATTGCGCGTGGTCAGGGAGGCGGCGACCGCGAGCGGGTGGCGGACGGAGAGCAGGTAGACGAGGCGGCGCGGCAGCGCCCGCTGCCAGAAAGGCGCCGTCACGCACGTGCGCGGGTCCTTGCACACCCAGCTCGGCGTGGGATGGGCGCGGTCGAACGCCGCCGCGGCGTCCGCCATGCGGTCCCCGGCGATGGCGTCCCAGTCGGCGTCGGGAGGCGGCGGGCACCACCACGCCGCGCCCGCCGACCGCATGAGCTGCTCGTTGAGCCGGACGAGCGTGGCGCTCTCCCAGTGGCCGCGCAGGTTGGCGGTGCGGTCGCGGTTGAGGTCGCCGGGCGCGCAGGTGGGGACGCCGACGAGATTGACGGTCCGCGTGACGGCCGACGTGCCACTGCGGTGCATGCCGAGGACCACGACGCCCGTGGCGGTCATCGCAGCGCCTCGATCTCGAAGCGGTCGATGAACCAGGCGCCGTCGTGCTCGGCCTCGGCGTCCATCCACGTCCGGCGTGCGAAGGCGTCGCTGTCGGCGAGGCGCTCGGCCGCCTCCGGGAACTGCGGGTGTGCGGCGTAGTGGGCGAAGACGCGGGCCATCGCGGGCTGCGGGAGGTGGACGGTGGCGACGCGCAGGGTGTTGGCCAGGGTCATCGCCCAGTTGACACCGTTGTACGGAAACGTCTTGCGGAACTTGTGGCGGATGCGCGAGGTTGGCACCACCCGGCATTCGAGGCCCAGGCGCCACACGCACAGGCTCAGCTCGGCGTCCTCCATGCCCCACAGCGTCAGGCCGGCGTCAAAGCCGCCCAGGCCTTCGAACGTCGTGCGGCGGACGGCCATGAAGCAGCCGCAGAGCATCGGCACGGGCTCTGGGCGCTCGGCCGGCTTGGTCAGCCACGCCGTGCCGAGCTTGGGCGAGCGCCAGGTGAAGCCGTAGCCCGGGTAGCCCGTGCCGTCCAGGCTGGAGACGACGGGGGCGGCGGCGCCCACCGCGGGATCCTCGAAACCGGCCATCAGCCCCTCCAGCCAGTTCGGCTCCGTGCGGACGTGCCCATCGCTGAAGATGAGCACGTCGCCCGTGGCGGCGGCCGCGCCGAAGTTGCGCGACCCCGTCACGCCGCCACGTGCGGTCGTGCGCAGGACGGTGAGGCCGGGCGCCTCCTGGACGCGCTCCGGGCTGCCGTCGTCAGACTGGTCGTCGACGACGATGATCTCCGTGTCCGCCGGCGTGGTGGCGAGCATGGCGTCGACCGTCGCGGGCAGTTCGTCGCCCTCGTTATGCGCGACGACGACGACGCACGGCCGCATGTGGGGTGGCTCAGAGACCCGGCGTGGGCGTCGGCGTCGCCGGCGGGGTGGTGGGCGGTGGGGTTGTTGGCGGCGGCGCGGTCGGGGTCGGGGTCGTGGGTGGCGGTGTGGTCGGGGGCGGCGTCGTTGGCGGCGGCGTCGTCGGCGGCGGCGTCGTCGGGGGCGGTGTGGTCGGCGGCGGTGTGGTCGGGGGCGGTGTGGTCGGAGGTGGCGTTGTCGGCG
>JAABUS010003875.1_pt1 | contig 22992 bp, 18 predicted proteins | sample 5560161 | NCBI WGS metagenome assembly JAABUS01 (sample SAMN10711885, study PRJNA513376) | rock metagenome | isolation source: Antarctica rocks | place: Antarctica: Victoria Land, Trio Nunatak nord | collected 2016-01-04
ACCCAAACCAACATCCTGCAACGTTTTGATTTTGCGGTAGATGGAAGGGATAGCTTCAAAAAAAGCACAGGCATCTTCAATACTCATATCCAGCACATCGCTGATGGATTTGCCGCGGTAACGGACTTCCAGCGTTTCCCGGTTGTATCTCCGTCCGCCGCAAACTTCACATGGCACTTGCACATCAGGCAAAAAGTTCATTTCAATCAGCTTTACGCCCGCGCCCTGGCAAGTTTCGCAACGGCCGCCTTTTACATTGAAGGAAAAACGACCGGGTTTATAACCACGTATTCGCGCTTCCGGCAAACCTACAAAAAGGGTACGGATGTCGGAGAAAACGCTGGTATAAGTAGCGGGATTAGAACGCGGCGTGCGGCCAATTGGTGTTTGATCAATCTCAATTACTTTATCAATATGCTCCAACCCTTCAATTTTACTGTAAGGAAGCGGCTGTTTTTTTGCCCGGAAAAAATGATGGTTTAAAACCGGATAAAGTGTTTCCGTAATTAAACTGGATTTGCCGCTGCCGGAAACACCAGTTACGCCGATCAATTTTCCTAACGGGAAATCAACATTAACGTTCTTTAAATTATGGCCAGATGCTTTTTTTATCGATAAAAATTTGCCGTTGCCTGCCCTCCTTTTCTCCGGGACCGCAATTTCTTTGCTTCCGTTTAAATAAGAGGTCGTAAGCGTCTGCTGGTGCATCAGTTGCTGAGGAGTGCCTTGAGCAACGACCGTGCCGCCATGAACACCCGCTGCCGGACCCATGTCAATTATGTAATCTGCTTCCAGGATCATTTCTTTATCATGCTCTACCACCAAAACCGTGTTGCCCAAATCGCGCAGGTTTTTTAAAGCTTTAATTAACCTGTCGTTATCGCGCTGGTGCAAACCGATACTAGGCTCATCCAAAATATACATCACGTTCATCAGTTGCGAACCGATTTGTGTAGCCAGCCGGATGCGCTGTGCCTCTCCTCCGGAAAGTGTTCTTGCTGTACGGTCTAATGTTAAATAACTCAAACCAACATCCAGCAAAAAGCCGATACGGGCACGGATTTCTTTTAAAATTTCTTTGGCGATGATGTTCTGGCGCTCGCTTAAACGTTCTTCCAAACCCTGAAACCAGGAATTAAGCGTAACGATATCCATTGTAGATAGCTCAAAAATGTTTTTTCCGTCAACCTTAAAGTTTAAAGATTCTTTTTTGAGACGTGCGCCATGACATTCCGGACAAACTTTCACCACACGGTAATCATCCAGGTCGCCCGTAGCATCATCGGTTTTACGCTCCTGCTGCTCTTCCAGCATTTTAATGATGCCATCAAAACTGATCTGGTAATTCTGGACATTGTATTTATTATATTCCACCGGAACTGTAATCATATCCGGAGAACCATTCAGAATTATCTTTAAAATTTCCGGGGACAATTTTTCAATCGGAGTGGCAAGCGAAAACTCATACTTCTTGCCCAAAGCTTTTAAAACCTGGAACATCCAGGTTTCACGGTATTCGCCCAACGGAGCCAAACCACCGTTTAAAATACTTAGTTTGCGATCCGGAATAACAGAATCTTCTTCTACCTCGGAAATATAACCCAAGCCATCGCAACACGGGCAGGCACCATAAGGAGAGTTAAAAGAAAAAGTATTAGGCTGAGGTTCGTCATAAGAAATACCTGAAACCGGATCCATCAAAAACTTGCTGAAATAGGAAACCTGATTTTGCTGATCCGCCACCCGAATAATCCCTTTTGCTACTTTTAAAGCGGTTTCCAGGGAGGTTTGCAGGCGTTTTTCGTCTTTTTCTGTAATCACCAACCGATCTACCACAATATCAATATCATGGATTTTATAGCGGTCAACCTGCATTTTCGGTTCTACATCCTGTATCGCGCCATCCACCCAAACTTTTAAATAACCTTGCTTGCGGATCTGCTCAAAGAGTTCCCGGTAATGTCCTTTCCGGCCTTTGATAACTGGTGCCAAAATATTGATTGGCTGGCCATTGAAGCGTTCATTAATTGTTTTAAAGATTTGATCTTCTGATAAACGTTCCATTTTTTCCCCCGTTACATACGAATAAGCATCGCCGGTACGGGCAAAAAGCAAGCGCATAAAATCATATATTTCGGTAATGGTGCCAACGGTAGAGCGCGGGTTTTTGCTGGTTGTTTTTTGTTCGATGGCGATGACCGGGCTTAATCCGGAAACTTTATCTACATCCGGCCGCTCCATTCCGCCCATAAACTGCCGCGAATAAGCAGAAAAGGTTTCCATGTAGCGACGTTGTCCTTCAGCATAAATCGTATCAAAAGCCAAGGAAGATTTGCCGCTTCCGCTTAGGCCCGTAATAACCACCAACTGGTTCCGCGGAAAAGAAATATCAATATTTTTCAGATTATGAACCCGGGCACCATATACTTCCACCTCACTTTGCTCGCCCAGATCAATCGTTTTTTCAGCCATACTTAAATTCAGAAGAATATTTTTTGCTATTGGTAATTAAATGATGTTGTACAATATAAACAAAAATAAGCAAAAGAGACCATCCCAAACAGGAACAGCCTTCTTTGCTTAGGTTGTAGTATTTTTAAACGGCCTGCTCCAAAATTTGCTTGCCCAGGTGCTGGATTTCTGCTGCATTTAAGATCAAAGCTTCGTGCTTATGCGGCTCGTAAATCCAGATGCCGTTTTCATTGTCAAACATACAGCCGGAAAACTGATCGTTGTAAAATAAGTTGTAAGTACGCTTCGACACGCTGTCTGCCTTTTCGACACGGATTTTCATGGTGTGGTCTTTTCGGGGAATATCTATGTGAAAGGTGTTCATGGTTGATGGAATTTGGTTAATATCGATTTTTAGGTAGTAAAAACAGTATCAATGTATAAAAATATTTATGCTGATGCTAATTTTTAGGTGATAAAAACAGCATCAAATCAGACAGCAGTTCTTTTATGGAAGCTTAATTTTGTAAATGGAATAAGGTGTTGTGCGTTTATTGATACCTGCATTATGCTCTGGTGTTTTTTGGATTTGAGAACAACTCACATACAAATACCCGTCTTTTGAAACAGAGTAACTGTCCGGCCAGATCAACCGGGCATCTTTAACCAAAGTAGTCATCTTCAGATCAGGTGTCATTTTGAGGATCGCAGAATGTTGAGGGTCGCCCAAATATAAATTTCCTTTTTTGTCGAATTCCATGCCATCGGTAACCGCATACTTTCCTAAATCCTCTACATAACCTTTTAATTTTTGTGCCGGAAGCGTATCATTCCTTAAAAATTCTGTTTTGATACGGTATAGTTTTGTATCGGTTAAAGGCTTGTAATACAACCAATCGCCATCGGGAGACAAAGCAATGCCGTCAGAATCAAACTTCACCGGCTGCCCGTCTTGTTTCATTTCCTTGCCATCGATAATAAATTTAAAATCCTTGTCGGTATGCACAGAATAATGGTTTTGCAAAACCTGCCGTACTTTTCCGGATTTCAGGTCAACCAGCACAATACCACCAGTCCCGGAGTTAGTGATGTAGGCAACTTGCCTTTTGGTATCCACACGAACGTCGTTCAGATAACTGTGTTCATCAACCGCACCACCTTCAAAAGTATAAGTCCGTTCTACTTTATTGGTGTTCATGTTGATCTTGACCAGCTTGTAGCTTTGCTGATAAACCTTGTCTAATTTCGGTGCCGCGGGGTCGATTACCCACATTACATCCTGGTCATCAATATAAACAGCTTGCACACAAACCCATTTGTTTTTGCCGCTTTCGCCCGGTTTCCAGCTATTCATTGCTTCATCAGGATACGGTTTTACCTGGTTGTCAGGCATCACTTCCACCAAAGCATTTTTATAAATAGCAGACCATAAAGGATAATCGGTGAACAATCTCCCTTTAGCAGAAATAGCCACACCGGTAAGCTGATAAGTAGGATCTGCAAAAACTTGTTCCAATTTCACGGATGTATTGACGTTCGGGTTATCCTCAACTTTGTGTTCGGCATTGTTGCTGGTTGTGGCATCACTGTTTTTGATAGCATTACTTTCAGATTTTTGGTCCCCTGGTTTATTGTTGTTGCAAGCCGCAAAACCTGTGGCCAGAAAAACCATTATGTAGGTTAGTGTTTTTTTCATGATGACTAAACCTGTAAGACCTCAAAAAAGTTTAAAATTTTCTTTTTTGGAGATTCAGGATGATGAAAATATACCGATAAAAGAAGCATGAATAAACGGGGATCATTAGCATAAACGAATTTTAATGATGCTTGAAAAACAGTAGGTAAATTTGCTTGATGATATGATAAGCAGCAAAAACCCAGAATAAAATTGCGATGCTTTTGTTGATGATTTTACTGCTCAGTGCAAATTTACTTTTGATATAATTGGCTGACCTGGCATAAATATACAAACACAAAAAAGCGCCCAAGGCAGAACCAAAACTAAACACAATCAATTCAAAACCAGTTGCTTCTATCCATTCATGGGTGATCAGATAGGTGCCTGTAATCAGCCAGAAAGGGATTTGCATCGGGTTCACAATCCCAAGGATGATACCGTATTTGATGCTGTCTTTACCAGAATAATCTTTGCTGGGTTCTTCGTTGCGGTTGTACCAGGTAACGAAGCCCAGCACGGTAAATAAAACCACCATTACCCAATCAATAATTGTGGACAGCTTCATTTGCTGCGAAAGCCAACTGGCACCTTTCATGATCAGCAGGGTGAAAAAAAACTCAATGACAGAAAAGGCAGAAATAAAATACAAGGCTTGTTTTATGCCACGGTTTATGGTGATTTGTACGAGGGTGAGATTGATATTTCCCGGCGGTATGTAGCCAATAAAATTGCAGACAATCCCCAGAAAAAAGGTCAGAAAAATCATGCGGTAAAAGTAATCAGGTTTTATTAGATTGAAAATAAATCAGGTCCGATGAAGCAAACTTAATTTTTACCCTATAAAAGAAGCATCGGTTAGAAAATAAAAAACCGCCCATCATTGGGCGGTTTTAAATATTGATAACATGTTTAATTTATTATACCTGTTTGATAAACTGGGCGTTGATACTAATCTTAACGTCTTCTCCAAGTACAATAGATCCGGCTTCAGTAATGCCATCCCAGGTCAAACCAAATTCTTTACGGTTGATTTTACCGGTTACTTCAAAACCAGATCTGAACTTTCCTGTAAAATCTGTTGCAGAACCACCAAATTCTACTTTTAAAGTTACTGGTTTGGTCACATCTTTTACGGTTAAATTACCTGTCAGATTATATTCATCATCGCCGGTTTTAGTAAAAGAAGTTGACTTGAAAGTGATTTTGGGATATTTTTCGGCATCAAAAAATTCGGCCGATTTTAAATGCCCATCGCGCTGTTCCTGATTAGTATCAATGCTGTCCACATCTAAAGAAAAATCAATTTCCGCATTTTCAAAACTATCATCCGGAGCTTCGCAAGTACCTTCAAATTTTTTGAAAAAACCGGTTACATTAGAAATGACCAAATGCTTGATCTTAAAAGTAATTTCAGAGTGCATCGGGTCTAAAACCCATTTTGTTGCTGTTGCCATAATTGTTGATTTTTTAACGGTTAATATTATTCAACAAAGAAAATAAAAATTGTTGTTTAAACATCTTATTTTTAGGTCAATAAAAACAGCATTTTAAATTCAGGAAATTACCTGCTGCTGTAAACGTTCCTTCAAAAACTTTCCAGTATAAGATTTTTTCTCTTTACTTAATTTTTCAGGTAAACCCTCATAAACTAAGTTTCCGCCTCTGTCACCGCCTTCCGGTCCGATATCGATTACCCAATCTGCACATTTGACCACATCCATATTGTGTTCGATCACCACAATTGTATTGCCTTGTTCCAGCAAAGCATTAAACGATTTCAATAGCTTTTTAATGTCATGAAAATGAAGACCGGTAGTTGGTTCATCAAAAATAAACATTGTTTTGCTGGCATTATTTCCTTTGATCAGGAAAGAAGCAAGTTTAATGCGCTGCGCCTCGCCACCAGACAAGGTATTGGACGATTGACCTAACTGCACATATCCCAAACCAACTTCCACCAAAGGTTTTATTTTGTTAAGGATTTTGGTTTCCTTGGAGAAAAATCCTTGCGCTTCATCAATCGTCAACTGCAAAACATCAGCTATATTTTTATCCTGGTAAGTAATATCGAGCACGTGCTGTTTAAAACGTTTGCCGTTGCAAGCTTCACATGGCAAATAAATATCGGCCATAAACTGCATTTCGATCTTCACTTCGCCTTCACCCTGGCAAACATCGCAGCGGCCGCCTTCTACATTAAAAGAAAAAGCGGCAGGCTTCAATCCGGCTGCTTTTGCGGCTGGCAAGGCAGCAAATAAATTACGGATATCGTCCCAGGCTTTGATATAAGTAACCGGATTGGAACGCGAAGAACGGCCGATCGGGTTTTGGTCCACCATTTCTACCTGCTCAATTTTGCCGATGTCGCCTTCGATACCGTCATAACCCCCCGTTTTTTCACCCGAATAATTGCCCAGGCTTTTTTGCAAAGCCGGATACAAAATCCGTTTGACCAAACTTGTTTTACCCGAACCGGAAACACCGGTAACCACCGTCAAAATGCCAAGCGGAAATTTAACTTCGATGTTTTTCAAGTTGTTTTCGCGTGCTCCTTTTATCAGGATAAAATCATTCCAGGCCCGGCGTTGTTCCGGGACTGCAATTTCTTCGCGGTGACTTAAATATTTTCCGGTCAGGCTGTTTTCATCAGTTAAAATTTCCAGATAAGTACCGGCAAAAACCAGTTCGCCGCCGTGTGTTCCGGCTTCCGGGCCAATATCAATGATGTGATCAGCGGCCTGCATAATTTCTTCTTCATGTTCTACTACCAAAACAGTATTTCCTACATCACGCAGCGATTTCAAAACCGTAATCAACCGTTGTGTATCCCGGGGATGCAAACCAATACTTGGCTCATCCAACACATAAACAGAACCGACCAAACTGCTGCCTAAGGAAGTTGCCAGGTTAATCCGCTGCGATTCCCCGCCGGAAAGCGTGTTAGAAAGCCGGTTTAGGGTGAGGTAACTCAAGCCAACATTATTTAAAAACTGCAATCGGTTGATGATTTCGAGCAATAAACGACGTGCTATTTTTTCGTCCTGCTCATTCAATGTTATATTTTGAAAGAAAGCCAGGCATTCGTCTATCGGCATCAAAACAATATCTGTAATGGATTTTGAATTTATCTTGACAAAAGAAGCATCCGCGCGCAAACGGCTTCCTTTGCAATCCGGGCAGGTGGTTTTTCCGCGATAGCGCGACAACATGACGCGGTACTGGATTTTATAGGTTTGCTCCTCCAGCTCTTTAAAATAAGCGTCCAATCCCCGGAAATATTTATTGCCCGTCCAAACCAAAGCTTGCTGTTTAGAAGTTAATTGACTGTAAGCGCGATGAATAGGAAAATCAAACTTAAGGGCTTTGTTCACCAGCTCATCGTTCCATTCCTTCATTTTCTCGCTGCGCCAAGGTGCAACCGCGCCATCATAAATGGATTTGCTTTTATCCGGGATGACCAAATCTTCATCAATGCCAATCGTTTTGCCATAACCTTCGCACCTTCTGCAAGCACCATAAGGATTGTTGAAGCTGAAAAAATTGGGCGAAGGTTCTTCAAAACGAATGCCGTCCAGCTCAAAACGGTCGCAAAAAAACTGGTCTTTTTCCGGTTGTTCTTCTAATGATTTAAAACGGAGATAACAATCGCCGCGGCCTTCAAAAAAAGCAGTTTGTACAGAATCAGCAAGGCGGCTAAGGGTTTCTTCTTCGGCGTTCATAATTACCCTGTCAACCACGATAAAAACCTGATGGTCTTCGTGCAGTTGTACATCTTTTATCGTGGTATCTTCCAGGATTTGTTCTATCCGCGAAAGCTTTCCTTCAAATAAAACCCTTTGAAAACCTTTTTGCAGCAAAACCGCCAGTTCTTCTTTTAAAGTCCGGTTGTTGTGCGGATGGAGCGGGCAATAAACGGTAACGGCTGTTTCAGTTGGCAAAGCCGCAGCGAAGTTGACAACATCAGTTACGTTATCTTTTTTAACGATTTGTCCTGATTTTGGCGAAATTGTTTTTCCGGTCCGGGAGAAAAGCAGTTTCAGGTAATCGTAGATTTCGGTAGAAGTGCCGACAGTAGAACGCGGATTGGAAGTAATCACTTTTTGTTCGATCGCAATAGCTGGTGCAATCCCTCTGATATAATCCACATCCGGCTTGTTCATCCGGCCTAAAAACTGCCGCGCGTAGGATGACAAGCTTTCTACATAACGCCGCTGGCCTTCCGCATAAAGCGTATCAAAAGCAAGCGAGGATTTCCCGGAACCCGACATGCCGGTAACCACAACTAATTTGTTTTTGGGGATGGCAACAGTCAGGTTTTTAAGATTGTGCACTCTGGCACCTGCAATCAAAATCTGCTTTTTAGAGTCGGTCTCTGTATCTATATTCATTTAAATTTTTCTATGGTAAAAGAAGCATCAGCAAAAACCTGTTTCTTTAAAAAACAAAAATACCGCTCTACCGATATAACTGGGTCTTTTTAATTTAATATTTGTTTGTTATTAAAATTTTTATTTTATTTGATATTATAATTGTTTAAACTTCTATACAGCAGCTATCGATAGAATTCTACTTTTTTCAAAAAAATTTTTATTTAAAAAAAGAATAAGGTAGCAGTTCTATGGAGTTTAAAGAGACGAGTGATCAAGATTTGATCCATCTGTATATTTCCGGTAGTGAAGCGGGTTTAGCAGAGCTCATCCGCAGATACCAGTCGAAAATATACACATCTATTTATTTATTGGTTAAAGACGAGTATCTGGCCGAAGATATTTTTCAGGATACTTTTATCAAAGTCATTAATACCCTTAAAGCAGGCAAGTATAATGAAGAAGGCAAGTTTTTGCCTTGGGTAGCGAGGATTGCCCACAATCTGGTGATAGACCATTTCCGCCGGGAAAAAAGGACTCCGGTTGTCAACAACGGCGAAACTTTCGATATTTTTGATGTTTTAGGCCAGTACGACGAAAGCACGGAAGACCGGATCATCCGTGAGCAGACTTATACCGATCTGAAAAAACTGATTCATTTATTGCCTTCGGAACAAAAAGAAGTTTTGATTATGCGCCATTACGGAGACCTGAGCTTTAAGCAGATTGCCGATATTACAGACGTCAGCATCAACACTGCTTTAGGCCGCATGCGTTACGCATTGAACAATTTAAGAAGGATGATGACCAGCAAAGAGTTACTCCTGAAAGATTAATAAATTTTTTTGGTTTCATACTAATGCTGTAGGGGTTTTCGTTCAATTGCGGATACTCTTTTATGACCTAAGCTTATGACCGAAATCTCTACAAATGAAGTACTGCGTGTTGGCATCAATAAACCATTTAGTGAAGACCAGATTAGCCCAACCGATGATCTCGACCCACACGAACAGCAATTTTATAAAGCAATATCTGCACATTTGAACCAGATACAATTTCTGCCCAAAACAGAAACTGTTCTCAAAATCATTACCTATTCCAGGTTAAAAAAATAATTAGTGCTTCTTTTACCGTATGAATTATTTTTTAGGTTGAAGGCCTGTTTAAAATCTGTTTAATAATATTTCCATGCTTCTTTTATCACCTAAAAAATGGCAGGCGTTTGGTTTATTGAAACTGATGCAGGCACAAATTTTTATAAGGTAAAAGAAGCATTGGCATTGATCCTGGGCATATTGAGGTATCTAGTATAAATTTAAACAGGCTCTGATCTAATAGCTGGAGTTTTTGCCATGATGTAAAATTGAAGATAAAAAATATCTACGTTTGCGTTATGCTCAAAACAGACCGTTATAAAGCTTTTGTCGCTTATTTTTCTGCCCATCAGCCCAGTCCTGTCACAGAACTACGTTACAATTCACCATTTGAACTTTTGGTGGCCGTTATCCTGTCGGCACAATGTACAGACAAGCGCATTAATCAAATTACGCCTGCCCTTTTTGAACGTTTTCCTACGCCGGAAAGCTTGGCAAAGGCAACCGTGGAGGAAGTGTTTACTTATATCAAAAGCGTTAGTTATCCGAACAACAAAGCCAAGCATTTGGTTGGGATGGCTAAAATATTGGTGACCGAATTCAACAGCGTGGTGCCGCAGGGAATGAACGAGCTGCAAAAAATGCCTGGCGTGGGTCGGAAAACAGCAAATGTGATTTCTTCGGTGATTTATCAGGAGCCGGCGATGGCTGTGGATACGCATGTATTTCGCGTTTCCCACCGCATCGGATTGACCACCCATGCCAAAACGCCGCTGGCAACAGAATTACAACTGCTTAAATATCTGCCAAAAGAAGTAGTTGGCGTAGCGCACCACTGGCTGATTTTGCATGGCCGGTATATTTGTGTAGCCCGCACACCAAAATGTGAAATCTGCCCGCTCACTCATTTTTGCAAATATTTTCAGCAGGTTAATACAGAAACGGCTTTGCGGAAAAAAGAACTTGCACAAGCGCAAAAAATTAAAAACGTTAAAAAAACCAGGAAATTGAAGCCGGTATCAAAGGTACTTCAACAATATGCAGTGCCAGGGGACAGTTGATAATATTATTTGTATTAACTACATTTACTACTTCTTTTATGCCTACTTTTATGATAATTTTTTGATAAAAATATTAGTATATCCTAAATATTTTATCTACCTTCGATACTTTAAAAACTAAAATAATGAGCAATATAGATAAAAACAGTACAGATAAACTAAAGGCTTTACAGCTTACTTTGGATAAGCTGGAAAAATCTTATGGTAAAGGAACTGTAATGAAATTGGGTGATACAGCTATTGATCCGATAGAATTTATTTCCACGGGATCGATCGGTTTGGATATCGCTTTGGGTATTGGCGGTTTGCCAAAAGGCCGGGTAGTTGAAATTTACGGACCAGAATCTTCCGGTAAAACAACTTTAGCCATTCATGCCATTGCCGAATCACAGAAAAAAGGCGGCATTGCAGCTTTTATTGATGCTGAACACGCTTTCGACCGTACTTATGCACAAAAATTAGGCGTTGATATAGAAAACCTGTTAATTTCTCAACCGGACAATGGCGAGCAGGCTTTGGAAATTGCGGATAATTTAATCCGTTCCGGTGCGATTGATATTATCGTGATCGATTCCGTGGCAGCTTTGGTGCCAAAAGCGGAGATTGAAGGCGAAATGGGTGATTCTAAAATGGGTTTACAAGCCCGTTTGATGTCTCAGGCTCTGCGGAAATTGACCGGAATGATCAGCAAAACAGGTTGCTGCTGTATCTTCATCAACCAATTGCGCGAGAAAATTGGGGTGATGTTTGGTAACCCGGAAACTACAACCGGCGGTAATGCTTTAAAGTTTTATGCTTCCGTGCGTTTGGATGTTCGCCGTGTATCGCAAATTAAAGATACGGATGAAGTATCCGGAAACCGGGTAAAAGTAAAGATCGTGAAAAACAAAGTTGCGCCTCCTTTCCGCTTAGCCGAATTTGATATTATGTTTGGTGAAGGAATTTCCAAAGCCGGTGAAATTATTGATTTGGGTGTGGAATATAACATCATCAAAAAATCAGGTTCTTGGTTTAGTTATGGTGAAACCCGTTTAGGACAAGGCCGTGATGCAGTAAAAAACCTGATCCTGGACAATCCGGAAATGATGGAAGAACTGGAAGGAAAAATTAAAGATGCTGTGGCAGGTGTAGTAGAAACTGTTGCAGAAGTAAAGTAAAAACTATTGTTCTTCTAATCTAAATTGGTTTTTATTTAAACCAAATAATTGATTGTTGGGGATTGTGTTTATCGTACCTCACAGTAACAGGATAAGGTAAGGCTTCCTTTCTGGCTCTGTTTATTTCCTGAGCAATTGCGATGGAAAAACTTAAAGGCTCGTTGCCGTAATAAGTTTTTCCATTTACAATGCAGGTGTAATAGAAATAGATTTTGTTTACATAAAATTGATTTCCATTTGCTACAGTTTGGCGAAAGTCAGTATGTTCAACTCTATTAACGATAAATCCAGTTGTTATACCAGATTTATTATTTCCTGCTAGTTTCATCTCTAAATAGCTCCTATTTAAAATAAACACAAAAAACAATACAATTAGAAAGAACATGGAAGTACCTGTAATGATGGATTTCCAATCTTGCGAATACTTTAATTCATCCCAATAACTTAGCTTTTTCATCTTTCATTAGAAAATTAAGGATATTAAACAAAAAATTTATTTGGTAAAAGAAGAGGCTGATTTTTAAATCAGCTGCTCTTTATTTTCCGCCAGTTCTGGCATACATATAAACGATCGCCCCGATTACACCTAAAATCAAAATAACTAAGCCGGTAGAACCTTTTTTCTTGTCTTGCCGCATTAGCCAAATTAAAAACCCAACCAGCGGCAAAACGAAAATTGCCCAAAAAATCAAAGAAGCTGTACTCATTTTTCTATATTGTTAAAATTGCATTCGTGCCAGCGGTGCTATCTGCTGGCCAACAAAATCTTGTTTTAAATATTTATAATAACCGGTAGCTGCAATCATGGCTGCATTATCGGTACAATATTCAAAAGCCGGAATATAGCAGTTCCAGCCGTTTTGTATTGCTGTTTCCTGCAACAAATTCCGCAACCCCGTATTTGCAGAAACGCCTCCGGCCAAAGTAATTTCTTTTATTTGATACTGATCGGAAGCTTTTTTCAGTTTATTGATCAAAATTGTTGCAATCCGTTTTTCGATGGAAGCACAAAGATCAGGTAAATTTTCTTTTAAAAAATCCGGATTTGCTGCAACCTTATCTTGCACAAAATATAGAAATGCTGTTTTTAGCCCACTAAAACTGAAATTTAAACCAGGGATTTGTGGCTCCGGAAAACGAAAAGCATCAGGATTTCCTAACCTTGCATATTTATCGATTAAAGGACCGCCGGGATAAGGTAAGCCTAAAATCCGGCTCGTTTTGTCCATTGCTTCTCCGGCTGCATCATCCAAAGTTTCACCAATAATCTTAAAATCAAAATAATCTTTTACCAATACAATTTGTGTATGGCCGCCGGAAACGGTAAGGCAGATAAAAGGAAATTTCGGCTTAGGATCTTCAATAAAGTTAGCCATAATATGCGCTTGCATGTGGTTAACTTCAATTAAAGGAAGGTTACGTGCCAAGGCAAAAGCTTTTGCAAAAGAAACACCGACCAATAAAGCACCTAAAAGTCCGGGGCCGCGGGTAAAACTGACCGCATCAATATCATTTTTTGTAACTTTAGCCGTTAATATGGCTTGTTGAACGACAGGAATGATATTTTGCTGGTGCACCCGAGAGGCCAACTCCGGGACAACACCGCCGTAAGCAGCATGGATACTCTGGCTGGTAATCATATTACTAACCACCGAACCATTTATGCATATTGCAGCGGAGGTTTCATCGCACGAAGATTCTATCCCTAAAATTACAGGCATTCACAACTGGTATTAAGCTTGCAAAGTTATTAAAAAAGCACTCAAAATAACCCTAACCGTTCTGCTCCTTATCATTCTGATGCTGGGGTTGATTGTATTTTCTTTTCAATTTAAATCCGTACAAACATGGGCAGCAAAAAAAGCAGCCAGATATTTGTCTAATGAACTGCATACTACTGTATCGATTAAAAGCCTGTACTTAAAGCCTTTTACTTCAATTGTTTTGGAGGACTTGTATGTGCTCGATCAGCAAAAAGACACTTTATTAAGAACTCCTCTGTTGGATGTGCAGTTGAGTGGTTTTTCAGTTTTTAATAGCCTATCCGCCAGAAAAATCGATTTTAAAAATATCACGCTGAACAATGGTTCTTTCTACTTAAAGAAATTAAAGGACAAGAATACCAATCTGAAATTTATCCTGGATTATTTTAATTCCGGCCCGGCTTCACCCAAAAATAAAAGCAAACCCTGGACAATTAATTTTGAACAAATTGCCTTGAACAACTTCCATTTCAGGTATAAAAACCAGTTGGTGGATACCAGTATCAATGGTGTTAATTTTGATGATGTTGATCTCAGCCGCTTAAATATTGCTGCCAATGGCCTCGATTTGAAAAACCATTTGTTCAAAGCTGCTATCAAAAACTTATCGTTTAGGGAAAAAAGTGGTTTTCTTTTGCAAAAACTGGCATCGGTCATTACGATAGACAGCAACCGGATCGAACTACGGGAACTAACCCTAAATACGCCAAATTCCCGATTGAAAAAATATTTCCAGCTTGAATTTAAAAATTTTAATGCCTTTGACGATTTTGGGCACAAGGTAATAATGTCTGCTGATTTTAAAGATGCCCATTTATCTTCAAAAGACATCGCTTTTTTTGTTAATGAACTACACCATATAAAGTTCGAGCTTGGCCTGAATGGCGTAATCAAAGGTAAAGTGGACAATTTGAAAGCCAAAAAAATGTCAGTACAAGCCGGGCAAGCTACTTTTATCAAAGGAAACTTTAGCTTGAAAGGCTTGCCCAATTGGGAGCAAACTCTAATGGAGCTGCACATTGAACAGGTCTCGACCAATAAAAAAGACCTGGATTTGCTTTACAAGAATTTTACCGATAAAAGAAGTAGTGCCATACCGGCCATTGTAGAAAGATTTGGCAACATCAGTTTTAGTGGCCAGTTCAGCGGTTTTCAAAATGACTTTGTGGCTTATGGCAGTTTTAAAACCAAATTGGGCAAGTTCAGTTCGGATGTAAACATGAAGATCAAAGGTGATGTACCGAGTTATAGCGGCAACGTAAAGACTTTTGATTTTGATTTTAGAAGCTTGCTGGGGGAAAATTCTTTGAACCGTGCCACACTTTCTGCGGATATAAAAGGTACTAGTTTCGATTTAAAAACACTCACCGGAAAGCTGAACGCAAAAGTAAAATATTTAGACTTCAACCGTTACCGGTATAACAATGTGGATGTGAACGGAACTTTTCGCAAAAAATATTTTGATGGTGCAGTGCTGGTCAATGATCCGAACCTAAAACTGAGTTTTAAAGGAAATGTTAATTTGAACCCTGCTTTGCCTGTCTTCCATTTTATTTCGGATATAAAAGGAGCAAGGCTGAACAGGCTTCATTTTCTAAAAGACACCATTGCGGTTGATGCAAGGTTCAGTTCTGATTTCTCCGGAAACAGTATCGACAATATCAACGGAAATGTTTTGTTGAGACAGGTCAAACTGGTTAATCCTACCAACAGTTATTTAGTGGATTCCCTGTATTTTGCAGCTGCAGGTAGAGGCAGGGAACGCGAACTTACGCTGAAATCTTCTCTTGCAGATGGTAGTTTGAAAGGTGATTATGATTTAAACACGCTTCCTTCCTACTTCAAAATGCTGGTCAAAAAATACATTCCTTCCCTTCAAACCAAGTATGTTCCGCCAAAACCTCAAAATTTTGCTTTCAGGCTTAACCTGAAAAACTTGGATCCGATCACGACTCTTTTTATCCCTAAACTTAAAATCCCGGAGCAGGGGACCTTTGTAGGCAACTTTAATTCCTTTAGCAAAACAGCAACACTGAACGGCTTGATCAAAACCATTAAATATGATAAAATGGTTTTTCATGATCTGCTGATTGACGAAAGCACTGACAATGAAGATATAGACATAAATATTTCTTTAAGCAAAGTTAACTTCACAGACAGCCTTTTTATCAAAAACATCAACATAACCAATTTTTTAAAACGTGACAGTTTAAACTTTAACATTAAGCTTTCAGATAAAAATTCAGTAAACCAGTTAGACCTTTACGGTTTGGTTGAATTCGGAAGGGACACGACTGCCAAGCTTAAAATTTTGCCTTCGGATATTATTATTGAACAGCAGAAATGGCGGATTGCAGAACAAGTCAGGATCAGGATTTTGGAAAATGCACGTACCCAGATCGCAGGTTTTGTATTATCAAATGGTTTGCAAAAAATCAGTATTGATGGTTTCATCTCCCCAAAACCAGAAGATAAACTGAAAGTTGCTTTTGACCGGTTCAGCTTAACTTCTTTGGACCAGCTTACCAAAGCTTCCGGTATTAAATTAACGGGGACACTTAATGGTGATGCTGTTTTAAGTTCTATTACCAGCACTCCGGGAGTGGAATCAGATCTTCGTGCAGATTCGATCACCATTAATAAAACCGCTATTGGCAACCTTAATCTTTCTGCCAAGTTAGATAATGAAAATAAAGTAGCTTTGGTGAATTTGAACTTGCTAAATAAAGGCTTGGAAACTTTAAACGTAAATGGGAAATATCATTTGGCAAGTGAAGAGAACAAACTTGATTTTCATATTAAAATGGATCAAACGGAAGCGGTAATACTTGATCCTTTGGTAAATGATTTAGTTTCAAATTTAAGTGGCCATATTTCTGCTGATCTCGATCTGACCGGTATGCCGGAAAAACCACAAATCAATGGCAGTTTGAGTCTGCAAAATACAGGCCTAACTATTAATTATCTAAAAACGCCTTACCTAATCAATGATAATGTATCGGTTAAAAACAGTATCATCTCTATTCAAAACCTCCAATTAAAAGACGACCGAAAGGGTTATGGCGTGGTGAATGGTACAGTTGATCTGAATAATCTTTCAAATCCGGACATTGAGGCAACAATTGATGCACGGAACCTGCTTGCATTAAATACGGCTTTTAAAGATAACCGTTTGTATTATGGTACTGCTTTTGCCACCGGGAAATTCAGTTTTCAAGGGCCGACAGATAACATGCGGATCGATATAAAAGCAAAAACTGAAGAAGGGACTATTTTTAATATTCCGCTAAACTCTTCCAGTACGGCCAGCACTTATGATTTTATTACTTATATAAGCAGGGATTCTTCTAAAAATGTCAAAAAAGAACGTTCGTTTAATGGTGTAACGTTAAATTTTGATTTGACAATTGATGAAAGAACTTTGGTTAAGATCACCACGGATTACGGTCAATTGGAAGGCAGCGGAACGGCAAGTAATTTACAATTAAACATCAACAGCTCGGGAGATTTTGAGATGCGCGGCGATTACCTAATTACCAATGGGAAATTTGAATTTACGGCGCAAAATTTTATCAGTAAATTATTTCAGGTGGACCAGGGTGGGACGATCCGTTGGACGGGTGATCCATCTAACGCAGAAATCAACCTAAAAGCAACCTATGAAGTACGTACTGACATCAATGATCTATACAAGGCAGCCGGATTGTCCAATGCGCAGGAAAGCCAGCAAAAATTAGTGCAGGCAGAACTGTTGCTCACCAAGTCATTGACACATCCGGATATCGATTTCAATTTTAATTTTCCGAACGATCCTTCTATCAAAGATGAACTGGCTGCTTATTTAAATGATGCGACCAATCGAAACCAGCAGGCTTTAAGCTTGATAGTAAGGCGTAAATTTGCCACCGGTACAGGCGAAAACCTAACAAAAGAAGTAAGCAGCACGGCACAGGATGCGATCAGTGAATTTGCATTTAACAAACTAAACAACTTTATTTCGCAATCCAATATCAAAAACCTTGATCTGAATATCCGTTCTTTTAACGATGCAAGCGCTTCTTTGCGGTTGTTTAAAAATCGTTTGGTTTTGAACGGAAGTTTGTACAATAACCAGGTTGGCAATGATCTTTTCACCCAAAACACCAATGTTTTCAGTTCCAATTTCAACAACTTTACCAAAGACTTTGAAGCGCAATATCTAATTTCTAAAGATGGAAAGCTGACAGCCAAATATTCTTACCGCGCCTTAAACAGCACCACTTTAAATACGATTAATGATCAGTTGGGTTTGCAATATGTAAATGGTTTAGGTTTGGTTTATCAGCAGGATTTTGATTCTTTTTCGGAATTTTTAAGGAATATTTTCAACAAAAAAAGAAACAACAGAAGGAATAATCCGCCAACAAGCAGTGGGACTTCAAAAGCAAACACAATTTTAGAGGACAACTAAAGGAAGGAAACCTTGTTAAATTTGATACTTCTTTTATCACATAAAATTTATGCTGATAAAAGAAGCATTCAGAAAAACGGGAATTACAGATCTTTTAGAATAGCATGTCCCATTTTATCCCTTTTAGTTTTGAGATAAAATTCATTATGCGGGTTTGAAGATACTTCTATTGGCAAAGTATCTACAATTTCCAGTCCGTATCCCGATAAACCAGTCCGTTTTTTAGGATTGTTGGTCAGCAGTTTCATCTTGGTAATATTTAAATCACGGATGATCTGTGCACCAACGCCATAATCCCGCTGATCCATTTTAAAGCCCAATTGCAAATTTGCATCTACCGTGTCATACCCATTTTCCTGCAAGTGATACGCTTTTAGTTTATTAATCAATCCAATGCCCCGGCCTTCCTGGTTCATGTACACAATTACACCCTTGCCCTCTTTTTGAATAATTTCCATGGCTTTGTGCAACTGCGGACCACAATCGCAGCGGCAGGAACCAAAAATATCGCCGGTAATGCACGAACTATGAACACGGACTAAAACAGGTTCGTCCGGCTGCCAAGCTCCTTTTACCAATGCAATATGATGATCGCCGGTACTTTTTTGCGTATAGGCAATCATATCAAAATCGCCCCATTGAGTAGGCATTTTTACAGAAATCTCCTTGGTGATCAGGCTTTCTGAATTCATTTTGTATTTGATCAAGTTTTCGATAGAAATAATTTTCATATCGAATTCCTCAGCCATCACTTCCAAATCAGGTAATCGGGCCATTTCACCGTCCTCTTTTAAGATTTCACAAATTACACCTGCCGGTTCAAAACCTGCCATCACAGCCAGATCTGTAGCTGCTTCTGTATGGCCTGCGCGCCGAAGAACTCCGCCCTCTTTTGAAATCAAAGGGAAAATATGACCAGGACGGCCAAAATCCGAAGGTTGTATGGCCGGATCAATTAGGGCATGCACTGTTTTGGAACGATCACTTGCGGAAATTCCGGTGGTACATCCATGGCCTAACAAATCTATAGAAACAGTAAAATTAGTTTCATGCGAGGCCGTGTTGTTCCCAACCATTAAATCCAATTGGAGATGCTGCGCAATAGAACGTGCAATTGGTGCACAAATCAATCCGCGGCCATATCGAGCCATAAAGTTTATCACTTCTGGTGTGGCATTTCGGGTGGGAATGTAAAAATCACCTTCGTTTTCCCGGTCTTCATCATCCACAATAATGATCATTTTCCCGGCTTTTATATCTTCAATCGCTTCTTCTATCTTGCTTAGCATTTTGTAAGTATTATTACAATAGGTATTGGAGAAATAAATTCAATACAAATAAATTTTACATTAACCTAATGCAAAGCTAAGGATTAATGAAAGCGTAGTAGTCGAAGTTTTGTCAAATCAGATTGATACTGTTTTTATCGGTATAAATTTTATTTACGATTATTTATGCCGATAAAAGAAGCATCAAGGGGGTGATGTATTTGAAGCTTTAAATATTTTTGATTTTTTTTCAAAGATTTTTAGAAAGAATTTTTTATAAATATCGACATCAAAAATAGCAGAATCCGTGGCGGCTTTATAAGTTAGGAAGAACCCAAGGGGAGTTAAAACGACAATGGCAATCCACATACCTACTGCCGGCGGAACATGTCCATCTTTTGCAGATTTTTCTCCAATGGTAGAAATGATGTGGTAAATCAGGAAAAACACCACAGAAACAACTACAGGCAAGCCCAAACCGCCTTTCCGGATAATAGCCCCTAAAGGCGCACCAATCAAAAATAGCACTAAGCAAGCTGCTGATAAAGTAAATTTTCGCTGGTATTCTACCAAAATCCGCCGGATATTTTTCGCGGTTTCTTTTACAATTTCCACTTTCGGCGTTACAATATCTTTTAAAGACCGTGCTTCTCCTAAACCAGAACTGACGGCATTTAAACGTTCATTTTGCTTAAATGTTGACAAGATATTATTTCCTACTTCATACTTCTGCTGGTCTGTCCTGCTTTGATGTGGAACAGAAAAATATTTTACATAAGGGCTAAAAAATTTAAACTCCAAATTCAAGCCACTATCCAAACTATGCTCTATACCTTTCTGCGTTTGGTTCAATTGCTTCAAGTTCATCATTTGATAAGCACTTTTAAACTCACTTTCATTTGTGCGTTTGAATTTTAAGTTGGATAAATCGAACTTTTGTTCTGTCTCTTTAAAACGTAAACGTGTTAAACGCTGCCGAGGGTTATAGCCTTTATCACCATTGGTTTCTTCATAGCGGATCCCGTTTTTAAGTTTCAACACTAAAAAAGAATCATCAGGGGTGCGGTACATGCTTCCTTCTTTTGCCAGGACAACAGAATTATTGCCGTTGGAAGGATTTTTTTCATAGATCATCATTCCGAAAAGCCTAATTCCGTCCGGATCTTTTTTTCTTACGCGAATGGAATAGCCGGGAAAACTACTGCTAAAAATACCTTCCGGTAATAAATTAGTTGATTTTTGCTGTCGAGCATCATACAACAAAGAAAAATATTTAAGGTTAGCCACGGGAAGCATATAATCCGAAAATATAAATGCCGCCGTACCAAGCAGTGCCACCACAATTACCATCGGATACATAGCACGGCTTAAAGATACGCCGGCAGATTTTATTGCTACCAGTTCATAGTTTTCTCCCAAGCTGCCAAAAGTCATAATGGATGAAAGCAAGATGGCAAGCGGCAAAGCCATGGCCACATTGGTTGCCGAAGCATACATCATCAGTTCCAGGATGACGTACCATTCAAACCCCTTTCCGATCAGGTCATCAATATATTTGAACAGGAACAGCATGAGCAGAACAAACATCACTATAAAAAAAGTGACGAAAAATGGCTGGATAAAAGCCTTTAGTATCAGCAGGTGTATCTTTTTCACTTATCTGTATCCCTCTCTTTCATCGTCATTTTAAGCACCAAGTACACCAATCAAATAAGCGATTTGATTATTCCAGATCAAAGTGCGTTCCCTGATATTTTCTTCCAATGCAAAGTCAGTAATTCCCAAGGCAACATCATTTGTCAGTTCATCCTGAATAATTTCCATCTCAAAATAACTTTGCGGATCATCATCTGTCCACCTAAACCGTACAAACTTGTTTTCTTTCATCGTCAGCAACTTTGCATCCTGCGTTTCATCGTCCCAGGAAAAAGTATAAAGTTGATCTTTAATCGTTACATCATCTGCAAACCACTGTGCCAAGCCATTCGGCTCGCTTAAAAAGCTGTATAATATTTTAGGTGAGGACTTTATTTCGTACTCAATTTTAAATTTCTTCTTATCGCTCATCTTTAATTATACGGAAATTTTTAGGTAGAAAATGTAAATTTTAACAATTTTTCTTATTAAAACTAATTTCTGATATATTTGCATCCTGTTAAAAACGGCGGGGTAGCTCAGATGGTTAGAGCGCAGGATTCATAACCCTGAGGTCGGCAGTTCGATCCTGCTCCCCGCTACTACAGCAAGAAAATATAAAACACCTTATTTTCCTGATATTTTTATCTTACGGAAGCTATTAAGATTCACATCTTAAAATTTAAACATGCTTCTTTTAGCAATAAAATTTTGACGTTTTATTAAATTGCATAAGCCGTAAAATGTCAAAAAATACCTGATCAATTATCAAAAAGTATAGAAAACATACTATTTTTTATGTAATAAAAGAAGCATAAACACAACTGGTGAAATTTGAAGAGTATCAAATTAAAATCTAAAAAACACTAAACAGCTTCTAAAATAAAAGAGTATTTTAACTAAGATAAAAAGGGCTGCTACAGGTTTGTTAAAGACAATATCATACTTTATTACTTTATATTGTTTTATAAAATTCAGTTTTTAACAGCATGAGACAACAATGTTTGTTGATGCTTATCGAATAAATTTTTCCACCAAAATTTATTGTTCTTGAAATAAATTATTTATTCATACAGGTGCTTTTGTTCAAGTTCTCTAAAGCAAGCAATTTGTATATTGGAGTTCATACGTTTGATTAGATAGTAGGTTAAGCGAAAAATTTAATTTTAATTAAATGTCATAAACGAGAAAGCAATCTGATTAGGGAGTTCAAGGTAATACTGGAGAATTAAGCAAAGTCCGTCCAAATAAAGGCGTGCTTGCAAAATATCTGGACAAAAGACCAGCACTATTATACCGCTAGCGTTAGGAGTTGGAAGAACATTCTGGAACAAGTTCTTCCGGCAATGAAAAAGTAATTCATACGTTGAAGCAGGCAGAGATTAGCTTACTGAATAAATATCTGCTGGAAATACATACATACGTAGCGCAACATACTAAAAAGGTAGTAGGCATCTTCTCTAATGGCGACAGCAAATATTCTGGTTCATTAAAGACGACAGGACTGTGTTTGGTGTCCGGAAGATGTGCAACGGGTTTAATATTAGCAAAAGCGGATTTTATGCTTGGTTGAAAGATGCCACATCCAAAAGGATGCTGGCCAATTTAAAACTGCTGTTGGAAATAAACTGATTTTTCATTCTGTCCCAGGACGTTCAGTATGCCTGTAATGAGTCCTGTAATTTACTAGTGTGATTGATAATGGACATGAGATTGCAAAAGGCAACCAGCCGGAACAATGCAGTAGCGGAGAGCTTTTTCAAAACGCTTAAAGCAGAATGATTTTACTATAATAAATCTGCAACTAAAGAACAGGCAGCACTATTTGTATTTAAACATATAAAAATATAGTACAACCACAAAAGGTTACATTCTACTTTGGGAGGTACATTTTCCTTTAGAGTTTTGAAACACAACTAAACAAACAAATTGTTGCAACTTAACTCTTTGTACATTTTGTTGTTGCAAGTGGGTATTTCCATCAGGTTTTTGTTGTTGAAGAGTGGGCGTTGGAACGGTTTGTGGCATGAAAAAACCCCTTGTCCACAATGTGGACAAGGGGTTTTTA
>JAABUS010003876.1_pt1 | contig 22977 bp, 27 predicted proteins | sample 5560161 | NCBI WGS metagenome assembly JAABUS01 (sample SAMN10711885, study PRJNA513376) | rock metagenome | isolation source: Antarctica rocks | place: Antarctica: Victoria Land, Trio Nunatak nord | collected 2016-01-04
ACCCACACCCTTGCTGAAAGAAACTCTTGCACGACAGCCTTGCATGACATGTCTTGATGCCTTGCTGCTGCCTTACTATGCTTCTGCCCTTTGTGTTGTCATTTGGTAGCATGAATCTGCCTCATATGACGCCTCATGTGCTGTCTTATATGCTGTGACGACATTTCTGATCATCATGATGAACTGTGTGACAGAGGTCATTCATCATCCCCTGCGTATGCAGCTACACTCATGCTTCATCAAGAGCTCTGTTTCATCAGCTGTAGTTACACAGATTATCATGTCAATTCTTATACCCATAGATTTCTATTGTATCACACGTGTATACTTGTGTTCAAAAACTGATATTATCTTCCAGACATGTTGAATCCATACCTGTCCTCCTGAATAACAGCTGGCAACATCCTACCCTGGCATAACTCTGGCATAACTCTGGCGTAACCCTGGCTAAACTGACCTACCCCTCACAGCTCACCCCGCCTTCCTGCTTTGTAGCTCTCCACATACGTGTCATTCTGGACCGCCGACAAGTTTGGGCGACGAGCCCTGTTCCTGCAAGCTGGGGTGCAGATGTCTCTAGCTCTGCTGGTTATTGCCATCTCACTCAAGTGCCTAGGTGGAGGGCAGGGCACTTGGCTGGCTTGGTACATCCTGGCCATGACCTGTGTGTACGACATGTAAGTGCCCTTGGACTGTGTAACCCAGGCATGTACATCCTGGCCATGACCTGTGTGTACGACATGTAAGTCACCTTTGACTGCGTAACCCAGCTATGAGAGTGCAACATGTCTTGTTTTGGCATAGTATTGATCAATCTTATGTGTGGAATTTTAATGCTATGCAACTTGTTATTTGGAATAACTTATTTCTACGATCAAAACCAAACCCATGAATATGCATCAATATGCTTTCTACTTAAGCGTCTGCCTGGCTTGATGCATTCTGGCCATGACATACGCATACGAAACGCACGTCCCTTTTGACTGCGCAACATTGTCACGCATATGTGTCAATGCAGCATGTTGCACGTGCCTGGCTGCTGATGAGCTTACTTGGCTGGCTCGATACAAACTGGCCATGACCTCTGCACGACATGTAACTCCCCTTTGATTGCATCATCCTGCTGTCAAAGCGTGTCCCAACACTTGGGTCTCCTTCTTTTAACAAAGAGACCTACATCTTGGTACCGTGCCAAAACCTGCATGCTGCATACAATCAGGTACCTGGCTGGTTTGGCCTGCATGTATGACATGTAAGGTGCTGGTAATGCAGGGCATACGCATGGTCTTACGGTCCACTGGCTTGGTTGTATCCGTCTGAGATCCAACCCCTGGAGACTCGATCCGCTGGGCTGGCAGTGGCGTCCTTCAGCAACCTCTTCTTCAGTTTTGTCATTGCACAGACGTTCCTGACCATGCTCTGCTCCCTTCAGGTACCTTTTCTTCTTCATGTGGAACCTGCTGTCCTCTTTCAGTCTGCCATTGCTCAGGACTTGCTGATTGTGCGTTGCTTTCCTCTTTTGCTCTGCCATTCGTCAGGTCTTGCTGTTTATGCTGTGCTGTCCTTATAGACCACTTTCTGAACTGCCTGTAATTGCGCTTGTTCATTGTTTGTCACTTTCTTTGATTTTGTACAGAGTCTGCGTTGTGTAACTATGTTGTGCTTTGTTATGTGTTTGCCACAATTCATTATTACTACATGAGAAGTACACATTCTCTGCTGCTTGACAAACTCTGAGCTGATAGGTACGCTGCTGTACACATTATTGCATGTCTTTGCCTGTAACTGTAATTCTTTGCCTGTAAGTGTAATTGTGACTGTCATTGTGACTTGCAAGTGTAACTGGCCCTGCGTAAGTGCATTTACTACTTACTGTACTATTATCGTTTGGCAGACTTACCCTTTTTGGCCACATGTAACTCCATTGACACGTTAAAACCAGCTCAGTATATACACCCTGTCACTCACAGAACTTCATGGCATATTTTGTGCTGCAGTGGGCAACCTTCCTCTTCTTTGCCATCTGTGTGGTCTGCATGACAACCTTTGTGGGCTTCTTCTTCGTGGAGACCAAGGGGGTGCCTCTGGAGGAGTGCCCCTTCATATTCAAGAAGCACTGGTTCTGGAAGAGGCGAGGCACCATCTTATACACATGAGTCATCCAGAGCTAGTCATCATTGCATACATATGGATTGTCAGCTCAATCATTTGTCAAAACATATCTTCCCATAGGGTCAGGCACATACAGCCCTAAAGAGCCCTGTGTACAATCTCACTGATTTAGCATGAGGCATGAACAAACAAATGAACAAAAGGATTGAATAAATGGTTGGATGGATGAATGAATTAGTAAGTGAGTAAAAGCATGAGTGAGCACTGAACAAACGAACAAACAATCGAATGAATGAATGAACAAGTGAATGATTGAATGGATGAATGGATGAATGAACGGATGGACGAATGAGTGGCTGATGCTGATGTGTGAATGTGACAGGTACGCCAACCTGGGAGGTATAGGGTTCCAGGAGAAGCTGGTGCTGCAAAACAAGGCTCGTGATGCACTGGAGAAGGGTGAACAGCCTGATGACATGCCTGGGATGGATCAAGCTATCAAGGACATGGAAGCCAAGAAGGTTTGAATATGTTGCCAACTGAAGGCACAGGCTGCCTGCCCATGGGAAGGATATGTGGAAAAGACAATGTAAAGCATGGCATGCTTTGCTTGTACGTGCTGGACTGTGCAATGTTACAGCAGCAGCAGCAGCAGCAGCAGCAGCAGCAGCAGCAAACGTGTTGCACATGTTCAAACAAAACATAGCGAATTGCTCCTAAAGGCAAGGCATCAGATGGCTGATCACATGATGACTATTCCTTTTCTTGAAAGATTTGTATCAATTAGCAGTGTGCCGATCGTGAGCCTGTGTTGTAGCAATTAGGTGCTGGTGCTGTTGACCAGCTAGAAGACTGTACACACCTGCATCTGATGACGCTTCCATCTGTATTTGTAGAGGAATTGCACTTTTTCTTGCATGTCCTGAGAGCTAGGCTCGAAGATTTTACACCAATTTTGGAGATATGGGATTTTAGTTTTGCACTGCTGTCTTCAGTGTGGTGTCATGTCAAGGCATAGCAGCATCTTTTTGGCCTTCGTCCTGGTTTGGACCCTTATAGCAGCATCTTTGCAATAATGCATCAAGACATTTTGTTGTGTTTTATTTGTGTACTGCTTCACCGCATTGTGAGCGGTAAGATTTTGGTGGAATTGAACGTCCGGTAGGACTGAGACAATAAGAGCTGCAGTCATACCACAAGCTGTCAATCCAAGCAATTCTTGAGCTGTGATCTTTGACGTTGATACTTGGTTGTTCCAGTATATATCCGTGCTATGCTCACGACACGGGAGTGTTGACAATCTGTTCACTGTACTTGCATGACTGCATACTGTATCCATCACAATACTTATGATCCAGGCATTTCACCGGGCTCTGCAAATCAGTGCATCCTTGGGGACGTGTATCTGAGATCCAATCTGCAGCTATCAAGGAATCTGTTCACTGTACAATGCATCATGCTGCAGAGTTGTGGACGTGATGCAGCAGCTGTGCTTTTGCAGAGGTCTTCTGCATAGCATGTCAATTTGCAACCAGACCTTGCTACTTGCGTCCTGCAACTGGTGTACCGATTCTGCTGTACCTATCACAGCTCTTGAGCATGCATTGATGTTTGGTATGGCATGCAATGATGTTTGATGTTTGATGTTTGGTACAATGCTGTGCATATGCAGACAATCATCAATCATCCCATTGCCTCGTTTACGCGTATGCTGTGACCAGCGACCAGCGCTGTGACCGGAGTGGCAGCGCTATTATACTAATTTCGGCACGCTAGTCTCGCCATACCAACTGCTCAGGCACAATCGGCTCTCACTCTGGCGAGCAGACGCTCTGCCGTACATGCGAAGGAGAAATGGTTTGATCGCAATCGCATGTGCTGGCAGTACATCGAATCGGACCAGACCTGCGATGTCTTTTGATCCATGCAATGTACCCTTGAGCACCAACCTTTTCTCCGTGGCGCGGTGAATAGCGCTGCAGAATGGCTCCTTTCAGCTCTGTTGCCAGACACTTACTGTCTCTTCGAAACTCCACCAGCTACTTCGTCAGTCATCACCCTTGCCTTCCAGAGCATCTTGTCTCATACTCGAGCCGTGATGGCTTTCGCAGCCAGGCCCAGACAGAGTTGCCAAACCGCTGGCATCAGCCTGCTTCATTGCGTGCTTTCAATACTGGCACTTGTGACCTGCTTATTGCACACAGTAGTAGTCAAAAGCCTGGAGACGGTCCAAAAAGTTGGCAAGCACCAGCAGGCTTGCATGCACTCTGCACACAGGTGCTCGTCACAGCAACTCAGCCTCAGTTGCACAACCTTCAGTGGCAGCGCCAAGTCAACAACGGCGGGGCAAGGAAGATCATAGAGCAGCAGGAAGCAGATGAGAAGGAACAAACACAGCTGAAAACCAAACAAACCAAGTTTGATAGATCCCTGGGTTCGCGCAAAGCAAAGACCGCTGAGCATCAAAGCGTGATTGCACACATGTCAGATGTCAGGACTCCTCGCAGCCTTCTGCACAAGTCACAGCAGCAGAAATGGGAGGTAGAGTCTGCTCTTCCTGCTGCAAAATTTGGTGAACTAGTAAGACCAGTGGCAACATACACATGTACACAACACATTTGTAACACGTTTCTGACATGTACACACATACACATATGCATACACAGAAGGTATGGTCATGCATGCTGCAATGGGTGACAGTCTCTTTGATGTCAAGCGGCACTCTCCTTTGTGCTTGTGTCAGCCACAATCTGGGTCATGTCTGTACATACTTGTATCTATTCGCCAGAAAGTCAATTCGAAATGTGGTTTCAGTAGCAGAGCTCACGTTTTCTCTTCAGGTAGTTGAGTTTCATCCAGACTCAACCATCATAGAAACGACAAAGACCCCCGAGCAGCTGAACTTGCAGCCAAGGGACATCTCCATCTTTGCCACCAACAAGCTTGGTGTGCAAGCACAGAGAGCTACCATCACTCCCAGAAATGGAGCTGTGCTCTTCAGGACAGAGATCGCCAAGGCCATCATCTACAAAGACAGAGCTGTCTTGTTCCACTCCAGGTCAGCAGTGATTTTTGCTTCAAATATTACTTTAGTTTTGATGACTTTAGTTTTGATGCTGGTTTCAAGTTCACATATCATCATATATCATGTATTATGATATAAACATTATATGAACATAATATAATATCATGTGATAGTATCAAATACTATATGCATCTCAGGCATGTGCTTTACTGGGTCAGTGATTCCTTCATGTACGTTGGTCAATCAGGTGAAGGCCCTCAGGGCTCATGCAAACATTCAAACAGCAACAGGCTGTGAGGCTTGCCTGCTTATCGTAACACGTGTCTACTATGGCGATCAGTCTGGCTGTGTAATAGCTCAGTTGTGCTTGCTTCCCGCTTTCTTGCTTTGTATCCTTGCTTTGCAAGCAAATTTTCCTTGTCTGCACAACATGCTTTGATGCAATCTATAATGTAAAAATAATGAAATAACAATTGGCCAGCATGCTCCTCACACAATGCCAGCATGCTGCAGGAGATTGAAAGACATGGTGCACATAGCTCAGACTATTGCTGCACCAGATGAGTGGTCATCAAGATGCATGTGCAATGCTTGCTGCAGGAGACTGAAAGACACGGTGCACATAGCTCAGACTATTGCTGCCACCATAGGAGCTGAGACGGCAGCACCTTTTGAGTTCCGAGTGTTAGAGGCGCTGCTGGCAGAAACTGCCCACCACTTTGAGGGCAAAAGCAGGTAAGCAGAGATGGTGCACACAGATGTGAGGTCTGTACAAGCCTGATCATAGGCAAGCAGAAACTGCCCACCACTTCGAGGGCAACACCAGGTAAGCACAGGCGGTGCACACAAATATGAGGTCTCTATGGGTCTGATTCAGGCAAGGTGATTGCATTTTGTTACAGGCCTGATACAGGTCAGCAAAGATGGTGCACACACAAGCAATGTCTGTACAAGCCTGATCATAGGCAACGTGATTGCATACTGTTTCACATCAAATGCTATGCAGCGCGTGCCTGATATAGTCAGGGTGATTTGCGTACTGTTTCACACCAGATGCTACGCAGCATGCAGACTGGCATTCAATCAGATTGGCAGCATCACATGATTTACTAGCAGGGCTGCATGGCCTGCCTAGGTACAAAGACTGTCCCTCCAAATGTAGCACATGCTACTGCTTAGGCCAGTCCAAATGAAAGATGCGTTGTCAACTGCCAAGACTAGCAAGTTGAACTGGTGAACTCTTCACTTTTCCTTGCCATTGTACGACACATTTGTTGGGATCATAGCCGTGACATGACGCAGTTGCATTGGCTCGTCGTAGCTCCCAGCAAGACCAGAGTAAAATTCCAGTAGTTAGATCAGGCTTAATTGAGTCAGATAGCAAGATTCAGCTCTGCTGCATCAGTACATCTCGTCAAACATATTGCTAGTGTACTGACAGGCGGTTGGTGTTCCTGTCTGAGGGCATTGTGACAGAAGTGAGCACCTTGAATACACCGCGTCATTGTGCTGACAGGCGATTTTTGTTGTGGCTGAGAGCATTGTGACAGAAGTGAGCATCTTCAAAGACATTGTTGCTGTCAAACCGTACAGAGATGCACAAGACAGACTGCTTTGGAGAGACAAGACATGTCCTGCACGCACCTAGCTCATCATGACCTGGAGCTGGAAAGCGTAATCATTACCACCATTATTATTGTTATTGCTGTTGTTACTGCTGTTGTTGTTGTTATTATTATTATTATTATTATTAATATTATTATTATCATCATCATTGTTATTACTTATTACATGTTATTGTTGCTGTGCTGACAGGCGGTTATCGTTTCTGGCTGAGAGCATTGTGACGGAGGTGAGCCACAGCTTGCGAGCCAGCACTGGGGAGCTGCAGCGCCTGCTGCCCATTCAAAGGTAATCAGGTACTCACACATGCCTCACGCACTGCAATCGGGAATCACACCCTGATACAATCTGGCATCACGCTTTGCAATATGGGATCACACCCCACAATCTGGCATCACGCTTTGCAATATGGGACCACGCTTTGCAATGTGAGATCACGCTTAACAATATACCCATGACATTATGTCTTGAACAGTGCACCTTGCCTTGTCTTTTTGCTGAGGTTCTCTTATGACTGCTATCATGCTCAGGATACCAGCTTCATGTAAGCTCAGGAAGAGCCTCTGCTGTCAAGAAAGACAGGCCGGCACCTGATCAGCTTGCATCTGCTCATTTTACTGCTGCGACTTATTGCAATTGCAGGGCAGTGAGTAAGATGCAGCAGAAACAAGACTGGCCTGGCACTGACATAGCTCTGACACCAGCTCAGACACTGGCACAGGCTGCAGCTGTTGCTTGTTGATATTGCAGGGCACTGACTGAGATGCAGCAGAAGCAAGATTGGCCTCGCCCTGACACAGCTCAGACGCTAGCTTTGATATTAGCACAGGCCATAGCTGCTGCTTGTTGATGCTGAGCTATCCTGTCTCCCTCCCTCATATCCAGATCTTTGTGGAAGTTGTTCAACAGTAACACTTTCACTAAAAACCAATAATCGGAATCAATGATGTTGCCCGTTACTGTTGCTTGTTGGTGTTGCAGGGCAGCCCGGTATGATACTTGGCTTCTCATTAAATTGACGCCAAAAGGCGTAGTCTTTTCTTTTTCTTTTCTTTTCTTTTCTTGCTTGTTACTGTTGCTTGGTGCTGTTGCAGGGCACTGACTGAGATGCAGCACGATGTGAAGGAAGCCAGGGAAGCCATTGCTGAGGTGGCAGATAACAACGCCATCCTGGCGGCTGTCTGCTTGACTGAGGGGGCCACTGCTCTGGACTGGTCCACCACCTCCCACAAGCCCTTGCACATGTTAGTCTCTGCTGCTGTGCATGCTGTGCATGCTGTGCCTGGTTTGGTGCTTGCCTTGACACATGTCAGTCTCTGCTGTGGTGCATGCTGGGCATGCTGTGTGGTGTGTGGCTGTGCAGTGTGGGGCTGTGCAGTCTGTACATGCTGTGCATGGTTTGGTGCATGCCTTTGCACACGTCAGTCTCTGCTGTGTTGTATGCTGTGCATGCTGTGCAGTGTGTGGTTCTGTAGTTTGTGCATGCTGTGCATGGTTTGGTGCATGTCTTTGCACATGTCAGTCTCTGCTGTGGTGTATGCTGTGCAGTGTGTGATTGCACAGTCTGTGCATGCTGTGCATGGTTTGGTGCATGTCTTTGCACATGTCAGTCTCTGCTGCGGTGTATACTGTCCATGCTGTGCAGTGTGTGATTGCACAGTCTGTGCATGCTGTGCATGGTCTGGTGCATGCCTTTGCACATGTCAGTCTCTGCTGCTATGCGCGCTGGGCATGCTGTGCAGTGTGTGGCTGCGCAGTCTGTGCATGCTGTGCATGGTCTGGTGCATGGCTGTGGGTATGGTAAGCCTTTGTGCGTAGGGTTTCTTGCTGTGGTCCCTGCAAGCCTGCTGTGCGGGGCTGTAGATTATGGCAAGCAATTAGGAGTTAGGGTTTGTTGCTCTGGTCCATTTGACTAGGCTGTAGGATTTTTGGCTATGGTGCGCATGTGCCTGCTGTCTATGACTGATGCTACAACACGGTTTGCTGTCATAACCTGTATAAAATGAGGGTGAGCCATACCGTAACCTGCCTGTCGCGAGCTGTTTTGCAACACTGCTTTTGCTTGACGCTGCTGAGCTTGAAGCAATTGCTTTGCCCTGTGTGAACAACGTCTGAAACTATTCTTTCATATCTCAGATGAGGGTTCTTTTACATCTCAGACAAAGATTATTTTACATCTCAGACAAACATTTTTCAATATCTCAGACGAAGATTGTTTATGTTGATGCAGGCAGACAGCCCACATGCGCATTGCAGCAGCTCTGCTGGAGAGCTACGAGAGACAAGTTCAGAGTGTTGAGGGTGCATTGAAGGTTGCTACCCTCTTGTCACCCTCACTGTTTTCTCTTGTCACCCTTTTGTCACCCTTTTGTCACCCTCCTGTCACCCTCTTGTCACCCTCCTGTCACCCTCTTGTCATCCTCTGGTCAACCTCTTTCACCCTCTTGTCACCCTCTTGTCATCCGCTTGTCACCCTCTTGTCACCCTCTTGTCATGCGTGTGTCACCCTCTTGTCATCCTCTTGTCATCCGCTTGTCACCCTCCTGTCACCCTCCTGTCACCCTCCTGTCACCCTCCTGTCACCCTCTTGTCACCCTCTTGTCATCCGCTTGTCACCCTCTTGTCACCCTCTTGTCATCCGCTTGTCACCCTCTTATCACCCTCTTGTCATCCTCTTGTCACCCTCCTGACACCCTCCTGTCACCCTCCTGTTGACCTCAACATATCCTCTTGCATCCCTAAGCCTGCATTCCATATCATCATTACTATGAGTTTGTACCTTGATACTGATATGTTCATGTGTCGTTGCTGTTTACCCCTTGACTGAGTCATGGTCTACTCTGACCTTGTACAATATCTGCAGCATGATGGCAGCACTGACACACTGCTCTGGGCAGTCGATGATCAGTTGTATGGCCAGCATGTTAACCCCATGTGCTGCAGCCTGATGATGCCATTGATATTAATACTTCATAGCAACAACAACAACTCACAATAATAGTCGTGATAGCAGCAGCAAGCAATGATAATGGCAATGACAAGATCAGTAATGACAACAGCAATGCCAGGCAGCTCTTTGCTGTGGCTGCACTGCAAACATCTTCTACTCATCAGTCGCTTACTGTCTACTCATCACGTGTTCACAGTGTTTTGGCCACACTTGACGTTCTCATGCCTTTCACTGCAGGAGATGGTCGAGAACATGGACAGCACACGCGATGTGTGGGCCATGCAGCTGGACACCATCCGTAACCGGATCATACGAGTGGAGTTACTGGTGGCAGTTGCCTCCTTCTCCCTCATGATGTCCACAGTACCGGCATCCTTTTTTGGCATGAATCTGACATCAGGCTTTGAGGTAATGCCCTTTCACAAGTTGTTGTTTCATTCACAATAAAGTACTTTTTGCAGCTCAGGTCATACACCTGAATGAATGCTGTCACCATAGCGTACTTTCTGAAGCTCAGGCAAACTTGGAGCTCAGGTTATACACCTGACTGCAAGCCCTGAGCTGTGGCTTGTGCTGCAACATATACTCACACCCGTATGTCATGCACCCACTTGTTGGGTTGTAACAGTGCATGCGCCCCTGCAACCTGCACGGCATTGACCATCACATCCATACTCCCTATGTAAATGCAGCATATGTATCATATGCAAATGCTTGTTTGTATATCTTTTGACATTCTTCATTTTGGAGCTTTTGGGTGTACGTTTCGTTGATGTGAAGTGGATGTCATGTCATCTGCGTAATTTCTTGATACGAGTCATGTAATATGTTGTATACACATTTGTGTTTCTATGTTGTACAAGGCGCAGCCTGCTGATCACACACTGCAATGTCCAAAAGCAGTTACAGGATGTACCTGCAGCGCTGGTTGTCCCCAAATCATAGAGTCAATTGCAAGCACCCTCAAATATTGCATCTGTTCAGTCATAAATCACCAATGAAGAAGCTATCATACAGCATGAAGACTGATGTCATCTGATGGGGTTTGTCAGCTAGTATATTGTGAGCATAAAACAAACCAAAGTGTTGCATTGCAGGACGCTCCCGCCACTTTCTGGCCAGTAGTCACATCATCAGTCACCTGTTCTGCCATCACCTTTGTTCTCATATATGGCTACTGGAAGTTCTGGCCGAACAGGCGGCATAGAAGAAGAGTGAAGGACATGGCAGCCATGCGGGACCTGCTGGTGCATCACATGGATGATCTGGATGACATCATGGACAAGCTTCATTTGCACTCAGGTAACCTCAAATGTACTGAAGGGTTTAGGGTTCAGGGCCTAGGGTTTAGGCCTGAAAACCGGTACCCAGTATTACTGATCCCTACACTGTTATTGGGTCATCAGGATGATACCTGCAGCATTGTTGGCATCCTGAACAGCCTATCACCTATCTTCTTCTCAAAGTTCAAGACTGATGTTTGGGTTTGCAAAAAAAGGCCTGCAACCAGACAGTCTTGTGAGCAGGATAGCATGATTGTAATGGTACTGTGACGTAGATCCTGCTACATGACTTTGACACACAGATATGTAGCAGGATAGAGCAGCTGTCAATATGCTGCATGCCTGCCACCCAAGCTGGCAAAGAGGCTGACGGCAATCAGTGGTTCTGAGTCAAATGACCTGTCATGCCCTTGTTGTGGTCTTGTTGTTGCACTTTTAGTACATGCTTTTTTGGTCACAACTATGCTTTCGACAACATTGAGGCAATGAATGCACAGCGCTCAAGGATCAGAGCTGTCTGTGCGGGCTTACGGTTGCACTCTGGTCTTGTGATTCTCCCCAGCACAGGACTGCCTGAATCTGATTCTCGTAGCCAGTTTACTACACATGAGCCCAACAGAAACTCGGCATTTTGCCTGACTACTTGTTAGCTTAATCTTGGCAAATTACCGGTCTGCTGTCCAGTGCAGGTTTGATCATGATGCAATTTTATATTTGAACTCATGTGCTAATAACATAAGGAGGGATATGCTTGATAATTGCAGATATTGGCAAGAAGGAGTTTCAGCGGTTGGTCATGTCAGCTGTGGATGACATCACGCTTGATGAGGCAGATCTGCTGTATCGGGTCTTTGATACCAACAGGGATGGATTTGTGGAGATGACTGAGCTTGTGAGAGCTGGCGACAAGCTGGCTGTTCTGTCTGATGACCATCACCAGTGGAACTATTACAACACGGAACGTTTTGATTAATGAGTGTACTTGCGGTGCCTGCCGCTTTCTCGTTTGCACACGTTATATCTGTTCAGCACTACAGCCAGCGTCACTTGCAGCTTGAGGCATTGCCACACGTCGTTTTGGTTGCCTCACAGTGGCATCTCTGTGGTGAATTGCCGAACCTTGAATAGGATGCATCAGTTCTATGACATCTGTGCAACGCTGCGCTAAAGTTTGTTACATGAAGTGCAAGCCTCTGATGACCCACAACTGTGCCAAATGACTGCGGTTGCTGATGGAGTGTGGATGCTGGCACAGCTTTCACTGCTAACAGGCCTCTATCAGGGATTGACATTATTGGTAGTTGCAACATGACTGAAGGTGACTATGAGCACAGTTTTCTCTACTGGCCATCAGCCTCTTCCAAGCACTTCAGAGCAAGCTGTTTCTCCTCAACCAGCTCATCTCCTGCAAAACAACCATACATACAAAACCAATGATGATGACACATGGCTTAACCAATAATGATGACACATGGCTTAACCAATAATGATGACACCTGGCTTGATGTGCTCACCCTGTAGACGTAAGACACTAACCGTCACCATGCACCAGCAATTGTCAGCTTGTTGCGTGCTAACCACATGCAGCAAAGGAGTGGGGGTGTGGAGCAGCGTGCCATGCTTTTATGCTTCTCACATAACATTGTGCCAACTTTGTGGTTTGAGGCTGGCCTGCTATCTAGTAATGCTGTAGGGTTCTGTTTGCAGTTGTATAGAATGTGGGTTGATGTGCAAAGCAACAATCAGGGAATCATTTGAGGGGAAGCCTACCTGTAGCCTTCAGCTTGGCCTTGGAGAACTCATCAATGGGCAGGCCCTGAACAATTTCCCACTTGCCAGCTTTGCACTTGACTGGGAAGGAGAAGATGATGTCCTGCAGTCAAGTTTAGGATGAAACGAGCATGCTGGAGCTTTGCCAAGAACAAAAGAATGGTCAATGATTTTGCTGCAACATGCTGATGTGTCAGGCATGCATGCAGTGATGAAGCACCTGACCCTCTGATGCCTGGTGCAAGACAGACATCAGCCCACTGTGCTCTATACACTGCTGCAGAAGTACTCGGCATGATGGGCTGAGAGGCAAGCAACTGGCACAACTTATGCTTAAAGCAGAGATTATGCTAGACCCTAACTGTGACTTGCATCATGTGCCATGCAAATCACGCAGCTTCAATCAGCAGTGCTGCGGCCCCTCTGGCTTCATTGCCTTCTTGTGCCTTATACAGTAAACAAGATAACAAACCCTTAAAAGAGGTGCCAGCAATTTTTGTACCTTGGGAGCATTATAGCTGCCGTCAGAGTAGACCCCCATGGAGACCCAGGTGTCCTTGGGGGTGCCGTTGATCCAGTTGTAGATGTGGTCACATGCGCTGCTGGCTGCTGACATAGCGCTGGACAGATTCCTGGCCTGTGAGAACAGATGACTGCTTGTTGAAATGGCTAATTGTTAAATTGACTGATTGTTGACATGACTGTTTGTTGACATGACTAATTGTGAAAATGACTGATTGTAGGACTGATTGAAGCGACACCATGGAAAACGGCATGTTGATGTTCCATTGACGACATGTAACATTCCATCGGTCATCAACCCAGTTGCCATCTGACAGACGGTACGACAGAACATTGCTGCATGATGACGCCACTGGCATTGTAAGTTGTATGCGCATGCGTGGCAGGATTTGTTGCCAAAACAAATGAGCTGCAATGAATAGGTAGTAGTGCGCATGCATGCAAGATGAGTAGGCACATAAAAATTGACTGGGGAAGCTTTTGTGGTGCCCATGATTCAATCTCAAAAATTGCTGATCAGCTGTTGGCTTTTCGGAAGTGATGCTGGAAATTCCTGAGCATGCCATTTCAATCTTGATTCACACAGGCAAGCTCACCTTGATGATGGCAGCTCCTCTTTGCTGCACAACCTGGATGAACTCATTGTTCAGGTACTCATCATCCCCAATCACCTCCCTGATAGGCTTCCCCTTCACAGTGCCATGGTTCACATCCGGGTACTGTGAGCTGCTGTGGTTGCCCCAGATGATCACATTCTTGACATCTGTCACTGCTACCTTGGCCTTCTCTGCTACCTGACCCAGGGCTCTGTTGTGGTCCAGGCGTGTGAGGCAGGTGATGTTCTCGTTGGGGATCTTGGGTGCGTTCTCCTTGAGGATAAGGGCGTTTGTGTTGGCAGGGTTGGCAACCACAACCACCTGGAGGAACAGGGTGTGAGAGTCAACACAGAAAGAAAGAAAAGACAAGAAAAGACTATGCCTTTCGGCATCAGTTTAGTGAGAAGCCCAGTATTATACTGGGCTGCCCAGGCACAGTCAATCTACTGCAGGGCGTATCAAGGGGCAAATGCCTTGATATGACCTAGACCCTGCTGTGGTGCAGGCCCCTGAAGCAGGCTGGGTGTTTTTTGAGGATTACAGCGCTCTTGGGGACTCAGAGACATGTCTGGTTTGCAATGGAAGCCCAGATCAGAAATATCCCTAGGATCAAGTGGAGACAAGCAGGCTTGACAAAAATGCTGCGATTCCACTTGGGGTTGGGTGCGTGCATGTTGGCAGGGCAGTGACCAGCATCTAGCAGTGGACCTTGTTGACCCAGCTTCAACAATGGTCCAGTCAGAACACTACGCTTTGAGTGACATGTTGACTAGGAGGCGAGACCATTGTCCTCACCATTTGCAAAATGGTTACAGCAGAGTGCTGCTTCAGTGCCGAACGCCGCAACAAATGTTGGGCGCAAGACTGTTATGCAGCGCTTGTTTCACAAGCATGCGACATGCATAGCATAACAGCACGAATCCAGAGCAGCACAGCTGACTCCGAGCAGGTACTTGACATGGCAGATGCATTGATTGATCTTGCACATGCTGCATGAGGGACACCGCATGCAACTGCAATTGTCAGTCAGGATGCATAGGAATACACACAGGGAGCTATCCAGGACTGTTGATACCTGCGCTAGATACAGACACACATTCCCCACGTGAATGAGCAATTGTATGAGTGCATGCATGTTGCACACAGGACTGCAACATGACAGTAGAGCTTAGGTGGATGATGGTTGTTACCTTGACATCAGGCTTGGCACCCTTCTCCAATGCCGCTGCTTGGCTCTTGTAGATGGCCACATTCTTGGCCATTACGTCCTTACGCTCCATACCGCCCTTACGGGGGAAGCCACCAACCATGACAGCCACATCCACATCCTTGCATGCCTCCACAGGGTCGGTGGAAATGACAATGCCTATTCCAAAAAAAGAGAAAAGACGTCAAGAATTGCATCACAGCTGGGTAGCTACGTTTAGGTTAAATAAGTGCTGAAAGCATCTAAAGCAGCCAATTATGTCAAGACAAGGATCTACATTTGTGGAAGCGGCTGCTTTTGTTTACTGTTGCATGTGCCTGTGTGTGAAGCTGTTTGATCAAAGGTGTCACTGCCAACTGTTCCTGAATCAGATGGTCCGCCGGATACTGCACAATTGATCAAGTAATCTCACGCTGTTGTAAGATCGAAATGCACCATTGCTGAAAGCTGGTATCAACAAGACGCCAAGTTGTACCTTTCAGCAGCGGGAAGGCAGCATCCACAAGCTCCATCTTGACGCCCTCCAGAGACTGTTGTGCAGGGGGAATATCCAGAAGATGCAGGATGATTGGCTGATTGTGGCCAAGCATGCCTCCACGGGCTACTTGAGGACAGAGAGCATAGCCGATTTGACCTACAAAGGAGAGCATAGCAAATTTAATTGACCTTCGGTTGGAGAGGGGTTGCAATCACGGATGGCAATGGGGTGCAGGGCAGACAAGGGGTGAAATGCATTGCTGTTGGCGTTGAAAACGTAGGCAAGATTGGCTTGTAGCTCGAATGTGCGGGCGCTCGCCACAGATTGAGAAAGGCATCACCTGCAGCTCCGGTGATCAGAACCCGCTTGGGCTCCGAAGACATGTTCAAAGTACGTCAGGTGAACTTCAAGTCTTAGTCAAAGTGAATGAACACGTTATGAGGTCAGAACGGTGCAGGGAGTTCAGTTTTCGAATGCAAAGACCACAAGCATGCGAAGAACGACCCTAGCAGTGTGCTGACATGTCAAGGCATTTAGAGTTCAGGCCATGTCAGCAATTTCAGCATACATTTCATCCATGTAGCGCAACGACCTAAATACATGTATCTAAAGTACTCAATCAAGGTGACATTTAGGTTCTCAAAGTGCGATAAACCACTTTGACAGCGTATGTTCGCAGCACTTCGCGAAATTGCAATAGCACGCTTGGCGTCGGCTTCCGCGTGTATCAAGCCAGGCCTACCTTTCCCTGAGCATTCTGTACTTCCTGAGCAGAGTGTGCCCATCGCGCTGAAGTACAAAACTGCTGTGACTACACTTGATCAAGGCCCTTGACCATGCGAACGATGACAGCTGCCGCGACCGTGGTCAGGCTAGGTCACAGAAGGCGAGGTTCACAACCTCCACAGAGGCCTCGAACACAACAGCAGGCCCGCCGGCAACGCTCACGATCGCTCGAACGTGGCAGCTCTGAGGATTTATCTGACAGCCCTCACATGCCAGCGGCAGCAGCCCACAGTTGCCAGTTCAGCCACCTGGAACCAATCAGGCTGCACAGGACAGCTATGCCAGCCCAAAAGCACTTGCTTCTGTGCTTACAGGCAGCTCCAAGGACTCTGCATGCTACCTGAAGAGCTTGCAAATGCAGCAGCGTTGCACAGTGACAGGGGTGCACTGTGTGTTGCAGTTGCCACTGCTGATGAAGATTTTGCTGGACTCATGTATGTGACTATGCGCATTGGGCTGGCTTGCTGCATGTTGTACCTGCAGGTGAGGCCTGGCACTGTGGACTAATGTTGTTGTTGTTGTAGACACACTTTGAGCATGTTTTGTGTGTACCGCTTTCATTCTGCAGGCCATCTGTTGATCAAGCCCAACAGCACTGCGTCTTTCTGTGCTCTTGCGGCAAGATGCAACATCAGATTACTGCTGTCAACGGTACAACATGATCAGCGCAGCTGACCTCTGCATTTGATACTGATGGCATGCATGCATATGTCATCTGTTCATGACCACTGCAGTACATGCACACGAAAGGACTGCACAGCGCTGCCTGTAATGGGTAGCCTTGCATGCATTCATTTATCAATCGACATGATCAGCGCAGCTGACCTCTGCATTTAATACTGATGGCATGCATGCATATGTCATCTGTTCATGATCATGACCGCTGCAGTGCATCTGGACTGATGATGATGCTGAGTGAACTGCACAGCCATTCAATTGACGTGATCAGCCCCGTTGGCCTCTAAATTCAACACAGATACCATGCATGCATATGAACATGCATACGAGAGGAATGCACAGCCTTTCATAAATTCATTGATCAATTGACATGATCCACGCAGCTGGCCTCTTTAGTATTGATATTGCGATGCCATGCATGTACATATACCCGCAAACCTTAGCACATCCGTTAATATTATACAAGTTACAACAGCGCCCCCTTGCATGGTATGACGGTCAGACTCAGCTGTGACATGCATGATGTCACAGACCATCAGAAGCCAGCCCCTCAAATCAAGCAGGCTTGGCACCTGCTGGTGCAGCCTTGACTGAGGGTGAACAAAGACTGCTATGCCTTTGTAGAATAGAAAGACATATGTATCTCACTGGCACCTGCAATGCAGCACTGCTGTGAGATGCACATAGAAGTGAAGATAAATGCTTTCGAATTGTACAGGTCTGGCAGCAGCAGCATTTCTTTGAGCCCTTTGGCACCTCATGTATCTGCACAGTCTCTGTGCTTGGCCTGGTTCCTTTGTAAGGCAAGCTGCTACTAAGGCAGCTGCTACTGAGACAACAAAGGGCACCCCTATTGCTCTCTTCATGTCTTTCAGCTGCGGTCACACATCTCACACACACATGAATCATCCACTGGCTGCCATACAGCACAGCCCTTTGTATACCATGCAATGCAGATCGTGAAACTGTCAATGGTGTATTGGCCCATTGACACTGTCCATAGTCTGTTGGCATGCCTTCAAGTCAATATGCAGTTTTGTGAAGCACAAGCTGACATACCAATTGGTGAATGCCCTGTACTTGCTTCATGACCTGTTTGCGCCAATACTCAGGCTTCACTGGAACTGCTATACCCATGCTGGCCACCTGAGCAATAAAGAGGAGTCTTTGTTCAAGCATGCAATAAAGACAGTCAAAGATGCTTCACAACAAGGTGAGCAACGTGAAATGTCGGCTGGCATCAGCTTCATCCAATGGATCATGATGCTCAGCTTTCTCATCACTCTCAGACTCTGGTCTGTCACAGGTGAAGCTGGTGAGATCTGTGCACAGCAGCCTGTATCAGGCACCCTCAGACTCTGGTCTGTCACAGATGAAGCTGGTGAGATCTGTGCACAGCAGTCCGTATCAGGCACCTTGTCAATGAGCTTCACGCAGAGCTTTTCAATAACGAGAAGTGCAGGTTATGTGGCAACAGCAGCCCAACGGGGCTGCACAGATCGTACCATCTGTCATAAAGCTAACCGGTAGTCTGAATAATCGGCGAAGCCTCCTTTGCCGAAATGTTTCTGAATAAGGCTGTTGTTCCATTGCATTGCATGTGGCGGAGTTCGGTTGGAGACAGTCAAGTCTACGTGCGCGTTTCATAGGTGGCATGTTTAATCCATGGCAGCTCCGTGCGCCGCTCATGACTGAAGTTGGACCACGCCAAGATGATTTCGCGGTGGCAGAGATCAAGTACGATGTGTTTGACGACATACCGAGATTAAGAGATCGTTGCTCCGCTCACATACCTTAAACGAGGTTGCTCAGAGCTGCTCACTTTCAAAGTGAGAAAGCGCACTGTGAAAGCACCTTACTACACCATTTTACTACTTTAAAACCCTACTTATAATTCATAGTCATACCTCTTTCATCAGTGAGAGTCGGCTAGCCTGCCGGTTGGCAGCGCTGTAGGTTGGCATCGGTGCACTTGTGTACGCTTCAAAAGCGGTCTTCAATGCACTGACTTCGCAAATTGTGTTTAACGCAGTAACACGATGGTGGCCACGAGGCACACTGCTTCACACAACTGTAAAGACACCTGCACAGTTGCATTCATACACTGTGATGACTATTACATACAAGCACAGAGCCAAGACAAGCCTAGTCACACAATCTCATTGTGTTTTGTTATCAGATTCTCATAGCTTGAAGCTGGGCTTCATGCAGATGGGTTCTTCATGACGTCCAGCACAACTTCCTGTGGCACTGCATTTGCTGACACCTTGAAGGGCAACAGCACCAGCTCGGAAACATCTTCTGGCTTGATCATGTTGTCGGGGTTCAGATCCTCCTTTTCCATTCTTGTTCTGTGGACAGCAAGACATTGTTTCATTCTTGTTATATAGGCAGCAATACACAGTGCACATCGCCCTGATATACGCAAACAGCAACATTGTGTGCATGAACTTATGGAAGTGTGTTCTGAGTGGACGTAATGCTACGTTGTGCAGAAGAGCACAAGACCAAACAAGAGGTGTTCAATATGTCATATGACTTGCCACAGCTGTTCATACATAGCCGGGACTTCCCTGAGCACCACCTGTACAAGGCTGTGTGTGTTGAATGTTTGCCTGATTGTGGTCAGCATTGCACAGGTGTGAAATGCATTCATGACACAGATTTTCAATTTTGACATGCAGTAGGGCTGAAGCCCTGAAATGCAGCCATACCTGGCAAGGTCAGTGTCAACCACACTAGGGAAGATAGTCATCACTCTGATGCCATGCTCTTTCAATGCCTGCACAATCCATCAGAATCTCTCGCTGCTGATGAGACTTGTGATGGATTGAAGCCCACTCAGATACTGATATAATTTGTAGTGTTTTGAAGCCTATTCATATGCTGTGTCACATTACATCATGACAAGCAGCTGTCAAGCAATTGCGCATACAGTGAAGTGCCAGCCCCAAATGCTGCTTTGCAGTAAAAATGGCAGCCCAAACCATTATGTGACTGGAATCCGAGAAGGCACCACAACAAAGCCTGTCAGGTCTATCAACTGACTGTGCTCCATGGCATGGGCCCTATGATGTGCACTAACACATGTGACCTTTGATGAGGCAGCAGCCATGACATGCTGTGCCAGCTACAATGGCAAACTCCAGGTACAGGAGCCGGCAGGTCTTGACTGGCAACAGGATGCAGTCATGGTACTCCATGTTCAACAGCATTGCATGCATGCTGCTTGTGCATCATGCACAGATGCAACCTCGGCATTCTACAGGAGCTGCGACAGCCTGACATCCACTCAGGATTGACAACTTCACCTAGCTTGATGACAAAGCAAAGCCAGTCATGCATGGCTGCTGACTCAGCAAATTGCTTTGACAAGGGTTGTCTGTCAGCACTGACAGTGCACTCAGGATTTCAAACCCACCTTGGCTGATGACAGAGCAAAGCCAGTCATGCCCCACTTGGCTGCTGAGTAAGCACACTGCTTTGGGGAGGGGTTTGCATGCAGGATTCAAACCCACCTTGGCTGATGACAGAGCGAAGCCAGTCATGCCCCACTTGGCTGCTGAGTAAGCACATTGCTTTGAGAAGGATTGTTTGCGCAGCATCCAAAATTCAAAACCCACCTTGGCTGATGACAGAGCAAAGCCAGTCATGCCCCACTTGGCTGCTGAGTAAGCACACTGCTTTGGGGAGGGATGCTTGCCAGCACTTGAGGAGATGTTGATGTGATACCCCTCACCCTTCTCAGCCATGGCTGGGGTCAGGCGGCGGGTCAGGCGCATGGGCCCCGTCAGGTTGATTTGGATGTTCTGCTCCCACTCATCTGGGTCACCTGGAGGCACACACAACAATGACTGAAACTAATAATAATAGTGATGATTTTCATATTAATACTGTAATAATATTGATAATGATTACAATAATCATAACAATATGTAAAAGCAACAGCATAATGATAATGGCACGATATAACAATAAAAAGGCTTTCCATTTCATGATGAGATAGGTACGTGCAGAACAAGTCTCCAGAGCAGGCTGTGTTGTGCATTTCTATCAGGCGTACTCATCTGGAGGCGCACACATATTTGTCATTTTCAAGGCTGCAGTAGTAGTACATGAACAGGCTTTGCAGAAGTGATTGTGAACGAGCAGAATATGTGATATCAAGTAATTGTGTATCTGTGTGAAGTTGAGTGTTCTGAGAAAAGGCTCAGTTCCAACTGTTTGCCCACATGAGAGACATTGTCAGTGTACAGGCAACATTGCTTGAGCCATATGGCTGTAGTATGCTTCTGCAAAGGAAGCTACATAGTCATGTACTGGCTTCAGTCTATATATCACTTTGTCACCCGGATATAACTAGATCAGCAGGTCAGACAGATCTTTTTTGTTGCTTACTGTGAGAGCAAGGTGACACGTATGTGATATGCGACAGTTTCACTTACAATTTTGATGAAAGCAACCCCGCATGTTGACAAACTGCGCAATTTTGTGAAACCAGTACAACTCATGTGCATTGACAGGCATCACCTTTGAAATCCATTACAAACTCAGCACACAGGTCACAGTTGCATTGAGCTGGCATGCACTTATACAGGTATGAAGTGTATAAGCACACATACATGGACAGAAATGTAGATACCTTCCAGAGGCGTTTGGCCCTCCATGGGAAAGATACCAGCGCTGTTGACCAGCACATCCATGCATTTGTGTCTGTCCAGAAGGGTTTTGGCCATCTCATCAATGCTTTTGGAGCTCTTCATATCGCAGGGAACAACATCGACTTCTGGTGCACCAGCTTTTTTGCAAGCCTCTGCAGTCTGCAGCAGGCAGACAAAGTGTTCTTGCCTTTGCCAGATCCATTTGACAATCCTCAGCTGCATTTGGCCGACTGTCACCTCTGGTTTTGCGCTGTTATAGCAGACCTGACATAGTGATTTTGGCATACGAGGTGCGAGAGCTACAGCAGCTGCAAGCATTATGCAGATGCAGTGGACACTTACGTCTTCTAGCTTGTCTTGCGATCTGGCTACGAGGGCAATTTTTGCTCCCTGCTGAGCAAACTTGACTGCGATAGCTTCTCCAATACCCTTACTGGCACCAGTGATCAATACCCATTTGCCTTTGAGCAGCTCGCCCTTTGCTTCCAGCGCGTCCTTTGAGGCCATTGCGCCAACTTGCTATTTGTACCTCGCCTGCACTGCTAAAGCTGCCACTTGTACAAGTCTGTGAGGCAACGTCTGGCGAGGGTTTACGTCAGCATTGATTTAGCATCTGTGTTAGCCAATCGCGCTTGTGGCATCCATATCAACCAGCAGGACTTCATGCCGTCGGAAGTCTGTTTAGATGGCAACTCTCTGCACGCACGCATGAACGTGCAGGTCTCACCTTCGCCCTTCGGTCTGCGTGTGAGCACGCTCGCGACGGTCCAGTTCTAAATATCCGATGTTTCAAAGCAGATGTGTGAACAGTCTTAGGCGATCGGCCTGAGACATAAGGCAGCAGAGCTTGCAGTCAACGTGCAGCTGACTGTTAAGGTCGTTTCAAATGCAGAGAATTCTAGCATGGACTAAGGGCAAAAAGTACCCATGTGGGCCCCAAATTTTGGGGTAGTAGCCCATCAAGATATGAGCCCATCAAGATATGTGCAACAATGTAGCCAGGTCCACTTTCGATATGTAAAACCGAAAGCAGATGTGGGTGAAGGTATAAAGTAGCCATTGATTGCCAAGCGTGGACACACCAGACGAAATATATGCCTTTCTGCAGGATGTGCAATTTGCAATCTGCTATGTAAGCTGATGTACGATGCCGTCATCCAAAATTGACACTGACTCGCGACAGACCTTTCAGCTCTATAATTTCGAAGCGCGATTCTTCACCCTTGATTTTGCTAAATTCATGGCACACAAATTTCAGTTTCCTGTTCTAGAATCTGGGCTGCGAC
>JAABUS010003877.1_pt1 | contig 22975 bp, 24 predicted proteins | sample 5560161 | NCBI WGS metagenome assembly JAABUS01 (sample SAMN10711885, study PRJNA513376) | rock metagenome | isolation source: Antarctica rocks | place: Antarctica: Victoria Land, Trio Nunatak nord | collected 2016-01-04
AACAGAACGCCAAAGCGGCGATCACATCGCTGCCATAGCGCGGTTCTCGAGCTTTGCGCGGCCGCACGATCCTCGGTCTCAACGCCGCCGCCAGCCTTGCGAGGATGGTTGCGGTGCCAGCCCGTCGTCGCACACAACTCGTCCAAGATCACGCCCTTACCGGCCCTACCCGCACGCTTGTACCGCGTCGCGATCGCCTTCGTCACCGCTCGCCGCTGGCTCAACGTCAGTCCCATCGACCGGACCTATCGGCACGATCGACACCGGCACCGTAGGCGCGCTGTATGCGCATCCCTCCGTGAGCAACGAATAGGGCTACGCGCGCATTTTTCGTGAGTCAACGCGCCCGGTGGTGCGCAGCCTGCATCTGGCGCACCTGCGCGCCACGGCGCCGCCCGACGATGAAGCAGACTCCTCAACCCTCGAAGTGGAAGGTGAAGCTGCCAGCGATACCAGTGACCACGACGCGGGCGACCCCCATCCGCCCAGCCCAGGAACAGACGGCGCCGCCGGCTCGGTGAGCACTGACTCGCTCGTCGACCTCGCCGGGCACGGGGTCGGTCTGGTCGGTGGGGGAGCGGACAACGTGGCGCGCGCCGCGCTGCTTGACCTGCTCGGCGCGACCGGCGACCGGGCGGCGGACGTGCTGGCGACCGCGGCTGAGCTCGCCACCCTCCTTGGCCAGCATCCGAACGGGCCGATGCCGCGACGGCTGCACGTCGTCGACACCCTGGACACCGCACTGGACCAGCTCGAGGCCGCGACCCTGCACCGCGTCCGGCAACCCGCCGGGGATCAGCGGCTAATTGTGCTCATCGCGCGTCCTGGCGCGGACACCGCGAGGCTGCAGGCGGTCCTGGACAACGGCGCGACACACAACATCCGTGCGATCCTGCTCGGCCAGTGGCGCCCCGGGACCAGTCTCTACGTCGGGCGGGACGGCGTGGTTTCAGCCGGCCACGGCGCTGCCTCCGCCCTGAACGGGGCGCGGCTGTTCACGCTGCCCGCCTCGCGGGCAGTCACTTTGCTCAACGTCCTCAGTGAGGGCGAACAGAACCCGCAGAGGCAGCCACCAGACGCTGCCGATCGCTACGCAGACCCGACCAGGGTCGACGAGGACGCCGCCATCGCCACCGAACTCGACCCGGTGTCGCCCGTATCGAGTGGGAGGCGATCGGTCGCACCGATTCCTGACACGCAAGTCGGCCACGCGCCCAAGGCGGCCGATTGCCGGGCGTCGCCGCCGCGGCTGGATCTGCGGATCCTCGGCCCACTGAGTTTGACGTGGACCGCGTCGCCGGAGCCGCACAGCGGGGCGAGCGCGAAGGTCGAGATCATCGGTGCGTTGAGCCCGCGGCTGCGGGAGCTGCTCGTGCTCCTCGGGCTGTACCCGGACGGCATCAGCCGCGACCGGATCGCGGACGCGCTGTGGCCCGACGCGCCGCCGGATCGCCCGCACAACAACCTCACCACCAGCCTGTCCCGGCTGCGCACCGGGCTCGGCAAAGCCACCGGGGGCCAGGTCAGGGAGGTGGTGCTGGCAGTCGGCGACCAGTTGCGGCTCGACCCGGCCGTGATCCGGGTCGACTACCGCGACTTCACCGACGCCGATACCGCTCGCCGCGACGCGGCCAACGACGAGGCCCGCGCCGAGGCCTTGCGGCACATGATCACCACCTACCGGGGAGAGCTCGCCGACGGTCTGAGCGCCGAGTGGCTCGAGACGCCGCGTGAGGCGATCCGCCGCGACGCCATCGACGCGGCCTCCCGGCTCGCCCGTGCCGTCGTCGCCACCGACCCGCAGCAGACCCTGGACCTGCTGGAGACCGCCCGCGCCCGCGACCCCTACAACGAGCAGCTCTACCGCGACATCATGGGGGTCCAGCGCCGCCTCGGGCAGGTCGACGCCATCGAACGCACCCTGGCCCTGCTCGCGACTCGCCTCGGCGAACTCGACGAGTCGCCCAGCCGCGAGACCGTCGAGCTGGCCTCGGCGTTGCGACGACCGGTGGCCCGGGAACCAGGCGGGACGGCCACGCCAGTGGCCCGCTGACGCCGCAAGGCTGTTCTACGGCGTGAAAGGGTCAGCGAAGCAGGACCCTGGCTGGCGATCAGCAGTTTCGACCGGAGGTTCGATCGGCGGCGTGGACTCCATGGTTACGGCCGCGGAATCGAGCGCCTGTCGTTGCATGGTCTGTCCGCTGCGCTTCTCAGCCCAGGCGCAGAAGGGGACCTCTTCGGTGTTGGTCCGCGGCTGCCAGACGCGTCCTGCTCATGGCGTCCACCGCTCAGCCTTACAGAGCCTAAGTGCTGCGGCGATTGCCTTGGCGAACGCGCTGGCCGGTCGGAGTTGACTCGCATCCGATTGGCTGCGTTTCACGTGCCGATCCGTCGTCCTGATCAGGTTGGGCGACCGTCCTCGGTCGCCATCCGGGCGGGTCACAGACTCAGCTCGCCGGTACCGCGGCGGATCCGTTCGGCGATGAGTGAGACGTCGTCGAGTTCGCCGGTGGCGATGGCGATGATCAGATCGTAGGCGGCGTCGTTGGTCAGGTTGAGGCGGCGGCCGTTGATGCCGAGGAACGCGATTAGCCCGGCCAGGGCCAGCCGTTTGTTCCCGTCCACCAGGGCGTGGTTGCGCGCGAGTGAGTGGACCAGGGCGGCGGCCTTGTCCTCCAAGCTTGGGTAGGCATCGTGGCCGAAGGCCGTTGCCTGCGGTCGGCCCGCAGCCGCCTCCAGCAGACCGATATCGCGCACGGCGGCAGGCTCGGCGAGTGCCCGGGCCGCGACATGGAGCAACTCGGCACTGGTCAGGTAGATCACGCCGTGATCGCTATCCTCGGCGAGCTAGCGGCCGAGGCGTTCCAGCGCCTCGGCGTAGCGGGGCAGCTCCTGCTCCAGCACCTGGTCGAGCAGTTCGGCGCGGCTGTGGTTCTCCACATACTCGCGGATCGCCGCACGAGCGACCTCCTGCATCGACCGCGCCTCTAACTCCGAGCGCCGCCGCAGGGCGGAGGCCTCATCGTCGGTCAGCCGCAATGTCATTGCCATACGACCACGGTATCACCGTTGATACCGAATCCTGCGCCTCGAGCCTCGCCTCAGCGCGCAGGCCGTGGCGGCTGGCGCCTTGGCCCCGGGCGCCGGGCTTCTCGGCGCCTTGCCGTGTGATCGCGGTGGTCGGCGCTGCCGCTACGACCCCGGGCTCGGGCGACGCGTGGCCGGGTTGAGCGTGGCCGGATTCTTCTTTCTCGTGCGGCCTTGTCCGGCAGTGGTCTCGGTGCGATGACATGAAGCTCGCGCATTATCGGGCTCATCGCAGAAGTAGGGTGTATTTGCGGTCTGAATCCGCCGGTGTCGAGTAGTGATCTGGTGATGTAGTTGGTGAGGTTGCGGAAGCCGAGTGCGGTGCCGCGTAGGTGTTCGAGGCGGCCGTTGATGGCCTCTGTCGGGCCGTTGCTGGTGCCGGGCCGGTCGAAGTAAGCCAACACGTCGGCGGATCGCCGTTTCAGGGTGCGGCCGAGGGTGATCAGCTCGCTCAGCTCGTCGGGGACGCCGCGACTGATGGATGTGATGACCTTCGCGAGCGCTGCTTTCGCGGCTCGGCGGTCGGGGTCGCGGTAGGCGGCGACGATGCGCTGGTAGATGCCCCAGGTGGCCTCGACTTGGACGTGCTTCTCGCCTGCGAAGACCGCGCTAAGTCGGGCGTGCTGGCGGTCGGTGAGCAGCTCCATGCCGGTGCGCAGCACCCGGCGGATGCCGTAGAGAGCGGGTCACCCGTGCGGCCCCGGTGCCCGCAGGTGTCCTGTTGGACTCGTTGGCGACAGCGGTCCAGCGCGTCGGCCAGGGCGACGACGTGGAAAAGGTCCATCACCGCGACGGCGTCGGGCACGATCTCAGCGGCGGCGGTCTTGAACCCGGTGAAGCCGTCCATCGCGACCACCTCAATGCTGTCCCGGAAGATCGGGCTCTGCGAGTCGAGCCAGGTCTTGAACACCTGCTTGGAACGGCCTTCGACCATGTCCAGCAACCTGGCCGGGCCGACGCCGTCACGGACCGGGGTGAGGTCGATGATCACGGTGACGTACTTGTCGCCGCGGCGGGTGTGACGCCAACAGTGTTCGTCGACGCCGAGCACCCCCACCCTGTCCAAACGGGTCGGATCGTTGATCAGCAACTGCCGGCCGGCGGCCAGCACGGCGTCGTTGACGGTGTGCCACGAGACGCCAAGGCCGGCGGCGACGCGGGCGATCGAGAGCCGGTCGATCACCACCGACTTCAACGCCCACAACACCGCGTGCCGCGACAGCTTCGCCCGCGGGACCGCCGCCTGCTCGGTGTTCTGCCGCCACACGTGCCCACATCCGGGGCACCGATAGCGGCGCACCGTCAGCTGCAGGATCGTCGGCCGCCAGCCCAGCGGACATCCGCGAGCTGGCGGGTCACGGTGTCACGTGGCACGCCCTGGGCGCCGCATGCGTGGCACCAGTCATCGGGCTCGCGCACCCGGCACCGCAACACCGAATGATCGTCATGAACCTGCTGGCCAGTCACCGACAGGCCGAGGCGATCGAGCCGGCAGAAGCATCAAGATCAGGGGTCGAGAAAGTAGCGTTGAGCACGTCGAGGTCTTCCGGACGGGTTGTGTGAGAACTCCCATCATCGGAATACCTCGACCCTCACCCCGCGACCGACGCGCCGACAGCTACACCCTCATCCGCGAAGAGCCGGAAAACCCCCGGGACGAGACAGCATCGGGCGGTGACTGGCGTTGCAGTTCGACCCTGAATGGCACCTCGAACCGCAGATCGGGCCCGGCCAAGCTTCCTGACGTCGGTTGGATGGGTCGCAGGCGGGTGTTGGTCTTCACGTTCCCGCCGACTCACCCGAACTGCGGTTTGCGTGCCGGCGAGCGGGTCCGGCAGGATAATCGCGTGACTTACGCGGTGGACGAGGTGGCGCCCGACGTTTTTTTCGCTCGCGGCGCCGACGCAAACTGGGTGCTGCTGCGCGACGGACGCGACGTGACCCTGATCGATACCGGATATCCGGGCTACCTGGCCGACGTACTGCATTCGATCCGCAGCATCGGCAGCGATCCGAAGTACGTCGCCGCCGTCCTCATCACCCACGCACACGTCGACCACGTTGGCGGGGCGAACTACTTCGCTGAGTCTTTCGGCACGCCTGTCTATACCGACGCCACTGAGGCTAGACATGCTCGCCGCGAGTTCGTTGAACAGGCAACGTCATGGGAGATCGCCAAGAATCTGCGCCCGGGGATGGCTCCATGGCTTGCCCGCGTGATGCGCGTCGGTGTTCTCAAGAAGGTGGCTGTGTCGACCGCGGGCGCGTTTCCATCGGGCGGCGAACTCGATGTGCCCGGCCGGCCGGTGCCGGTGCCGACGCACGGCCACACCTCCGGCCACACCGCCTACCACTTGCCAACAGTGAAGGCGGTCGCGACCGGTGACGAACTCGTCTCCGGGCACGCGCTGCTACGCAACGCGGGGCCGTCCCTTCTGCCCGGGTTCTTCAGCCACGGCGATGTCCGAGAGTCCGTCGGGCGGCTCAGCGGCCTCAACGCCGAGCTCATCCTTCCCGGTCATGGCGCCCCGCTGCGCCAGCCAATTGCTCTGGCGGTCGCCGATGCTTTGCGACGCTAACGCGCGTCTCGGCTGTGCTCCCGAGCGCGGGTCCGGCGGCTTGTCGGTGCCGACAAGCGCGTCGGCGAGCGCGTGCACGGCAGCCAGGTCGGTGGCCGCCGCGCTGGGCAGGTCTCCGGCACGCATGAGGTCGTGCCGGAAGGCAAGGTGGATGACGCCGTCGACGGCGCGGGCGGACTGACGCAGGCAGTCGAGGTCATCCAGGTCACCGCGACGCACCTGCGCTCCCCAGGCGGTCAGCGTGGCCGCTGAGGCGTCCGAGCAGGCGAGGCCGATGACCTCGTGCCCATCCGAGAGCAGTTCGGGGACGAGGGCAGAGCCGACGTGACCGTTGGCGCCGGTGACGAAGACACGCATGGGTGGACCTCCTCGGGCGCTGCTCACCGCGCACCAGCAGAGGCGGCGAGTGATGGGAGATTGTCACGTCTCCGTAGCAGCCGATGGGAGAGTGCCGCATCGCCTAGCCTGGGGTCAGGGGGTGGTGGGAGCCGAACGCGCCGGAACGGCTCGAGCGTGCTGCGCTCGAGCTGTCATCGAGCACGGGTACGACAGCGCCACGGTCGCTCAGATCGCGCAGCGGGCGGGCCTGACGAGCAGCACGTTCTTCCGGCACTTCACCGACAAGCGGGAGGTCCTGTACTGGGGGCAGCAGGCGCTGCCGTCGCCCTCCCCGCTGCAGGTGCTCGGCGATGCTCTGGATGCTGTCGGTACGGCTGCCTTCGGGTGGGAACGACACGAGTTCGCCCTGCGACGCCGGGCCGTGATCGCCACCAGCAGTGAGCTGCAGGAACGACAGTTGCTCAAGCGGGCCACCTTGGCCGCCACCGTGGCCTCTGCCTTCCGCGACCGCGGCCTGGATGAGCCGGCCGCGACCGTGGTCGCCGACCCCGGGGTCCTGGCGTTCGTCAGCGCTCACGAGCGTTGGGCGGACCCCACCAACCGACAGGAGTTCGCTCAGCTCGCCCGAGCGGCCCTTCACGAACTCAGCGCCGCAACCACCCTCGATCGAAGCGCGCGACGACCAGTCTCGTCAGACACCCCACCGTCGTCCGACAGACGCCTCGACTGGCCATCCCGCGCACGGACCTTCACCGGCACTACCTCCGGACCGGCGCAAGTGTGACGTGCAGCGGTAGTCGGCGCGGCTTCGGCAACGCGAATGGCCGCTCGCCCGCTGCACAGGTACCCGGATCTTGCCCGGATCGAGATTGCCTACTGGGACGTCTCGGGTGTGTGTTGCGTGTCTGCGGCCGGCGGTGGTGGTGAGTCGGTCGAGGAAGTGCCGCCAGCCTCGGCTGTCCAGTGGCTTCGGGTTCCGGCAGTCCGCTGTGCGTGATGCTCACGGTGGTGCCGTTGCTGGTGGAGTGCAGGCGGACCTCCAGGAGGCTGGAGCCGGGGCAGGCGCTCGGACCCGGCGTGCCCCCAGCTGATCAGCAGCCGGGTGAACGATGGGATGTCGAGGTAGCGGCCCGGCACCACCACGCCGCGGATGTCGAGGTGAACTCCCCGCCGGGAGTGGCGTCATGCTGTGACTGCTGTCGGTCAGTGACTGCCGACCTATGTGGCGTCGGCGCCGAAGGGTGGAGCGCGAGCTAGTCGGTGGGGGTTGGTCAGCCCAGCGACGCGGTTGCCGTGCGCAGGTCCTCCAGGGCAGCCAGTGCATGTTGCGCGAGCCCTTTGCCGTCATCGCGATCACTTTCGGACCACTGGGCGTAACCCCGCTTGAACGCGAGGACCCCCAGCTCGCCCGCGAGATGCGCGGTGGGGTCGGGGACACCGCGGGCGACGAGCGCGGCTGTCATGGCAGCCGCGAGACCGACGCTCTTGAGGGCGTCGCGCTCCTGAAGTTCGGTGCTGGCCGCAACGGCTGCTTTGAGGCGGTGGCCGAGCTCGCGGTTCGTCGGCCCCATTGCGCTCGATGCGCACTCGAGACCGGCTGCAACCGCCTCGAGCGGGCTGGCGCTCGCAGGCGCCGCGGTGATCCCGTCGGCGAGCAGCCTGCTCAGGGTCTCTTGGCCGGCGACCAGGAGCTCACGCTTGTCGGAGAAGTGTCGGAAGAAGGTGCTCTTGGTGACCCCGGCGCGCTCGGCGATCTGGGTGACGGTGGTGGCGTCGTACCCCTGCTCGGTGAACAGGTCGACGGCCGCGACGACGAGTCGCTGGGTCGCCCCCGGTTGCCATCGAGCCATGAGACCATTGTAGGTGATGGGACACGTGTCTTATTGTTGTACAGTGATGGGACAACAGTCCCGTCACTCTTCAGGAGAGCCACATGCACGTTTTCGTCACCGGCGGTACCGGCACCATCGGCTCCGCCGTCGTCGCCGAACTGCTCGCCAACGGCCACACCGTTCTCGCGCTGGCTCGCTCGGACGGCTCCGCGCAGGCTCTCAAGGGCGCCGGCGCCGAGGCGCTGCGAGGAGGGCTGGCCGACCTCGACGTCCTACGGGCCGGCGCTGCGCAGTCCGACGGCGTGATCAGTCTGGCGTTCGGACGCGACTACAGCAGCCCGGACGCGCTCGCGGCAGCGATCACCGAGGAGAGCGCCGCCATGGCCGCGCTGGGGAAGGAGCTCATCGGCAGCGACCGCCCGATCGTCACGGTCTCGGGTACGCCCTGGGTGCCGGGACGTGCCTCCACCGAGTCCGATCCGGTGCCGACCGACGGACCGGTGGGCGGTCGGGGCCGTTCGCAGATGGCGCTGCTGGAGCTGGCATCGCGCGGTGTGCGCGCCACGGCTGTCCGCATGCCGCGCACCGTGCACAACGAGGGCAAGGGCGGATTCGCCGGCCTGTTGACCGATCAAGCGCGCCGCACCGGGGTGTCCGGCTACCCGGGCGACGGCACCCAGCGCTGGCCGGCCGTGCACGCGCTCGACGCAGCCATCCTGTTCCGGCTGGTCCTCGAATCGGCCCCGGCCGGAACATCCTGGCATGCCGTCAGCGACGAGGGCGACGCGGTGCGGGATATCGCGACAGTCATCGGCCGACGACTGGGCCTGCCGGTCCAGGCGGTGCCGGAGGAGAACTTCGGTCCGTTCGGCTCCATCTTCGCGATGGACCAGCCGGCGTCCAGTGCCCACACCCGCGACGCCCTCGGGTGGCAGCCGACACACCCCGGCCTCCTCGACGACCTGGAGAACATTCAGCCCTGAGACCTTCAATCCGGCTCACAGATGTAGCGGTCGCTGAACATGAGAGCGCGAGCCCGACGGGAGACACCGCGACCGGTCGGGGGCGTGGCACGGCGCCCTGCGCTCAGCGCTCGTTGCCTGCTTGGAGCCAGGCGATGTAGTCGGCGGCGGCGCTGTCGGTGTTCCAGGCGGGCTGGTAGCCGGTGTCCTGGCGCAGGCGGGTGATGTCGAGCCACGCTCCAGGGGTCTGGCTTCCGCTGGGCAGGTCGACCTGGGCATCGGGGACGGCCTGTCGGATCGCGGCGGCGATCTCGGCGTTGGTGGTGGCGTGGCCGGAGGCGACGTTGTAGGTGCGGTGGTTGAGTTGGTCAGCCAGTTGCAGCAGCGCGATGGCCCGGCCGGTGTCCTTGACGTAGCACAGGTCCAGGGAGTCCTCGGCGTGCATCCGGCCGCTGATCCCGGACAGGTCTGGTGCGCGGCCCTGGGCGGCGGCGTGGACCAGCTGTGGGGCGGGGAAGAACGGGTCGGGAGCGTGCCCGAACGGTCCCCAGGTGCCGGAGATCCGCATGTGGACGACCTCGATGCCGGTGGCCTCGGCGAGGTGCCCGCCGAGCAGCTCGCTGACCTTCTTGAAGGTGGGGACGAGACGGGCGGCGCTCATCGACAGCGGCATGTCCTCGGTGAGCGGCCCCTCGAGGGGATCTGTGGCTCCGCCGTAGACACCGATGGTGCTGGCCAGGGCCACGCGCCGGACGCCCCAGTCCTGGGCGGCCTGCAGAACGTTGAACAGGCTACTCAGTGACTGGCGGGCGGCCTGCACCGGCGGCGCTGAGGTCGGTGGCCAGGGCATCGAGCCGGCGAGGTGGACGATCCCGGTGATCTGGTGTCTCCGGCCAACGTCGTGCAGCGCCTGCGGGTCGGTGGCGTCGGCCTGCTCGACGGCGACCGGCGCGGAGAACCGGCCGTCCGGCACCTGCGCGTGGCTGCGCTGGACCAGGACGCACCGTTCACCTGCGTCGAGCAGCGCCTGCACGGTGTGGGATCCGATGAAGCCGAGCCCCCCAGTGATCAAGATCATGTTGATCGTGCCTCTCTTCATGCTGCTGATCGTCCGCTTCGCGCCAAAGTCGCAGCAGGTCGTGGTAGTCGACCTGCATCGGCGGGGTCATGATCCCGAACTGAGGGCGGGGGGTGTCTGGCATCGGGTGGTCCTGTCGTCGGGTCGGTCGTGTTGTTCTGGCGTCGCTTCTCCGCGTTAGCGGCGGCGTAGCGCCGGGTCGAGCAGGGCGGGTGGGGTGTCGTTCTTCTCCTCGGGGGCGAGGTCGACGCCGGGGGCGACGACGGCGTCGATCGCGTCGAGGACGTCTGCGGACAGGACGGTGTCTGCGGCGGCGAGCTGGGTGTGCAGGTGGTCTATCGTGCGGGGGCCGATGATGGCGCTGGTGACAGCGGGGTGGGCGGTCACGAAGCTGAGCGCGAGCTGGATCATCGTGAGGCCGGCTTGGTCGGCGATCTTGGCGAGCTGCTCGACGGCGTCGAGCTTGGCGCGGTTGGCTGGTATCGAGGTGTCGAAGCGCTGGGGCATGAACGCCGAGCGGTGGGTGGTCACCTCGCGGCCCTGCCGGATCGCACCCGACAGCCAGCCCGAGGCCAGCGGGCTCCACGCGAGGACCCCGAGCCCGTACTCCTGCGTGACAGGGAGCACGTGGGCCTCGATCCCGCGCTGCAGGATGGAGTAGCCGGGCTGCTCGGTGACGTACCGGCCCAGGCAGTGCTCGCGGGCGGCCCACTGGGCCTGCACGATGCGGTAGGCCGGGAAGGTCGAGGAACCGAAGTACCGGATCTTGCCGGCGCGCTGCAGGTCGGTCAGCGCCGACAACGTCTGTTCGTCGCTGGTCATCGGGTCCCACCGGTGGACCTGGTAGAGGTCGACGTGGTCGACCTCGAGGCGGCGCAGGCTGTGCTCCAGCTCGGTGACCAGCCACCGGCGCGAGCTGCCCCGGGAGTTGCGCTCCTCGCCCATCGGCAGGTAGGCCTTGGTCCCCAGCACGACGTCCTCGCGGCGGCCGGCGAGAGCCTTGCCGACCATCTCCTCGGACTGGCCCTGGCTGTATGCGTCAGCGGTGTCGATCAGGTTGATCCCCGCCTCCAGGGCGGCATCGATGATCGCGGTGGCCTCCGCCTGGCTGGTGCGTCCGATCTTCCCGAAGTTCATCGCGCCGAGCGCCAGCGTGCTGACCTGGACACCGGTGCGACCCAGGGTGCGGTACTGCATGGGGCGTTCCTCCTGAACAGTGTGCGATCGAAGCAGCAAGGGGGCTGACGCGGGCCGCCGGAGAAGCCACCGGCCCGAAGACCTGGCACCATGACAAGCGGAGCGCCGCTCCACCAAGCATATGGAGCAAGGTTCCGCTTGGCAAGCGAGCCGGCAGGGAGGCGGGCGCGGTGACAAGCGCGGAGGAGCGGGAGGCGCGCTCGCCGCGACCCCGCTCGGTCGGTCGCTGTAGCGCATGGCCGGCAAGTCGGGCGGCCGGTGACCGTGGAGGCGGCCAGGCTGGACTATGCCGTCGCCTGCGCGACGAGGATGGGCTCACCCTGCCTCAGATCGTCGAGCGCGCCGGGCTGACCCGGTCGACGCTGTACCAGCACCTACCCCCGCGACCGGCCACGGCGCTGACCGTGGCCGTCCCTGCGGGCCAGTACGCCTGCCAGGTCGACGTCACGAAGTCGGTTGAACCAGCCGAGCTGGTCGCGCACGACCAGCCGGCTGAGCGAGCGGTGTGGGCGGATGTCGACGATCAAGGGATCTTGCAAAGTGTCAGGTGGCCGACTGGGTACCGCCCGGTGTGCACCCGGCCCACCAGCGGACCACGCGAACGCAACGCACGCGTGCGCCGCGAACTGGTCGTGGTGGCCGTCGCGCAGCCCTGCGGCTGCGGCGTCGACGACCAGCCGCCGCACTCCAAACGGGTGCACCCGCCACCTGTTGAACGGCTTTTGACCTGCCTGCTTCGACGTGGCTGGTGCTGCGGTACCTGATCGGCGTTGGCGTCATCACTTTTGTACACGGCCAGTGGTGCATCCGTCGTCCGACAGAAGGTGGACTGGCGACAACGTCGTGCTTATCGTGCGACCATCCCGGCGGACAGGTCGATGTCCGCGCAGTGCAGGCCCGTCATGTGCAGCATCGCCACGACGGCGTCGCCCACCTCGTGTTCTTCGACGAGCCGGTTCAGCGTGGCCCGGCCGGCGAAGGCGCGCTCGGCCTCGGCCTCGGTGATGCCCAGTCGCTCGGCTTCGAGGCGGAAGTTGCGCGCCATCCGCGGCCCGCGCACCGGCCCGGGCGAGAGGCTGTTGACGCGGACGCCGGTCGGCCCGACCTCGGCGCCCAAAGTGTTCGTCAGCCCGAGCACGGCCATCTTCGACGCCGTGTAGGGCGTGCGCATCGCCAGCGGACGTTTGCCGCTGACCGACGCCAGGTTGATCACGTCGCCGGTACCGCGATCGATCATCGGCGGCAGGAACGCCTTGCACATGAGGAACATGCCGCGCACGTTGACGGCGAACACGTCGTCCCACTCGTCGGCGTCGATCTCGACCAGCGGCTTGACCGGCCCGGCCACGCCGGCGTTGTTGACCAGAACGGAGACCCGTTCATCGGTGATCGACGCGGCCAGCGCGTCGACCGAACCCGGCTCGGCAACATCCACGGTGGCCACCCGCGACGGCCCGCTCAGCAGGGCGGCCGTCTCCTGCAGCGCGTCGACGCGACGCCCGCATAAGACGACCCGGGCGCCGGCGTCGGACAGCGCGACCGCGATGGCCCGACCAGGCCGTTGCCCGCGCCGGTGACCAGCGCGGTCCGGCCCCGGACACGACCGACAGGGTCGGTCATCAGCCGGTTTCGGCGGCTGGACGGCACAGAGATGAACCAGCCGCCAACAGCGCAGTGATGCAGAACTCAGGCATGAGCCGGAACGGTACCGAACTGGTGCTCCGTCCACGCCAGCTTCGCGTCGCCATACTTGGCTGCGCGCACGTCACCCGAGCGGGCGTGGCCCTCGAACAGCTCAACGCGCGCCGCACGGCCGCACAGCTCACCCAAGAATGCGCTGGACTCGGTATTCGTGACCTCCTGGTACGTGACCGTCTTGAGGTACTTGCCGACCCACAGGCCGCCAGTGAACCGCGCCGAGCCCCGGGTGGGCAGGACGTGGTTGGTGCCGATGACCTTGTCGCCATAGGACACGCAGGTGCCCTCGCCCAGGAACAGCGCGCCAAAGTTCTTCATCTTCTCCAGCGCCTGGCGCGGGTTCGCCGTCAACACCTGGACGTGCTCGGAGGCGTAGCTGTCGGCGACGGCGAACGCCTCGTCCAGGGTGTCGGTGACGACGACCTCACCGTGGTTGCGCCAGGCCGGCTCGGCCATGTCCCTGGTCGGCATGTCGACCAGGATCTGGTCGATGTGCTCTATCGCCCTGCGCGCGACGGTTTCGCTGGTCGTGACCAGGACGGCGGGGCTGTCCGGACCGTGCTCGGCCTGGCTGAGCAGGTCGACCGCGACGACGAACGGGTCGGCGCCGTCGTCGGCAATGACGAGGATTTCGGTGGGGCCGGCGAACAGGTCGATGCCTACCTCGCCGAACAGCGTCCGCTTGGCCTCGGCGACGTAGGCGTTACCCGGGCCGGCCAGCAGGTTCACCGGCGCGATGGTCTCGGTTCCCACGGTGAGCGCGGCGATGGCCTGCACACCGCCCAACAGGTAGATCTCGTCCGCGCCGGCCATCGCCATCGCCGCGATCGTGGCGGCGGGAATCTCGCCCCGAATGGGCGGAGTGCAGGCGGCGACGCGAGGCACGCCGGCGACCTTGGCCGTCACGATGGTCATGTGCGCCGAGGCCGTCAGCGGATAGCGACCACCCGGGATGTAGGCGCCCACGGCCTGGATCGGGACGTTCTTCTGGCCCAGGGTGACGCCGGGCAGCGTCTCCACCTCGAAGTCGGTGATCGACTCGCGTTGCTTCGTGGCGAAGTTGCGGACCTGCGTCTGCACGAACTCGATGTCCTTGATCACCTGCTCGGGCACCCCGGCCACGATCTCCGCTATCTGCGCGTGGCTCAATCGGAACGACTTCGGGCTCCACTTGTCGAACTTCTCCGAGTACTTGCGGACGGCGGCGTCACCGTTGGCACGGATGTCGGCAATGACGTCACTGACGACGGCCTTGACCTCGTCGTTGCTGGCGATCGACTTGTCGACCGCGTCGGGCTTCTTCAGATAGGTGGGCATCGCTAGCCTCTCGGTGTTTGGACTCGGTTTAGCCGCATTAGGCGGCGACGCGTCGACTAATTAATTGGTGAACGAAGTCAAGGCCGTCCGGCCCCGGCAGTATCAACTCGGAGTCGGTGAATCAGTCCACGGCTGCTTCCTTGGGCCAACTCGGCCATAGTTGTCGCGGCGCTGCACAGGTACAGGTCGCGTCGGTCGGGGCCGCCGAGCACGCAGGCGACGGCCAGGCGACCGTCCGTGGGCAGGACCTGGAGAACTGCGCCGTCGGGGGCTACGTGCCAGAATTCGCCTGCCTCGAGGAGGGCCACCCAGACGTTGCCGTCGTGATCGACGCACAGGCCGTCGCACAGACCGGGCAGATCGATTACGGTCCGGGCTTCGGATAACCGACCGTCGCTTCCGATCCGGAAGCGGGTGACGCGGCGGGCCGTCGTCTCGGACAGCCAGAGTGTGTGAGACGGTTCGTCGAGCGCGGCTCCATTGGGGAACTGCACGCCGGAGGCGGCCACGACGGGCGTCATGTCGCCGCCGGTGTCCACGGTGATCACCGCGCCTGCGCGAGGCGGCTCGCCGGCCATCAGGTTGAAGCCTGTGTCACCGACGTACGCGCGGCCACGGGCGTCGACGACCATATCGTTGAGCAGCCCGTGCACCATGGGGGAGATCTGCGAGCATGTGCAGGCTGGTTCCGTCCCAGCGCCACAGTCGCCGGTCCAAGGCGCCGGCGATGAGCAGTGACCCGTCGGGTAGAAAACCCAAACCGGCGGGACGGCCTGGCACATCTATGACGGTCCGAACGGTGCCGGCGTTGTCCACGGCCTTGACTGCATAGGCGTGTACGTCGGAGAACCACAACTCACCGTCGTGCCAGCGTGGAGATTCGGGGTAGACGGCGTCATGGGTGACAAGCTCTGGCCGGGTCATGGCGTCCTTAACGGATCCAGGTTCGAGACCACCGCACGTCGGACGGCGTCGAGAACCACTTGGGGCTTGCCGTCCTTGTGCACGAACCACCTGGCGCCCGCGGTGAGTGCGGCGACGCGCAGTCCACCGTGCGAGCTCATGGCGACTACCGGCACCGGCAGCGCGGACAGCGTCGAGACGAGCTGCAGGCCGCTTTCGGCGTCAGGCAGGAGCAGGTCGACGATGGCGACGTCTGGTCGTAATTCGATCGCGAGCCGGAGCATGTCAGTGGGGCTGCCCGACGCTGCGGGGACCTCGAAACCGCCGGCCACCGTCAGCAAGCGGGTCAGCGCTGCCCGTACCCGTCGGTCGTCGTCGCCGATGAGCACCCGGACGACCCGGCCGGCGGCATTGGCGGACTCGCTCGTGGACACATCTCGACTCAACCAAATGACAAGCTTCGGCGCATCGTCCTAGGACTGTTTGCCGGCGCGACAATCGCCCGCTCCTGCCGGGTCATCCGTCCTGTTAGGGCCGGTACCGACGGGGTTGTTCAGACCGTGACCAGGCCTTCCCTCATGGCCCAGAGTGCGGCCTGCGTTCGCGACGTCAGCCGGAGTTTCAGGAGCACGTTGCTGACGTGTGTGCGCGCGGTGCGTTCGCTGATCACTAGCTTGTCGGCGATCTCGCGGTTGCTCATGCCGTGCGCTACGAGCACGACAATTTCGCGCTCGCGCGCGCTCAACGTGCTCGCGTCGTTGCCGGAGAGCAACGTCCGGGTGAGCGCCCGCGCCACGGCCGGGTCTAGGTGCAGCTCGCCGGCGTGGGCCGAACGGATGGCCGCGGCCACCTCGTCGGCTTCGGCATCCTTGAGCACATAGCCCGACGCGCCGGCGGCCAGTGCGGCGTGCACCCGTTCGGTCTCACTGAAACTCGTCATCGCCACGACGTTGACGAGTGGATGCCGCGCCTTGATGTGACCGATAGCTTCGAGTCCGTCCATCCTCGGCATCAGCAGGTCCATCAGGACGACGTCGGGGAGGTGCCCAGCAGCGTGAGTTCGGCGATCGCTTGGGCGCCGTCCTTGGCTTCGGCGACCACCACGATGTCGGGTTGGGCGCCGAGGAACGCGCGGATGCCTCGCCGCACGACAGCATGGTCGTCGACGATGAGCACGGTGATGGGTTGATCGTCGGCGGCCGGCGCGCTGGTTGTGATGGTCACGTTGCTTGACCTTCCCTTAGATCGATCACGTGGGGAATATGTGCGTGCAAGAGCGTGCCGGTAGCTGTCGAATGCAGCTCCAATCGGCCGTGCAGGGCTTCGACTCGCTCGTGCATCGACGTCAGGCCGAGATGGCCGGGCCGCTCGATGGACGGGTCGAAGCCGTTACCGTCGTCGCAGACCTCGACGTACAGGTCGCGCCCAGCGTCGGGTGGAATTGTGATCCGTACCTTCACGTGGCGGGCGTCGGCATGCTTGACGACGTTGTTGAGGGCTTCCTGGACCAAGCGGAAAATCTCCCGCTCCACGTTCTCGGCCAAGCCGAGCCCTTCTTCGGGCCCGATCACCTCGATGGCCAGGCGTTGGCTCGCCGTGATGGCCGCAGCGTGCTTCCTGATCGCTGAAACAAGGCCCTCTTCGTGCAGGGCAGCCGGTCGCAGCTGGAAGATCAGCGCCCGCATCTCGGCCAACGCCCCGGCGGTGAGCTCTCGGATGTCGGCCAAGCCGACACCGACCGATTCGAGGTCGGGCTCGTCCTGCCGCGCGATCAGCTCCACGGCGCGAGCCTGCATGGTGAGGGAGAACAGGGCCTGGCTCACCGAGTCATGCAGCTCTCGAGCGAGTCGGTGCCGCTCTTCCAACGCCGCCTTCGCCTCCAGCGCCTCGAGCAGTCGAGCGTTGTCAACGGCCACCGCGGCCTGATCGGCGATGGCAGTGAGAAAGGGGAGATCACGCAAACGAGGCTCGTGCCCCGGCAAGTAAAAGCCGTTGAACACGCCGATGATCTCGTCGCGCACGATTAGCGGAACAACAGCGATCGCACTCCACCGGGCCTCGACGTTGATGTCGTGTATCGGGGCGAACCGCGGGTCGGCCAACGTCCTTTCGCGCCATTGTTCGACGATGATGGGCGCCCGCTGGTCGTAGGCGTCGAGTGCGATCAAGGGAGCGCCCAAGGCCGTGCAGGCGTTGAGGCGTTGCGTGTAGTCGTCTACGGCGGGGTAGAGCCCTGACTTGCCGGCCTGCCGAACCACGGTGTGACCTTCGATGAACAGAAACGTGCATGAAAACATGCCCGAAGCCAGCTTGACCTCTTCGGCCATTCGGTCGAGTACCTCGGTGAGCGAGCACGAGAAGGCGATGCTGGCCGAGGTGTTGCTAAATGCGCGCAGTTCTCGGTCGCGGCGGCGTTCGGCGCTCACGTCGCGGAAGCGGACTACTCGCAGGGAGTCGTGCTCGAGGTCGATGAGCGTCGAGAGGCATTCGAGTTCGACGAACCCCGCGGCCACGACGGCGACCTCGTCGTCACGCAGCTCGGCGAGGGCACGACCGGCGATCAGAACGTGTTGCACCTCAGGAATGGCCAGCAAGCGGGCGGCTTCGGCGTTGGCCCACCGCACGCTCGCGTCGTCCGGGTGCAGGATCGCAATGCCCTCGGGCGCTGATTCGGCCAGAGCGGCCAGCGCGTCCTTTGCCAGATCACCGGCCGTGCGGATCTTCGCTACGTCACGGTTGTCGAACGTCGATGTTTCCAACACGTCTCACCCCCGAACCCAGCATGCCGCACAGCACGGCGGTTCGGGCGCGACATTTGTCCCAGCGCTGCCGGCCGGGCGCGTCGGTTGCGGCGGGTTAAGTGGACCGGCCGGCGGGTCACCCGGCCGATGTAGGACACGTGAGGTGTGAGCGACGCTCAGGATGCCGACTGGAAGGACCCTCATGCGTACGGCAAATCTCGATGGCCGCCTCGTCATCGTCCACGACGACCGCGCCGCCGATGTGGCGAAGCTCAGTGACGGCCAGTTCGGATCTGACCCGCAATCGGTATTCGACGACTGGTCGGGCTTTCTCGCCTGGGCCGCGAACACCGATACGGAATCGGCGGCGCAAACCTACGTACCGCAACGCCTCGGCCCGGTCGTGCCGCGGCCCCGACAAGTCTTCGCGATCGGGCTTAACTACGACGAGCACGCCGCCGAATCGGGATTCCGCCGGCCCGACGTGCCGGTGGTATTTCCGAAATTCGCGTCGTCCTTGAGCGGGCCGGTGACCACTGTTGCGTTGCCCTCGACGACCGTCGACTGGGAGGTCGAGCTCGTGGTTGTTGTTGGTGCGCAGGCCACGCAGGTGCGCGCCGACCAGGCGTGGGACTTCGTCGCCGGCGTCACCGCGGGTCAGGACCTGTCCGAGCGCACGTCGCAGCATGCCGGCCCGGCCCCTCAATTCGGGCTGGCCAAGTCGCATGCGGGCTTCTCGCCCATCGGGCCGGCCCTGGTGACGGTCGACGAGCTTGCTACGCCCGACGACCTGGGCTTGGGCTGCGCTGTCGACGGTGAGACGATGCAGCACAGCCGCACCAGTCGAATGATCTTCCCGGTTTCCGGGCTGATTGCCTACCTATCCGGCATAGTCACCCTTTACCCGGGCGACCTGATCTTCACCGGCACACCGTCCGGTGTCGGCGCCGGTCGCATCCCGCCGCGGTACTTGACGCCTGGCGCTCACCTCGAATCTTGGATCGACGGTGTCGGTCGGTTGAGCCAGACGTTTACCGCTGGCGCTGCGGATACGCAGGATCACCCGAGGGACACCGGGGAATCGCCGCTCGATCCGGTGGCGGTGCGGTGATGCCGGACGGACCCGACACCACCGTCGTGCACGACTTGCTCGTCGTCGGTGCCGGGTCGGTAGGCCTGACGATGGCCGCCGTCTTCGGTCAGCTCGGGCGCTCGGCCATCGTGCTGGAGAAGCACAGCGAGCAGTACGGACTACCTCGCGCCGGCCACATCGACCACGAGGTCATGCGCCTCCTGGAGAGCTTGGACGCCGAAGGGCCCACCCTCAACGACGCTTATGCGACCGAGTACTACAAGTGGATCAACGCCGAGGGTGAGACGCTGCTGGAGTTCCCGTGGGGTGAACAGGGCGTGTCCGGCTGGCATTCGGACTACATGCAGAACTCGGCCCTGCTCGAAGCGTCATTGCTGGCCCGGGTGAACGCCGACCCCCAATTGGCCTACTGTCCGGGTTGGCAGGCGGTTGGGTTGACCCAGACCGAGGACGGCGTGGAACTCACCGTTGAGCGGGCGGTGCCCGATCCCGGCTCGCCGGTGCCGCGCCTGACTGGTGAGCGCAGCACGTTGCGGGGCCGCTATCTCGTGGCATGCGACGGAGCGAACAGCCGCATCCGGTCGATGCTGGGGGTGGAGCGCCTCGATCTGGGTTTCAACGAAAACTGGTTGGTGGTGGACGCGCGGCGTAAGAGCGACTTCAAGCTGCCGTTCGACTCGGGACAGATCTGCGATCCGCGACGGCCCACCACGGTGCTTCCGCTGGGCAAACATCACCGGCGCTGGGAGTGGCATCTGCGCCCGGACGAAAACCCGGCCGATTTCGCGAGTCCGGCCGCCGCCTGGCGGTTACTGGGCGACATCGGCATCGGGCCGGCCGACGTCGAGCCGGTGCGTCAACTCGTGTACACCTTCGAGGCCAGGCTGGCCCAACGTTGGAAGGTCGGACGCGTCTTTTTGGCGGGCGACGCCGCCCACACCATGCCGCCGTTCATGGGACAGGGCATGTGCTCAGGCATGCGTGACGCGAAGAACCTGGCCTGGAAGCTCGACCTGGTGCTGTCGGAGCGCGCCGGCACCGAGCTTCTTGACAGTTATCAACAGGAGCGGTACCCCCACGTCTACGACTGGACCGTCATCTCCCTGGAATCGGGGAAGATCCCGTGCATCATCGACCCAGACCAGGCTCGCGCCCGCGACGAGATGTTCCGGGCCGGGTACCGGCCGCCGATCCCGGAATTCCCGCAACTGGTCTGCGGAGTGCTGGACGTCGATGCCGACGGTGTCGCGCGAGCACCCGCCGGGGAGTTGTCGGTCCAAGGTCGGGTGAATAGTGGTGGGCGTGTCGATCTGTTCGACCGGCTGTACCCGGAACGGGGATTCGTGATCGTCGATACCACCGGCGATCCCCGCGACCGGCTGCGCCCCGACCAGGTGCAGGAGCTGGCAAATCTCGGGGCCAGTTTCGTCTTCGTGGCGCTGGCCGAAACCGGTAACACCGCCTTCGGCACCGACCTGGACGCCGCCGCCATTGACGTCGATGGCACCTACGCCCGGTGGTTCGAGGCACGAGGCGTCGACGTCGCTATCGTGCGGCCCGATTTCTATGTGTACGGGGCAGCGAGAGGAACAGCCGCCTTCCAAACACTGGCCGACGCACTGCTGGCGCAGCTCGTCCCCAGGACGGGCGCTTCGCGTCCAACCGCTACTTCACCGGTGCCGTCGTGACGGTATCGATCACGTTTCCTTCGCCGGGAGGTGACCATGGCGCTGCATCGCTTGGACAGCATCACTCTGGGCGTTCCTGATCTTGAAGCGACGGGCGAGTTCTACGTCGATTTCGGACTGCAACCGAGCGCCGACGGGACGTCGTTCTCCACCGTCGACGCCGGCGAACAACTGCACCTGCGCCGTACGCCCATCCGCAGGTTGCTGCGCGCGAGCTTCGCCTGCGACGACGCTGACGACGTCCTGGCCGCGAAATCCCGCCTCGACCGACTCGGTGTCGCCTGCCACGTGCACGTCCCGTCCGGACCGACGGGGGCTGAGGCTATCGCCGTCGAACCGGGCACGGGCGTCGAGATCGAGCTCCGCGTCGCCGCCCGGACGGTGCAACAGGCCACGCCGGCGTCCCTCTACAACGGACCGGGCCGCTTCGACCGGGTGGGTGAGCGTTCGCCCGCAGTCGTGCGGGTGGGTCGGGTACGGCCACGCCGGCTAGGACATTTCGTTCTCGGCACGCCCGACTACGAGGCCAGTTATGCCTTCTTCGTGACCGGGCTCGGATTCCGGGTCAGCGACTACGTCAAGAACTCCGGTGCCTTCCTGCGCTGCTCGACCGATCACCACAACGTGCTCATCCAACGGTCGCCGGCGCCGTTCCTACACCACACCAGCTGGCAGGTCGAAGACATCGACGAGATCGGCCGCGGTGCGACGCACATGCTCGAGGCCGACCCGCAGCGTCATGTCTGGGGACTGGGCCGGCACTTCGCCGGCTCGAACTTCTTCTGGTACCTGCGCGATCCGAGCGGCACGTTCGCCGAATACCACAGCGACATGGATTGCATCCCGACGGACGCGATGTGGACACCGGACACGCTCGAGGGTGCTCGCGGGCTGTTCCAATGGGGCCCGCCGCCACCGGCATCGTTCCTGCACCCGGAGGACCTGGCCGATCTGATGATCGCCGGTCACACCTGAGCGCACGCCTGGTGCGCGGGCCGGTGCGCTAAGTCCTGGGACAGGACGTATGACGTAGTGCCGTCGGTCCGACCCGCCGTTCGTCAGTCGAAGACCGGCCATTTTTTCGGGTCACCCGGCAGATGTGTACGGCCCGCACCCGATGAAGGCTATGACCTGAACCGGCAACATCTCGATCTCGCCGGTCGATCTCGTGAATGCAGCGGCGTTCGCACTGCATACAGTGCCCAAGACAGAAAAGACGTGCATGAGATACGTAGCCCTCGAGGAATGTTTCTCCATCCCCGAACTGGCCGGTCGGCTGGCCGGGGCGCCGCTGGGGATCCGGTTGTCGAAGCAGTACGCCGCCGATGTCGCCAAGAAATTGTCGGACTTCACCGAATACCGGCTGCCCGACATGGATGCCCACGGCATCGACGTGCAGGTGCTGTCCTTGAGCGTGCCCGGCCTTCAGCTGGATCTGGCAACCGATGTGGCCGTGGACAGCGCACGTTATGCGAATGACTACTTGGCCACAGTGGTCGCCGATCATCCCGACCGCTTCCGCGGGTTCGCGGCGCTGCCGATGCAGGACACAGCGGCAGCGATAGCCGAACTGGAACGCAGCGTGGGAGAACTCGGCTTCTGCGGCGCGCTGATCAACGACCACACCCAAGGCCGGTACCTCGACGACCCCGACTACGACGAGTTCTGGGCCGCTCTGGCCCGGTTGCGCGTGCCGCTCTACATCCATCCGGGCTCGGTACCGGTCGACCGGTGGCACCTGCTGGACGGTTGTCCCGAGATCTACGGGGCGACCTGGAGCTGGGGCGCCGAAACCGCCGGCCACGGGCTGCGTGTGCTCTACAGCGGTGTGTTCGACCGCCACCCCGATGCGACTCTCATCCTCGGTCACATGGGGGAATTCCTACCCTTCCAGCTCACTCGGCTGGATTCGCGGTACAAGACGCTGGACACTGAGCGCCCGCTGCAGAGGATTCCGTCGCAATACATCGGCACGAACATCGTGCTCACCACCAGCGGCGTCTTCTCGCCGCCGGCGCTGACGGGTGCGGTTCTTGCCGTCGGAGCGGACGCGGTCATGTTCTCCATCGATTATCCGTGGGAACAGACCAGCGAGGCGGTGGAGATGTTCGAGCGAACCACACTCAGCGATTCCGACCGCGCCAAGATCGCCCACGGAAACGCCGAACGCATTCTGCGGATCTGATTCATCCGCATTCATCGCGATGGCCAGTTGACGAGAAAACACTAACTTTCCACACCACTCGCCGGTCGCGTTCGACACAGGCCAATCTTAACGACAGGGGACACAATCATGTTGGTCACGAAACAGCGGCGAGTGGCGGCGATGGTGGCGCTAGTGTCGCGTGAACGATGATCTTTGACCGCCGGTTGCTTTGGTGAGGATTTCGTCGGCGGTTTTGGTCCAGGTGAACGGCTGGCAGCGTTTGTTCCAGGCGTCGATGTAAGTCTCGATTGCGGC
>JAABUS010003878.1_pt1 | contig 22970 bp, 26 predicted proteins | sample 5560161 | NCBI WGS metagenome assembly JAABUS01 (sample SAMN10711885, study PRJNA513376) | rock metagenome | isolation source: Antarctica rocks | place: Antarctica: Victoria Land, Trio Nunatak nord | collected 2016-01-04
ATGCATTAGGGTCGAAAGTCATCGTTATACACCTTGGTAGTCAGAACTTACGCATTGGGCTTGCAAGCGATGCACTCCCAAAGACCACTCCCATGGTCATTGCACGAAAATGGGAGTTTAGCGAGTCTGAAGCTGAAGGTGCAGAGCCGAAACCGAAGAGACGAAAGTTGGATGATGGGTCTGAAGTGGAACCCGAGAAGATTTTCGGCGATGAGGCAAGTATACCTCTTGCTGTGGTATCTTTAATCTAACCAAATGATAGTTTGCAGCTCAATATACCACAATGTGTGCCGACTTGAAAGTCCATATGCGCAACAACAAACGTAGGGTTCTCCCTAATTCGAAGGAATTGGTGGTCAACTACAATCGACGGACGCCGCCCGAAACAATATCAGAGCATAATGATCCCTTGCGCATTGATTGGACAGAGATCCCCTCTAATCCAGCAGAAGCCCCGGGTTTCATCACGGGCAAAGAGGCACTAAGAATCCCTGACGACTCAATCCCACGATATAGGCTCTTTTGGCCTCTACACCAAGGCTGGTACAATGAGCACGACTACAAGGAGAAGAAAGGCATATATGACGATATTAGCACCATTATCGAAGAGGCTATTAAGAACCAGTTGAACCTACCACGCAAGAGAGAATGGATGCAGTATGGTTGTGTCTTCGTTCTACCAGATTTGTATGAGCGCCAGTATGTCTTCCAGAGCCTAGAAATGCTCATGCGGGACTTCGGCTTTGGCAGGGTGTGCTTCATCCAAGAGAGCCTTGCTGCTACATTTGGAGCAGGCTACACCAATGCATGCGTGGTTGATATTGGGGCTCAGAAAACGTCTATTTGCTGCGTCGAAGAAGGAATGTGCGTCGAAAACTCTCGAATCAACCTGAAATACGGCGGAGCAGACGTCACTGAAACCTTTATCAAGATGATGCTTTTCGATCACTTTCCGTACGCGGATATCAACCTAAATCGACGTTATGATTTCCTACTCGCAGAAGAGATCAAGTCGAAGTTTTGTACTCTGAATGAAGCAGAGATCAGTGTTCAGCTCTTTGATTTCCACCTGAGGGCACACGGCCAAGATACGCGCAAATACACTTTCAAGACCTATGACGAAGTCCTTCTCGCAGCGCAGGGCTACTTCCAACCAACAATCTTCGACAATTCTCAAAAGCTTAGGGGTCGAAGAAAGCTCATTGATCGATCTTATGATCTCTACGATGGCTCGCCAAACGACCCCACTTCTGCTGCGCAATCAGAGATTGTTTTGATGCTTTCGCCGAACATACCACCAGTCCCATCATCGAATCCGGCCTTGGCCCCCAACAGTGAACAGGCCAATGGGCAAGGACTATCGACCCCAGCTCGCCAATTAGCGAATTCAATTAGTAGATTCAACGAAGCAGATCGTATGTCATCCTCAGCAGTTGGGACCCCAGCTCCCGAAAACGACGACGATACTCCAACACCAGCAGCCGACGGCGCCAACCCCACCCCGACCCTCGCCAACCTATCCCCCTCCCTCCGCGACGATGTCCTCCCAATCATCCCCCTCGACACGGCCATTCTCACCTCCATCACCCACGGCGCCCGTGGCGACGAGCGCAAAATCCGCGACCTCCTAACCTCCGTCCTGGTCATCGGCGGCGGTAGCCAAGTCCCTGGCTTCTACACATTTCTAGAACAGAAACTTAAAAATATAAAGCCCAGCAGCGTCAAAGATGTGGTCATTGGCACGCCGCCAAGGGAGCTGGATCCGCAAGGGGTGGTGTGGAAAGGGGGCAGCGTGTTTGGGAAGTTGAGAGGCACGAATGATAGTTGGATTTCGAGGGTGGAGTGGGATCGGTTGGGCGCGAGGGTATTGGTTCACAAGTGTATGTGGGCTTGGTAGGTGGCTTTGCTGTATTGGGATGTTCGGGGCAAGGGGTTATTGATATTAATGTGAGCGTTGGGGCTTTGGGTTGTTGGCTCGCTGCGGCTGTAGTCATGAATGTCCGAAGATATGTGTGTGTAGCCCAAGAACAGAAATCCAAGTGAGCTTGGTAGGGTGGACCTTCACATCAAGAAAAGGAAACAGCTGGTTCTTAATATTCACTCGAGCCATCGAAGCTTTCTAGCAGTCATCGATCGAGTGTAGATGTACCGATAGCCGGCTTTAGCTATACACATGTACATTGAGAATAAAAACCAATCCGGGTCTAATAGTCGAGTGCGTATATCAACAAGAACCTGCATGACAGATATCCTCAATACCAATCCACGCACCTAAAACCGTCTGCCCCCCCCCCATCAATCCAGCATATCTCTACGCACACAACTCCATCTATGTACTCACAAATGCCCCGAGAACAGAAACTTGTGTGGCCCCGCTAAGAACGTACTTGTTTCAAAGAAGAAGAAAAAAAAAGAAAACTAGGAGATCCTCAAGGATAAAGAGTTTCCGCCATGATATGTTAGGATGATTCGTCTGATTAATTGCTGTTGATGTTACAATGAATGGCCTTTCGATGCATACCTTAATCCACCCTGAACATTAAAACGACAGATGGACATGATGGAAGGCCGCACCTGGGAAGTGGTAATTGTCGGTTGGAGGGACAGGGAAAGAGGTGTGTTGATGGGAAGTGACAGTGATGGCTTTTTGAATGTGTTCTTGTGGGAATCTAGATGCGGTTGGGGATTGAGGTTGCTTTTTGCCATTCCAAGTTATTTCATCCTTTTCCTTCAAACTCAATACGTCCACAGCCCTCGCTGATGAGCTTGGACATCGCACGTGCACTTCCCAACATCCCCATCGTACCTAACACCACCTCTGCGTCACTCAAGTAGAGCACCAAACATCATGCTGTAATATCTACAGCAAGACGAGGTATTTGAATGCTGAATGAATATAGTTTTGATATAAGTAAGTACAGAAGGCTAAGCTATTTAATAAATATGCACAATCATGGTATCTCTTGCTGGGTAAATACGACCGAACCTCCGATATTTGTAGGCTGTGTATTCGTATTCGTATATGCCGTGTAAAAGGCCGTGTAAAAGGCCGTCCACAGAAGGATAATCGTGGCGTGGTTTGTGGATTGAAAAAGGACCGATCCGTCATGGATAATCTTGACAGTTGAACGACCGTTGATCCTTTAGGACCATCCGATCGTCGACCCTTAGTACATAAACCTAAAATCCAACCTTTTGTTCCCCTCTCCCTCCCTACGCTTATGATCTAGCTGATACGCCTCCCTCTCCTCAGGCGTCATAGCTTGCCATGTTCTTTCTTTGCGGCGATTGAGGTACTTGAGATACTGCTGTTGGAAGATGAAAGTCACGAGAGAGAGGGCGCAGATGGAGATAAGGACTTTATTGCCGCGGTAGTAGTAGGGAGCATCATCTGCGCGGTAAATTTCTAGTGGGAGAGGTTAGAAAGGGGGTTAGGGGCGGGTTGGAGGTGATGGTTTTCGGTGATAGATGGCGAAAGGGGGTCCGGAAATGTTTAGGTGCGGGAAGAAGGGAATGGCTTACGAGATGAGATGACAGAGCCAACCTGTACAATTACATTGTACGATGCGGCGGTGATGGCGCGTTTCTGGACATCAAAGGTGTTCTCGCTGATCCAAGCTGAGACTATAGGATGGAAGTACGGATCTAACATTCGCTCCATTAGTATCCCAAAAGCTTTGTTGAATCCGCACCCTGGCCGGACTTACATCCAGATATCATAGTTGTGAGTGCAAAGCGGCCCCAAAGTCTGCCATGAGGCGGGAGCCCCAGTAAAGCGATCAGCAAAGGCATACACCAGAATTCTCCAATGAAGCAATGCCACGTGCGTTCACCAAAGAACTCGCTGCTTTTCGCCAGGGCGAGCATCAAGACGATTTGCAGGACTGCCGACGGGATAGAAAGCATGTTGCTGTCAAAGGTGGAGAAGCCAATTCTCTTCAAGGTTAGCGACAGATAGCCTTGGACAGGGGAGGCGGGGATGTAGGCTATGAGGCCGATGAAGTAGAGTCCCCACATGGAGGAATCGCTCCATGCGTGGAGTATGTCGCGGAATTTGGCCGGTTCTTTGAGGGCTGTAAGACCCTTGGCTGGGTCATCGCGGAGGATGCGCTGTGTCACTTAGCTCAGTGTTCAGCCGATCATATGGAACGCGTGCTCACATTGGTCATGATGACTTCCTGGCGCTCTGTATACCAGGGTTTTCGCCACAACGCCCCAGTAGTACGAGTTGGCGAAACAGGGAGGTATAGATAGCTCTATAGACCCCAGAAGTGTATCAGCGGGTGGCGTCGTAAGCCGCCAGTATCACCCAGGAGAAAGAGAAACGAGGAGCGTGGTTCTGGGAGGTTTTACAACGAAGCCAATTAAAAACGTTATAAGGCCCTCCAGGAGAAAAAGCCAGAACCAGCCTGGCTTGCCAGCCACACCACGCATCTTCAAAATCCCTGCCGCAAGCAGCGACGAAATCACCCGGGCGACCTGTATGCGTGCTGGTGGTCAGACGATGTTACCAATCGGCCAAGAAGACCTTACGTTCAGGGTTGACCAGAAAAACGCCAATCGCAAGGCGAGCTCTTTCGATTTGTAGAAATAGGTGGTGAAGAGTATAGTGCCCGGAATAAAGCCACCCTCGCAGGCACCGATAAGAGCTCTGGTGATATAGAATCCCGCTCGGTTGGTCATCCACGCTTGGAACGCGGCTGCTGTTGTATTAACAAGCAATCCCACATAAGGAATGGTACGACTTGGACGGACAAACGAGACCCCACGACATCATCATGAAGGGCAGGATCTGCTTGAAGCCATAGCGTTTTATGAGTAGCTGAACTGGGAATTCTGCCGCAAGAAAGCACAGTAGCTGGATCGTGGTTCCCTGAGAGATCATCAGTTGGCCCAATTGGTTCTTCGAAATAGAAGTTGGGCCGACGTACATTGTTATAGTCATTCGAGGTTATTCTCAGATCCTTGAGTAGGTTGTCGGTTAGGGCGTTCTGCAAGTTGCCGCGATCGAGCTGTAGACCAAAGAACTGCAGCCATTACTTATCAACACTGGCGGGATCCCCTAGACAAGCAGGTCCTCTCACCATCAAGCAGACCCATGACAGCAAGTATATATCCGTTTTGCGAACCACCGCTGCTTCTTCTTCTGGAGTCCAAGTGGCGGCAGGGTCCCAGCGATGCACGCCCTCATAGGACTCGTGAGGCGGTGTACTTTTGGAGAGGTTCTCAATTCCCACTTGGACATCAGAGTGCTGCGAGACCGAGGGTCGCAGACTGTTGCTTCTTTTGGTTACCTCCGCCAAGCCCTTTTCAACATTCGACATTGGTGGCAGATTGGCCATGACTGGGGAATCTTCTTCGAGAAGAGGCTGTTCTTCTTCGTTTGCAATTCTGTCTACATCCCCATCGATAGCTGTGTTGACCATTGAAGCAGCAAATAAGACGTGATTGGGAGCCGAGATTGAGTAGCAATTGCACTGCGGGGACAGACAATAATGGCACGGGGACTCAGGCCGTTTACGGTAATGCGACTCCGAAACTGGTTAAAGTTTCCCCGCAAGATGAAGATGGTCCGGTCGACAGATCTGGTCAATCATCTTCGACATGTACAAGTCTCCAACTGTAGTTCCGTTACCTTACGGAATAGACTCAGACGAACTATGTAGTAGGCTTAGTGGGCTAGCCGAGTCCAGTGTACGGAGTACCTGTCCCCGATCCTTGTGACCGATTACTCTATACAGGTCTCTCCGCAATACGAAACATTTCAACGAATAAGCATCAATGCCACCTGGGTCCCGCAGTCCTCCACATAACATCTCATGTACCCCTCACGTTACACACAGCCAAACATATCACCTTCTGACATATTTGAACGTTTAGCCCTTCCACCATTTCGGCTGATTATTAAATTTGGACGAGTATATAGTGTTGGATATGTCGAGTACAACCCATTTGGCTGTTTCGATTCTCATCGGAAGAAGCATGTGTAAATATGGGATCTCTTGGACTCAGCGGGACATTGAAACAATCTGGAAACCAGGATGTGGATTCCATCCGTGGAGGTCACGAGCAAGCTCGGAGCCGCTGCCTCACGCCTTTGGTGTACTCGGGTTCTCTTGATACATATCCCCACAAAGACGTGACTCCTGTCATTGGTCGCGAGTTTGACGGACTGCAAGTAATTGAAATGCTTGAGTCCTCCCAGAGTGATCAATTGATCAAAGACCTTGCAACAACAGGTAAAGGCTTAGTCCTCTCAATGAGTAGAGATCTCTGACAAACCCCCAGTGTCTGAACGTGGCGTTGTCTTCCTCCGTAACCAGGATGTCAATCCTGTGCAGATGCGTGAGCTTTGCAAGAAATTGAGTTTTCTTGCCGGCAGTGTCCGTCATTCCCATCCATACTTGTTAAATCCAGGAGGAAAAGGCTAAGGCATAAGACCAACGGATGCAGCCCGAATCTTCAGGTCTCCACGTTCACCCCCTTACAGAGGAGGGCAGCGAGCTCGGCGACCAAATCAGCGTCATCAGCAGCGAAAAGCAAAAGACCGGGGGTGGCCTTACCCACCAGCTCAACGACACGAGCCGGTTCGCGAGCGTTGGGTGGCATTCCGATATCACGTTCGAGCCTGTGCCGTCAGACTATGCGATGCTGAAGATCCACACCTTGCCTCCTACTGGCGGCGATACGGTACCTCGTCTCCCCCGGCCCCACCCCTTCCCGGCATTGATGCTGACAGTTCCAGTTATGGGCTTCCGGATATGAGATCTTCGACCGCCTATCGCCCGAAATGGCAGCTTTTCTGGAAGGTTTGACGGCGACGCACGACGCCAAATTCTTCATAGAGGAAGGCCTTCGCCTGGGTAATCCATTGCGCATTGTACCTCGTGGTTCTTTATTAAATTGTGGCTTGGAGCTTGAGGCGGTACATCCTGTCATTCGCACAAACCGTGAGCTTATCCCTCGTGTCTCCCGGCCTATGGGTTGTACTGACGGAAACTAGCGGTGACAGGGTGGAAGAGCCTTTTTGTGAACAGAGGATTCACAAGACGAATCAATGGCGTCACAAAAGACGAGTCAGATCTCTTATTGGCATATCTGTTCAACGTTTGCTGGCCCTTTCCTTTCCCTTTTTGGTAAATCCTGATATCGACAACTTACTAATTCCGCCAATTCTGCAGTTGGTAGCGCAAAACCATGATGCACAGGTGCGCTTCAAATGGAACAAAAATGATTTGGCGATTTGGGACAATAGATCCAACTGGCACTGCGCAACGTATGACTACGACGCAGCGCGAGCCGGGGATCGAGTTTGCTCGTTGGGAGAGGCTCCATATTTGGATATTGGGTCGAAGTCTAGGCGTACTGCACTTGCAGGCTTGATAGCGGGAAAGATGTAGATATCAGAGCTCAATATCCTGACAGTGTTTTTGAATGTGGAGTAAACTCAATGTCAGGTCGTTAGTTCTCAACGTCAAGTCGAACATTGCTAACTTGCTACCAGTGGCACAGTGCTAGGACATTATTATTATACCTTACTGATGATTAGTCCGTAATCCGGGCTTCCAATATATCCTTTTCCTAAAACCGACTTACCTCATCTCCTCCCAATCAACATCCCCCACACACTCACAATCCCCTTCTCTGATCCGTCGCCTGAGTCTTCACCCACCCCGCCTTCCGCTTACATCAAAGCTCCTGCTCCGGCCTCCACTCCTTCACGCCCTCTAATTCAGTCCGATCTATCGTGCCACTCGTGATGATGATGTTGTCTGGGCACTTTTTGAAAAGCGGAGACCCGCGTTCACCGCAGAAGAGCGTTCGCAAGTGCCGCCTGGGTCGATGGCGCTGTCGGTGAAGGTGCGGAGGTGGGTGGTGTTAGAGGTAAGTTGGAATTGCTGGAAGGAGGGGGGTGAGCTGGAGGGTTGGGAGATTTGGTGGGAGTGACTTTAAGAGAAAAGGTGGGGGGCCGGGGACGAGGAGGGATGAACTTTGGTGTAGTAGCAACTGTTTGCTGCGAAGCCGGATCCAGATGCTTTGCGGTAGTTGTCGCAATGGCGGAGCCTGGTGTCTATGGGATTGCCGGCGAGTCTGTATGTGATTTGTAGGGAATTTTTTCGACAGAGGCAGGAGCCGGTGACGATGGGAGGATCATTGGTCGCCATTGCGTAGGATAAATTTCGGACTATGTGGCTTTTGTAGTGGTTATTATAAAAGGAAGATTGGAAAGTGATCGAATCATTGATAATACAATCGGATTTTGAGAACTCAATCCGCAGAGAGAGACAGCTAGATGCCTTCTGAGGATCTGCTGCATTCGCTTATCCATAATCCTACTTGATCTGAATTAGTTTCACCACCATAGCGCAACATCAAGACAAAGACCCAAGCTTCTTCCTTTGACATTTTGGTTAACTTTAATGTATATCGGCCAGATTTTATTCGTTTGACCACTCGGGCTTCCTTTTCTCCACGAATGCAGACATTCCTAAGGAGCACAGTTAGTGAAGACAGCTTCGTTGACATATGATCAAAACCTACCAATCTTCTGATCCTTACTCCCAAACAAGCTATGAAAGACCTTTCTTTCATAGTCTAGCCCATCCCTCAATCCTAACTCCTGGCTCTTATTGACTACCTCCTTTGCCGCACTCACAGCCACAGTCGAGAGCCCAGCAACCGTCTCTGCCGTCTTCAATGCTCCCTCCTTGCATTCTTCCGCGCTCTCAAATACCCTAGCCGCAAGTCCCCACTGTCCTGCTTCGATTCCACTGAAATTCTTACCCGTCAGTATAAGCTCCATAGCTCGACTTTTACCAACGGCTCTCGTAAGTCTTTGGCTGCCGCCACCACCAGGGATAATTCCGAGCTTAATCTCTGGCTGGCCAAAGGTTGCCGAGGATGAGCAGTAGATTATGTCGGCCATCATCGCCAATTCGCAGCCACCGCCTAGGGCAAAACCATTGACGGCAGCAATAATAGGTTTGCGAATACTGGGGATGGTAGAAGACCAAAGCGAGATGAAGTTGGTATTGTATGCTTGGCTGAATGTGAGATCTTTCATCTCCTTAATGTCTGCTCCCGCTTTCGTTGGGATGTCAAATCAGCGGACAGTTCTGACGTGTGGCACATGGACATGTATACCTGCGAATGCTTTCTCACTTCCAGTGAGCACTATGGCACCAGTGGTCTTGTCATCGTCGAATTTTCGTAGGGCATCGTTCAATTCGACGAAGACTGCTGATGAGAGGGCATTGAGGGCTCTGGGGCGATTGAGAGTGACTGATTGACGACTGATACGTCAGCAAACGTACAGCAAGCTTAATTGTGTAAGGAAGGAAGGAAGAAAGAAAGGGAAGCGCCATACTGAGACCGACGCCTGGCTTTGGCGAAGAGACCAGCAGATTCTCGTATGACGATGCGGATGCTGAAGAGTATGACCGAGCGATTCGAGGCAGTGATGGAGATATGAACCTAGAGGCTAATGGCCTGAGATTATGAATTGGCGCCATGTCTTGTAGGGAATGTAGTCTGATATGATAGTCGAAATGATGCACACGGAGAAGAAGCTGTGGCGGTAGCGGGGCGGAAGGGCGGAAGCCGCAGGGCGAAAACAGGCCATCCTAAGTAGGCTAGACCTGCCGACCTTGACATTCAGCGCTCCGCCTTCAACAATTTCGCTCATCGCAACACTCTTCTTAATATTCCACTTGACTGTCTTTCATTCGCCCGAGTCGCAGTGCTGGTTGCAAATTCAAGTGACTACGAAGTCTGCGACCGGCGTCTTACGCCACTAGGTAGCCGCCATGAACGCCGAGATGCCAGAAGACACCCCTTTCGCAGCCGTTAGCAAGCAAACGTCAAAGCTGGGCAGAGTATGTGTTTCTATCTTTTTACCTGGTACATACATCATTATACACATACTGAAGTGGCCTCTCAAATAGTACTATCAATCCTACCTCGACAAAGCAACTCCCTACACCGCATATCGCTGGGCCGGCACCGGCACCTTTCTCGTCCTGTTCTTTCTCCGAGTAGTATTCGCCCAAGGCTGGTACATCGGTCTGTCCTTTCAGCCTCCGACCTCAAAATAATATAGACTTACTAACCCCTCTAGTTTGCTACTCCCTCGGAATCTATCTCCTCAACCTCTTCCTCGCCTTCCTCCAACCGAAATTCGACCCCTCACTTACCCAAGACGAAGGCATAGATGACGGTGATGCTACGCTTCCCACAAAGCAAGACGAAGAATTTCGCCCTTTCATTCGAAGGCTACCGGAATTCAAGTTCTGGCATTCGGCTACGAGAGCGATTCTATTGTCATTTGTGTGTACGTGGTTTCAGGTCTTCAACCTGCCGGTATTTTGGCCGGTGCTTGTAGTTTACTTCTTAATTCTGTTTTCTCTGACAAGTAAGTGTCTTTTGCAAATTTAATCATTATCGTTATGTCAGCGCCAGCATTGCACGAACAAGGCTGACGGGACTGCAACACACAGTGAGAAGACAGATCCAGCACATGATCAAATACCGCTATGTCCCGTTCACCTTTGGCAAGGCCAGATATAACCAACGGAGCGGGCATTGATCTGTGTCCTGGTACTACCTAACAGATTGGCTCCTTCCCATTACTTGTCTTACAGCCTCAAAAATAATAAACGTGGATGTATTCAATGTGTATTCTATGGAGTAGGCATACCGGGGCTCAATGGAATACCCCGGGGGTAGAGAAATAGACTATATCTTACATTATGAGATGCAACCAGTGGATTCGAGTTTGTCCAATGGGCCGGCAGCGCCTTCGAATACAAGGCTGTCCGGTTTTGTGAATCCTTGAACAATAGCCATATCGCATTGAGTGGATCCTACGACTTGCCCAAACAAAAAACCGCAAAACAACACGACTCGTTATAACGCCCCGTCGAGAACCCTCCCCATTTCCTTCTACACGCCTACCCTTTGTGACACTTCTGGTGATACAAAAGCCCCCTTCATCCGGGATACTCCACTCTTTCCATCTCCTGCCCTAGAACGCATCGCTCGAGATCCTAGATCCTCGACCCACAGCATTTCCCATCAACTCCCCTACTCGTCTCAGAAACCCCCTCCCTCCGCTCTCCCCTTTCATCCCCCTTCATTGCCAACACCTTACGATCAAAGACTTCCTGGCACCGTCCATTTTTCACCCTTCACTCGCCAGTCAAGCAATGTGCAGAACCCCTCGTCGTCACGAAAGTGCCATTCCATAGACGTAAAAAAGTATAAAATTCTCTGCATACGTCGTCGGGAAAAATAGTAGCCGGGGCGTGCGGGGCTGAGGGTAGCTAGGTACAAGACGAGCACTCAACGCGGGGAATATACAACACGAGTGTCTGTTTCCTTTGAGGCAAGCGAATGTCAAGGGGGAAACCATTTGGGGAAATCAAATTCTTGCTCGACAAGTGACAATCGAGCATACCGCACGATACTTTGTAAATCTCACGGCTGACTTGGCGCCACTTATCCACCGAAACTCCCCACTTATCCAACCATCGCTCCCTCCCCCTTTCCCTCGTCCCTCCTCATCATTCGCCCCCTACAACCTCGGCTGCGCACTCCCCAGCGCCTGACTCTGCGGATGCGGCGCCACCTCCTCCGTCGCCTTCTCGATCCTCCTCCCCAACTCCCTATCCACCCGCCGAAACATCTCGTACGCCTTCCTCCTGACCGGCTCCTTGGCCGCACACAAATGCCCCGCCACATTACCCACGAAATTCTCCTGCTGCCCCGGCGTCCGGCCCAGCACCTGCCAGAGCAGCGCCGGCTGCACGAAATCCTCGTCCGTGACCGGTAATTGCTGCGCCACGGCCGCGCCGGCCCATTTCTCGTGCTCCTGGCTAGGTTTGACGGGTTTGTAGGTCATGTTGCGGTAGGTGCTGGGGTAGTTTGGGTTGGCGCCGTAGTTGCCGTTGACGGCCATGATGCCGTCGCGCTGGTAAGGGTTGAAGGCGCGCAGGGGCTGGTTGACGGGAATTTGCTGGTAGTTGACGCCCAGGCGGTGGCGGTGGGTGTCGGGGTAGCTGAAAAGGCGGGATTGCAGGACTGGGTCGGCCGAGGGCTCGACGCCGGGGACCATGTGCGAGGGCGAGAAGGCAACTTGTTCAATTTCGGCAAAGTAGTTTTCTGGGTTCTTATTGAGGACGAATTTGCCAAAGGGGCGCAAAGGTACCTCGCCCTGTGGCCAGACTTTTGTGAGGTCGAAAATGTTCCAGCGAAATTTCTCGGCTTGTTCGGGCGAGAGCACTTGGACGTAGCAGGTCCAGGAGGGGGCGTGTCCGTCCTGAATGGAGTTGAAAAGGTCCTGCGTGTGACAGTCAGGGTTTTCGGCGGCCATTCTGCCAGCTTCGCCGTTTGTGAAGGTCTTGCTGCCCTGGTCAGTTTTGCAGTGGATTTGGACGTAGTTGAAGGTGCCGTCGGGCTTGGTGAATTTGTATGTGTGGCCCGAGTAGCCGTTCATGTGGCGGTACGAGTACGGGGTGCCGCGGTCAGAGAAGAGGTGCATGACCTGATGCGCGGATTCCTGGTGGGTGGAGAGGTAATCCCAGAACATGGTGGCCTGAGAATGAACATGGTTAGACTACGGTAGTGCTGGAACGTCGGATAAAATAAAAACGACCCACATCCTTGAGATTGGTCTGAGGATTGCGCTTCTGGGTATGAATGAAGATGGGGAATTTGGAAGGATCACGAAGGAAGAAGATGGGGGTATTGTTGAAGACCCAATCCCAATTGCCCTCTTCCGTATAGAACTTGAGCGAGAACCCTCGAGGATCCCGCGCCGAATCCGATGAACCCTTCTCACCGCCAACCGTCGAGAAGCGAGCAACGCACTTGGTCTTCTTGCCCACGCCGTTGAGCATATCCAACGAAGTCTAAGCCGTATAAGACTTTTGGGAGCACGAGACATCTTGATGACAGAACATACTAAATCGCTAATATCGTGAGTAACTTCGAATTCTCCATAAGCGCCGGCTCCCTTTGCGTGGACCACGCGCTCTGGAATCCGTTCGCGGTCGAAGTGAGCGAGGAGGTCGATCAGATGAAAGTCTTGCAGCAACAGAGGACCGTTTTGCCCGACACGCTGAGATGCTTCTGGATCCATAATCGGGCAGCCATTAGAAGTGGTGTAGACGGGCTTCTCGTCGTACCGAAGTGTACTTGTCGGGCCTTCACCTGCACCCATTTTGGGATAAAAGTAAATTGATGAACAATGTTCTATATGGCGATAACTATGGAAAAGTGTCCAAATTGTTTGCCTAGTCTGACAGAGATTGATGATTTACAGAGATAGAGAGAGAGAAGAACGGGCGGTCAGAGACGGTGTATTTCGATTTTACAAGTCAGTCGGACCGGTAGCGGGGGGGTGGAAGGAGGATGGAAGGAGGGAGGAGGAGGAGGGAGGCGGGAAGAAGGAGGAGGGGCGGCTCTAGCCAAGGCCAGCCAAGGCCTAGGAAACAGTTTTTTCGAATGTTATATATTCTATACTATACCTCCGTAATGGTATTATATCAGACTCGATCTCAGTTACTTTACATTTCTTACGGCGTACAACTGCCGTCCGAATTATTGATCGTCCGAATCCCATGTGTTTGGATACCTAAGGTACCTTCATGTCACCGAGTTATTGACATGTAACGGTTCCCAACTGTCATGTCCACTGTGCGAGGTACCTCGGCTCCGGCTTCATGTCGAAGATCCATGAGTCCATGACGCTACCACGGCTCCCTAAAGTACGGAGCAACCCCACTACTCCAGCGATCATGCGGTTTCCTGCGACACTAAGGCTCCCTGTGGATGAGAAGCAGCCAATGAGACGGCAGCTGTAGACCATACACGCTCTAGCCCTTTCTTAGGGCATACTGTGTACCTTAATGCAGGCCTCCCGGAAATATCCCGTCTACACTTGCCAGGCATAAGGTACGGAGTACAATACATAGAACTAGTACGTTTATAAAAGAGTCTACCGAGGTACCTTACTCTATCCCTTTAGCTGCTGTTTGCCTTCGGTTGATTTTTAAGGTTGACACTAACCAGATGTGGTAAGGCTCGGTCAAAAAGGTTATTTTTTGTAAATAGAATTTATAGAAACAATGTCAACAAAGTCCCCTACTGTTCTTGCCCACCTCGATAATGCCTTCCTACGATGTAGTACCTGATTCAACTGATTTAGGAACTGATCGTCCTAATCTGCGTCCTATCACTGTTACAGGCGATCGATTTGAGCCTATTCAGATACCTTCAAACGTCAGTTGAGTCAATATACCATGATCAGGCCTCTCAAAGGCAGTTTCTAAAGCGAAAAAGAACGTCAATTGAGTCAGCAATTGAACGTTCAATGATACGTTTAGAAGGTCTTCAAATCTGCAAAAGAAAGAGCCCTGGGGACTACCGTGGGTGCAAGGAGATAGGCTTAACAGCTAGGCCTAGAAAACGACAAATTCTCGGTAAAATTATACCAAATTTAGGTGGTAGCAAGCGGAGAAAGCGTTCTACCTTTGGCTGTGATATCTGTGATATCCCCCTATGTAGAAACGGTCCTTGTTGAGCTGCATATCACAATAGCATCTGAATAGCATCAATAAAATCAGTTCAGGTGATATTCTATGGTTCCTATTGGTGAACTAAGCGAATACGCTAAAAGTGGCCTCCCGACAGCGGTTAAAGGGATAGGAATCGTCAAAGACTCAGATAGTCTTAAAAGATAGGTTACCACTAAACGTACACCCCTTTTTACTACATCGACGCCCCTTTTTACTACATATACGTCCCCCTCAGATAGGTTTAGCGGTTACCCAACTAGGTTTAGCGGCTCAATAATCATGACAACGCGCACACGTTCTTTCATCAACCAATTATTTTACCTACCTACCACCCACCCTACCTCATCGCCGCCATGGATCTTGCACCCCCTTCGGTGGGTGAGCTCTATGTGAGTCACGAGGAGCCAATTTGAACGCGTTGAAGCGCATCTGCAGCAACGGGCTGAGCAAGAGCTAGGGCAAACACAAGCGAGGGGTAGGGATAGGAATAGAGGTAGAGGTAGAGGTAGAGGTAGAGGGCTAGGTCGAGGAGATGAAGGGGGTGAAGGGGGTGAAGCTTCGGCTGAGCCTCTATCCGAACATCAGCAGGAAGCTTCAAACGGTGAAGGCTTCTACGGGATGTTTCAAATTTGATATGAATTTGATATGTAGTTGCAAATGTAAATCAGCTTCGAAAAACATATCGATCTCAAAGATACTTCATTTTTGGTAAGCCGCTCATATAAAATCAAGTATCTGTATGGTGTTCGTCTGTTGTAACCGCTAAACCTATCTGGGGGGGGGCGTATATGTAGTAAAAAGGGGCGTAGCTGTAGTAAAAAGGGGTGTACGTTTAGTGGTAACCAAAAGATATGATATATATCCCAAACTGGAAACATATCATTTTGAGGAAAAGACTCAGATAGAACTATACGGGCCCTTGAAAAATGTCGGTCAGTCATGCAGAAATCAAAAAGAGAAATCCCACGAAAGTGACGGATGGCACTAGACGTTGAAAGGTCGTTGAAATTGCTGGCCTCGGCCTATTCTAAATCGCACTCACACGATATGCTTCTCCCGCCTCCATCTCCTGTTGAAGATGCTTTGTGCTCATTCCATCTACGACCATTGAACAAACTTACTCCAAGGCAGCTCGTAACGCTTACCCAATACCTTTTATGGCTTACCGGTTCATTCTTCGTTCCGCGTACTTTTGCCTACGAAGTCTGTGGCTGAGTAGCACTCACCTATGGCCGTGGTCTCATTCCTCCTTCGTCTCACTGGTCCCGAGGTCAAATCAAGCCCGCGACTTTGTCAACTTTCTCACTTTTCGGCATAAGTCCATGAGTGCGCATTGTAATTTTCTGAAGGTTGACCGTTAGGCGCAGCGGAGAATCATGGGTTCAGGACGCAAACATACCGAATCTAGCTCCAGGTTCTCGGGACACGGAACCTTCAGCGGTTTGCAGCCTGCCGCACATCACCACATCTTGCCCGAGAGGCTGCCACTTGACGTCCTGAAACTTGACGGCCGGCTGAAGTCTACCCATTCCATCATGCCTGGTAGGCGGGCTGACCACGACTCCTCCTCGTCCAAGGTACGTCGGCGCCACAGTGACGACAACTGATTTGAGAAAACAGGCATTCTCTGGCTGAAGTAAATCATTGATGACCATGCCGCCCCCTTCAATCATCACACTTCGAATACCTTCTGCGGCCAAGGCTTTCAGCACAGCTTCCCATCTGAGCCTCCACTTCTTGTCGAAGTCAGTGAGTCCAAGATACTTCCCACCGTAGTATTTGAGCATTTCCAGCCGCATTGGGTCCATAGCAAAACCAGGTGCGATGATAATCCATGGCCCTCTACCTTTGCCATCCTGAACGGTCTTGAGTATTCTCGACTGCGGTGTAACTACCCACCTCGCACCTGGATCGATAATGACAGGTCGAGGCTGTCCTTCCCATCCCAGCCCTCCATAGCCACCTACACCTTCCAATCGGCAATTTAGACCTGGGTCATCCGCAGTAGCTGTACCAACTCCAATCAAGATTGCATCGTGTTTTGAACGCAGGTAGTGTGTCATGGCTTTCGTTTCAGGTCCTGACAATATAGTTTGCAGACCAGGTGCAAGAGTCAGTGAAGAGTCCATCGAGGTGGCGTAGGTGAGCGTCACGTGCGGGAGCCCACCATTGATAGCAACCAGATCTTTCGGAGGTAGATACGGCTCGAGAAATGCGCGAGATTCTTCAGGGAAGCGTAGCATGCCAGGTATCATGGGCGAAGTATTAGTCAGTGCAGGATCAACCATGGGTGTGTCACCATTTGTAAGGTGAAGCGGGGGCGTATCGCTGTGCCTGACTATGCCGTTCCCGTGATCATATTTGTAGCCTTCATGTACTCGGAGTTGTTCACGATGGGTTTGCCGCCAAGCTTGGGATGCGTTGCGGACATCGTTCCTACTCAGATGCCTCCCTCCAGCCGCCACAAGGCTCTCCGTATCTTCGCCCATGACCGTAAAGACCGACGCCGGCATGTAGCCTTTCATCACCTCGGACCTCGCAATGTCCATGAGAACACTCGTTCGTTTGATCTTATCCAAATGATCCAGATCATGAGTGTGCTGAGTCTGGTCTCCCACCTGCGTGATGGTATAGCCACTATATCCTCCATCATAGCGAATCGTCTTGAGTCTCATCTGGCACGTTCCGCCTTCACGGATCTGCTTCTTTCGCGACGGCTTGCCTTCTGGTCTGGGTTTGCTGGCGTCCTTTGGTGTATAGGTCGGCCGTTGCAGACGGCATGCGTAGTAGTCGGTAGTATAGCGTCCAGTCTTGTCTGTGCCGGCCCTATGCTGCCTAACCCAGACATTGTCGACGTATGGCCAATAACGCTCAAATTCGTCAACTTGAAGTTCGATCTTGTCCTTGATCTCAAAAAGGCGTTGTCGCACGGCCGCTAAATCTGATGGAGGCCGAAGTAGATCGTTGATGTTTCGAGCGGGTGTTGGTACGTTCCCTTCAACTTCCACGCCAGGGTCCTGGCCTACGACAGTATTCGGCGGTATATTCTCTTCCAGCTGTCCGACACTGTTACCTTCTCCGTTGCCAAGCGGTTCAACATCGCTCATCTTTACTTCGGCTCCTCAGGCCTACTGACGCCCCAATAGTCATTCAAAGCCTTAGTAGCGGGCTAGCAGTCTCCCCACTGATAAAGTATCCGTGAATGGCCGACTTTTAGAAAGCCATGGCCGAGCCAATTGTTCAGAAAGTAGGAACGACAATGTGGGGTCGAGAATCTTCGAGACCTCTAGCTCCTGGTCCACCACATTAGTATCCATATCTTTTGCAAAGCAGTATGAAGAAAGTTACTTACCTTAAAAAAGAACAGAAAGGCTTGGAAGCTTGATGTAATGTCAGAGGTTAAGACTAGCGAGTGTGCGGTCTACAAGGGATTTGCGGAATTGTGCCGCGATACTCTCGTACAGCATGCGTTACGAGTAGTGAGTTAGTTGGACACGAGACAATACAATTGGGTATGCAAGTCACTTGAAATGGGGCAATGGATGGTAGACAACATTCACAATGCAAGTCATCTATGCAAGAGCTTGAACTCCATATCGCTGTTTGGGGTATCGCTAGGAAACATACAGCGTCCAAGCCTGACGTGAACTGTTCGCAATGCTCCTTGCAACGCGCCTGAGCTTGCCTTCCAGAACGACTAGCCAAATTTGCCGCCAGTAGAATCCTTGAAGATAAAGTAAAGATCACGACCTAGAAGATCCCGATCCTAGCACTGACTCATTAGAAGCTCCAGCGTCGTCTATGCCATCCACGCCCAAAGCCGCCAGATGTTCCGCTCTTCTAGCTGCCTCAACCTCATCTGGCTCGGTAACAACCACATCTACCGCATCAAGCTTCTCGTCTTCATCATCAGCATGTTTTCCAGCCAGGCCAAGTTGAGCCAAGTTCTGGTTGCGGCGTGGCTTTAGCTGCAGCATTTGAGCAATGGGATAGTAGTATGCGGCTTTTCCTTGACTGCCTGAAGACTTCTTGGTTTGTCCCAAGTTGGTGCTGGCTATTTTGTCTTCCAGCTCGGGATCGTGCAAAGCAAGAGCAATATCTTTGTATGGCTGATTGGGATTGCCAGATTGACGAGCAGTATCGTAGATGCGTACATGGTCATAGCGATAGGACCCCGCGCCATCTGCGTTTTTCTTGGTGTATAGTGCCGCGTTGTCTTTGTCAGGATTATCAACATCAAGCTTTTTCTTAATCTTGTCCGCCGTGTGCTCGTCAGCGGGAAGGAAGAACTGGTAGCTGAAGTCTGGGCCATTTGGTGCAGAGTTGTGTGCAGGGTCAGCTTCATGAGCAGCTTGCTTTGCTTTGAATTCGGCCTCAATTTCGGGTTTCATCTCCATAGGGTGCATCAACCCAACGTCCATGCGTGTATCGCGCTTTTTGATAGACTGTGTCGGGTTCGAATTAAATTTCGTGACCATGAAGGCTCCTGAGTCGGTAACGGCGTTGAGATCTGGAATGATGGGGTAGGCAGCAACCAGCTTCAGTTCTGGTTTGGTAGGATGCTTTGGTTTGTTCCAAGCTTCGGCCTCGGCTGGAGCTATAGCAGCGCCTCGAATGTTCTCCTTGGTGTCAGGACCGGTGTAAGCATGTTTGGGGTTCGCGATGTCAAATCCTTTAATAGCCGCTCGTAAGACGTTGACCGGCTCGTCCTTCGTAGTATCGGCAAGCTTGCGAGCCTTGACAGTAGGCTTGGCGGGGCTTTTGGAAGAAGCAGCTTCTGCACGGGCGCGACTTGCATCGGAGGAAATGTACTCGGTACGACGTAGGAAGCTGTGACCGCCAGGCTGATATTTCGGCTTGCCAAGTTCCGACAGAGGACGTAGAAGAGCTTTGTCTTTGGGATGGACAGGAGGAGCGACGAGAGGTGCTTGGATGGCTGGGTAGTGGAGCGTCAGCTACAGTATTGCAGTAAGTAAGGCATGTAATCAAGTGACTAGGCTCACAGCTCTCATCTCCATCGAAAATCCCTGGCATGCCCACCAGGTTGATCGGCATACCAAGTTCAGCATCTGCCTCGATATTCAATGGCTGCTTTCTCGAAAGACGAGAAGCAAAAGCAGCAGAGGTGTAATAATCTAAGCCTTCCACGGGAATATCTAAAAGCTTTGGAGCTCCTGGGGGTGGAGGCAAGGCATTCTCATGGCGAATGCGAGCGATGTAATCCTGGTGGTAGTTTTTCTCCGAGCGAGCTGCAACAGTACTCATTTTTAACGTCGGCGAGGGTAGTAGGAGACTCAATGGGGGGTGGAAGTCAGACGTTGGTGGGCTTGGACTTGGTCGGTGGAACTATGTTTTCGCAACAAAGTTTAGCCTTTAGGTCACACTCACCGTACTCACTAAACCTCTTGGTGGTCTTGGTATCACGGTCATATCGGATTTTACATCAGAAACCATGATTGGTGGGGTAAGCGAGGTAGGGCTTGTAGAGGTTGTGGAAGAAGATGGCTAGTACAGCCCTCGGCAACATAGCTGACTATTTTGGTGTTCTACTCAACTAAGAATTAAGAAGCCAATGGGAGTCACGATCTCGATCAATGGCGCCATGATGAAGCATTCAGCTTTTCAAGTTTGTTAGATATAATTGTCATACTGATCGAGGGTGTTGAAGCTTCGAGTACATAGATAGAGGGGAAGATGTCCCTCTTATCATTCGAGAATGTGAAAAGCTAAGATGCATAGATACAAGAGAAGATTCCACCTGTACTGATTGAGAGTGTTAAAAACCTTGCACGGATCGTTCGTTCAATGGAGCATGGCTGAGACAATATGAGGATTCGCATTTATCCAAATGATTTAGACTTAACAGTGATCTATGGACATCAGATCTAGTGATCCAGCAGCTGCGGTTAAATGACAAGATTGTGGTGATGCTGGTTGTGCCTCTTCCCGTACATATCCATGCATCCTGTACTGCACTGTTCGTCTCGGAGGCGTGTCGTCTAACGAGGACTTGGGAGTTGCGGACCAGCCGACTTGGGCCTAGAGTCTCCGGTAAGACGAAATACTCGTTCAATGGCGTCATGAGCGTAACTTCTTCCCCCTTCGACTGTTTTGGTTGATGCCATCATCCCTAAGGCGCTTTCTACCTCGCCGGCTTGCCTTCGGTGTGGACTGGCTATTTTGGGGTTCGAAGGCGATATCGGCAAATCTGCGCCCCACCCCTGACATGTCTGAGAAGGTAAAGCTATCGTTCTGGCTATTAGTAATGGCACCGGTGGTACGAGCAGCAACTGGCAATGGTGTATAATGCTCTTCGATTTCGCTACTTTCCGCAGCCATCATGTGTAGCCACCATAGAGCCAGATTAACAGTCATTACTTCACATTTCTCATCTGCCGCAATCGCATCATTCTCCCATGGGATCGCTTGAAACTCCAGAATTCCAGTACTACGGGCACGAGTTGCAGGTGTAGGATCAGAACTCTCGAACGACCCTTGAATGTCAACGGCCGACTGTGAGTCGGTCTCTGATCCTGGGCGGATCCGTAGAACGACGAGCTCCTTGTCGGTAATTACATATCCGTACCGCGAATTGGATCTGACGCAGTAAGAGAAGACTTGAGTTAACGGTCGAAGCCAATCTATCTTCTTATGATTGAAATGCACCTGTCCAAGCTTGATTAGGCCGCTTGACCATTTCTTACTCAGCTTGGTGTCCCCAGGCAAGACGTTCTTTGGTTTGCTAATGCGAGTAGTCGGCCTTTGTACCCCTCCCCAGTCCGGGCGAAGTTTTGAATTAGAGGCCGGATAATCGGCTTGACCGCCTCGGACCATGTGTATCTTCCCGTGGGTCAGACGGTTGTCAAGATAACTCTGGGCTGTCGATAGCGCATCGGCCATCATTGAATGGTTCCATTTGACAATCAGGCACTCTAGGGAATTCTCGTCGTGAATTTCGCGGAAGGGAAATTGAGGGATCGCCGAGAAGTCTTGGAAAGCAAAGTGGCTTGTCAAAACCTCCTGTAGCTGACCGCCGTAAATGGATTTGAGCGAATTGAATTCGAAATCTTCCCACACCTCGATCTTCCGCGGCGTTTCCCAAATGTCACCTGTTGATTTGGTATTGCCCCCCGGGCGACACATATCGCCATTGATGACAGGGTTCTCGCTTCTGAGATATTCTAACAGAGATTTCTCGTGACCTGGCATGGTTGAATGGTCTCAAGTCTTGGGTTCTGTAAAGAGGTCTCGAGTACTCGATGGAGATTTCTTTTAGCAATTGGTTGATATACTTTGAGCGACAATATATATAACAGTGATAGCCTGATCAGTGTCAAAGACTCGTCGCTGAATTTCTAAAAAAGGGTATGCATTATGCTGAAACTGCATTGCAGTGCAGCAGGGCGGCGAGGTGAAAGTCCACGAATCAACCCAAGAACTCCCAGCGCTTAGGTTGTGTTACCCAATCATGAACATAAGGGATGGTCGTCAGCGTAGATACACAGTAAGCCAAGTAAGAAGAAAGGCTGGGCACCCAAATTTGCAATTGGTGTTCGTTTTGCATGGAAAGGATGCCAGAGCTTACAAAGTCTCTTGAAGGCGGCAGGCGGCGAGATGGCTCAAGGCGTATGGTTATTCCACCGTCGGGACGAATCCAATGGTTGGCGAATGATACCTAGAAGAAACGCACAGAAGATAAATACCAAGGTAGGTGGGTACCTACCTAGTCAGTTCGTCTTGCGGCAGTTCGAAGCGCAATGGAGGGACGGGTCGGACCGCCATTCGTTCACTGTGGGGTACTGTAGTATCCTAGCCGTTAGGCCAGGTCTAGACTCGGGAGTCTCCAGCAGCGACTAAGAAAATGAATAGAGGTTCCAGCGTCCAGGAAGGAGCAGGATCATAGAGGATCGCAATTTCGCAAGCAAAGACTACCCATACGGAATACTTTAGGTACCTTACTAAAGGCATCATACGGTTTTACTTTACCTTATGGTACGACGTACTGCTCCAATTGACTAGATGCGGGGGTCCGTGCTGTTTTGATACATATCGCAAAGAGTCTATCACCTATCACCTATCAATTTTCCTCCTTTTCCCTGGTGTAAGAAATGAGACCCGACCCGTTTGGTCGACATGCGATCTTGGCGCTTCCACGTCCAGCTGGAAGCTTTCTGCAACCAGCTCGATTGGTCGCCCGCTATTGTATTAGGATTTCATCCTTATCTACCTGAGGCACCACCCTTTCTCAGGCCTGCACTCATGGCATGGCCGTTGAATGTTTTCGCCTACCCAATATTAGCTCAATATGTCTGCGCTTCCTCGTTACACCAAGCCTCTTCCTGAGTGCGAAGGTCCGAAACTCCATCCCTTGAAAGGTCGTCGATACACCATCAA
>JAABUS010003879.1_pt1 | contig 22967 bp, 17 predicted proteins | sample 5560161 | NCBI WGS metagenome assembly JAABUS01 (sample SAMN10711885, study PRJNA513376) | rock metagenome | isolation source: Antarctica rocks | place: Antarctica: Victoria Land, Trio Nunatak nord | collected 2016-01-04
GCCGCGTCCACTTGGCGCGGTAGCGCTGGCCCCGGTGGTGATCGGTGCGGAAGCCGTAGACGCCGCTGGTGGGGACGACGGAGACGCGCCGCCAGCGCTTGCGCGCCCGCGTCTTCTGCTCGATCGTGACCTCGGTCGGCCCGCGCGCGGGGCGCACGCGGCCCCACAGCACGTCGCTGGAGCCGTAGCGCGTCGCCGCCAGCGGCAGGATGAAGCCGTTGTAGGCGCGCTTCTTCTTGCCCTTCGACGTGCGCAGGCCGGTCTCGAAGCCGGAGTAGCGCTCGGCCCGCGAGCCCCGGCGCGGCTTGTCGTCGCGCATCAGGTACTGCGAGAAGGCCGCGACGCGCGGGTTGGCGTACGCGATCCGCTCGGAGATCGCCAGGTACTCGGCCTGGCGGGTGAACGACACGCCGGCGATGGGGTCCGGCTTGCTCTGGATCCCGAACTCGGTCAGGTAGATGGCGCGGTCGCGATCGATCGCGCCCGCGCGGGCGGCCTTGTCGAGCGCGGTCTCCAGCCGGTCGAGCGAGCCGATGCTGACGGAGTCGGGGTCGTCGAACACGAACGTCGGGCCGTTCCGGCGCGTGTAGGCGTGGTGCGCGTAGCCGTCGATCCGCAGCTTGCCGCAGCCGCGCGCCTTCTTGTAGCTCTTGCTCAGGCACATCGCGCCCCGCAGGAAGCCAAGCGGCGAGACGACGTTCGCGTTGCCGATCGGCGCGGTCTCGCCGAACAGCACCGTGTCGCCCCGGCCGCCGGGCACGCCGTGGATCGCCCGCTCGCCCGCCAGGTAGAGCCGGCGGTAGATGCGCGGCGAGGCGGGCTTGCCGCGCTTGTACTGCGGCTTGAGGAACGACGGGTGGTTCGGCTCGTTCCAGATCGACCACAGGTCGACGCGATCGCCGTAGCGGGTCGCGACGGCCCGGGCCCAGCGGCCGTACTCCTTGGCGCTCGGCGAGTTGAGGTGGCCGCGCCGCCTCTTCGTCGCCCACCTCGGCACGGGGCCCGTCAGCGTGAGTTGGACCGACATCCCGCGGCGCTGGATCGAATCGATCAGGTGGTCGAGCCGGTCCCACGTGCCGGCGGGGTAGGCGGCGGGGTCCCTGCGGTCGAAGCCCGGGCGGCGCCGGGACCTGGGCCGCGCGGTGAAGTCCTGCCAGTAGATCAACGCGCGCACGCGGGTCACGCCGAAGGACTGGATCTCGTCCAGCGTCGGCTCGCGCGCCCCGTCGTCGATCAGCTCGAACGGCGCCTCGAACGTCATGACCTGCGTGCTCGACGCGGGCGCCGCGGCAGGGGCGAGCAGCGCGGCGGCGAGCAGCGCGAGCAGCGCGAGGACCAGCTGGCGTGGCACGGAGGGCTCCTCCAAGTCGATCGGATGGCGCCGGCGCGACGGAAGAGCGGCCGGCGGCTCAGTCGGTCAGACGTACGAACCCGCCGGGAGTCGCACGGTTTCGGTGCCGCAGACGGTGGCGGCCCGCGCTCACCCGATTCCCGCGTACCACATCCCGAACACCACGCCGAAGACGCCCAGCGCCGGGATCAGCGCCCAGTTGACCGCCGGCGCGACGGCGCGGCGGGTGAGCACCGAGCAGAAGCCGGCGGTGCAGGCGGTCATCGACACCACCGACATCGGCGCGAACACCGCCATCGCGGCGAGCGCCTCCCCCGGCGAGGGCAGGGCCGCGATCAGCACCACGACGATGGCGCCGGTTCCGGCGACGCCGTGCAGCGCGCCGATCGCCAGCGCCTGCCGGCCCGTCCGCCCTGCGTGCGCGTGCTCCCCGGCGTGGACGTGCCGGTGGCGGGTCGCCGGAGGATGCGCGTGCACCACGGCGCGATAGTCCCTGCGCAGCCATCGCCACAGCAGGCGCAGCGCCAGCAGGGCGATGACCGCGCCGACGAGGTGCTCGGCGCCCGCCTCGACCCAGGCTGGGAGCGCCGCCTGCAAGGCGACGAGCGGCAGCCCGAGCGCGAGCAGCACGCCGGCATGGCCCATGCCCCACCACGCGCCGATCCGGGCGCCGGCGCGCACGCCGCGCCCGTCGGAGGCGACCAGCGAGGTCACGGCGACCAGGTGATCGGGATCGGTGGCGTGGCGCAGGCCGAGCACGGCGGCGAACAGGAGCGCTCCGACGAACGGGGCGCCGGCGAGCAGCGAGGCGATCCAGGCGTCGAGCTGCTCGAACGGCCGGAAGAGGAATCCGAGATCCATGGGATCACTCCGACTCGGAGGCGGACTCCTCTGCCCGGCTCTGCTCGGCGCGGCGCTGCTCCTCGCGGTCGCGCTCCTGCTTGGTGCGCCCGCCCAGGTGCCCTTCCTCGACGAGGGTCCCGAGGACGTCCATGATCGCCCGGCAGCCCAGCTGCGCGGTCATGTCGGACACGTCGTAGGGCGGCGCGATCTCGACGACCTCCATGCCGCAGATGCCCTCGCGCGCCACCATCCGCAGCGCCTTGAGCGCCTCCCGGGGCAGCAGGCCGCCCGGCTCAGGCGAACCCGTGCCCGGCACGAACCCCGAGTCGATCGAGTCGATGTCGAACGACAGGAAGACCGCGTCGGCGTCCTTCCACGCGCACTCGAGCGCGATCTCGACGGCCCGCTCGACGCCGAGCTCCTCGACGTCGGAGATGGTGATCACCGTGCTGCGCCGCTCGCGCGCCACCTTCATGCCCGGCCGCGATCCGTACCAGCCGCCGATCCCCATCTGGACGAGGTTGCTGGCCGGCGCGTTCGGGATGTCCGTCGCATGGAACCACGGCGTGGTGTGCATGCGCTCGTCCATGTCGCGTTCCTGCATGTCGATGTGGCGGTCGAGGTGGATGATCCCCACGCGCCCCTCGATGTGCGGGGCGATCGCGCGCACGTCGGGGTAGCCGATCGAGTGGTCCCCGCCGACGACGACCGGGAAGACGCCCTGCTCGTGGATGAAGGACACCGCGCCGTCGATCTGGTCGAAGGACTTCTCGATGTTCGAGGGGATGACGAAGATGTCACCGGCGTCGCAGAGGTTGAGCTCCTCGTACAGGTCGACGCCCATGTCGGCGTTGTAGGAGTCGTAGAGCGCGGAGATCCTGCGCACCGCCTGCGGCCCGAAGCGGCACCCCGCCCGGTACGTCGTGCCCATGTCGAACGGCGCGCCGACGATCGCGACGTCGTACTTGCCGACGTCGCGGATGTTCTCGCAGTACTCGGACTTGAGGAACGTGTTGATGCCCGCGAACGCCGGCTGCTGGCCGCGCGAGAAGAGCGAGATCGTCCGGTCCTCGACCGACGCGGACGCCTCGAGGCCCAGGTCGATCCCGCGCTCGAGCTGCTCGCGCGTCCGCCGATCCGGGATGTCGGCGAGCCGGCGCATGGCCTGCGTCCCGCGGAGCTGCTCCCGATCGAACGGCGGCTGATGCCCGTCGCCTTTGCCGTGGTGGTGGAACATCCCCATGTCGCGCCACTCCTCTCCTTGTCAGAACAAGCAGATGAGTGGATACCGGGCGCCGCCAGCGCTGTCAAGGCGCGCCGGAGGTTGTCCTATACTCCGGACATGGCGCGAGCGAGCGGAGGCGACGAGAGCGCGACCGGCGCCGATGCGCTGGACCGATCGAGCTTCGTCCCGCTCTACTACCAGCTCCAGGAGACGCTCAAGGAGCAGATCGAGTCGGGCATGTGGCGGCCGGGCGACACGCTGCCGTCCGAGCCCGAGCTGGCCCGTCGCTACGGCGTGAGCCGGGTGGTCGTGCGCCAGGCGCTCTCCATCCTCGAGGACGACCGCCAGGTCATCCGCGTCCAGGGTCGTGGGACGTTCGTCGCCGAGCCCAAGCTCGACACGCACGCCGGCGGCCTCGCGCGGCTGCTCGCCGCGCCGCGGACCCCCGACGTCGTCATCGACGTGCTCGACGCGCGGACGGCGCGCGTGGCCTCGTTCATCCGCAAGCAGCTCGGGATCGGCGACGGCGAGCAGGTGCTCCGCCTCACGACGGCGCTGTCGGTGCGCTCCGTCCCGCTCGCGATCACCTACTCGTTCTTCCGCGCCTCGGAGGTCCGCTGGCTCGAGCGCGCCGCGCACGTCGGCGAGCGCCTTCCGAGCGACCTGGCGCTCGGCAGCCACGGCGTCGAGCTCGCGCGCTCGACGCTGTCGATCGAGACGAGCCAGTGCGGGCAGTTCGAGGCCGACCGCTTCGGCATCCCCCGCCGGTCGTCCGTCTTCCTCGTCCTGTGCACCGAGTTCCGGCGCACGGCCGACGGGTCGCAGCCGTTCGAGGTCGCGAGGATCGAGTACCGCGGCGACCTGCTGCAGTTCCGCCTGGAGGTGGCCGGCGACTCGCCCGGCGGGATCGAGGCGATCTGGGCGCTGACCGACAAGGCCGACGACCGGCTCGCGCGGGCCATCACGCCCGCGATCGGGCAGCCTCTACCCTGACGCGCGATGAACGTCCTGGTCGTCAGCTCCAGCCCGCGCCGCGACGGCAACTCGCGACTCCTCGCCGAGGCCACCGCCGAGGGAGCGCAGGCCGCCGGGCACACGGCCGGGCTCGTCCACCTCGACGACCATCTGCGCCACTTCCTGCGCGATTGCCGGCAGTGCCGCGACGCCGCGGGACGCTGCACGATCGACGACGGGTACGAGACGCTGCTGCGCGAGCAGGTGGTGCCGGCCGACGCGATCGTGTTCGCGACGCCGGTCTACTGGTACGGCGTCTCCGGGCAGCTCAAGACGTTCTTCGACCGCGTGTTCTGCTTCATCGCGGCGTCCGAGCCCGACGCGGACTACTTCGTGGAGGGGCTGATCCGCAAGCGCCTGGCGCTCGTCCTCTCCTCCGAGGAGACGTACCCGGGGGCGGCGCTCGGGCTGATCCAGGAGATCCAGGAGTACGCGCGCTACATGCACTCGGACTTCGTGGGCGTCGTGCGCGGGATCGGCAACAAGCGCGGGGACGTGCGGCGCGACCCGTCGGACCCGATGGGCGCGGCGCGGGAGCTCGGCCGGACGCTGTTCGAGCGGCGGAGCACCGACTACCGGCTCGACACCGTCCGCCCGGGGTCGACCTGGGCGACGCTCGGCGCCGACTAGCGCACGAACTCGGCGATCTCGCGGGCGAACTGGACCGGCGCGTCCTGCGGGATCCAGTGCGACGCCTCGACGCGCACCAGGCGCGCGCCGGGGATCTCCTCCGCCAGCCGCTCCCCGTCGCGGATCGTCTGCCACGGGTCGTGGCGGCCCCAGAGCACGAGCGTGGGCGCGGCGATATCGGCGTGCCGGTCGACGAGCGCCATCGTGTGGTTCGTGTTGAGCGCGCTCGCGTTGCGGATCAGGCTGATCTTGCCCTCCTCGTCGGCGTAGGGCGCCACGATGCCCGCGCGGAACTCGGGGGTCAGTCGCCCCTCGTTGTGGATCCCGTCGGGCAGTCCGCCGGCCACGAAGTCGACGACCTCCTGCACGGGCTTGTCGCGCCACGACGGGTCCGACAGCGCCACCATGTCGCCGATCGGCCACGAGTCGTAGGCGACCACGTTCGAGAGCACCAGCCGCGCGACGCGGTCCGGATGCTCGATGCCGAGGATGAGCGCGACGCCGCCCCCGGTGTCGTGGCCGACCACGGTGGCCCGCTCGATCTCCAGCGCGTCGAGCAGGGCCAGCACGGCGCGGGTCTGGGCCACGAGGGAGCGGTCGAACCGGTCCCGGCGATCCGACCACCCGTGGCCCAGGAAGTCGGGCGCGATCACGCGGCAATGGGGCTCGAGCAGCGGGATCACGTCCGCGTACAGGAACGACCAGGTCGGGATGCCGTGCAGCAGCACCACCGGCTCCCCCCGGCCGACGTCGGTGTAGGCCATGCGGAGCTCGAGCGGCCCCAGTCCCTTCAGCTGCGCCGTCTGCTGGCGGGCGCGGAACTCCTCGTGAGGCGACATGCCGGCGCACAGTAGCGGCCCCGGCATGGCCGGGCTCAGTGCGCGAGCAGCTCCGCCAGCCGGCGGTCGATGAACGCCGTGTCGGCGGGATCGCGTCCGCCGCCCGCGTAGTGGCCCCAGTCGGACGGGATGACCTCGAGCCGCGCCTCGCGCAGCAGGGCCACCTCCGCCTCGGAGTCCTCGGGCGGGAAGTAGAGGTCGGTGCGCCCGGGCATGACGACCGCTCGGGCGGCGATCGCGCCCATGGCGGCCGGGAGATCGCCGCCGTAGAGGTCGTTGGCGGCGACGTCGCACGCCTGCCACGTCCGGATCATGGCAACGAGGTTGCCGGCGTCGCGGCCGAGGTAGGTCGCCTCCCAGTAGCGGACGAGGTAGTCCTCGAGCGACGCGTAGCCGAGCGGCTCCCAGCCCTTGCGGCGATACCACGACTGGCTGAGCGCCCAGCCCGCCCACGCCCGGCCCAGGGCACGCAGGCCGCGCAGCGGCGGCGCGCCGTCCTCCTGCGCCCAGACCGGGTCGGCGCACAGCGCGGAGCGCATCCCCTCCAGGAAGACATGGGTGTGCGGCGTCGTGCGGGCGGCGCCGCAGATCACCGCCAGGCGCTCGACCAGCTCGGGGTACAGCGCCGCCCAGTGATAGGCCTGCTGGCCGCCCATCGACCAGCCGACCGCGAGCCGGACGCGCTGCACGTCGAACACCTCGCCCAGCATCCGGCGCTGGAGCCGGACGTTGTCGGCGATGGTGACGAGCGGGAAGCGCGCGCCGGCGAGCGCAGCGGCCACGGAGGACGGCGACGTCGACACGCCGTTCCCGAGCAGGTTCGGGACCACCACGAAGTGGCGACCCGGGTCCAGCGCACCGTCCGCGGTGATCAGGAACTCGTTCTCGACGTGGGTGCCGCCGAACCGCGTCGGGTACACGATCACGTTGTCGCGGGCCGGCGACAGCTTCCCGTAGGTCGCGTACACGAGCTCCACGTCGGGCAGCGTGATCCCGCCCTGAAGGGCGACGTCGCCGGCCTGGAAGCGGCCCAGGGAATGTGCGGTCATGGGCCGCCAGCGTGCCACAGATCGCGGCGTGCATCCCCCCGGGGCGGGTGGACAGCAGCGCTACCGTACGCCGATGGAGTCGGCGATCGACGTGTTTCTCGAGCGGCGCGACACGGCGCCATCGGCGCCCTGGCAGCTGACCGACCTGATCAGCGTCGAGACGCTCCAGTCGATCCAGGACACGTTCGCCCGTGCGTTCGGCCTGCCGACCGTGATCATCGACACCAGCGGCGCCGACGCGACGGCGATCACGCATCGCGTCCGCTTCTGCGAGGACCTGACGCGGACGTCCGGGCTGGCCGGCGCGCGCTGCACCGCCTGCGATCGGTCCGCGATGCACCGGGCGGCCGCCGCGTCCAGTCCGGCGATCTTCGAGTGCTGGAACGGGCTCTACGACTGCGCCATCCCGATCGCGCCGAAGGGCCACGTCCTGGGCTACTTCCTCTGCGGCCAGATCCTGACCGAGGCGCCGGATCGGGCAGTGTACGCCCGCACCGCCTCGGAGATCGGCGTCGACCCGGACGAGTACGTCGCGGCGCTCGACGAGGTCAAGGTCGTCCCGTACGAGACCTACCAGGCCTCGGTCCAGAGCATGCACGTGCTCGCGGAGATGATCGCCGAGCAGGCCGCGGCGTCGATCGACAACCTCGAGATGCTCGAGCAGGCGCGCCGGGCCAGGGAGAGCAGCGCCCAGCTCGTCGAGGAGCTGGACACGATCCTGGAGGCGCTGCGCGACATCGGCTCCCAGCCCGACTACCAGGCGACGCTGACCTCGATCGCCGACAACCTCGCCCGCCTCATCCCGTGGGACTCGTGTGTGATCTACCTCACCGACGACGACCGCGAGGAGCTCGTGCCCGCCGTGGTGCTCGACCCGTTCCCCGAGAAGGTCATGGCCTACCGGCCGCGCAAGGGCCGCGGCGTCCTGGGACGGGCGGCGCTGGGCGGCCCCGGACGCCGGTTCGTCGACGTCACGCGCGAGCCCGACTTCGAGCAGATCCCCGGCGTGCCGCTGGAGCCCGAGAGCGCGCTCGTGATGCCGATGACCTACAAGGGCACCGTCTCGGGCGTGATCATCCTGAGCCGCTTCGAGCGCCGGACGTTCACCGAGCACGAGCTGCGGGTCCTGAACGTGTTCTCGTCGCAGGCGTCGGTCTCGATCCAGGTGTCGAAGCTCGCCTCCGACAACGCGCAGCGGCTGCGCGAGGAGCGCGCGTTCGGCCGGCTGCGGCTCGCCATGGGCCCGCGGACGAAGCTCGAGTCGATGCTGAGCGAGACGGCGCACGCCGGCCTGGACCTGCTCGACGCGGACGTGGCGATCGTCGGCGCGTCCGGACCGGCGACGCCCGCCATGACCGTGCGGGCGGGGATCGACGAGCCGGCGGCCGATGCGCTGCTGGCCACGCTCGCGCCGGTCATCCGGCGCGCGACCGAGCGCGCCGAGCCGGAGGTGGCCGGGGAGCCCTCGGGATCCGTGCTCGTCCTCCCGCTCGCCCCGGGCGACCCCGATGCGTTCGCCGTCTTCTCGCGGCGCGAGCCCGGCGCCTGGGACCCGCGGCTGGTGAGCTCGCTGTCGCTCCAGGCGGCGCTCGGGATCGAGAAGGTCCGGATGCACGAGCGCGAGCGCCAGCTGCTGCTCGAGTACCAGCGCCTGTCCGAGCTCGGCACCGAGCTGGTCAGGGCGCACGACCCGGCGGAGGTGCGCAGCCGCCTGCTGGTCCGCACCCCCGAGATCTTCTCCGCCGATGCGTGCTTCATCGCGCTGCTCGACGGGGGTCCGGACGCGATCGCCGTCGAGCTGCGCGAGGGCCGGCGGACCGAGGAGCTGACGATCAAGCTCCAGGGCGGCTCACGGCTCGCGTCGGTCCGGCTCCGCGACGAGGCCGCGCCGGATCGCAGCGTGTTCGACACCTGGAGCGAGGACGTGTTCGCCGCCGTCGGACCCGAGGCCGGCCTGATGACCTGGCTCGCCGAGCCGATGCCGGCGCCGAACGGGGCGCTCGGCGGCCTGTTCGTCGGCTGGCGCTCCTCCCAGGAGCGGGACTCGAGCGAGCGGCGCCGGATCCTCCGGATGCTCGCCGGCTCGGCGGGCACCGCGCTGTCGCGCTTCGCGGCGCACATGGCGACCGATTCCACGCTGCGCGACCGGCTCCTGGAGCTCGAGGCGCTCACCAGCCTCGCCCAGCGCCTCAGCGGGCTGACGCGTGAGCGCCCGATCGTCGACGAGCTGCTGATCGCGCTGTGCCGCGTCGGCAAGCTCGACGGCGCCGTCTACGGCACCTGCGGCCCGTCCGGCCTGCGCATCGAGCGGGCCGCGGGCCTCGGCCCGGACGCGCGCGAGGACCTGGCGCGGATGCTCGTCGACGTCGACCTCCGGTCGGAGGGGACGAGGATCGAGCTGGGCGGCGATGGCGGGCAGGCGATCGTGATCCCCATGGCGGGACCGGGCGACGGCGAGGTGTTCCTGGCCGGGATCGGGCCGCAGGTCGAGGACGCCCAGCGCGACCGGGTGATGGCGACGCTCGCCCGCTACGGCGCGGTGGCGCTCGAGAACGCGCACCTGCACGACAGCCAGCGCGAGGCCATCTCCCGCCTCGAGCGCCAGCACCACGAGACCGCCGACCAGTACACCAAGCTCGAGGGCATCCTGTCGGTGCACGAGACGCTTGCGCTCGCGGTGCTCGAGGGCCGCGGCCTGGCGTCCGTCGTCCGCTCCCTCGGCACGTTCATGGACGCCGAGATGCTCGTGCTCGCCCCGCAGGAGCGCGTGCTCGCCCGCTGGCCCGAGGACAGCGTCATCGACTGGCGCCCGGAGCGGATCCCGGGCCAGGGCCCGCGCACGGTCGTGCGGCGTGACGGCGACCTGCACCTGATCGCCGCACCGGCCGTCCTCGACGGCGACACGCTCGCCTGGATCGTCGCCCGTATGGCGGCGCCGCCGGGCGACGTCGAGCGCGCAGCGGTCGAGTACGCGGCGCTGCTCGCGGCGCTGGAGCTCCTGCGCGAGCGGACCGCCAACGAGGTCGAGACGCGCTTGCGCGGCGGCCTGCTCGAGGACCTGTTCAGCGGAGACGTGCTCGAGGATCTGCTGGTCACGCGGGCGCTCGCGTTCGGGTACGACCTCGCCCGCCCGTCGCGCGTGTTCCTCGTCGAGGCGGCGCCGGTCGCCCCGGGGTCGGCGGGGGGGCCGATGGATCCCGAGGCGTTCTTCGCCCCGGTCGCCGAGCGCGCGCGGCGGTGGAGCTCGAACAACCTGGTCGCCCTGCGCGGCGGGGCGATCGTCGTCGTCGTGCCCGAGGCGCCCGACCGCGGTAGCGAGCGCCACTTCGAGGACGACCTCGGGCCGATGCTGCCGCGGGCGTCGCTGAACACGGCGGTCGGCACGCGCTGCGAGACCGTCGCGGATTACCGGGACTCCTACCTCTCGGCGCAGCGCGGCCTCGACCTGCTGCGCCTGCTCGGCGGTCCCGGCGGCGTCTTCTCGTTCCGGGTCAGCAGCCTCGAGAGCATGCTGCTCCAGTCGACGCGGCCCGAGGTGGTGGTCAAGTTCATCTCCCGCTACGTCGAGCCGCTCGACCGCTACGACCGCGCGCACACCTCCGACCTGCGCCGCACGCTGGAGGTCTACTACGAGGCGGGCGGCACGCTGGAAGCGGCGGCCCGGCGCCTGCACATCCACGTCTCGACGCTGCGCTACCGGCTCAAGAAGGCCGCCGAGCTGCTCGGCGTCGACGTCAAGGACGGCGCGGCCGCGCTCGACGTCCAGGTCGCGCTCAAGGCCGCGGGCGTGCTGCGGGTCCATCGGGGCTGACCGGCCCCGCCTCCACGATTCCTAGTACGACCGCGCACGAGGTTCACAGCTTTCGTGGATAGCGGCCCGCCCCGGGCGACCGTAGCTTGCCGCCGGTCGGAGTGGAGCGAGCGGGGAGGACCATGAGCATCGACCAGGGCATCCAACGGGACGCCGACGCGACCAGCGCCGACGACGAGCGCTGGTCGACCGCGCGTGACCGGCTGCGCGAGCAGGGCGTCGCCTACTGCCTGTCGTCGTACGTGGACGTGCACGGCGTGCCGAAGGCGAAGGCCGTGCCGATCGACCACTTCGCCCAGATGATGCGCGGCTCCGAGCTCTTCACCGGCGCGGCGATCGACGGCCTGGGCCAGGGGCCGGCCGACGACGAGCTCTCGCTCTGGCCGGACCTCGACGCGATCACCGTCCTGCCGTGGGAGCCGACGGTCGCGTGGGCCCCCGGGCACCTGCACTACCACGGCGAGCCCTATCCGATGGACAGCCGGACCATCCTGCGCCAGCAGGTCGACCGGCTGGCCGAGCACGGGCTGTCGTTCAAGCTCGGCATCGAGACGGAGTTCTTCCTCGTGCAGCGCGAGGGCAGCGGCGTCGTCCCCGCCAACCACAAGGACGTCCTGCCGCGCGCGGCCTACGACATCGCGGGCCTGCTCGAGAACCTCCCCTTCATGGACGAGCTCATCGGCTACATGAACGAGATGGGCTGGGACGTCCACTCGTTCGACCACGAGGACGCCAACAGCCAGTTCGAGCTCGACTTCGCCTACACCGACGTCATCACGACCGCCGACCGCTTCGTGCTCTGGCGGATGATGACCAAGCTGCTGGCCCGCAAGCACGGCTTCGAGGCGACCTTCATGCCCAAGCCGTACGGCGACCGCACCGGCAACGGCGGGCACTTCAACATGTCGATGGCCAGCCTGGAGACCGGCGAGAACGCGTTCGCCGACGACGACGACCCGCGCGGCGCCGGCGTCTCCAAGCTCGCCTACCAGTTCATCGCCGGGGTGCTGCGCCACGCGCCCGCGATCAGCGCGCTCACCGCCCCGACCGTCAACTCCTACAAGCGGCTGATCAAGACCGGCTCGATGACCGGGTTCACCTGGGCGCCGGTGTACATCTCCTACGGCGCCAACAACCGCACGCACATGCTGCGCATCCCGATGGGAGGCGGCCGCGTGGAGTCGCGCGCGGTCGACACCGCGGCCAACCCCTACCTCGCGGCGGCCATGCTGCTGGGCGCCGGCCTGGAGGGCATCGAGAACGAGTTCGACCCGGGCGATCCGATCCGCCTGAACATGTACGAGCAGAGCGACGAGCAGCTGGCCGACCTCGGCGTCAGCGTGCTCCCCCGGACGCTGCTGGAGGCGGTCGAGGCGTTCGACGCCGACCCGCTCGGCGCGCAGGTGCTCGGCAGCGAGCTCAAGCAGTCCTACGTCGAGCTCAAGACGCAGGAGTGGTGGGAGTACCACAACACGGTCTCGGAGTGGGAGTACGACCGCTACCTCGAGTTCTTCTAGGCGGGCAAGGAGAGAACATGTCACAGGGGCTGAAGGATCCGGTCGAGCTGGACCCCACGGATCCGACCGACGTCAAGGACCGGCTGATCCGGATCGAGCAGTACGGGATCGAGTACATCCCCGAGGACGAGCGCGCCTCGCGGCCGCTCAACCTGTTCTTCATCCTGTTCGGCGGCTGCCTGACCTTCAGCCTCTTCGTCATCGGCTGGTTCCCGATCGCGTTCGGGCTCGCCTGGTGGTCGGCGTTCAGCTCGGTCGTGGTCGGGGCGCTCGTGGGCGCGCTCCTGCTCGCCCCGATGGGCCTGTTCGGACCGCGCAGCGGCACCAACAACCCCGTCGCGAGCGGCGCGCACTTCGGCGTCGTGGGCCGGCTGATCGGCACCTTCCTCGAGGCATCGGCCTCGCTCGCGTTCGCGGCGCTCAGCATCTGGACCGGCGGCGACGCGCTCGTCGCCGCCCTGGACCGGTTCTTCGGCCTCGACGACAGCACGATCACCCGCGTCCTGTGCTACGCCGTCCTCAGCGTCATCGTGACGTTCATCTCGGTGCTGGGCCACAACATGATGGTCGGCGTCCAGCGCTTCATGATCCCGACCGCCGGCGTGCTCACCGTGATCGGGATCTTCGTCTACCTGGGCGACTTCGACGCCGGCTACAGCGGCAGCGGCGAGTACCTCCTGGGCTCGTTCTGGCCCACCTGGCTGCTGTCGGTGCTGATCGTGCTGTCCACCGTCACGTCCTACGGCCCGTACGCGGGCGACTGGTCGCGCCACATCTCCCACAAGCGCTTCGGCGACCGGCCGATCGTGGTGGCGATGTTCCTGGGCGGGTTCTTCGGCATGGGGGCGCCGATCGCCTGGGGGGCGTACACCGCCACCGCGGTCTTCGCCGGCGGCGCGGGCGACGCCGACACGCCCTACGTGTTCGGGCTTACCGCGGCCGCTCCGCTGTGGTACGTGCCGGCGCTGATCTACCTCGGCCTGGCGTCCGGCACCGCGCAAGCGGTGATCAACACCTACGGCACCGGCCTGGACACCTCGTCGGTGATCCCGAAGCTCAGCCGCGTGCAGGCGACGCTCGTCGCCTGCGTGGGCGCCACCGCGCTGGTCTACGCCGGCTACTTCTTCTCCGGCCTGATCGACGCCGTCGCGACGTTCCTCAGCGTGCTGGCCGTCTTCTCAGTGCCGTGGATCGTCCTGATGATCATCGGCTTCGTGCACCGCAAGGGCTACTACCACGCGGATGACCTGCAGGTGTTCAACCGCGGCGAGCGCGGCGGTCGCTACTGGTTCAGCCATGGCCTGAACTGGCGCGCGTTCGGGCCGTGGCTGATCGCGGCGGTGACCGGCTTCATGTTCACGAACACCGCCTGGTTCGTCGGTCCCGGGACCGACCTCACGGACGGGACCGACATCGGCTTCCTCGTCGGCGGGGTCATCGTGGCGGTCCTCTATCCGCTCGCCCTGCGCCTGTTCCCGGAGCCGCGCGACGTCTTCGCCCCGGTCGCGGCGGAGCCGGCAGTGCCGAAATAGGCTGCGCCGCGCGGCGCAGCGGTTCCCCATCCGACTCCGAGGAGACCTCGCAATGAGCGTGACGACCGTCCCTGACCGGGAACGGGCCAACCAGCAGGCCACGGACCGCATGCTGGAGGCGGACCCCGTGCTGGTGGACCTCCGGCCGGCGATCGACGTCGTCCCCGGGATGACGCGGGAGACCGTCCTCACCTCGGGCGCGCCCATGCCCTGGGAGCACTACACCGGCGGCCAGCGCAACGCGGTGATCGGCGGCGCGCTGTTCGAGGGCCTCGCCGCCGACCCGGAGGAGGCGGACGCCAAGCTGCGCGACGGGAGCATCCGGCTGGGCGCCTGCCACGACTTCGGCTGCGTCGGATCGCTGGCGGGCATCTACACCGCCTCGATGCCGGTCTTCGTGGTCGAGAACCGGGCGCACGGCAACGTAGCGTTCTGCAACTCGTTCGAGGGCTCGTCGCCCAAGCGGCTCAACTACGGCGTCTACGACGAGGACGTGCGCGAGAGCCTCCTGTTCCTCCAGGACGTCGCGGCGCCGGTGCTGGCCGAGGCGCTCCGCGGCGCGGAGGGCGGCATCCCGCTCAAGCCGATCATCCGGCGCGCGCTCAACATGGGGGACGAGCTACACAGCCGCAACGCCGCGGCGACGCTGCTCTTCACGCGCGAGCTGCTGCCCCACCTGCTCGAGGTGAGCGGCCGCCGGCCGGACGAGACCCGCCGGACCGTGGCGTTCATGGTCGACAACGACTACTTCTTCCTGCGGCTCTCGATGGCGGCGTCCAAGTCCGTCGCCGACGCGGCCCGCGACGTCGAGGGCAGCAGCATCGTGACGGCGATGACGTTCTCGTGCCGCGAGTTCGCCATCCGGCTGAGCGGCATGGGCGACGAGTGGTTCCGGTCGGGGCTGCCGGAGGTCGAGGCGAAGCTGGCCGAGGGATTCACGACCGAGGACATCGAGCTCATGGGCGGCGAGAGCATCATCAACGAGACGGTGGGCCTGGGCGGCTTCGCCCAAGCGGCGGCCTTCCCGCTGCAGGACTACCAGGGCGGCAGCCCGGAGCAGATGGTCGCCAACACGCTGCGGATGTACGAGATCACCGTCGCCGAGCACCCGACCTACCGGATCCCCGCGCTGAGCTTCCGCGGCACGCCCGTCGGGATCGACGTCGAGCGGGTGGTGGGCACCGGCATCGCGCCGCTGATGGACGTCGGCATAGCGGGCCGCAACGGCGGGCAGATCGGCGCCGGGCTGATGACCGCGCCGATGGCGTGCTTCGAGACCGCGGCGGCGGCGTTCCGCGAGCGCTACCCGAGCGCGTCGGCGACCCCCTAGGCCTCCCCGGCGGAGCGCGGCGGCGCCAGCGAGCGGGCCGCGCTCCACGCTCCGGCCGTGGTGCGATAGAGCAGGCGCAGGTAGTAGAAGGTGTCGACGGAGACGACGCCCTCGATGGCGCCCACGTGGCGGGTCAGGGTGGCGAGGAGGTCGTCCGACGTGCGGCAGACGACCTCCGCCATCAGGTCGTAGCGGCCGGAGGCGACCACGAGGTAGGAGATGCCGGGGATCTCGGCGAGCTGCGCGGCGACCTGCTCGAACTGCGCGCTGCCCGCGACGCGTATCCCCAGCCACGCCATCGCGTTCCAGCCGAGGTTGAGCGGGTTGACGACTGCGGTCACGCGCACGGCCTCCAGCTCGGCGAGCCGGACGTAGCGAGCGGAGACCGCCCGCTCGGAGACCCCGAGCTCGCGTCCCAGCTCGCGGAACGAGGCCCGGCCGTTGCGCTGCAGCGCGCGGACGATCGCCACGTCGAACGGCTCGAGGACGGCGGCCTGGACCGCGCGCACGTCCGAGCGGTGCACCGCCTCGCCGCGGCTCCACTCGAAGTTCTGGCGCAGGAGCCGCAGGTAGACGAAGGTCTCGGTGCGCGTCACCCCGAGCAGCGAGCGCACCGCGAGGACGAGGTCGTAGAGCTCGTCCTTCGTCGCGCACGCGGCCTCCGCCATGACGTTCATCTCGCCGGCGGTGATCACCGCGTAGTCGATGCGCGGCATCTCCACCAGCGCCTCCGCCACGGCCTCGACGCGCCCGGGCTCCACCGACAAGCCCAGCCACGCCAGCGACTCGAGTCCGAACACCCGCGGGTCGCCGACGGCGGTGATGGCGATGACGTCGGCGTCGATCAGCGCCTTGACGCGCCGCCGCACGTGCGCCTCGGACGTGCCCAGCCGCCGCGCCAGCGTGGTGAACGGCTCGCGTGCGTCGCGCTGCAGGGCCTCGATGATCGCGATGTCGCCTTCATCGAGCGCCCGCGGCGGGACGAATCCTGTCGTCGACGGCGCCCTGGAGATCACGTTACGACGAGGATGTCGTGATTCCGGACGATCTGTGCAATCCTAGCGGCGGCGACCATCATCCATCACCATCAAGGGAGCGGCGTGGCAGTTTCGAATCGCGATCATTACGTGACGTTCGGGCGGCGCGAGGGTGACGAGGACTTCCCCAACAGCCTCATCTCCGGCATCTCGACGTTCCTCGGTGCGCAGGTCATCCCGCCCGTCCGCGAGGAGCTGGAGTCGGCCGGAGTCCGGGCCGCCGTGCTGGGACTGCCGTGGGAGGGCACCAACACCTGCCGGCCCGGCGCCAGCTACGGCCCGCGCTCGATCCGGCGGGCGACCGAGCACTACCTCAGCTACCACGGTGAGTACCAGGTCGACCTGTTCGACGTGCTCAACCTGACCGACTGCGGCGACGTGTCGATCGTGCCCGGCAACGCCCAGCGCACGTTCGAGCGCGCCGAGCGCTGCATCACCGAGATCTACGAGGCCGGCGCGTTCCCGATCATCCTCGGCGGCGACGACTCCTGCCCGATCCCCGTCACCAGCGCGATGAGCAAGCTCATCGACGGCAAGATGGGCTACATCCAGATGGACTCGCACATGGACACGGCCGAGGACGTCGCCGGCGAGCGCCTCAACCACGCGTGCCCGGTGAGCCGGACGGCGGAGCTGCCGAACGTCGACCCGCGCAACATCGCGCTGGTCGGGATCAACGGCCCGCTCAACCCCCGCGTCGAGCGCGAGTACGTCGATCGCACCGGCATCCAGATGATCACGATCTGGGACATCGACGAGTGGGGCATCGACAAGACCGTCGAGCGGATCCTCGAGATCGCCTGGAACGGCACCGACGGAGTCGTCCTGCACACCGACCTCGACGTGATGGACCAGGGGTACACGGACGGCGTCACCACGCCGGAGTGCGGCGGCCTGACTCCGCGCGAGGTGATCAAGATGATCCGCGCGTTCGTGCGTCAGGGCGTGGAGGCCTACGTGATCACCGAGTGCTCGTCGGTCTACGACCCCGCCAACAAGGCGGCGCGCGTCGCGACGCGGCTGGCGCTCGACGCCCTCGGCGTCCGGGCGAACCCCCAGGGCACCGGGCGGGTCTGAGGCAACCGGCCGGCGTCCACCCCTGGACGCCGGCCCCGTCAACCGGCCAGGTCCCGGATGGCGAGGTCCGGCTCGGTGCCGAACGCGTTCTTGTAGCGCCGCCGCACGAGCTCGTAGCGGCGCAGCGCCTCGGAGTGCCGGCCGCGGCGGATCAGCAGTCCGATCAGGTCGCGCTGGGCCTGCAGGTCGAGCGGCTCGAGCTCGGCGAGCCGCTGCAGGTGCTCGGCGGCGGACTCGTCGTCCCCCGCCGCCTGCTTGAGCCCGCCCAGCGCGCGCAGCACCTGCGCGGCGAGGTCGCGCAGCCGCTCGCGCTCGGCCAGCGCCCACTCGGCGTAGGGCTCGTCGGCGAGGAACTCGCCCCCATAGGTCCGAGCGGCGGCGGTGAGCGCCGTGTCCGCACGCGTGACGGCGCCGCGCTGCAGCGCGTCCAGGCCCGACCGCGCGCGGGCCTCGAAGTCGTCCGCGTCGATCGAGACGCGGCCCGGCGCGAGCTCGTAGCCGCCCGTGCGGGCGATCACGTAGCCGGAGGGCTTGCCCTTCGGGCGGCCGGGCTCGAGCCGGTCGCGCAGCGTGTGGATCGCCTGGCGCACGCTGGCGGCGCCGGCGCGGCCGGCGTTCGGCCAGAACACCTCGAGCAGCTCCTCGAGCGTGACGACGCGCCCGCGCTGGCAGACGAGGTACTTGAGCACCTGGCCCGGCCGGTGGCTGAGCCACTCGCCCCCGACGGTCCCGGCCTCCCCCTCGAGCCGCGTGCGGCCGAGCGCACGCACCGTGAGCCGCGGCGGGAGCTCGCCGGCGGCAAGGCCCGCCGGCCCGGCGAGCCGATGCAGCATGACCACGACCTGGTCGTCGCCCGAGCGCACGGCGGAGACCCACGCGGCGCCGCCGTCGTCGAGCTCGACCTGGCGCTCGGCCAGCGACCCGTCGGGAGCCAGCACCTGGTCGGTGACGCAACCCGAGACGTGCGCGGCGCCCGGCGGGCGGCAGCCCAGCAGCGCGCAGCAGCGGGCCCCCGGCACGGCGGCCGGGCCGAGCAGCACGCGGGCGGCCGCGTTGCCGGCGAGCAGCTGTCCTGCCGCGTCGAGGATCAGCGCCGCCGCGGGCAGCGCCTCGAACGCGGTCCGCCACAGGACGTCGTCCGCCGCCGCGCGCGTGCGCTCGATCTGGTCCGTCGTCAAGGTCACCGCGCTCACAGGATCCAGGGTCACAGCCGCTCGTGCAACTGCCCAACCGTACATGTGTCCACGCGAACCGCTTAACGCTCAGTTGATCGGACAGGTAACAGCGGGTTGACCACCCCGGTCTAGGTTCCCGCCTTCGAGGGTTCGCGCCGTGCGGCGGGCCCAATTGCCGGGAGGACGGTCAGTCGGATGTCGAGCACCACCGCAGGCGCGCAGGGCGCGATCCGCCGGGAGGCGGACCAGATCGAGGCCGTGATCGGGCGCGGGCGGTTCCGGCGCCGGCGGACGCTCGAGCACTCGCCCACGTCCGAGCGCCTCGTGCTCGCCGCGGTCGCCCGGGCGAGGGACGGCGACGCCGACGCGCTGCGCTTCCTGTACCTGCGCTACGCCGACAACGTCTACGGCTACGTCTGCTCGATCGTGCGCGACGAGTACGAGGCCGAGGACGTCACGCAGCACATCTTCGCCAAGCTGACGACGGCGCTCGCGCGCTACGAGCCGCGCGTCGTCCCGTTCTCCGCCTGGATCCTCCGCGTCGCCCACAACGCGGCGATCGACCACCTGCGCACGCGCCGGCCCGTGCCGTGCGAGGAGGTGCGCTCACCCGACCTCGAGGACGACGCGAGCGGCCGCGAGCGCTTCTCCGACCTGCGCCTGGCGCTCGACGCCCTGCCGCCCGAGCAGCGCGACGTGATCCTGCTGCGCTTCCTGATCGGACTGACGCCGCGCGAGATCGCCGAGCGGCTGGGCCGCTCGGAGGACGCCGTGCACGGCCTGCAGCACCGCGGACGGCGCCGGCTGCGGGTGGAGCTGGCGCGCATCCAGGACCAGCCGGCCGCGCTCCCGCTGGCGGCGTAGCCTCAGTCGCGCCTGCCGCGCCCGTAGAGGAGCTTGACGGCCCTCGAGATCAGCTTCGTCGTGCGCGGGCGGAACGGGAACATGTGGAGATCGCGCCGGGGCGCGCAGCGCGTGATCAGCAGCGACTGCTGGCGGCAGTACTTGCGGATCCCGGGCGCGCCGTGTCGCGAGCCCAGGCCCGACGCCTTCCAGCCGCCCATCGGCAGCTCGAGCGCGAGGTAGTTGAGCTGCGCGTCGTTGACGCACACCGCGCCCGCCTCGACGCGGCGCGCCAGCTCCTCCCCGCGCGCGACGTCCCTCGTCCAGACCGAGGCGGACAGGCCGTACTCGGAGTCGTTGGCCAGCCGCAGGGCCTCCTCGGCGTCGCGCACCTTCATGATCGGGACGGTGGGACCGAACGTCTCCTCGGTCATGCACGCCATCGAGTGGTCGACGTCGACGAGCACGGTCGGCTCGTAGAAGCGCCCGCCGTCGTGCCGCCCACTGCCGCCGGTGAGCACGCGCGCCCCGGCCGCGCGCGCCTCCTCGACGTGCCGGCTGACGATGTCGAGCTGCGGCGGGAACGTGACCGCGCCGACGTCCACGGTGCCCGGGCCGCTGGACACGCCCTGCCGCAGCGCGGAGACCTTGCGCGTCACCTTGTCGACGAACGCGTCGTAGACCGGCGCCTCGACGTAGACGCGCTCGACGGAGATGCAGGTCTGGCCGCCGTTCTGCATCGAGTAGTAGGCGGCGGCGTTGGCCGCGCGCTCGAGGTCGGCGTCGGCGAGCACGATCATCGGGTCCTTGCCGCCCAGCTCGAGCGAGACCGGCGTGAGCGTCTGCGCGGCGCGCTCCATCACCCGCTTCCCGGTCCGGGTGGAACCCGTGAACATGACCATGTCGACCGCCTCGACGACCGCCGAGCCGGTGCGCCCGTCGCCGGTGGCGACGATCAGCACGTCGTCGGGCAGCCCGCACTCGCGCAGCGCGGCGGCCATCAGCAGGGACGTGAGCGGCGTCACCTCGGACGGCTTGAGCAGGACCGCATTGCCGGCCGCCAACGCGGGGATGCAGTCGCCGAAGCCGTTCGTCAGCGGGTAGTTCCACGGGCCGATGACCCCGACCACGCCGACCGGGCGGTAGCGGATCACGAGCTTGCGCCCGGCCAGGAACGGGCTCGCGGAGCGGACCTTCTCGTCGGCCAGGTAGCCGGGCGCGTGCTTGGCCCAGAAGCCGAACGCGCTCGCGGCGTAGCCGATCTCGTTGATGACGGCGTCGTCGTGGGTCTTGCCGGTCTCCGACACGATCGTGGCGACGATCCGGTCGGCCTGGTCGACGACCCACTTCTGCGCGCGCCGCAGCACCTTGGCGCGCCCATCGAACCCGAGCGCCTCCCAGGCCGGCTGGGCGGCGCGCGCGCGCTCGGCCAGCGCGCGGACCTCGGCCTCGCCCATCAGCGGGACGGTGGCGATCACCTCGCCGGTGGCGGGATTCTCGACCGGGATGCCCTCCGCGGCCGGGGCGGGCGCCGGCTCCACGGCGTCAGCTGAAGCTGATCTTCTCGATGACCGCCGGCTCCTGCGGGCGGTCGCGGCCGTCGGTGTCGAGCGCCTCGAGCTGGTCGACGACGTCCATCCCCGACGTGACCTGGCCGAACACGGTGTGCTTGCCGTCGAGCCAGGGGGCGGCGTCGATCGTGACGATGAAGAACTGCGACCCGTTGGTGTCCGGCCCGGCGTTGGCCATCGCCAGCGCGCCGCGCACGACCTTGTGGCCGTTGATCTCGTCCTCGAACGTGTAGCCGGGGCCGCCCGTGCCGGTGCCCTGCGGGCAGCCGCCCTGGACCATGAAGTCCTTGATGATGCGGTGGAACGAGAGGCCGTCGTAGAACCCCTTCTCCGCCAGCTCGCGCATGTTGCCGACCGTCTTGGGCGAGTCCTCGTCGAACATCTCGAAGACGATGTCGCCCTTGTTGGTGGTCATGGTCATCTCGGACATCTCGAATCAGCCTTTCGCGAGTTCCAGGCGGAGGGTGTGACCGCGGACGTCGGTGCCGTCGACCGAGTCGGCCACGCGGGCGGCCTGCTCGGCCGGCACCTCGAACAGCATGAACTGCTCGAGCAGGCGCACGTTGCGGATCGCCTCGCCGTCCAGGCCGATGGCGGCCACGGCGGAGATCAGGTCGGCCTCCGCGAGGCCGGCCGCGCGGCCGCCGGAGGCGATCAGCTTGGCGAAGCCCCCGTCGCCGTTGACCGGCACGACCTCGTCGTGCGGCTTGCGATGCCTGCGCGGCTTGGTCTCCTCGACCTTGGCCGGCGCGACCTTCGCGCCCTCCGACCACGGCGAGATCTTCGTGTTGGCGTTCTTCTCGATCGCGGCCAGCTCGCGCGCCTGGCGCGGCTCGACGAACGTGATCGCGCGCCCGGAGCGCCCGACGCGGCCGGTGCGGCCGATCCGGTGCACGTAGACGTCCGGCGAGGTCGGCACGTCGAAGTTGATGATGTGGGTCACCGTCGAGATGTCCAAGCCGCGCGCGGCGACGTCGGTGGCGACGAGGATCTGCACGCGCGCGTCCTTGAACGAGATCATCACGCCGTCGCGCGACCCCTGGCTCATGTCGCCGTGCAGCGCCTTGACGTTCATCCCGCGGTCGCGCAGCGTCCGGTAGAGCTGGTCGCAGCGGATCTTGGTGCGCACGAAGACGATCGCCTGGTCGGGCCGCTCGGCCTCCAGCACGCGGGCGAGCATGTCGTTCTTGTCGGCCGGCTTGGTCTCGACGAAGAACTGCTCGACGGTGTCGATCGTCAGCGTCGCCGACTTGACCTGGACCGTGACCGGGTCGTAGAGGTGGCGGTCGGCGAGCGCGCGGATCTCGGCCGGCATCGTCGCGCTGAACAGCGCCGTCTGGCGGCCGCCCGGGGTGCTGGAGAGGATCTTCTCGACGTCCTCGAGAAAGCCGAGGTCGAGCATCTCGTCCGCCTCGTCGAGCACCACGTAGCGGCACGAGTGCAGGACCAGCGAGTGGCGCGAGATCAGGTCGAGCACGCGGCCGACGGTGCCGACCACGATCTGCGCGCCCTGCTTGAGCTGCGCCTGCTGAGTGCGGATCGGCGCGCCGCCGAAGACGGCCACCGGGTCGACGCCGCGGTACTTGCCGTAGGTCCGCAGCGCCTGCGTGACCTGGATGCACAACTCGCGCGTCGGGGTGAGGACGAGGGCCTGGGTGTCGGGATCCTCCGGGTCGACGAAGTCGACCATCGGGAGGCCGAAGGCGGCGGTCTTTCCCGTTCCGGTCTGCGCCTGGCCGATCACGTCCTTGCCGTCGAGCAGGTGCGGGATCGCCTGCTCCTGGATCGGGCTCGGCGATTCGTAGCCGACGTCGCGGAGGGCGGAGAGCGCTGCGTCTGAAAGCCGTAGGTCGGCGAAGGTGGTCATTCCGCCGCCCAGCTTAGAACGGTGTGATCAACCGAACCATCGAGGCCCCTCTCCTCCGATAGCTTCGATCCCATGAATGATGATGCGATCGTCGTAGAGGGCCTCGAGAAGTCGTACGGCTCGGTGCAGGCGCTCTGCGGCGTGAGCTTCGCCGCGCGCGCCGGCAGCGTGCTCGGGCTGCTCGGGCCCAACGGCGCCGGCAAGACCACCGCGGTGCGGATCCTGGCCACCCTGCTCAAGCCCGACCGAGGCACCG
>JAABUS010003880.1_pt1 | contig 22965 bp, 19 predicted proteins | sample 5560161 | NCBI WGS metagenome assembly JAABUS01 (sample SAMN10711885, study PRJNA513376) | rock metagenome | isolation source: Antarctica rocks | place: Antarctica: Victoria Land, Trio Nunatak nord | collected 2016-01-04
TTTATCATCAGGAAATAACTCCTGGAACTCAAATATTGACAGGCTTTTGAACTTACTTTCCATAGAATTCTATTCCATTAAATTTACGAAATTCATCGCATAAATCAAACGCCTAATTCAATAAATTGATTAGCAAAGAAGGCTTAGAAAAATAAATCCTGCTGAAGTCAGCATTTTGTTTGCTAACGCTGTTACACAGTATGCAGTGGTTTATAAACAGTAAACTTAAATTTCTTAAAAATTGTGATAGCCGCTTTAGCTTGCCTAACTTAGCTGTACCAATTTATTTGATAACTTAAAACAATATTAATCAGTTGCATTGTGCAGTAATTGTGACTGTACCTTTATTTTTACAGCTATCCATGAGAAAAATAATTACTGTTTTATTTATTTTAAACCTGCTACAATCAAACGTTTTTGCACAAAATATTAATCCCTGGCGCATCAAAGCGGACAAAATTGATCCGGCAAATTATTTTGGCGTTACCGTTGCCAATGGCATGATCGGGATTGTCTCTTCTCCGGAACCTTTTCAGGTAAAAAACGTGGTGCTTGCCGGCGTTTATGATCAGTACGGCCGCGGCCGGGTAAGTAATTTTCTCAATAGCTTTAACCTGCTGAACATGCATTTGGATATTAACGGCAAACGGCTGGATGCCAAATCTGCCAGTAATATGCAGCAAGAACTGGATATGCAGCATGCTTCTTTTACCACTACTTTTTCTTATAGTGATGAGGCAACGATCAAATACACGTATTATTCCTTGCGCCAGTTGCCGTTCACGGTTTTGATGGATGTTTCGATCACTGCTAAAAAAGACATCACCATAACCCCGGCAAGTGTGATGGAAGCACCGGATGCCTTGCGCGAAGTACAGAATTATTATAACGAGATCGACCGGCCGCATGTAACGCTGAAACTGCTTACCTCAACGGCAAAAAGCCCGACCGGGAAATTACAGCTTTGCGCTTCCACCAGTTTTTTGTTTGGCGAGCCACATGGTCAGGAACCAGCCGTAATCCATGAAATGTGGGACAGTAATATGCACCTGATGAAATTCAGCAAAAGCCTGAAAGCTGGCGAAACTTATACTTTTTCGGTGATCGGTTCTTCTATTACTTCCGCGCATCATGATGATCCGCTGAACGAAGCCGAACGCTTGACCATTTTTGCCCGTTTGGAAGGACATGACCGCTTGCTGAAATTCCATAACCAGGCCTGGGACGAACTGTGGAAAAGCGATATTAAAATTGAAGGAGACGCGCAGGCACAGCAGGATATCCATAGCATGTTGTACCATTTGTATTCGTTCTCCCGTGCAGGCACGGCTTTTTCGCCATCGCCGATGGGCCTTTCCGGTTTGGGTTATAACGGTCATGTTTTTTGGGATACGGAAGTTTGGATGTATCCGGCACTGCTTGTTTTACACCCGGAAATTGCAAAATCGTTAGTCGAATATCGTTTTGAACGATTGGAAGCCGCACGTAAAAATGCTTTCTCACATGGTTTTAAAGGCGCGATGTTCCCTTGGGAAAGTGCCGGAACAGGTGTAGAAGAAACGCCGGTTTGGGCTTTGAGCGGCCCGTTTGAACATCATATTACTGCTGATGTGGCCAACGCTGCCTGGAATTATTACTGTGTAACGCAAGATAAAATCTGGCTGCGCGAACGCGGCTGGCCAATACTTTCTGCTACTGCTGATTTTTGGGCGAGCCGTGTAGAACGGAACGGTGCAGGTCATTTCGACATAAAAAATGTAGTTGCTGCGGATGAATGGGCGGAAAACGTGGACAACAATGCTTTTACCAATGCAGCCGCGAAAGTTAATTTGCAAAACGCAGCGGCAGCAGCAAAATTATTAGGGTTTCCGGTTAATGCAGACTGGGCTTTGGTAGCACAAAATATTCCGATTCTAAAATTGCCAAATGGCGTAACGCAGGAACATGCCAGTTATCACGGAGAAGGAATTAAGCAAGGCGACGTAAACCTGTTGGCTTATCCGCTGAAAACCATTACCGATCCAAATCAAATAAAAAAGGATTTGACTTATTACGAAACACGGATTCCAAATGAAGGAACGCCAGCGATGACGCAAGCAATTTTTGCGCTGTTATATTCCCGTTTGGGTGATGGTGAGAAGGCATATCATTGGTTTAAAGAATCTTATGAACCAAACTTGGTGCCGCCTTTCCGCGTAATTGCAGAAACGAAGGGTGGCACAAATCCATATTTTGCAACTGGTGCAGGCGGAATTTTGCAAAGTTTATTAATGGGTTTTGGGGGATTGGATATTACGCCAAACGGCATTACGCAAATCAAAAGTAAATTGCCGGCTAAGTGGAAATCGGTTACGTTAACCGGAATTGGACCGGAACACAAAACTTATACGGTTAAATAAATTTGAAAAAGTACTTTTTAATATCCTCACCATTTTTTTTGCTTCTTATAGCAAAGCAAAATGTTTAATAAATTTTAATTTAGCATGAAACGACTTCTTTTTATACTAGCAGGAATTGTTGCTTTATCCTCCTGCAAAAAAAATGACTATAAAAAAATATTCCATGACCCTGCTTTTTATAGTAGAACGGTACACGAGTTGAATGGTATTGTAATGGGCAATAACTTTACGCCGGTTGTTGCTTCCAGAAACTATGCTTACGCTAATATTGCCGCTTACGAGGTAATTGCTGCAGGTTATCCTGCACATTATACTTCTTTAAGCGGCCAGCTTAATGGTTTAAAAGAAGTACCGAAACCTGTAGCGGGTGAGCAAATAGATTTTGAATATGCGGCTTTGCTGGCTTTTTGCGGCGTTGGGCAAACTGTTACTTTCCCGGAAGGAAGCATGCAATATTACACTGATAGTTTGCACATGACGGCCAAAGAGCATGGTATGCCGGAAGAGATGATTGTTGCTTCAGAAAGTTATGCCAAACGGATTACCGAAGCCATTATAAAATGGAGCAAAGGTGATAATTATTTAAAAACACGCAGTGCTTCTAAGTATTCGGTAAAAAGCAATATAGCCGGCCGATGGATACCCACGCCGCCATCTTATGCAGCAGCAGTTGAACCGCACTGGCAGGAAATCAGGCCGATGTTAATGGATAGTGCCAGTCAGTTTCGGGTCCCTCCGCCGCCTGTTTATAATGTAAGCGATAAAAACAGCAAGTATTACCAGGAAGTAAAATATATGCTGGATGCTACCAGTAAACTTACGCCTGAGCAAAAAGACATTGCTGATTTTTGGGACGATAATCCGGGTAAGTTAAATGTGTTGGGCCATGTGCAGTACATCACCAAAAAGTTTTCGCCTCCGGGGCATTGGATGAGTATTGCCGGTATTGCTGCCGAAAATGCCAAAGCAGATTTTCCGACTACGGTTTATGGATTTGCAAAAACTGCCATTGCTTTGTATGATTCATTTATCCAATGCTGGGATGCAAAATATTTTTACAATACTGTCCGCCCCGAAACGGTTATCAATAAATTTTTTAATGCCGATTGGCGGCCGCATTTACAGACACCGCCTTTTCCTGAATATACCTGCGGCCATTCTACCATTTCATCAGCTGCGGCAGAAGCATTAACGAGCGTGTACGGTGATCATTTATCTTATAAAGATACATCTGAACTGGAGTTTGGTATCAAAAGCCGTTCGTTTCCGTCTTTTCGGGCAGCTGCTGAGGAAAATAACTGGGCACGTTTTTACGGCGGCTTGCACTTTCATAATTCCTGTATCGTGGCGCACGAATACGGCAAACGGGTTGGCGATTTGGTAGCTACTAAATTGGTGATGAATAAGTGATGCTTCTTTTATCGATGTTTTTTTAGAGTGGCAAAGTACAGTTAGTATTTACAGCAAATAAAATATACAATAAATCATCCCCAAGTTAAATCCTGCATGACAAATAACTGCTCCCCAAATAGAGCCTGATTGCTTTTTGATCCGAAAAAAAATCATACTTGCAAAGAACATGCTAACAATCCAAATTAGTGTAGGAAGCAGTAGCAATTTCCATACTCCTGATAGGTAAACCAGGCCAAAATGTGAAATATGGGTTAGTGCAAATGCTGTACTATCGATTAGAGATGCTTTTTTATCGCCTAAAGATTTAGAAAAACTTACATGAACAATTCCTCTGAAAAACAATTCTTCACCGACAGGGCTAAAAATCATGCCGGTTGAGGCCATAACAACAAACAGCATTGCTTTATTATACCCCGTTAATGTAGGTGAAATGTGATATGATCTTCCGATATAATTATACCAGTTTTGGTAAGTGTTTCCAAAAAACCCTTTTCCTATGTAGAAAAGTAAAAAACTAAATATTAGCCCAAGTAAAAGTCCTATTAAGAGTTGGTTATATCTTTTAGGCTTGATAATTCCAATTTGTTCTCGTCCATGTTTAGATAGAAATAGGAATGGTGCAACAGCAGATGCTACCATAACTATACCGATGGAACTATAATTACCCGAAACATTTGCCTGTAAGACTAACAAAAATCTTGGAACACAAATAAGTAAGATTAAGAAAAGTCCAAACTTCTCATTAAGTCCAAAAAATCTATTCCAAAACGGTCTTAATCCACTTTCCATATATTAAAATATTAAATAACCTCCGGAAAAATTACCCGATAAAAACAGTATCACTTTCCCTGATACCGGTTCATCAAATTTAGTAAAACACCATTCGTCCAACCGAAACCGTCTTGTAGCGGATATTCTCCGCCGCCTGCTTTCAATTGCGTATCTGTTACATTGTATTTTTCCATCAGTTTACCAGTTTCTTTAAAAACGCGGGTATTGGTTTCAATCCAGCGCGTGGCAATATTTCGGGCCAGATCATCTTGCTGATATTTTGCCAGACCGTCCACAGCCATGTATTCCAGTGGTGCCCAGGCATTTGGCGCGTCCCATTGCTGGCTCGTCCGGTTGCTGGTAGTAACTAAGCCGCCGGGTTTTAAAAAATTGTTTTCCAGTTTTTTGGCTACGCTGATGGCCTGCTGTTTTGTAGCGATCTGAAATTCTAGCGGGAAAACCCCGGCCAGCGTTTCTACCGGCGATTGCTTTTTTTGTTGCCAGTTATAGTCCAAAAACCAACCAGCTTTTTCATTCCAGCAATATTTTAGGATGGCTTTTTTGCGCTGTGCTGCTTTTAGCAGGTAAAAATCCTGTTTGCTTTTGTTCCCTTGCAAACCATAAGATTGCGCGATTGTATTTTCCAGGTGATACAACAAACAATTCAAATCAACCGGGATAATATTGATGGTTTGGATGGAGGAAAGTTTCTGAGAAGCATCAAACCAGCGGCTGCTAAAATCCCAGCCGGAAGCCGCCGCCGCACGGATATTGCGGTAATAAGTTGATAAATCCTGATTGGTTAATTTGCCCGATGCCACATCTTCTTTGTAGGATTCCTCGCGTGGCTGATCGCTATCGTCCCAATAACGGTTCAGAATTTCACCTTGCGGCATCCGAACAGCTAATTTGTAAGCTTGCCCAACTTTTAAAGTTGCCGCTCCCTGCATAAAATAAGCGTATTCTTTTAGTAATTCGGATTGATAACGTGTATAAACCTGATCGCCTTCATCTTTTGCCAGCAAATCCAGCATCATCGAGAAAAACGGTGGCTGGCTCCGGCTCAAATAATAAGTGCGCGTGCCGTTGGGGATATGGCCGAAACGATCCAGCAGATAAGCAAAATTATCAATCATATCGCGGATCAGCTGCGTTTTGTGGCTTTCCTGCAAACCCAGCATGGTAAAATAGCTGTCCCAATAATAAGTTTCGCGGAAACGGCCGCCGGGAACAATAAAATTATGCGGTAAAAGAAGCAACGAACCTTTGGAAACCGTGTCATGCCGACGGTAAAGTACCTGCCAAAGCGTATCAATATGCTCGCGGATGCCCGCGTTGATATCGCTTTTAAAATTGCTGCTGCCGGATAATGGTTCGGTAAAGTGTTCTGCAACAAAAGCTTTCAGATCGAAATCCGGTTTATTTTTTTGTGCCTGATAATCCTGCATAATGGCTGCCGGATTTTTCTTCGGGACCGCATCTACAAAAGTTTTGTTATCCGGATAAACGCTGCCCAGCTGTACAGCTTCAAACAAACCCGGATACTGCTGCCGCGGAGAAAGCTGCGCAAAACAAACGTTCAGCAAAAAAAACAGGTGTAAAAACAGTATCAGTTTTTTCATGGGGTTGAGGTTTGAGCTGTGAGGTTGGAGGAACCTGTTTAACACAACAATAGTAAATAATCAAGCTTAAATCCAGAAATATGAATTTGAATTTCTCAGTTCAAACTTCGCAAGCCTCGCACCTCAAACCCCGCACCAAAACCTTCCTATCGCAAACCCCAAACCTATTCTACCGTAACCGATTTGGCCAGGTTTCTAGGTTGATCCACATTGCAGCCGCGCATCAAAGCAATATGATAAGCCAGCAATTGCAGTGAAATTGTAGCCAGCAACGGTAAAAAAGCTTCGTCTGTTTGTGGGATTTCGATGGCATAATCGGCCATTTTTTTCACTTCTGTATCGCCGTCAGAAACTATGGCAATTACTTGTCCGCCGCGTGCTTTTACTTCCTGGATATTGCTGATCACTTTTTCGTAAGAAGAATGTTTTGTAGCGATAAAAACCACCGGCATTTCGGCATCAATCAAGGCAATCGGGCCATGCTTCATTTCTGCTGCCGGATAGCCTTCTGCATGAATATAGGAAATCTCTTTCAACTTCAACGCACCTTCCAGCGCAACCGGAAAAGCACTTCCCCGGCCTAAAAACAAACAATTCGGAGAATCTTTGAACTTCTCAGCAATGATCTTTATCTCATCGTTGTGCTTTAACGCCTGCTCAATCAAATCCGGGATTTCGTTGAGTTCGGTTAATAAAGTAATCAATTTGGTTTGATTAACCGTTCCTTTCAATTGCGCAATGTAGAAGGCAATCAGCGTCAAAACCGTAACCTGCGCCGTAAAAGCTTTGGTAGAAGCCACGCCAATTTCCGGGCCGGCGTGGGTATAAACGCCTGCATCTGTAATGCGCGGAATGGATGCGCCAACCACATTGCAGATACCAAAAATCGTTGCACCTTTGGCTTTGGCCAACTCTAAAGCGGCCATTGTATCGGCCGTTTCTCCGGATTGGGAAATGGCGATCACCAAATCTTTTTCAGAAATAATCGGATTGCGATATCGAAACTCCGAAGCATATTCTACTTCAACAGAAACCCGGCCGTATTCTTCAATCAGATATTCTCCAACTAAACCGGCGTGCCAGGAAGTTCCGCAGGCGACAATAATAATCCGGTCGATATTTTTTAGTTTTTCAGCATAAGGTTCCAATCCGCCCAACTGTACACGGCCTTGCTGCGGATAGATCCGGCCGCGCATACAATCGCGTATGGAACGAGGCTGTTCATAAATCTCCTTTAGCATAAAGTGGGCGAAACCACCTTTTTCCAGCATTTCGAGTTTCAGCTCCAGTTCGTGAACGTATGGCGTTTGGATAACATTATCACTACTTTTAATCAACAAATTATCTCTGCTGAGGATTGCTATTTCGTTATCATTCAGGTAGATAACGTTTTTGGTATATTCTACGATCGGTGTAGCATCCGAAGCAATAAAATATTCGCCTTTGCCCACACCAATTACCATTGGGCTGCCTTTGCGGGCGGCAATCAGTAAATCAGGTGCGTCACTGCTCATCACTACGATGGCGTAGGCACCGATTACTTGTGTTAGGGCAATGCGGACTGCTTCTTTTACATCCAGTTTTGTTTCGTCCTGGATGTTTTCGATCAGGTGAACCAAAACTTCGGTATCAGTATCACTTTTAAACTCGTGGCCTTTTTGGATCAATGCTTCTTTTATCGTAGCATAATTCTCGATAATACCGTTGTGAATGATCGTCAGTTTGCGGTTGCCGGAAGAATGCGGGTGCGAATTGCGGTCGCTCGGTGCACCATGCGTTGCCCAGCGCGTATGACCCATTCCGGCGGTTCCTTTCAGTGGAATATCTTTTACAAAATTCTCCAGATCGCTTACTTTTCCAGCTTTTTTATAAATCTTCAGTTCCTGGCCCAGCAAAGCTACCCCGGCACTGTCATAACCACGGTATTCCAGCCGGTGCAATCCTTTGATCAGAATCGGATAAGCCTCACGATAGCCGATATAACCAACAATTCCGCACATACTGTTTTTATCGATATAAATTCAAAGAGCCGCGTATGGATTTTATTTTGTGATGGCAGGCGTATAAATAATATTCAGTTTCATTTTGTAGGCAGAGGTTTTATCGCCACCGGCTACTAATCTTGCCGCACTTTGTATGGAGCCTGTGCTATATTCGATGGATGTGGTATTATAATAATCTGCTGGAGCCAGGAAGGTGCCGTAATCAATCGTTTTTCCTGCAATCAAATCCTGAATATATCCTGTGATAATAAAATGATATTCACTTTTAGTAGCATTATAATAACCGCCAAACCCATACGGAAGTATAGAAATGAACCTTTTATCGCTGGCATTAGCATCCGGGATTAAAGTTCGTTGTTTGGCAATATTGTAACGGTACATTGTTAGTCGCGGTGCCGGCAAAAACGGATAAAGTTGTGTACCTGCAACGGGCGTAATAATCAATTCTGCCCGGTTTAAAGTAGCATTTCCCAAAATCTGGTGCACACTCGTTGCCAAAGAAGGAAAAGCGATTTTTGCACGTAATCCTGCCAAGCCCTGCAAATAAATAGTACCTGATGTTTTGGTATTGCTCAAAGCTGCCGGAATAGCCGTGCCAGTATAATCATGCTTAATTTGCGAAGCAAAATTGCCAGAAGCGGGAAATGATGCTACAACTGTATCAATTACGCCTGCACTACTGGTTTTTTTATAATAGATATTCAGCTGGCAGGAATCTGTCATCAAATAAAAATTTCCACCAGGGCCGCCTGTAGTTCGTGCTTTATCAAAAGTTAAATACAAACCTTTGAAATATCTTTTAAAAGCTTCTGAGCCAATTAGTTTTAATGAATCTGTGGTTAATATGGCACTTTTTACAAAAGCGGTACTCACCGGAATACGGATCTGAGGCTGTGATTTTTTGATCGTATCTTTTCCACCAGTAACAATTTGCAATACTTTAACAGAATCACTTGGGCGGGCATTAAAGCTTCGGGTCCCGATCAAAGTTGGATTGTAAGCCCAAACTTTAGTATTATAATAATTTTGATTGAGCGGCTGCTCGGTTAATTGGTAAACGTTAAGTTGGTATTTGGTAGAAGTGGTATCACCATAAAAACCGCGTTTGGCATAGCGCAATACCAAAACGGCAGAATCAACACTGACCGTTCCGGTTGGTTTGGTAAAAGCGGTAGCGGATGGTGTGCCGATAGACATAGCTACATTCGCTTCTGTAATACCAAAAACCGGGTCTTTATAATAAGCAAGCGGGGAAATGTAAACACTTGAGTTATTGACCAAATTGCTGGTTATCACACTGTCATCACGCAATGTATTTGTGCTGATAGAAACAGTATCCAGCAAAGTGCCATTGATTACCTGCGCCGGGTCGATTGCCAAACCAACAGCATCCGGTTTTTTGCAACTGCTTAAAATAAAAAGACTTATCAACAAAGTCAATAAGTCTGTTTTAACAAATTTCATATATACTTAAATCTTATGCAACATGTACCAATTCTTCATTGGTAATTTCTTCGTAAAAGTTGTAAAAATTTTCTAAATCAGAAGTCAAATTATATTCCAAAACCGGTTTGCCTGCCTTTTTAACATTATTTAACAGTTCCTGGTCCAGCATTGTACTACCGAGAACAATACCGTCAGAATATTCCAGCGCACCATTGTCCAGAGCCAGGTTAGTACCTTCTTTGTAAGTTTCAACCTGTTTTTCTGTCATACCGTTCATTACACTTTTTTGTATGAAGCCAGGGCTAAAAGTTTCGGTAAAGCTATTTTCGTAAAGAGAATAAATTACTTTAGAATTTTTGAAAGTAGGGTCATCTTTGTAACTGGTTTTAACGTAAGCAGGCACCAGCGAAGTCAGCCAGCCGTGGCAATGGATCACATCCGGTGCCCAGCCTAATTTTTTAACGGTTTCCAGCGCACCTTTGCAAAAGAAAATCATGCGTTCATCATTATCGGCATAAAATTTTTCTTCTTTGTCCCTGAAAACATATTTGCGCTGAAAATACTCTTCGTTGTCCAAAAAGTAAACCTGCATCCGGGCTGATGGGATTGAGGCAACCTTGATAATCAGTGGGTTATCATTATCATCAATAATAATGTTCATGCCTGATAAACGGATTACTTCGTGTAAACGGTTCCTTCGTTCATTAATGTTTCCAAACCGCGGCATCAGGATCCTGATCTCAAATCCTTTTTCCTGCATGGCCTGCGGAAGCTGACGGGTGATTTCGGAAATTTTAGAAAGTTCAAGAAAAGGGGACATTTCTTGTGTAATAAACAAAAGCTTCGATTTACTCATCTTATCTACGTTAATTATATGTAAAGGAATTTACAATTGAGGCTACAAAGATATGGATTATCTTATGATTTATCAATCAATTATGCAAGCCCATGCCAGGATATTTTGCGCAAATGTTCAAATTTGAACTCAAAATATTTTATAATTGGAAATCATCAAAACCATTGCAGCACTTCAAAACCGGCTGCAAAATCAAAATAAGGGCAAATCTATTGGTTTGGTGCCAACCATGGGCGCGCTGCACAACGGCCATTTATCCCTGATAAAAACAGCATTGGCGCAAACTGATGTAGTTGTTTGCAGCATCTTCGTTAACCCGACACAATTTACCGATGCCAGCGATCTGGAAAAATATCCGCGGCCAATTGCAGCGGATGTCGAAAAACTGGAATTGGCGGGCTGCCAGATTTTGTTTATGCCGGATGTGCCGGAAATGTATCCGCAAAAAGAGCATTGGCATTTGGATATTGGTGCGGTCGAACACCGTTTGGAAGGCAAGTTTCGGCCGGGCCATTATCAGGGTGTGATGCAGATTGTGTATAAGCTTTTTGTTGCCGTAAAACCTGATTTTGCTTTTTTTGGACAAAAAGATTTCCAGCAAGTGCGGGTGATTGAGAAAATGGTGGAACTGAAAAATTTGCCGGTAAAAATAGTGCTGTGCCCGATTATCCGCGAAACGGATGGTTTAGCGATGAGTTCACGCAACATTCATTTATCTCCGCAGGAAAGAAAAAATGCGCTTGTATTGTCCCGGGCTTTGCAGCAGCTCAAAAATAGTTATGTAAAAGAAGCATCGGAGGAATTGCGCAAAGAAGCCATCGAACTAATTATGGCCGAACCGCAGGTGCAATTGGAATACCTGGAAATTGTAAACGCTGCGGAGCTGGATAATAACCTGTTTGATGAAAACAAAGGCATAATTGCATTGGTAGCCGCAAAAGTTGGCCAAACACGTTTGATTGATAATATGATTTTGCGTTGAAGTTCGGCGTTTACGATAATCACAAATCAATATTAACTTTGCGGCATGGTTATTCAGATTTTAAAATCTAAAATTCATCGGGTAAAAATAACGCAGGCCGAACTCAATTACGTGGGCAGCATTACCATTGATGAAGATTTGATGGATGCCGCCAACATCATCGCCAACGAGCGCGTGCAGGTAGTCAACAATAACAACGGTGCCCGTTTTGAAACTTATGCCATAAAAGGAGCACGCGGTTCGGGCACAGTTTGCCTGAACGGAGCTACGGCCCGGCTGGCACAAGTGGGTGATATTGTGATCATTATGTCATACGGTTTTCTGCCGATGGAAGAAGCAAAAACATACGAACCGATTTTGGTTTTCCCAGACAACAACAATAAACTGCTTGCGTAATGCTGGATAAACTAACCGTTGTAAAAAACAAAATTGTAACTACTGCGCAGTTGCAGCGCAAACTTGCTGTCTGGCGGCTCAGCAGTCAAAAAATCGTTTTTACCAATGGTTGTTTTGATATTTTGCACGCCGGCCACGTGCTGAGCCTGGCGGGTGCAGCTTCTTTTGGCAATCGTTTAATTGTTGGGTTAAATTCGGATGCTTCAGTTAAAAGGTTGAAATCTGAAAACAGGCCGATTCAAACTGAAGGTTCGCGCGCACTGCTGCTGGCAGCTATGCACTTTGTTGATCTGGTAGTGATTTTTGAAGACGATACACCCGAAAACCTCATCCATTTAGTTAACCCGGATGTACTGGTAAAAGGCGGCGATTACCAAATAAAAGACATTGCCGGTGCCCGATGGGTGCTGGATCAAGGTGGAAAAGTAGAACTGATCAATTATCTGGACAATAATTCCAGCACAAGCATCATCAAAAAAATCAAAGAGGGTTTATAAAGATTTTAGGTCGATAAAAGAAGCATCAATATGAAAAGCCGGATAGTTTATTTTTTTATAATCGGAGTTTTGAGCTTCGGGTTAAATTCATTCAACCCTGTTGCAGCATTTAAAAATGGCATCTGGCTGGCCAAATTAAAAACAGCTTCCGGGCAGTTTATCCCTTTTAATTTTGAGTTGAAAGATAGCGCAGGCAAAAAACTGCTGAAGATCATCAACGGAAAGGAAAGGTTTAAAGTGAATGATGTGAAGGTTTTGGGTGATTCTGTGCTGATCAAAATGCCTTTGTTTGATAGCGAAATCCGCGCAGTTTTAAAAGGAAATACGTTGGAAGGCAACTGGGTGCGGCATATTGGCAGCAAAAATCTATTGATCCCGTTTTCTGCCCAGGCAGATGCTTCCTGGCGTTTTTTTGCTTCACCCAAAAAAGCAAAATTTAGTGTTGATGGCCGCTGGTCTGCAACTTTTACGGATGAAGACGGGCAAAATAAAGACGTAACCGTGGGAGAATTTAAGCAAAACGGAAACGATGTAACCGGTACTTTTTTGACTACAACCGGCGATTATCGCTTTTTGCAGGGAACGGTTTCTGGAGATGAACTTTATCTGTCGTGCTTTGACGGTTCGCACGCTTTTCTGTTCACCGGAAAAATCAGCAATGAAAAAACGATTGTTGACGGGAAATTTTACTCCGGAGCTTCCTCTGTAAGTTTATGGTCGGCTGTTAAGGATGAAAATGCCAAACTGCCGGACGCTTATTCGCTTACGGTTTTGAAACCAGGCTACAAAAAGATTGATTTTTCTTTTCCGGACCTGGATAAAAAACCGGTTTCGCTAACCGATCCTCAGTTTAAAAACAAAGTGGTTATTTTGCAGATTTTAGGTTCCTGGTGCCCGAATTGTATGGACGAAACGGCTTATTTAAGCGATAATTTTTACAAAAAATACCATGCAAAAGGAGTACAAGTTTTAGGTTTGGCTTATGAACGGACAACCGATTTTACCACTTCTAAAAAGAATTTGGAGCAGTTGAAAACCCGTTTTAATATTCCTTATGATTTACTGGTGACCGGTTTTACCAACAATAAAAATGAAGTTGCCAAAAGCTTGCCGGCCTTATCCGGTTTTGTAGCTTTCCCAACTACAATTATTATTGATAAAAAAGGCGAAGTACGTAAAATCCATACCGGTTTTAGCGGCCCCGGAACCGGTGATCATTACACCGAATTTACACATGAATTTGAAATGCTGATCGATCAGTTGCTGGCCGAAAAATAGCGACTAAGTCCTTCTCTCTAAAGCACCGAAAATCATTTTCAAAACAGCCAGCACAATGGCAAAAAGTGCTGCGGTAAAAAATCCGTCCACACTGAAACCTGTCAGCAAGTGAGAAACCAGTAAAACCATGCAAACGGTGATGACGAAGGAAATTAAGCCTAAAGTCAGAATGTTGATCGGAAAGGTAAGTATCCGCAGTAAAAAACCAATTGTTGCGTTCACCACGGCCAGCAAAACACCTGTGAGTACGGCTGTAAAATAACCGTTTACGTGTACGCCGGGAATAATTTGTGCGGCTAAAAAAACAGCCAGTCCGGTTAGTAAAATTTCGAGTATAAATTTCATAATAATAATTTCGGCAGCAAATTTATCAATTATCAAAACGGTTGCTAATTTTTAGGTGATAAAAACAGTATGCCTGATGAATTGATTTCAGCAATAATGGTTTAAAAGCTTGACAGTTAAATATTTTATTTATATTTGTGTCATTAAAGAAAAGAGGGGACAATGTCCCCTCTTTTCTTTTAACCGTTAATTTTGAAATATGAGTATTGAGCAACAGGTAAAAAACCTGGTAGAAGAGAAGATCAGCGACCGGCCGGAACTGTTTTTGGTAGATGTAAAAATGCACCAGAACGGAAATTTAATTGTGCTGGTAGATGGCGACCAGGGGATTGGCATACAGGATTGTGCGGCAATCAGCAGGCATGTGGGCTTTCATCTCGAAGAAAATAACGTGATTGAGCAGGCTTATAACTTGGAAGTTTCTTCTCCGGGGATTGATTTTCCGTTGAAATCTGTGCGGCAATTTCAAAAAAACATCGGCCGAAACCTGCTTTTAAAACTCAATGATGGCAGTCAGAAAGAAGGTAAATTGTTAGCTGCCGATGAAGAAGGTATTATAATAGAAGAAAAATTAGCTTTAAAAGGCAAAAAAGCTACGTTTGCAGAAACAGCGTTGCCATATAATCAGCTTCAGGAAACAATCGTTTTAATATCGTTTAAATAAAACCTTTTCATCCTGTTTTTATAGGGATAAAAACAGCATGGACACATTGAATAAAAAATATTAATAAACAATGAGCAACATAAATTTAATTGATTCTTTTCAGGAATTTAAAGATTTCAAGAACATCGACCGCCCAACGATGATGAGTGTGATGGAAGATGTGCTGCGGAGTATGATCAGAAAAAAATATGGTACTGACGAAAATTGCGACATTATCGTGAATACTGATAACGGCGATTTGGAAATCTGGCGTACGCGGATGGTAATGGAAGACGGTTTTTCTGAAGATGATGATCTGGAAGTAGAACTGGCAGAAGCGAAAACTTACGATCCGGACCTGGAAGTGGGCGATGAGCAGATTGAACTGATTACATTGGAAAGTTTTGGCCGCCGGGCGATCCTGGCTGCCCGCCAAACTTTGGTTTCCAAAATTTTGGAACTGGAAAAAGATGAGATCTACAAAAAATACAAAGATCGTGTTGGCGAAATAGTAACCGGAGAAGTTTATCAGGTTTGGAAAAAAGAAGCGTTGATTTTGGATGATGAAGGCAACGAGTTACTGCTTCCAAAATCAGAACAAATCCCGGCTGATTACTTTAAAAAAGGTGATTCTGTGCGTGCGGTGATCCTGAAAGTAGATATGATGAACAGTAATCCGAAGATTATTATCTCCAGAACAGCTCCTGAATTTTTACAGCGTTTGTTTGAAATGGAAGTCCCGGAAATTTTTGATGGTTTAATTGTGATCAAAAAAATTGTTCGTGAGCCGGGTGAACGGGCAAAAGTTGCAGTAGAATCTTATGATGACCGGATTGATCCGGTTGGTGCTTGTGTGGGGATGAAAGGTTCCAGGATTCATGGCATTGTACGGGAGCTGAAGAATGAGAATATCGACGTAATCAACTACACCAACAATTTGTCGCTGTATGTGCAGCGTGCATTGTCTCCTGCTAAAATTACTTCTATAAAATTGGATGATGACAAGAAGACAGCAGCAGTTTACCTCAAACCAGACCAGGTATCTTTGGCTATCGGCAGAGGCGGACACAACATAAAACTGGCAGGTAAATTGACAGGTTATGAAGTAGATGTTTACCGTGAAGTAGATGAGCATGAAGAGGATGTGGACATTGAAGAATTCTCTGATGAGATTGATGGCTGGATATTGGACGAGTTTAAACGCATTGGTTTGGATACCGCAAAATCAATCCTGAACCTGAGCGTGGATGAGCTGGTAAAACGTACCGATTTGGAAGAAGAAACAGTAAAAGAAGTGCTGTCAGTTTTACAGTCGGAATTTGAATAAAAACAAAAAAACAAATTAAAAAATGTACTTTTGTGTAAAAGTGCAGAAAGCAATATAAATGTCAGAAGACAAATCGATAAAATTATTTAAAGCAGCAAAAGAGCTGAACATAGGCACCGGTACTATAGTTGGTTTTTTGGGTGGAAAAGGTTTCAAAATTGAAAATAAACCTACAACCCAATTGAGCGGTGACATGTATGAAGCTCTTTTGAAAGAATTTCAGGGTGATAAAAATATCAAAGAAGAAGCAAAACAGATCAGCATCGGAAAAATAAGGAAAGAAGAAGTTGTAGTTACGGCTGAAAAACCTGTTTCTTTTTTTGGCCGGGAAACAGAAAAGCAGGAAGTGCTGATCAAAAATCCCGGTAATTATCCCAATACTGTCCGCCCGGCAGCTGCACAAGGTGGCAAAGATGATTCTTCATTACCTGGTGTTAAAGTTGTCGGCAAAATAAATTTGGCTGATTTAAACGGCAGAAACCATCAGCAAAAAGAGGTGGTAAAAGAAGCACCAATTGTAGCAGCAAAACCAGCTGAATCTCCAAAACCAGTTGAAGTACAAAAACCGGTAGCTGAAGTTAAACCAAATTTTGTTCAACCAGAACCGCAGAAACCTATTGTTACCCCGGAACTTGCACAACCGAAGCAACCAGAAACTATAACTCCTTTTATACCCGTTGCAAAAACGGAAGCAGTAGAAAAAGAGGTGATAAAAGAAGCACCAAAAGTTGTTGAAACTCCGGCACCTGTTACGCCCCCGGTTGTAGCAAAGCTGTCGGAGCCTGTAGTTGCACAGGATACTCAAAAACCATCTTCTATTAGTGCTATTACTCCTTCTACGGAAGAAATGACTTCTGATACAGATGTAATCAGGGCGCGTGCAGACCGGTTAACTGGCCCAAATGTAGTTGGCAGGATTACTTTGCCGGTCAATCCGCCAAAACGTAAAGACCAGCCTGTAGCATCTTCTAATGCAAACAACAATAATGCTGCAGACCATAAAAGAAAACGTAAGCGTAAAGATAATGCACCTGGCCAACCGCCACATTTAGGCCAAGCTTCAGGTTCCCATGCCCCTAACCATAACGGATTTAATCCCGGACAGAATAATAACCCGCGCCCGGCAAATGGTGCTCCGGGCAGCCGTCCTCCTTTCAACAGAAACACAAACAATGGCAGGCCTGATAACAGGAATAACCAGGGAAATAATCGTCCTGCAGCAACCGGACCAAAGGAAGAGCCTACAGAAAAGGAAATCCAGGATCAGATTAAAGCCACTTTAGCACGTTTAAGCGGTGCCGGAAAATCCAGCAAATTTGCTCAGCGGTCTAAAATGCGGCGTCAAAAACGGGATGATTATGCTTCTTCAGCAGAGGATGCAGCCATGGAGCAGCAGTTGCAATCCAAGATTTTGAAAGTTACAGAATTTGTTACGGCAAATGAATTGGCTTCTATGATGGATGTATCTGTTACACAGATCATTTCAACTTGTATGAGTTTGGGGTTATTTGTGTCGATCAACCAACGTTTGGACGCAGAAACTTTAACTATTGTGGCCGATGAGTTTGGTTATGAAGTTGAATTTGTAAAATTACAGGATGAAGAAGGCAGTTTGGACGAACCTGACCAAGCTGATACCTTAGTTCCGCGTGCACCGATTGTAACGATCATGGGCCACGTAGATCATGGTAAAACATCCTTGTTGGATTTTATCCGCAAAACCAATGTTATTGCTGGTGAGGCAGGCGGAATCACACAACATATTGGTGCTTATGAAGTTGCCTTAGAAAATAATAAAAAAATTACCTTTTTGGATACACCAGGTCACGAAGCTTTTACGGCGATGCGTGCCCGTGGTGCCCAAGTAACAGATATCGTAATTATTGTAATTGCTGCGGATGATAGCATTATGCCGCAAACCCGTGAGGCAATTAACCATGCACAAGCAGCGGGTGCGCCAATCATTTTTGCTTTTAATAAAATTGACCGGCCAGGCGCAAATGCCAATAAAATACGCGAGCAGCTGGCAGCCATGAATATTTTAGTAGAAGATTGGGGCGGAAAATATCAGGCGCAGGAAATATCTGCCAAAACAGGTTTAAATATCGATTTACTGTTAGAAAAGATTTTGCTTGAAGCAGAATTATTAGAGTTGACGGCTAACCCAAATAAACGTGCCGTTGGAACAGTAATTGAAGCTGCTTTGGATAAAGGTAGAGGTATTGTAACTACCGTTTTGGTTCAGGCAGGTAAATTAAAAGTAGGAGATCCGATCCTGGCTGGTTGCTATAGCGGCCGTGTAAAAGCTTTAACAAATGAACGCGGTCAGCGCGTAGAAGAAGCTGGCCCATCTACACCAGTACAGGTTTTGGGGATGCAAGGTGCACCTACTGCCGGTGATAAATTCAACTCTATGGAAAGTGAAGTTGAAGCCAGGGAAATTGCTAATAAACGCTTGCAACTACAACGCGAGCAAGGTTTACGTACACAAAAACATATCACACTGGATGAAATTGGCCGTCGTTTGGCTATCGGAAACTTCAAAGAACTCAACATTATTGTAAAAGGTGATGTGGATGGTTCTATCGAAGCCCTTTCTGATTCTTTATTGAAACTTTCTACTGATCAGATTCAGGTAAATATTATTGGAAAAGCAGTTGGCCAGATTTCAGAATCTGATGTATTGCTGGCTTCGGCTTCGGATGCAATCATTATTGGTTTCCAGGTCCGTCCTTCCGGCAGCGCGCGTAAATTAGCTGAACAAGAACAAATTGATATTCGCTTATATTCCATTATTTACGATGCTATAAATGAAATTAAAGCAGCTATGGAAGGTATGCTGGCCCCAACGTTTGAAGAGAAGATTGTGGCCAACGTAGAAATCCGCGAAACCTTTAAGATCAGTAAAGTTGGAACAATTGCCGGTTGTATGGTGCTGGATGGAAAAATCAACCGCAACAGCAAAATCAGGATTGTACGCGATGGCGTAGTGGTTTATACTGGTGAATTAGCTTCTTTAAAACGTTATAAAGATGATGTAAAAGAAGTATTGACCGGATATGAATGCGGCTTGAACATCAATAATTTTAACAACATTGAAGTAGGTGATATTGTAGAAGCTTATGAAAACGTGGAAGTTAAGCGGAAGATAGCTTAATTAATAGTCCAATTGTGAAATACTATTGAGCCTTACTATTTTAAATAGCAAGGCTCTTTTTTTGATACTTCTTTTGCCGGTATAAAATTAGTGTAGCTTAATAATTAGAATTCGATGGTAGATGCTAATCTAAACCAAATCAGATCAAACAATTAGATAAATATGCAACAAAATTTAGTAAACGATACGCCCACACCTAAAAGGAATTACGAATTTGTAGATGCCATTCGTTGCATTGCTATGATTAGCATCGTTGCTGATCATTCAATTTCTATATATGAAGGCGGATATAAACCTACTGATAATTTAAGCAATATTGTCTTTGCAACTCTTGTTCAGCTTGTAAAATTCGGTACGATAAACTTTTTCTTGTTGGCTGGTTTTTTAATCGGTGAAAAATTCACAGATTATTCTCCTTTAGAATATCTTTCCAGGCGTGTTAAAAACACTTTCGCTCCCTGGGTTTTTTGGTCTCTGTTTTTTTTTGCAGTTAAAATAGTTACGGATTTTATTACAGCTTATAGGTTTAATCACGGACATTTAGATGAAAATTATGGTGCAAGTATAATTGATCATTTAAAATCAATTTATCTATACAGCAGTTATTGGTTTATCCCTAATTTTTTATGTTGTATCACTATTCTTTTAATATTTAGAAAGCATTTGTACTCCTATTTTTTAGGAATGATATTCCTTGCGTTTACAATAAGTTATATCATCAACATTTATGCAAAATGGATAGAACCCCGGCATTCAACTGCCATTTTAGGATTTGTTTTTTTCCTGTGGTTAGGGGCACAATTTAACAGGAACCTGACAAGTATAGAAAACTGGCTGCAAAAAACAACAGTTTTTATCTGGATCGGAGCAGGAATACTTGCTATAATCTGGGGCGTTAAAGAAACCTTTTTACTTGAAAGCATGCACAGTGTTGACCCATATAATAGTTTGAGGATCAGTAATATTTTTTATTCATTGATTTGTTTCTTTCTGTTACTTAAAATTAAAAGTTTTAAATGGGTTAATTATCTAAAACCACGTGAAACCACTTACGGTATTTACCTTATTCATGCTATTTTGGTGGCAAACGTTTTACCGGAAATTTTCAGATCAATAAGAAACAATATTGTAAAACTACCTTTGCCAGAAGTTGTGGGCTATCAGTTTTTGCGCTTTGTTATGGTATATGGGGTAACTGTTGCGATAGTAAAATTAATTAATGCTACCCGGTTTAAATGGTCAATCGGAAGATAATCTTTATGATAAGGTTGAAAAGAAATTATTGTTATGTTTCTAAATGTTGATTGATTAATTTTGGTTAGGAAAATAGGTAAATCAGAAGGTATTATTTCAATTTTTATCACAAAAAAAGGTCTGCTGTTTTCATGAAATATTAATAGCTTTATACCATCATGCATTTGAGAACAGTACTTTTTACTAACCATTTTATTTCTTAAACAAATTCACAACATAATGAAACACAAATTACTAATTATTGCATTACTTGCATTTGTCTTTTTCTCTTGTAAAAAGACGCAGGACCTTTCCTCAGGAAAAGATGTAAAAAAAAGTGAGGCCTCAACGAAGCCTCCATTTCCAAACAAAGACGCTGAGACATTTGCGACAGAGAATTTGTCGTCGACAAAAAAGACTTTAAACCAAGTTATTTTTATGGATGTTGAGTTCGGTAATTATAATGATGTTACTGGCACTACCCATGTGAAATTAAATGCCGACAATGGTGGATATATTGGTACTCAACTTTACGCTCTGTACACTCCTGATAATACTTTAATTAAAAGTTTTGGTTATCACAGCTGCCCTTGGGAGTCCGACATGATTTTACCAATTGGTACTTACGTTTTTGTTATAGGTGATAATATTTCTAATCCAACATATGGTTCTAAACCATTTACAGTAGCTGCAAAGCCGCCTACGCCGCCTAACGGTCTCCTCAACCTTTACAGGTATTATAATCCTGTATTTAACCGGCATTTTTACAGTACAAATTGGGCAGATATAGGAAGCAATGGTGATGGGTATCAATTCGAAAAAGTTCAGGGATACTTATACGCTAATCCTGGTAGTGACCGTGTACCACTTTATGAATATTACAACAATTCGACTAATGACCATTGGTATACCACTAACAGCACGGGCTGGCCAGGGTATGTATCTATTGGCATCATCGGTTATATTCCGACTTATCAGACCTCTGATGCAACCTTAGCTTTGGATGAATATTATGGTAACAACACAGGACATGTCTATACTTCGCCAGGCGAGGACATGAGTTCTTATACTTTCTCCTGTGTTGTAGGATACCTTATTCCGTATTATGTTCCACCAGTACCACAAGCCATTTACCAGTTTTACAGTCCATCAGGTAAGGATCACTTTGCTTCACCCGATGCCTCCATTGCCAGTACTTACGCGGGCTGGACATCCTTGGGGATTGACTTCAAAGCGTACCTTATTCCAATGTCAGGGACATCTCCCGTTTACGAATTTTACAATTCACAAGGCCAGGATCATTATACTTCAATAAATCCTAATGCGGTTAACGGGTATGCAGGCTGGGTGAACAATGGTGTTAAATTTTATGCTTATACTAACTCAAATGTTCCGGGTACAATTCCCATCTACCTTTTTATAGATGGTGCTAATCTTGATCATTACTTAACATCAAATCCCAATGCCACGAACGGTTACTCCGGATGGATCAGTGAAGGAGTAGTTTTTTATGCTTTCCCAAAGTGAGAGTTGGTTAATGCTATATTTGTGGTTAACGAACCACTTGTAGGTTTCTCTGAATTTTAATGACCGACAAACACCAACTTATTATACCCTCGGTAAGTTGGTGTTATTTAATGCTTTATTTTTCCGATACTGGAATTGTAATATTTTATTGGAGGGCTTTTTCAGGCAACTCGCTTTGCATGTGCTTTTGAAGATAGGAAATATAGAAGTATTTAAAACACCGGAACCTGCTCAGGTGAAAAAGAAGGCAAATAGATATGATCTCGCTCTTGGACATCACCGGAGGCCTCTTTAAAGGCTTGCCAAGAATGAACGAATTGGTAGATTTAGCGAAATCTTTACAAAACTCATCAATAAGACAGAAGATATCGCTAATTTTATTGAAGTCGATCATATGAAAATGTATTTAAACAATTGAATATCAGATACTTAAATATACTCACATTTCTAATGATTGACAAATTATTTCCCAATTATTAATCGAACTCAGATATATAAGTTTTCTTATATAAAGAAAAACATACCCTGAATGTTCTTTACTTAACCTTGCTGTCCAGTCAAATGTAACAACTCTGTTTTTGTAAACAGGCTATGCAATATCTATAGCATTTTAGTACCACGCTCTTCTCTTTAGTGAGATTTTTTATTCAAAAAAAGTAATTTTGGGATAAACTTTTGATGATATGAACAAGGATAGGTTAACCATATCAGTACTTATATCCACCTACAACTGGCCCGAAGCCTTAGGATTGGTACTGCTAAGTTTATTAAAACAAACCCGCTTACCAGATGAAATACTAATTGCTGACGATGGCTCTGGGGCAGATACCAAAGCATTGATAGACTATTACAAAAGCTTATTTCCTATCCCTGTAAAACATGCCTGGCAGGAGGATAAAGGTTTTAGAAAATGTCTGATCCTAAATAAAGCTGTTAAATTAGCAGAAGCTGAGTACATCATTGAGATTGACGGTGATATTATTGTAAATCCTAAATTTATTGCCGATCATATACAAGCCGCAAGCAAAGGGTACTTCGTGCAAGGCAGCCGTGCAATGCTCACTGAAGCA